>ERZ772807.80-NODE-80-length-61687-cov-6.448890_pt1 | contig 61687 bp, 41 predicted proteins | sample MGYA00511472_ERZ772807 | MGnify/ENA primary metagenome ERZ772807 (study PRJEB29015, sample SAMEA2737947) | human oral metagenome | biome: human oral; feature: human-associated habitat; material: dental | place: China | collected 2039 ... | reverse complement strand
CTGCCGGGCCGCGCGAGCGGCGAGCTGCGCGGGAGTCTCGGGCTGCGCGACCGGGGGGATGTCCTCCTCAAGGAGCTCCTCGGACTCGTCGGCGCCGGGAACCGCCTCGGGGGCCGGGGGCCGCTCAATGCCCATGGCGTTGGCGATCTCCTCGCCGACCTCGGTTGCCGCCCACCGGGACCAGAGGTTGTTCCACGTGGCGGGGTCAACGCTGCGCGGATCGCCGCGGCGCTCGCGTTCGCTCTCCCCGCCAGCATCAAACCCGCGGGCGTCGGCCGGGGCGGCCTCGGCGCCGCCGGAGGCGCCGGCGCGCTCCTCGGGTTCGTCGGGCTCGGGGGCCGTCTCCTCGTCGGGCGTCGTCGGCGTCGCGGGGGTACGGGAGGCCGGGGAGTGAGGCGCCGGGGCGGCGAGGCGGGGGTCGACCTGGCTGATCTCTCCCGTGAGCGTCTCGATGAGCTCACGCATGTCGGCGCTGGCCTGCTCGGCGCGCTCTGCCAGGAGCTGATCGGAGTCGGCCATGACGGCCGCCGGGTCTTCGAGCCAGTCGTCAACGGCGTCGATGATACCCTCGCGGTCGGGGGTCAGCGCGAGGAGATCCGCGACCCGTCCAAAGCCCTCAAGGACGGCGTCGGGATCGCACAGGAGCCAGGGCGCCAGGACGAAGGCCCGCTCCTTCGCGCGCGGGTGCGGCAGGCTCAGGACGGGATCGGAGGAGGCCAGGCCCTCGACCTGGATGATGTCGATGTCGACGGTGCGCGCCCCCCAGCGCTCGTGGCGCTCGCGGCCCAGCTCGCGTTCGATGCGGCTCGTCTGGGCGAAAAGCTCGTCGGGAGTGGCGATGGCGGAGCCGATGACGACGGCATTCCAGTAGTCGGGCTGCGGCGCCTGCCCGGGTGCGAGGACGGGCTTGGTGCGCATGATCGGCGACACGTCGTCGATCTGGAAGCCCTCCATGTAGGACAGGGCCTCGACCGTGTGCATGAGCGTGACGGGCACATCCCCGAGGTTTCCGCCGATCGCCAGGACGACCTTGCGCGAACGCAGGTGCTCGGGCATGGAGGCCTCCCGCGCGCCAGGTGCCGTCGCACCGGAGCGCCGCGAGGGGGAGGGTTCGCCCTGTCCCTGCTCGGCCGGGCTGGGTGCCTGGGCGCGGCCGTAGGCTTCGATCTCTCCGGTCAAGACGGAGCCGTCCTCGGCCTCGTAGATTCCCTTGAGGGTCAGCGACAGCGGCAGCGCGTCGGTCGCACCGGAGCGCACGGTGACGGACACGTCGGCGAAGGGCTGGTCGATCGGCGCGTCCGGCTTGTGGACGGTGACCTCGGTGCCGACGACGCCGTCGTGGCTCATGACGCGCGAGGCGATGTCCTCGGCCAGGGTCTCGATGAGGTCGACGGGGCTTCCGGTGAGCACGGCCATCGTCTCGTCGGCGATGTCGGCGTAGGAGACCGTCGCCGCGATGTCGTCGTTGGCACCCGCGGTTTCGACCCACATGACGACGTCGGCACAAAAGCGCTGGCGCTGCGTGCGCTCGAAGTCGTACACACCGTGGTTGGCCAGCGCCCCCAGTCCTTTCAGGGCGATGATGACGCGTCTGCTACTCAACGTCGTTCTCCTTTCGGGCGATGGCCGCCGCGGTGCCTGCTACGTCGTGGACCCGCACGGCCCACGCACCCTGGCGGACGCAGTAGGCGGCAATGGAAGCGCTGTCGGTGTCGACGTCGCCTCCGAGGGCCTTGACGAATCGCTTACGCGACGCTCCGATAAGTACAGGGTACCCACCGGAGAGGAAACGCGGTAGGTCGGACAGTATCTGCCAGCACTGTTCGACCGTCAGCGAGAAGCCCAGACCCGGGTCAACAACAATTTTATCAGGTGTCACACCAGTATCAATTGCGTCTGTGACCTGGGAATTGAGCCGTTCGATCAGGGTCCCCACCAGGTCCGGCCCGTAGTCGAAGGACTCCCCCGGCATTCCCGGCAACGCGCGGTAGTGCTGAATCACATACGCGCACCCGCTCTCGGCGACCGCACGATTCATCTGCGGATCCCATCGCCCGCCGCTGACATCGTTGATGATCGCGGCCCCCGCCTCCGCGGCCCGCAGAGCCGTCGAGGCGTGCAACGTGTCCACCGACACAACCACTCCCTCCCGAGCCAGGGCCTCGACGATCGCGCCGATGCGCGCCCACTCCTCCTGCGCCGAGATGCGCGTCGAGTGCGGCCTCGTCGACTCCCCGCCCACGTCGATCAGATCGGCGCCGGCGCCGAGCATCGCGCGGGCGTGAGCGAGCGCGGCACGAGGGTCCGCGTAGCGTCCCCCGTCCGAAAACGAATCCGGGGTCACGTTGAGGATCCCCATGATCAGCGCCCGAGAAGAAGGCACGGCCAGGCCGTGGGGCAACGTCGGCGCCGCAGGAGCGACCGCGGGCGTTGCCGGAGGATCGGGCAGGGGCAGCGCGGACATGTCAGCGGCTTCCCGACAGCACCAGGGCCATCATCTCGGCCCGGGTCGCACCGTCGTTCATGATGCCGCGCAGGGCGCTCGTCACGGTCGACGATCCGGGCTTGGAGATGCCGCGCATCGACATGCACATGTGCTCCGCCTCGATGACGACGATGACTCCCTGGGGGTGCAGGACCTCGTCGATGGCGTCGGCGACCTCGGCGGTCAGCCGCTCCTGCACCTGGGGCCGACGAGCGTACCCCTCGACCAGGCGGGCCAGCTTCGACAGCCCCGTCACCACGCCTCCGCGGGGGATGTAGCCCACGTGGGCGCGGCCAAAGAAGGGAAGCAGGTGATGCTCACACACCGAATGGAACGTGATGTCACGCACGAGAACGAGCTCGTCGGTGCCCGCATGGAACTGGGTGCGCAGGTGCTCGCGAGGATCCTCGGCCAGGCCCGAGCACATCTGCCGCCATGCGCGAGCCATGCGCTCCGGGGTACCCACCAGGCCCTCGCGCGTCGGATCCTCCCCGAGCGCCACCAGCAGGTCACGCGACGCCTTCTCCACACCAGCAGGATCGTATGTCATGACTGTTCCTCACCATCGGCCGACGAGTCCGGCTCGCCCACCACGCTCGTGACGTCGATCGTCGGCGCCTCGAAGACGACCTCCTGCGCGCCTCCGACCTGAGGCGACCCCAGGCCGACCGGGTTGCCCAGGACGGCACCGGGAACGGCGGCGTCCGACTGGTAGTTCCACACCGGACGCTCGGGGGCTTTGACGACGTCCCTGAAGATCTCGGCCAGCTGAGCCTCATCCAGGGTCTCCTCCTCCAGGAGCCGGGCGGCCAGCCTGTCCAGGATTGCGCGGTTCGTCGTGAGGATCTGCCAGGCCTCGCGCATCGCGTTGTCGAGGAGCCGACGGACCTCCTCGTCGATGATGGCGGAGGTCTCGTCGGAGAAGGCACGAGGCCCCTCTCCCGAGCCGTGCCCGAAGGCCTCGGTGTCGGTCTCGCCCAGCTTCACCATGCCGATGCGATCGCTCATGCCGTAGTCGGTGACCATGGCGCGGGCGGTCTTGGTGGCCTGCTGGATGTCGTTGGCCGGGCCGGTCGAGGGATCGCGGAAGACGATCTCCTCGGCCACGCGGCCGCCCATGCTGTAGACGAGGTCATCCAGCAGCTGGTTGCGCGTCTTGTTGAAGCGATCCTCGGTGGGCATGACCATCGTGTAGCCCAGCGCGCGCCCGCGCGGCAGGATCGTCACCTTCGTGACGGGGTCCGTGTAGTTCAGGGCGGCGGCGGCCAGCGCGTGGCCGCCCTCGTGGTAGGCGGTCACCGCCTTGTCGTGGTCGTTCATGACGCGCGTGCGCTTCTGCGGGCCAGCGATGACGCGGTCGATGGCCTCGTCGATGGCGCGCTCGTCGATGAAACGCATGTTGGATCGCGCGGTCAGCAGGGCTGCCTCGTTGAGGACGTTGGCCAGGTCCGCACCGGTGAACCCCGGAGTGCGCTTGGCGATCTGACGCAGGTCCACCTGCTCGGTGAGCGGCTTGCCGTGCGCGTGAACCTTCAGGATCGCCTCGCGGCCCTTCAGGTCGGGCGCCTCGACCGCGATCTGGCGATCGAAGCGGCCGGGACGCAGCAGCGCCGGGTCGAGAATGTCGGGGCGGTTGGTGGCCGCGATGAGGATGATGTTGGCGCGCTCGTCGAAGCCATCCATCTCGACCAGCAGCTGGTTGAGCGTCTGTTCGCGCTCGTCGTTGCCGCCGCCGATGCCGCTTCCGCGGTGGCGGCCCACGGCGTCGATCTCGTCCACGAAGATGATGGCCGGGGCGTTCTTCTTGGCGCGTTCGAAGAGCTCGCGCACGCGGGACGCGCCCACGCCGACGTACAGCTCCATGAACTCCGAGCCGGAGATCGAGAAGAAGGGGGCGTTCGCCTCGCCCGCGACCGCCTTGGCCAGCAGGGTCTTGCCCGTCCCGGGGGGACCGTAGAGCAGAACGCCGCGGGGAATGCGCGCGCCCACCTTGTGGAACTTGTCGGGAGAGGCCAGGAACTCGCGGATCTCTTCCAGCTCCTCCACGGCCTCGTCCTCGCCGGCGACGTCCGCGAAGGTCACGTCGGGGCGCTCCTGGTTGAATTCCTTGGCGCGCGAGGCCGTGAATCCGCCCATCATTCGAGACCCCGACATCGACCGCATGATGAAGTAGAAGGCAGCGGAGATGAAAAGCAGGGGGACGAGAATCTGCAGGACCAATCCGAGGGCGCCGGACTGCGGGCGCACCGCGTTCCACCCCTTGGCGGGAGCCTGCGCGGCCACGGCGTCCAGGATCTCCTTCGTCTGAGCGTAGGAGTAGGTGAAGTACACGTGCTTACCCAGGTCGGCGCTCCGGTCGTCGCCGCCCGTGCCCTCGTGGTGGTAGTTCTCGGTCAGCGTCAGGTTCACCTGCTGCGTTCCCTCGTTGAGGACAACCTTCTCGACCGTGCCACCCGAGATGAGCGCCAGGCCCTCCGAGGTGTTCACGGACTGGGGCTGCAGGGTTTGCCAGAGGAACCATCCCCCCGCGAGCAGGACCATCAGCGGAATCGCCACCCACGCGAGGCTGGGGCGTTTAGTCTTCGTTCTCTCGTTCATGCGTCCCTACAGGTTGGTCGTCTCAGTTGTTGTAAACGTGGGGTTGCAGCGTCCCCACGAAGGGAAGATTGCGGTACATTTCCGCGTAGTCGAGGCCGTAGCCGACGACAAACTCGTCGGGGATGTCGAAGCCCACGTAGGCGACCTCGACATCCACCTTCGCGGCAGCTGGCTTACGCAGCGCGGTGGCGATACGCACGGAGGCCGCCCCGCGCCCCACGAGGTTGGCCTGCAGCCACGACAGCGTCAGGCCCGAGTCGATGATGTCCTCGACGATCAGGACGTGGCGCCCGGCGACATCCTGGTCGAGGTCCTTGAGGATGCGAACGACGCCGGAGGTCTTGGTGCCCGACCCGTAGGAGGACACGGCCATCCAGTCCATCTCGAGGGGGGTGTGAAGCTTGCGCGACAGGTCCGCCATGACCATGACGGCGCCGCGCAGGACACCCACGACGAGGAGGTCCTTGCCCGCGTAGTCGCGGTCGATTTCTGCGGCCATGTCGCCGAGCCTGCGGTCCATATCCTCGGCGGTCACCAGGATTTCCTTGAGGTCGTTTCCCATGTCGGTGGCGTCCACCGTGTCCTCTTTTCGTGTGTTGCTACGCGAGCGATTCCACTATAAGCGTGCCACAGATCCGCGCCGGCGCCCCGAGGAGAGCGAGATTCTCACTGTGAGCGCAACGCCGAGCTCCCCGCTCGGGGGGACAAGACGAGTCGCGCCTCGGCCCCGCGTCCCACGCGCGAGGCGCTCCCCGAGGGCAGGTGGATGGGTCCCTGTCCCCTCCAGGCGACCACGAGACCGTCCACGGCCTCGACGTTGGCCAGCGAGAGCGATCCGACTCCCGCCCGCGACGCCGCCTCCCTCACGGCTCGGGCGCGCACCGCGCGGGGGGCCTGCGCGAGGGCGGACACGCTCAGGGACACGCCGCTCGGCCCGGGTTCCGGCGCGTCGCCGGAGCGCGCGCCCCGGGTGAGCTGCCTCGCCCACTGCCGCAGGGCGTCGTCGTCGTCCGCGCACAGCTGGGCGCTTCGCGCGAGCGCGGGAACGGGGTCCATTCCCAGGGCCGAGGCCAGGGCGGGCAGGACGCGGTGGCGCAGGGCGCTGCGTCGCAGCGGGCTCCCGTCGGCCGCCCTCCACGGTCCGTCAACGGCGTTGGTCGGGTCCTCGACCGGGGTCAGGCCCGCCTGGGCGCATGCTCCCGCGGTGTCCGCTCGCCGCAGGCCCAGCAGGGGGCGAAGCCAGGTGACGCCGGCCTCGTCGCGAACAAGCGGAGCGATCGCGCGCAGCGAGGAAGGACCGGACCCCCGGGCCAGGCGCAGCAGAACGGTTTCGGCCTGGTCCTCCATGGTGTGTCCGAGGAGGACGGGGGCGCGCTCACTGACGGCGATCGCGCGAAGGGCGGCGCGCCTGGCGTCACGCGCCGCGGCCTCGGGGCCGCCCGCGCCGCGGCTCGGGACGGTCACCGCCTCGACGATGGCATCGGCTCCCAGGGAGCGCGCCAGCTCGGCGACGCTCTCGGCCTCGGCGCGACTGCCGGGGCGCAGCCCGTGATCGACGGTCACGGTCACGACGGGCACGCCCGCCCGGCTGGCCGCGTCGATGGTGACCAGGGCGAGGGCCAGCGAATCCGCTCCTCCGGACAGGCCCACGACGAGTCGGCGCGCGCGACTGCCTCCCGCCAGGATCGGGTGCAGGGCGGCGCGCACCGCCAGGGAGCAGGCACGCAGGGGGCCGGAGGGGTTGGGGCCCACCAGGCGCGAGGCGTCAGCGCACACGCGCCAGCCACGCTGCGGGTTCGGCGTACTCGCCCGCACTGGGGAGCGCGTCCACGCCGGACAGAAGCTCCGCGAGCGCCCCCTCACGCACGACCGTGCGCGCGAATCCCTCGGTCTGCGCCCAGATGGCCTCGACCCCTGCCAGGGGCATTCCGGCAGCCGCGCACGCGCGGACGAGTGCCACTCCCCCGGCCTGGGCGCGGTGGGTGCGCAGCCACTGAATCGAGGGCAGGTCGCGGGGGGTGAGGACCTCCATCTGCGCGGTGGGGAGGGCGTCCAGGAGCAGCACGATGCGCACGAGCTCGTCGCTTCGCTGGGGCAGGGCTTGGATCAGCTCCGCGATGTAGGGCACGAGGTGGGGCGCGTGAGTGAGGTGTACGGCGCGCAGGCCCGTACACAGGGACACCCAGCGGCACCAGTCCGTCTGATCCAGGGCGTAACGCTGCGCGTCGGCGAGAACGTTGGGGGCGACCAGGATCCGGCGCCCGTGAATCACGTCCCAGATGCCGGTGGCGCTCTTGGCCAGGGAGCGCAGGATCACGGCCTCGGCGGCCAGAACGAGGGGCGTGCGCGCGTCCTCGAAGCGGTCCATGAGCGCCCCCACCGTGGAGATGAGTCCGCGGCGATCGACGACGAGGGTCGGGGACGCGGCGACGGTGCGCGACGCGTCGGACAGGGTCGAGAGCTGCGCGAGCCTGCGGTCCGACCAGGCCACGGATCGGCGCAGGCGCGCGACGACAGCAGAGGCACCCACGCGGGAGGCCGAGGGTCCCGCGTAGGACAGCGAGGCGAGAACTCCCGCGACGTCGCGCGGGCCAAACGGCATATCCATGACCTTAGTTTAGCCCGGCCAGGCCCTCCTCGAAGGCGTCCAGGCGGCCGCGCGTGGCGAGGGCTCCCGCGGTGACTTGGTCGTGTCCGATCGATACCAGGAGGACGCGCCCCCCGCGCGTGATGACGGACCCGGAGAGGGAGGAGACCTCGGCGAGCGCTCCGGTCTTCGCCTGGACGTTGCCGACGGCGGGTTCTTCGGTCATGCGCTTGGAGAGCGTGCCGACGAGTCCCGCCCAGGGCAGCAGGCGCATCGTGTCGGCGCTTGTTCCCTGCCCCGAGTAGGAGGCCTTGAGGACTCCGACGAGCGTGTTGGCGCTGATGCGGTCGTTGCTGGACAGGCCGGAGCAGTCCTCGAGGAAGAGGCCCTCGGTGGGGACGCCGGCGGCGCTCAGGGTCGAGGCGACCGTGGATGTCGCCCCCTCGTAGGTCGCGGGCGCTCCGGCTGCGCGAGCGGCGAAGCGGCAGTACTGGTCGGCGAGGGTGTTGTCCGAGTGCGCGAGCATCCAGCGCAGCTGCTCGCCCATCGTCGCGGAGCTGACGGTGGCGAGGGCGGCCGCCCCGGCGGGGGGTTCGCCTGCCTCGCCGAGGGTCGCGTTGATTCCGGCGGCCCCGAGGGCCTGGGCGAACACCTGGGCGACGCGGGCGGGGGAATCGGAGTAGAAGTCGTTTGCGCCCTCGTAGGTGCGCCCGGCGTCAATCGCCATGGGGCCAACTTCCCCCTCGTAGGCTCCCACCTCCTGCGCGTCCCAGGAGGACAGGTGCGATGCGCCCTCGAAGAGCGTTCCCCGCCAGTCGAGGGTCACCGAGGTCAGACCCCGCTGGGCGAGGACGGCGGCCGTGTCGTTGGCCAGGGTTTGCAGGCCCGCGCGCCCGGAGACCTCGGTCGTCTCCGAGGCCCCGATTCCCAGGAGCAGGTCCCCTTCGGAGTCGAGGTAGAGGGTGTGGGAGTCGGCGCCGAGGAGGGCGCTGGTGGTGAGGGTGGTCGTGGGGTCCAGGTGTGCCAGGGCGGTGAAGGCGGTGAGGGTCTTGGTCGTGGATGCGGGGGTGTGCGGGGTGGATGCCTCCGCATCGAGGAGAACCTGGCCTGTCTGCGCGTCCACGACGGTGCCCCAGGCGGTGTATCCGCCGGCGGTGGCGGCAGCGGCGACGGGCGCCCACAGTTCCTCGACGTCGGCGGGGTCGACGGGCGTGGACGAGGCCTGGGTCCCCTGCGAGGCAACCGCGGCGTCGAGCGTGGGGAGCGCAGGGGGAGGCGCGGCGGCGGGACCGGATGGCGAGCAACCGGCGACCGCCAGCGCCGCCGCGCCCACAAGAGCGGCGCTAGCGCTTACAATTGTCCCCATAGACGTGCGTTGCATGGATGTCCCTTCGTGGTTACCTCGGTAGCTACAGTACCCGTCCCTGCCCCGACACAACCACCTGGACCCCCGAGTTTCGGGGGCTGACGCGGAAGGCCAGCCATGGAATTCGACGTGACCATCGAGATCCCGAAGGGAAATCGAAACAAGTACGAGATCGACCACGAGACCGGACGTATCCGCCTGGACCGCATGCTTTTCACGTCAACCCGCTACCCGGACGACTACGGTTTCATCGATGACACGCTCGGCGAGGACGGCGACCCGCTGGATGCCCTGGTGCTCCTGGAGGAACCGACGTTCCCGGGCTGCGTGATCCGCTGCCGCGCGCTGGGGATGTTCCGCATGCGCGACGAGAAGGGCGGCGACGACAAGGTCCTGTGCGTCCCCGCGTCCGACCAGCGCGCCTCGTGGCGCACCGAGATCGAGGACGTGTCCGAGTTCCACCGCCTCGAAATCCAGCACTTCTTCGAGGTCTACAAGGACCTCGAGCCCGGAAAGAGCGTGGAGGGCGCCCACTGGGTTGGCCGCGAGGAGGCCGAGGCCGAGATCCGCCGCTCCTACGAGCGCCTCAAGGAGCACGAGGCGGGCCACTAGGGCCCGGCACGCCACGGCGGGCCACCCCGCCCGCGCACGAGCGCCAACCCCACCCGTAGAAGGGATCCGCATTGGAAACACTCCACGAGTTCGACGAGCGCATCGGATCGTTCCAGACCGACTCGGTCCCCTACGAGCCGGTGTTCGCACTGCCCCCGTCACTGGAGGAGAAGGTGGCCCCGCGCTCCGGCTCGCTGCGGCCCTTCCACGGGGACACGGTCGCTTACTTCCTCGACGACCGGGTCCGGGATCTCGTCGGATCGATCGCGAGCGACCTCCATGCCCGTTTCGGCGAGTCGCTGTCGGAGCCGCTGCCAGTGGAAATGGCGCACGTGACGCTCCACGACCTCCACGCCTCCCCGGACCGGGACCAGGTCCGGCCCCTGGTGGAGGCCAGCTCGGCGCGCGCGAGCGCACTGGTCGCACGGGCGCGCGGGATCGGCCCCATCCGCACGGTGGCCACCGCGGTCTTCAACATGATGAACACGAGCGCCGTCATCGGGGTCAGGGCCGTGGACGAGGAGGAGCACCGCAAGCTGCTGATGGCCCGGGGCTTGTTCGACGAGGTCGTCCCCTCCGGGCCGTTCACGCCCCACATCACCGTGGCCTACTACCGGCCGGCGATGCCCGTGCCGCTGCCCCCCGGCGAGTTCCGTGACGCGCTCGCGCGGCTGACCGGACGGGTCACTGGCTTTCCCGTCGCACTCGCGCCCGAACGCCTGCACGCCCTGCGGTTCGATTCGATGGGCGGCTACTGGGCGGTTCAGCACTGAGCCCGGCTCCGCCGCGTCCGGTGGCGTCCCGCGCCCCGCGGACCGATGGACTGGTCCGCGCGCCGGTCCTCACAGCCTCACGGCGTAGGGCATGATGGATCCCCAGCTGTAGACGCCGGTGATGCGCACGGGCACACCGAAGGTGGGCGCCTCGATCATCTGACCGCCGCCGAGGTAGATCGCGACGTGGTAGATGCCGGACTGGGTTCCGTTGGAGGACCAGAAGATGAGGTCCCCGGCCTCCATGGAGCCGATCGGGACGTGCGTTCCGTAGCCGTACTGGGCGCGCGAGAGGTGCGGCAGATCAACCCCGGCGCTGCCCCACGCGAGCATCGTCAGGCCGGAGCAGTCCACGCCACCGTAGGACTCCCCGCCCCACACGTAGGGCACCCCGAGGTAGCTCTTCGCCGCAGCGATTGCGGTGGCGGCGCCACCACCGGAGGAAGCGGGCGGAGTGTAGGCGGGAGGCGAGTATGACGGCGGGGTGTAGGAGGGAGCCGTGTCGCCGTCGTCGTCATCGTCATCGTCGTCCGCGACGGACGGGGCCTGGGCCTGGGCCGCTGCGGCCTCCGCCTGCCGGCGCTCCTCGGCGGCTGCGGCCGCAGCCGCCGCCTGCTCGGCGGCGACGCGGGCGGCCTCTTGGCGTTCCGCCTCAAGCGCGGCCTCGCGCTGATTGATCAGGTCGACGGTCGTGTTCTGCTTGGTGGCAAGCTCCTGCACGTAGGCGTTGCGCTGAGCGGCGACGATGGCGGCCTCGTTCTGAGCGGTCGCCGCGGCTCGATTCGCCGCGTCGGTGCGCGCCTGCACTTCGGCGGTGGCCGCCTCCTGGCTGGCGAGCGCACTATTGGCCGCTTCGCGGGTCACCTTGGCGACCTGCTCGAGGGCGGCGACGTTCTGCATCTTCGCCTCGGCCGAGGCGGAGAAGGAGCTGATGCCCGCCTGCTTGGCCTCGACGCTGCGCAGCCCGTCGGAGCCGAGGTAGGGGGCGATCGCGTCGAGCGATCCTCCCCCGCCTCGGTAGGCCGCCTGGGCGACGGACGCGATCTGCTGCTTGCCCTCGTTGAACGCCGCCTCGGCGGCATCCGCATCGGCCGAGGCCTGCGTGGCGGTCGCGCTCGCCTCGGCCAGCGCGATGTTGGCCTCGTTGAGGTCCTCGCCCGCGATCTGCGCGTTCTGGGTCGCGGTTGCCGCGCTTGCGGAGACTTCCGCCAGCTTGACCTCGATCTGCGCCACGCTCATCTTGGCCGCTTCTTCGGCGGCCTTGGCGGCGGCAATCTCCTCCTCGGAGGGGGCGGCCTGCGCCACCTGGGGCAGGACCAGGAGGGCGCATGCGGCCACTGCCGACAGGCCCAGGCGGATGGATCCGCGTCGTCTCATCGTCGTCTCATCTCGTTGGCGGAAGCGCCCGTGGGCGCGTACATGAGAACGAGCCTAACCACTTTCGTCACGATTGGCAACAAACGCAACAAGATTCCCAGATTTCACAAACATCCCAATCGCAACATCCGTAACATCCAGACCATGAATACCAAGCAATTACGACGACATCTCCTCACCCACCAGCTCACTCGTGATATGCCCCACCCCATCGGCCCATCGCCCGCCCATTCACCCCGTCACACACGTCCGCCATGCGAAACAGCCCCGGCACTCTCACCGCGAATACCGAAAGATAGGAGGCATGAACCGTCGAATGCGCCGCTGACTGCGCGTCAGCACAAGCGACTGCCGCGCAGTCCCCCGACAGCGGGACGCGCCTCGACGCATGCACATCACGCCCACGCGGCCCGCCTCCGGGGAATCAACGACGACACACCACCCCACGCAAGGAGCCGCCAATGACCACCAACGACTGGGCCTTCGAGACCAAGCAGATCCACGCCGGGTTCGCCATCGATGAATCGACGGGCGCGACCGCGCTGCCCATCTACCAGACCTCCTCCTACGCCTTCTCCGATACCGGACAGGCCGCCGGACGCTTCGCCCTGCGAGAGCTCGGCCCGATCTACACGCGCCTGAACAACCCGACGACCGATTCGGTGGCCGCCCGCATCGCCGCCCTCGAGGGCGGCGTCGGCGGCCTGCTCGTGTCCTCCGGCCAGTCGGCGACCGCCCTGTCGCTCCTCGCCCTGGCCGTGGCCGGCAACAACATCGTCGCCTCCCCCTCCCTCTACGGCGGCACGGTCACGCTCCTGAAGAACACGCTCGGACGCCTGGGCATCGAGACCCGATTCGTTCCCGACCCGCTTGACGTGGATGCCTGGCGCGCCCTGGCCGACGACAAGACGGTGGCCTTCTTCGGCGAGTCCATCCCCAATCCCCGCGGCGACATCCTCGACATCGAACCGATCGCGACGGCCGCACACGAGGTCGGCGTCCCCCTCATCGTCGACAACACGGTCGCCACCCCCTACCTCGTGCGACCCATCGAGTGGGGGGCGGACATCGTCGTCCATTCGGCGACCAAGTATCTGGGCGGTCACGGCACGTCCATCGCGGGCGCTATCGTGGACTCCGGCGCCTTCGACTTCGCCTCCCAGCCCGAACGTTTCCCGCTGTACAACACGCCGGATGAGTCCTACCACGGCCTCGTCTACGCCCGCGACCTGGGCGTGGGGGGCGCCCTCGGCGCGAACCTCGCCTTCCTCTTGCGCATCCAGACGCTCGTCAATCGGGACCTCGGGGCCGTCACTTCCCCCTTCAACGCGTTCCTCATCTCGCAGGGCATCGAAACGCTGTCCCTGCGCGTCGAGCGTCACGTCTCCAACGCCCTGGCGGTCGCGCGCTTCCTCGAGGAGCACCCGGACGTCGAGTCGGTCAACTACGCGGGCCTGGAGTCCTCCCCCTACTACGAGCTGGGCCGAAAGTACGCTCCCCTGGGCGTGGGCGGCCTGCTGTCCTTCGACATCAAGGGCGGCTACGAGGCCGGCCGTGCTTTCGCCGACGGCGTGCGCCTGCTCCCCATCGTGGCCAACATCGGCGACGCGAAGTCCCTGGTCATCCACCCCGCCTCCACGACGCACTCCCAGCTCACGCCCGACGAGCTTACCAAGGCTGGCGTTGCCCCCGGAACCGTCCGCCTCTCGATCGGCCTGGAGAACATCAAGGACATTCTGGCCGACCTGCAGCTGGGCTTTGACGCCGCCCGCGCAGCCACCGCCTAAGCCACGGAGTCGGCGCCCTCCCGCGCAGCCGCCACCCCACCCACGGACCAGCCACGTCACGACAGAGACGAAAGAGGATACGATGAGCCGCCACAGCCTCCCCCCAGCTCCCACGTCCGGCGCGTGGCGGGAAGGAGATCCGCCGGCGTTCCGCCAATTCGCCAACCTGGGCGCCCAACGCCTGGAGAACGGGGCGGTCCTGCCCAGCGTCACCCTCGCCTACGAGACGTGGGGAACCCTCGATGAGGCCTCCTCGAACGCGGTGCTCATCCTGCACGCCCTGACCGGGGACGCGCACGTGTGCGGCGAGGCCGCCCCCGGGCAGCCCACCCCCGGCTGGTGGGAGAAGATCGTGGGACCGGGGCGCATCATTGACACGGAGCGCTACTTCGTGGTCGCCGCAAACGTCCTGGGAGGATGCCAGGGGTCCACGGGACCGGCCTCGCTCGCCCCCGACGGCGCGCCCTGGGGGTCGCGTTTCCCGGTCGTGTCCACGCGGGACCAGGTCCGCGCCGAGGCGCGCCTCGCCGACCTGTTGGGGATCGACTCCTGGAGCCTCGTGGTCGGCGCGTCCCTCGGCGGCCACCGCGCCATCGAGTGGGCGGTGACTTACCCGCAGCGGGTGGAGCGCCTGGTGGTCGTCGCGTCGGGCGCGCAGACGACCGCCGAGCAGGCGGCGTGGACCCACACGCAGATCCGCGCGATCCAGCTGGACCCCGCGTGGCGAGGCGGCGACTACTACGCCGGGCCCGGACCTCGTGCCGGCCTGGCCCTGGCCCGCCAGATCGCGCACACGACCTACCGTTCTCCCTCCGAGCTGGACGAGCGTTTCGGTCGGATCCCCCAGAACGACGAGGATCCCCTGCACGGGGGGCGCCTCGCGGTCGAGTCCTACCTGGACTATCACGGCGAGAAGATCGTGCGCCGTTTCGACGCCGGCTCCTACGTGGCCCTGTGTCGGTCGATGCTCTCCCACGACGTTGGCCGCGACCGCGGCGGGGTTGTCGAGGCCCTCAAGTCCGTCACGGCGCGCACGCTCGCCGTCGCCGTCGATTCGGATCGCCTGTTCTACCCCGAGCAGGTCTGGCAGATGGCGTCGGGCATTTCGGGTGCCTTCTACCGCGAGATCCACTCCGACCACGGTCACGACGGCTTCCTCATCGAGTCGGACCAGCTCACGGCCCTCCTGGATGAGTTTCTCAACGAGCGCATCCCCTCTCGCGCCTCGTCCTTCGCGTAGGGTCGCGCGCTACCCACCCCTCCCCCTCGCGCGCGCCGCTCCCGGCGTCCGCGTCGCGCTCGCCGGGTCCACCATTGGGCGCGTTATGCTGACCCTATGAGCGCATCCACCGATCCAATGTCTTCGGGGCACGCACGCCCCGAGGCGACCGATCTCTCCGGTTTCTCCGGTGTCCCCACCGACGCCTCGCACGAGCACGAGGCCGCGCCCGAGCGCGACGTCCTGGCGCCGTGGGGCGAGGCGGGTCCCCCCGGCCGCGACTGGGCTCCGGACATCCTCGGCCCGGGTTTCTCCTCGCGCACGATCGAGCTCCTGGATGACGCGGAGGGAGAGTGCGTGGCCACCCTCGTGCGCGCGACTCCCACGACGAACGCGCGCGTGACGGTCCTGTACCTGCACGGGCGCAACGACTACTTCTTCCAGACGGAGATGGCCCGGCGCCTGTCCGCCGCGGGCGCGGCCTTTTACGCGCTGGACTTGCGCAAGTATGGGCGCAGCCTTCGCCCCCACCAGACGATCGGCTACGCCGACGACCTCTCCGTCTACGACGAGGAGATCGGCCAGGCCATCGAGCTCATCCGCGAGGAGCGCGACGACGATCCCCTCGTCCTCATGGGCCACTCGACGGGGGGCCTCATCGCCACCCTGTGGGCGCATCGTCACCCCGGGGTGTTGGCGGGCCTGATCCTGAACTCGGCGTGGTTGGAGATGCAGTCGATGAGCGCCTGGCGCGGGGCGATGGCGCCCGTGATCGGCAGGATCGCCTCGCGCAGCCCGATGTGGGAGGTGCCCACGGGAGGATCGGGCCTCTACGGCCGGTCCCTCGCCGGACGCGCCTCGTCGGGCCTGCCCATCCCGGCCGGGCTCGCCGCCGACGACCCGTCGGTCGCCGGATGGCCGATTGCCCACGAGTGGAAGCGCCCCGAATCCTACCCGGTACCCGCCTCCTGGCTGGAGGCCATCATGGCCGGCCACGAGACGATCGAGAAGGACGTGGCGCTGGAGTGCCCGGTCCTGTCGATGGTGTCAACCTCCGCGTACTTCGACGAGGAGTGGAGCGAACGCGCGTTCGTCTCCGACACCGTCCTGGATCCGGTGGTGATCGCCCAGCGCAGCCTCAACCTGTCGAACATGGTGACGATCGCGCGTTTCCCGGGCAAGCACGATCTGGTTCTCTCAGATGCTCCCGTGCGAGAAGCCGTCTACGACACGATGCTGGGGTGGCTGGCGGCCTTCGTCAAGTGAGACGGGTGGGGACCGACGCCAGCGATTCACCCGGCGTCGGTCCCCACTACCGCCCGTGTCAGTGTCGGGCTGAGCGGCGCCCCCGAGGGGAGTCGGAGTACTCGCGCACGATCTCCCGGTTGATCTCATCGAGGGCCTCCGCGAGCGTCGGCCCGAGCCTATCTCCGATGCGCACCAGAGCCCAGGCCTGGATGTGCCCGAGTCCTCGCGCCGTCAGGAGGGTGTCGAGGGACGGGTAGGTCAGGCCGGCGCCGAAGATCGCGCCGTTGGCCTCCAGCATGAGGTCGGCGGGCAGGCCGAGCTCGCTCCGTGCGACGAGGGGGGTGTCCTCGCCGAGGATCTGGGCGAGGGCGCGCAGCCCGGATTCGTCGCGGCTGAGGACGGGGACACCCTCCTCCCGAGCCTGGATGACCTCGGCGGATTCCTCAGCGTGGTCAACGAACGAGTCGGTGGCCGCGTAGGTGGCTCCGGCATCGTTGAGCTCACCGATCTGCGCGCGCCGGGACGCGCGACTGCCGAGGTGTGCGGGGCGCTCCGAGCGGGTCTCCTCCTCGGCCTCCTCGGACGCGTCTTCCTCGGGCTGCTCGCGCGCGGCGTCGGAGTCTTCCTCGTCGTCGCCTCCGGGCAGCTCGTCCTCGCCTTGCGCCCGTGCTGCGCGATCGTCGTCGCGCGGATCGAGGGTCACGGAGGACTCCGCCGGTCCTTCGTCGTCGTCCGCATCGGCCTCGTCGGCCTCGTCGGGGTCGTTCGTCTCGGCCTCGCCCGGGTCGCGGTCCTCCTGGAGGCCTGCCGGGCTCTCGTCGTCCTCGGCCCCCTCATCCGGGTGTTCCGAGGCGCCCTGTCGCTCGGCGGCGTCCGCGTCTTGCGCCCCATCGGCCTGCGCGTCGTCAGCGGCGTCGCCGTCCGCCTCGCCGTCCCACCCCTGGGCCGCCTCGTCGGTCAGGCCGGCGTCGGAGGCGCCCTCGGCGTCGGAGGGCTGCCAGGGAGCCGGAGGTTCCTCGCTCGCCGGATAGCTGAACACGTCGCGCAGGTGGGGCGCGACCTTCGGGGTCGGGCGAGTGGTCGGCGTCTCACCATCGGACTCGGCGTCGCACTCGTCGCAGTCTTCCGACTCCTCGCTGCCCGGTTCCTCGTTGTCCGGCTCCGCACTATCCCACTCTTCGCCGCGGCCCTGACGGTCGGCCGGCGCCTGCGACGGGAGGGATTCCTGCTCGACCTCGCCGAAGCCCGCGCCGGACGTCAGCTCGGGGGCGGCAGCCGCGGAGGCGAGGACCTGCGGGGCGTGACCGTAGAGGCGCGGCCCGACGGCGTTGACGTCGAGGAAGAGGCGCCCGTTGGACATCTGACGCAGGTTCATCAGGTGAACCTCGACGCCGGAGGTGGCGAGCAGGGACAGGGCGGGGCGAACCGACGGATCAATCTCGCCCGCGACCATGATGAGCCTGGGACCAGGCCCCACCGCGGGAGGCATCGAGTCGCGGAATTGCGCCCACCCGATGCGGAAACCCTCGGGACCCGACGGGTACTCGTTGGCCAGATCCGCCCAGGAGATGGAGGCGACCTCGGCCAGGCGCGAGAGCGAGGTGATCAGCGTGTCGGAGTCCAGCTCCTTGAGGATCTCGACGGAGACGATCTGGCCGGTCACGTCCAGGGCTGTCAGGCGGGGAGTTTCCTCTTCCCCCTGGCCCGTCATGTCACGCCAGGTCACCGGGAAGAGGGGACGGGAGACGATCTGCAGGACCTGCTGACAAATTGCGTCGACCAGCTCCGGACCCAGGTCTTGCGCGACCGGGTACCCGAATTGAGCGGGTACGAGGCGTCCGTCCTCGAACTCAAACAGGGCCATCGCTCTTTCCTCCAAGTGTGTGGGGCACTCGTGGTCATTGTTCCACACGTTCCAAAAGAAGCAGGGAGGACACAGGGGAATTGCGATAGATACCACGTAATCATTTGGGGTGTCGAGCCTCACTCGGCGCACCATCTCGGCTGTCGCACACGCCACCTGCCGATGCCTTCACATCGGTAGAATGCGACCCACACCGCACATTCGCCTCCCATTCACGCTGCCCCCAGGACCGTCCCATGCCAGATCTCGACATTCGCGACGGGGAACTCGACCAGTTCTCCCACGCCCTGCGCGAGCTCTCCGATTCCATCGCCGCCCACGCGGACACGCCGCACGCCCTCAGCCTCGTCCAGTCCGCCATGCCCGGCGGCTCGGCCTACAAACAGGCGCAGTACGCGGGCGAACACATCGAGGACGAGCTGGAGGCGCTCAAGGCTTCGCTCGCCAGCCTCGCCGACAACGTGCAGGCCTGCGCCACCGAGTTCCGGGCCACGGAAGACATCAACGACCAATCGATGCGGCGGATCATGGCGGACACACCCGCCCCCTGCCCGCCCGTCGGCCCCGCAAAGGACAAGTGACATGGCGATCACATGGGCAGACGTCACCACGTGGCAGACCGGACCGCTCGAGAGCATCGCCTCCGACCTCCTCGCGGCGGGCAAGGGCCTGAGCGCGACCCACGAGGCCGGAGAGGACGCCGCGTCAGCCATCCAATCCCAGGGGAAGGCGGTCACCGCGATGCGGGCGACGACCATCTCGAACCTGGCCTCGCTTGAGCGCGCCATCACGAACATCAACGGCGCGCTCATGGCTGTCGAGGGCGCGCGCGACGGGGTCGCATCCGTCCTGGCCGACATCAACGCTCTCGAGGCCTTCGCGGAGACGAACGACTGCACGATCCACCCGGACGGAAGCGTCACCGGGAAGGGCACGCAGAACGCGCGAGGAGAAGCGTCGAGCGCCCTGGCCATCATCGGGAACAACATCAAGAAGATCCTCGAAGAGGCGGACCGAATCGACACCGAGCTCTTTCACGCACTCAGCGACATCAACAACGACCGCTACACGGACGCCAACGGCAAGGCACATACGGGAGCCTACGACCAGGCTCAAGCGGATTACAACAAGGCGCTGGCGGAATACGAAACAGCACAGGCCGCCTACGACAAGAAGCGGGCCACGCAGATCCCAGACGACGTCCACAAGGGCCGCGCCGCCTACGACGACACGGAGCTGACCAAGGCGCGCAAGAAGATGGAGAAAGCGAAGGAGATTTACGACGACCTCGCTGCCATTCGCAACGAGACCAACAACTCCGAACGACGAAAGGCGGGCCAAGCCGAGACCTACCTGCTCGACTTCAACTACGACAAGAAGTACGAGCGCACGACCGCGATCGTCTCCTCGGGCAACCCCGATACCGCGACCCACGTGTCGACGCTGGTCCCCGGGATCGGCACCAACGTGCGCGGAGACCTCGGCGACTACATCGCGCGCAACGACCGCCTCCGCCATCAGACCACGCACGCCGGGCTCGACCCAGCAAACGTCGCAACGATCTCCTACCTCGGCTACGTCGCCCCGAAGAACAACGCCGCCGACCTGAGCATCACCCAGGCGGCGGACATCGGCTTCGCCGAACGAGGGGCCCCCAAGCTGGCTCGCTTCGAGGAAGGGCTGCGCGCCAGCGCCGATGCGCGGGGCCACCAGTTCACCAATACGCTCCTCGGCCACTCCTACGGCTCGACCACCTCCGGCAAGGCGCTCCCCATGATGGCTCCGGGGACCGTCGACAACTTCGTCATGTTCGGCTCTCCCGGATCAGGCGTGCGCAACATCGACGCCTACGGGCTGCCCGAGGGCCATGTCTACGAGTCATCGATCCCCGATGGCGACGCCGTCCAAGGCCTGGGTCCCGACGCCTCGTACGGGACGAACCCCCGCAAGCTCGAGGGCATCACTCACCTGAGCGGGGACGCGACCGATGCCGCGAACTACTGGACGCCGACTCCCCCGAGTATCGCAGGAGCTGCGGGGGTCGTCGAACGCGCGATTCACGGCTTCGACAATCACATGGCGTACTTCGAGGAGGGCACGCGCACCTCGCAGGACTTCGCCAACATCATCGCCGACGCCAAGCCGACGACCGACGAGGAGTGGGAGGCCCTCAAGAAGGTGCGCGGCAGCCCCCAGCCGTCGGCCGACGACGAGTCGGAATGGTGGAAGCAGGCGCTCATCGGATACTAGTGCCAACACTGACACATTCCGAACAACTATTTGCGCTTCGCCTCGCCTGAGCCGTATCGTTGTGTAGGATACTGTGGGTAGCGCGGACGACGAATGGCACAATCTCTTCCATCCGGTTAAACTACTGCGCATCACGAAGCGAGCAACAGACAGGGCGGGAGAAATGGGCAGAGAAAGCCTGCGCGTCGTTGAGTATTCGGCGCCAGAATCACGGGTTCCGGCATCGGAGGAGACCTGCCGCGAACTCTCTCCCTACTGCCTTCACGTCGGCTCACGCCCGCGCCTCTACCCGGATACTTCACAGACGGTCAGGCCTCATCTGCCCCCGATCGAGCCCATGCCCGTTCCCGTGACACCTTTCCCGAGGCTGTACGGCGACGACCCCGAACCCGCCTAGAGGCGCGCGACCCGCCATCGGTCGGCGCCTTTCCCCCTCGCTCCTCACGCCCCCACCGATCGGCCATCCGCACAGCGGATAGCCTCGGCCAGGCCCCCGAGCCCGTGACACACTGGGTCCATGAGCGATAGCTTCCTGGAGGATCTGCGCGCACTCATTGACGTCGACGACGGGGTGGGGACACGCGCGCGCTACTCCTCCGACGCCGGCCTGACGCGCATCCCGCCGCTCGCCGTCGCCTTCCCTCGCACGCGAGAACAGGCCCTCGCGGCCTTCGACCTCGCCCGCGCACACGGGGTGCCCCTGACCGCGCGCGGGGGCGGGACCTCGTGCGCGTCGAATGCGATCGGCCCGGGCCTGGTCCTCGACTTCTCGCGCCACATGAATCGCGTCCTACACATCGATCCCGACGCACGCACCGCCACCGTCGAACCGGGGTGCGTTGGCTCGACCCTCCAGGCGGCTGCCGCCGCCCACGGCCTGCGCTTCGGACCCGACCCCTCCTCGCAGAACCGGGCCACCATCGGCGGGATGGTCGCCAACAACGCCTGCGGCCCCCACGCCACGGCCTGGGGACGCACCTCCGACAACATCATCTCCCTGGAGTGCGTCGACGGGCGCGGGAGGCGTTTCACCGCCACGACCTCGCATGACGCGGGCCTGAGCTGCGTGCCCGGCCTGGCTCCCCTCATCGACTCTCGCCTCGCCCCCATTCGCACCCAGCTGGGCCGCTTCAAGCGCCAGGTCTCCGGCTACTCCCTCGAACACCTCACCCCCGAGGGGGGACGCAACCTGGCCGCCATGCTCGCCGGAAGCGAGGGCACCCTCGTCCTCATCCTGTCCATCACGGTGCGGCTCGTGCCCCTCCCCGACGCACCCGTGCTCGCCGCCCTCGGCTACCGATCCATGATCGACGCGGCGGACGACGTTCCCTCGCTCCTGGCCCACTCACCCCTCGCCGTCGAGGGGATGGACCGGCGCCTCGTCGACGTCGTGCGCGCACACAGGGGGCCAGGCGCCGTCCCCGCCCTGCCCGACGGCGACGGCTGGCTGCTCGTGGAGGTCGGGGCCGCGGGCGAAGACGTGGAGACCTCACTCACCCGCGCACGCGCCCTGTGCGCCGACTCGGCCGCCATCGACACGGTCGTCTACCCGCCCGGGGCTCAGGCCTCGGCGCTGTGGAGGATCCGCGCCGACGGGGCGGGCCTGGGAGGGCGCACCCCGCCGGACGAGACGGGCGCCGACCGGCAGGCGTGGCCGGGCTTCGAAGACGCCGCCGTTCCGCCCCGCAACCTCGGCGCCTACCTTCGGGACTTCACGGCCCTCATGGAGGAGTTCGACATCGACGGCCTCCTGTACGGACACTTCGGTGACGGCTGCGTTCACGTCCGCCTCGCCATGCCCCTCGACACCCCGGCCGGCGTGGCGCACTCGCGGGCTTTCCTCCAGTCCGCCGCCCGCATCTGCGCCTCCCACGGCGGCTCGGTCTCCGGCGAGCACGGCGATGGGCGCGCACGCGGGGAGCTCCTGCGCTTCATGTACTCCCCCGACATGCTCGACCTTTTCGCCCGCGTCAAGCACGTCTTCGATCCCGATAACATCCTCAATCCCGGGGTGCTGGCCTCCCCGATGGACGCCGCGAGCGCGGCCTCCCGCGCCTTGGCACGGCGGGAGGCCGCCACGTCCGCTTCCTCGCAGTCCCCCCGGGGCGCTACCGACCGGCCCCTCGAGTGCCAGCCCGGCGTCGATCCCCTCGACGCCAACCTGCGCCGCGTCGCGGCACACCCCATGCCTGCGGATGGGGGCTTCGCCTTCGCGAGCGACCGGGGCGACTTCACGTCCGCCGTCCACCGCTGCACCGGAGTCGGCAAGTGCCGTGCGGGCGTGAGCGGAACGTTCATGTGCCCGTCCTACCTGGCGACCCGGGAGGAGAAGGACGTGACTCGCGGGAGGGCGCGGATCCTGCAGGAGGCCGCCAACTCTCGCCTCGTGCGCGCCATCGACTCCCCCGAGGTCCTCGAAGCCCTCGACCTGTGCCTCGCGTGCAAGGCCTGCTCGGCCGACTGCCCGGCGGGTGTTGACATGGCTCGCTACCGCTCCGAGGTCCTGTATCGCACGTACAGGGGACGAGTGCGGCCCCTCAGCCACTACACGCTCGGCTGGCTCCCGCGCCTGACCCGCGTGAGCGCACGGGTTCCGGGGCTGGCGGCCCTCGGCAACGCCGTCCTGTCCGTCCCGCTGCTGCGGCGCCTCGCGTTCCGCGTCATCGGCCTGGATCCGAGGAGGGGGATGCCGCCGCTCCAATCCGGCACCTTTGGCGCGTGGGCCGCCAAACACTCGCTGCTGGCCTCCGAGGTTCCGGGGGACGCCGGTGCAGCCGCCGTCACCGCGGGGGAGCCCGGGCGCGACGAGTCGGGCGCCTCGCTCGCGCTGTCGGGTCCGCGCGACCCGAGCGGTCGCCCGTACGCGCTCGTGTGGGCGGACTCCTTCAGCCAGACCCTCGACGACGCGGGGGCGCGCGCTGTCGTGGATGTGCTCGACGCGAACGGCTTCACCCCCATCGTCGCGCCCGACGCGTGCTGCGGACTCACGTGGATTACGACCGGACAACTGTCGGGGGCGAAGAAGCACCTGACGGAGTTGCTCTCCACGCTCGCCCCCTTCGCGGCCGCCGGGATTCCCATCATCGGCGTGGAGCCCTCGTGCACGGCCGTGCTGCGCGACGACCTGCGCGACCTGTTGCCCGAGGACCCCCGCAGTGCCCTCGTCTCGCGCGCGACGCACACGCTCGCCGAGGCGCTGTCCGCCGTGCCCGACTCTGCGCGCCGCCTGCCCGACCTGAGCGGCGTCACGATCGTTGCTCAGCCTCACTGTCACCACTACTCCGTCATGGGATGGGACACCGACCAGGCGCTCTTGGAATCCCTCGGAGCGCGCGTGTTGCGCCTGGAGGGATGCTGCGGCCTGGCGGGCAACTTTGGCATGGAGCCGGGGCACTACGACCTCTCGCTCGCCGTCGCCTCGCATTCGCTGCTCCCCACCCTGGAAGCTCAGCGCGATGCCGTGTATCTGGCCGACGGCTTCTCGTGCCGCACACAGGCCTCGCAGCTGGCCGGACGCGCGGGCGTCCACCTGGCGACGCTGCTGGCGGAGGGCGGTGTCAGGTCTGGGGCACTGTCGGCGGAACACTAGCCGGAGCACGGTGTCAGGTCTGGGGCACTGTCGGCGGAGCACGCTGTCAGGTCGAACGCGGCGCTGCGCAGCGGCCGAACACGGCCGCATCCCGGGCGGTGACATGCCGAGACACGCGGCACACATACCAATCGGTCAGGTACAATGGAACCATGTATTTCTTCGTCGCCGTGATGCTGTGGTTCTTGTTCTTCTTCGCTATCTGGTACTACAAGAAGCTCGTCCTGTGGCTGCTCTTCTCCCCGGACTACCTCCTCATCATCGGCGCGGTCGGCGCCTTCACCGTCGATCACATGGGGTGGCTCACCTCGACCAGGCAGGCCCACTACGTCTGGGCGACCCTGGCGATGATGGCCGTCGGCTTCGGATACCACGCCCTCAATAAGTGGCTCTACCTGAGGTCGGCCCACACCTACAAGATTGTCAGCTTCCCCTTTGTCGTCGCCTCCAGCCTGTTCATCATGCTGGGCCTCGTCCTCAAGATCGCCGACGAGATCGCCCCACGCCTGGCCGACAATCCCACGGTCCAGCACGTCATCTACGTCGTCATCGGCATCGTCCTGGCGGTCGTTGCCTGGCTGAAGCGCCAGTCGACGATGGTCCGCCTCTTCCCGCCGGAACCGAGCATCGTCATCAACGGCGACGTCACCATCAACGGCGGAGAGGCCACCGTCCAGGCCCCCCAGGCGCCCGAGTCTCCCTGCACCCATTCCGGCAGCGACACGGGCGTAGCCTCCTACTGACGCACGCGCAGCGCCGTGATCCGCGCCGATACCCCACGCTCGGCAACGCATATGTAGCCCCGTGACCCGCGCCGATACCCCACCACGCTCGACGTCACATAAGCAGCCCCTCGATCCACCCAGCGCGGCCGGAGAGCGCGCGGCGGGGCAGCCATCGCACCCGCACACACCGCGACCCACGCCGATACCCCACGCGGCATCGCACGCGTAGCACAGCGATCCACGCCGATACCCCACGAGCCATCGCACCCGCACGCACCGCAGACTGTCCAACCAGCCGCGACGGCGCCTCGTGCCCCGCCGAGCGACATACGTCGAGCGGCAAGCGACAGTGTGCCTCGGTTGTGCTTGTTGGTGAGGGCGCGACACCCGATCGGTATGCATTGCACCCGTTCTGTCCGGGTGTACTGCTCCCCATCGGGTGTACTGCTCCCCATCGGACGCCCTGCCCCCTGTCAGGTTCACCGCTCCCCGTCGGGTACACCTCTGTCCGGGTGCTCTGCTCCCTATCGGGCGCGCTGCTCTCGTGCATCCCACTGAGACCACGTCACGTGGAAGCGGCGATCGGGCCCGTCACATGCCTTGGTTGGCTTGACCCACAATCCCTGGGCCGACGCGGGTATCGAGGATTGCCGCAACCCCACTCTCTCAATCACCCAAGCCCTCAGCCGCGCCAAGTCCTCGTAGTCCGGCCACGAAACGCGATAGGTCTTCCACCCCGCGGCACGCAGATCATTGTCCCGCGCAATCCACTCCCTCTTCGCTCGGGCGAAGTCGGCTTCGTTCGTGCCGAGCTTTCCGATCCCATCAAACTCAAAGATGATCATGAGTTCGGGAATCGCAATGTCCGCGAAGTAGCGACGTCCGTTGATGACGATCTCATGCTGGGTGACGACGTCGAACGCGCTCACCGACTTGATGACCCACAGCAGTGCGGCCTCAGCCGGGTTATCACATCCCGGATCCGCCGCACCGATGATGGTTTCCGCTCGCTGAAACGGCACGTTGTCTTCTCGCTGGCGCAAGGCCGCGAGCCTGCCGAGCATTGCCTCCCTCACGTCATTCGCTCGTTCACGAGACTCTGCCTGGGAGAAGACGGAGAAGCGCGACTGTCTGTTCAGCACCATGCAGATTGCGACAAACGCGCTGAGATACTCAGAACGGCACGCCATTCGAACCGCAGCATCAGCGATGCCTTCGACGCGAACTCCTCCAACCGTCTGCAGCTCAGTGGCATGAGGTGGGGCAACAGACCACCGCACTGACACCGCCGGCACAAGAGTGCCGGCAGCTCGAACCGCGCGTAGTGACTTGGATCCACGTCGGGTACGCGCCCACACAAACACATCCGGATTCGCCTCCCACAGCGGAATCCCCCGGGCGACAATCGAACTCGCGCCGACAAAGACCCTGTCCCCCTTCCCGGAATCGTGGAGCGCAAGCAGCCTCGCTCGCGCCACAGTGTTCCATGTGCTCCACGGAGTCTCAAGAAGGCGCAGATCTTCCACTCGGACGTAGTGCCCTCGCATCACGTGCATGCACGCACCTGATTCTTGGTCCTCACGGGTCATTCGATGGACCGACGAGGAACGAACAACCGTCAGCTTGTGGCTACTCATGTCCGCATGATCCCATTGCAGGGGGACCAGCACATCCACACAAGCAAGCCCTGTGGACACATCACGAGGCATAACGTGGGGCTGCGGATAACCTCCAGGCAGCGACAGTGTTGCTCCCACGCCAGAGACACTTCCCACCGAAACAGCGTCGCATCGCACCACCCACGCGGTAACAGCCTGACCGTAACCTTGGGCTTGGATCACGAGGGCAGCGTCGCGCCACACACGCGGCACTACACCCGATCGGTATGCAGTACACCCTTTCTGTTCAGGTGTAACGCTCCCCTTCAGGTGTAATGCTCCCCTTCAGGTGTGCTGCTCCCGATCAGGTGTGCTGCTCCCGATCAGGTGCCCCGGGAGGCGCTGTGTACGAGCATCCTCGAGAGTGCTCGCGCGCAGGTACCGGCAGGCGCCCCGAGACAGATCCGCCCTGAGCCCCTTCAACCGAACCGCGAGGCCCCGCCACCTTCCGTGCGCCTGAAGCGCCTGAGCGCCGACGCTCATCACGGCACGGCGAGCTCTAGCCCCACGACCCGGGCCGACGCGGGCAGGCCGCTCGCACGCGACCAGAGGGCCACGACGTCGCCAACATCGAGGGACGGATCCACGAGCAGGGCCGTGGACAGAGCCTCGGCAAGCACTCCGCAGGATGCCACGACGCTGACCTGGCGGACCCCGGAGCGCGCGGGTTCGCCCGTGCGAGGATCAATGATGTGGTGGTCGCGCGCCCGGCTGGGGGCTCCGGGCGGCATCTGCGCCCGCCTCGCACCAAGCGGCCCCAGGTTGTCCCCGGACGTGGACAGGGATGCCATCCCATCCGCGGGCAGTTCGACGACTCCGCCCACGCTCGCTTCCCCGCCGTTGGGGTCCCGCATGCCCACGCGCCACGGGGAGGAGTCCGCGCGCGTCCCGTACACCGCAATCGAAGAGCTGCCAACGGACACGAGGACGCCCGAGGCGCCCAGCTCCACGGCGAGGTCACGGCACGCGTCGGCCGTGTATCCCTTGGCGATGCCTCCGAGATCAAGGCGCGGCGAGGGGCGCGTGCCCTCGCGGGGCGCCCGAAGCGGGCGCGTGCCCTCGCGGGGCGCCCGAAGCGGTCGCGTGCCCTCGCGGGGCGCCTGAAGCGGTCGCGTGCCCTCGCGGTGTGCCTGAAGCGGGCGCGCGGAAAGAGCCGCGCATTCGAAGGCTCCGGGGTCTCGCAGCAGCCAGCGGCGCTCGCCAACACGGGTCAGAAGCTCGGGCGAGGAGGCTTCCAGCGCCGCCTCGACGAGGCCCGGGGCAGGGGCGGGGGGAAGCGGAGCGCCTGCGACGTATGCCGCCCGCATGGCTGCGACGTCCCATGCGGCGACGAGGGGTCCTACCAGGGGGTTGAAGGACGCTCCGGTGGCGCGCGCCAGCATCAGCGCCTCCGAAAGGAGGCGGTCGGTCTCCTCGCTGACGAGGACACCGCCGCCCGAATCCGGGGCGGTGCCGACCACTAATGGGCGATGGGGGGAGTTGATCCTCGACACCTCGGACGTGGCCCGATAGGCGCTCCACAGGTCCTCGTGCCTGGCGACGAGGCCGACGAGGGCGTTGACGATCCCCATGCCGTCCCCGCCCCAGCCGATCAGGTCGACGCGGGTACCCATCGCGGGGAAGGAGGAACGCCACGTGGGTGGGCTTTCAGCCGTCGCTGCCCCCGAGGTCGTCGGCCCCCTCCTTGGTGGCGTCGTTCAGGCCGGGGATCTCGATGTCGTCCGCTCCGTCGGGGGATACGCCCTGGGCGGCCGCGATCGCTCGGATCGCCGCCTGCACGAACTGCTGGTGGGCGACGGTCGCTCCCGTGATGACATCGACCTTGGCGGGGTCGCCGACCTTCGTGAGGTTCTCGGAGTACTCCTGGTAGGAGGCGACGGCGGCCTGGGCCTTCTTGTAGTAGTCCTCGTTGAAGACCTCTCCGGCCGAGCTCTTGCCGTAGTCGCTTCCCTTGTCCGTGCCGTCCGCGAGCGTCGTCTCGTACGAGGTCGCGGTGATCCGCCCGCCTTCGACGGTGATGGTGATCGTGCCGACGGAGCCCTGGTCGTCGGCGTTGGACTGCGCGGTCCAGGTCCCATCGTTGAGGGGCTTGCTCATGTCCAGGCCCGTCGAGGGCTGACAGGCCGCCAGGATCGTGGCGCCGAGCGCACCGAGCGTCGCGTAGGTGACCGCGCTCGCCCACCGGGAGGCGCCAGAGGGGCTGGGGGGCGTCGATCGACGATTCATCGTACCTTGTCCTTTCCGCTGCGGGAGGCCTGCGCGTCCCCCGGGACCGCGAGGCCTGAGGGGCGCGAGTCGTGGTCGTGCCACGTCTCTTTTACGACCTTACCGTGGTCGAGACGGATCTCGCGCTGCCCCTGCTCTGCGACGAGCGCGTCGTGCGTGACGACCATCAGCGTCGTGCCGTCGCGGTGGAGCTGGTTGAACAGGTCCAGGACGATCTCCTCGTTGGTCTCGTCGAGGTTGCCGGTGGGCTCGTCGGCGAGGACAAGCTTGGGGTAGTTGATGAGTGCGCGGGCGACGCACACGCGCTGCTGCTCGCCGCCGGAGAGCTGGCGGGGAAGGTGGGTGGCGCGGTCGGCGAGGCCGACGCGGTCGAGGGCCTCGAGGGCTTCTTTCTCGTCCGGCATCGAGTGGTAGTACTGGGCAACCATGACGTTCTCGACGGCGGTGAGGTGGCCGATGAGGTGGAACTGTTGGAACACCAGCCCGATGGTCCGGCAGCGGACCTCGGTGAGTTCGTCGGCCGTCAGGTCGGAGATGTCGTGTCCGTCCAGGGTGACGGTCCCCGTCGTCGCCGTGTCCATGGCGCCGACGATGTTCATGAGGGTTGTCTTTCCGCTGCCCGAGGGGCCGACGATGGAGACCCACTGGCCGCGCGGGATCTCGAGGGAGACGTTGTCCAGGGCGTGCAGGTCGCCGTAGATCTTCGAGACGCCGTCAAGGCGGAGGAGGGTGTCCGCGGTCGTTGCCTGGGGATCGGCGGGGAGTTTCTCTGGGGTGTTCATGGGTCTTCTCATTCTCCGCGCAGCACGAGCGCGGGGTCGACGGCCAGTGCGCGGCGCACGGGCGGGAGGCAGGCGAGGACGGCGATGAGGATCGCGCACGCGACGGTGGCGATCAGGATGAGGGGGTGCAGGGAGATGGTGCGGTGGAACACGGAGGTCGAGATCAGGGTGGCCAGGCCGTATCCGGCGCCCGCCCCCAGGACCCCGCCGATGGCGCCGAGCATGACGCCCTCGCCCATGAATTCTGCGGTGATGGAGCGGGCGGTGGCGCCCAGGGCCTTCCGCAGGCCGATCTCGTTGCGGCGTTCGGTGACGACGGCGATCATCGTCGTGGAGACGCCGATCATGGTCAGGGCCAGGACGATGACGGTGACGACGAGGAGGAGGGAGCGCAGCATGTTGAGAACCCCCGTGTCCGATTGTGCCAGGCGCCGCACCGTTTGAGCGTGAACGTCGGGGTTGGAGGCGTTCATGGCGTCCGCGACCGCGCTCAGCTGCTCGCCCTCGAGGGCGATGGAGTATTCCGCGAGGGAGACCGCTCCCTGGGTGCCGGTGAGCGCGGACATGTCCTGCGCGGACATGTACAGGTAGCCGTCCTCGTTTCCGCCGGTCTTGAGGATCCCGGAGACCGTCAGGGTGACGGTGCGCGGTTCGAGGGACAGGGAGGAGGCCTGGGCCGCGTCGGCGCCCGACTGCTGGCCGGATGCCTGGGCGGCCTTGGCGGACGCGTTGCCATCGAGCTGGCTGACCGTGATGGTGTCTCCGGCCTTGACGTCGATCGTGGAGGCGATCTGCTCGCCGACGAGCGTCTGCCCGGGCGCATCCGGCCACGCGCCGTCAACGAACCAGAAGGGGTTCATGGCGCGCACGGCCTCCAGGTCGGTGCCTCCCGCGACATAGGGCTGGTCGTTGACGGTGACCGTCTCGTAGTCGAAGGCGGCGGAGCCGACGAGGGCGCCGGTCGGCACGTGTTCGGTGGCGGCGGCCACCGCCTCGTCCGTGATGCTTCCTTCCCCGCTGGGGGTGAGCACGAGGTTGGCGCCGTAGGAGCGGATCTCCCGAGCCATCTGCGCGGGCACGTCAACGGCGATCGTGACGAGGCCGGACAGGGTGGTGGCACCGATGGCGACGGCGAGGACCGCGATGAGGACGCGGGAGCGTCGGCGCAGGATGGAGGAGGTGACCATCCGCCAGAACATTGCTCGTCTGGACATGTGGCTCACCTTCCGTGGAGGACTTCCGCCGCGTTGAGACGCAGCAGGTAGCGGATAGCCGGGATGGAGGCTCCCAGGACGACGATGATGACGAGGACGGCGACGAGTCCGACGACGACGGGGGCGAAGGCGATGGCCGAGCCGAAGACCATGTATCCGATGGCCTGGGCGAGTCCGAGCCCCGCTCCGTAGCCGATGACCCCGCCCACGAGTCCGACGACGATCGTCTCAGCGAGGAAGAGGGCGATGATCTGTTTGTCTTTGGCGCCCACGGCCTTCATCAGGCCGATCTCGCTGGAGCGCTCCATGACGCCCGCGGTCACGAGATTCGCGATGGCCAGGGCCGAGGCGATGAGGGCCAGGACGGTGACCAGCACCATGAGGAGCTGCGTCTTTTCCAGGACGGTTCCCTCGGACTGGGCGACCTGGCGGACGGGACGGGCGACCGAGTCCGTCATGACCTCCTCGATCTGGTAGGCGATGGAGGAGACGTAGGCCGTGCAGTACCAGGTCTCCTTCTCGGACACGCTCAGCGAGTTCGGGTTCTTCGCGGCCTTGCGGGCCAGGTCGTTGTCGGGGGTGGTCAGGGCCGAGACCTCGACGCTGCTGACGACCCCCTCGCGTCCGATCAGTTCCTGGGCCGCGGGAAGCTGAATGTAGACGCCGCGGTCGGCATCGTCCCCGGTGGTCACGACGCCGCGCACCGTGAACTCGGCGCTGGTGCCCGCGCGCGTGAGCGTGAAGGAGTCCCCCACGTCGAGGCCCCGCTCGGCCGCGTAGGTCGCGCCCACGATGGCGCCGCTCGGATCGTCATCGGCCGGCCACGCGCCCGTGACGCCCCACCATCCGCGCAGCTTGTCCAAGCCGGTGTCGATGCTCTCTCCCGTGGCGAGTTCGAGGTGATGGCTGAACCAGGTTCCCGTGGTCGCCACGGGGGCGCCGGAGACATCCGTCGCGGACACGTTCAGCAGGGGCGCGAAGTCGAGGATGTTGTAGGTCCAGAAGATCGTCTTGATGTTGCCCAGCTCGTCCTCGCGCAGGTAGGTGTGGGACTCGGCGGCCTCTCCCGTGGAGTACAGGTCGGACAGGACGGCGGCCCCCTGGGCGCGCACGACGATGTTGGCGCCGTAGGACTTGAGTTCCTGGTTGACCTTGTCGCCGACGTTGAACATGACGGAGAGCATGGACGTTGCCACGCCGGCTCCCAGCGCGATAGTCAGGGCGATCATGAGGTGACGATTGCCTCGCCTCGTGAGCGCGCCTCGCAGCATTCGGATAAACAAGCGTGCCCCTCTACTTCGCGAAGATGGGAGCCGAGGCCTCAAGGACCGAGATCGGCACGGTCAGGGTCCCGTTGGAGACCTTGTATTCGATGGGTATCGGGTTACACCCTCCCTTGAAACCGATGGTCGCGATGTTCATCGCCACTTCGCACAGCTTGCAGATGACCTTGCCGTCCTTCTCGTAGTAGCCGGTCGGACCGCAGATCTCGCACGCGTCAAGTCCCACGCCAAACGAGGACCCGGACTTTTGGATGACGATGAAGCGAACCTTGACGCCGGTCGAGGTCGTGTACTCGAAACGGTGCAGGTGTCCGTCGGAGATGTCGGCCAGGTTGACGCTGACCTGGTCGTCAACGACGCTGTGCGCCTCGGGGGCCGAGAGCTCGACCTCTTGGCTACCGATCGCGACGCCGACGGTGATGAGGAGTGCCCCGCACAGGTATCCGACGGCCGCCGTGCCCGCCATGGACTTGTAGAGGCGGGAGCGGGCCCGGCCCAGGCGTCCCTCGGCGGGATTGGCACCGACGGTCGGGATCGAGCGGGAGGCGTGCCACGTGAGAGCGACGACGACGCCGAGGGCCAGGGCGGCCACGATCGTGAAGACTGCCTCGTTGTTGATGAACCAGGAGATGGTGTTCCACGCGCCCTTGGATACGGTGATCCAGCGCTTGGCTTTCAGGATGCGCACGAACAGCAGCGAGTGATTGAGGACCAGCGAACACAGGATGCACGCGGCCGGCCACACGCGGTTGTTCCACGCGCACAGGCGGTAGGACACCCAGGCGAGGAAACACACGAGCACCCAGGCGAGCCCGTATCCGACGATGGCGAGAACCGCCTGAGTGGAGTAGATCTCGACGCCGCCCGAGAGCATCATGACTGCCTGGTTGAGCGCCGTGGGAACGGAGCGGAAGAGGGCGAAGGCGATAAAGAGGGCGCCGACGAGGCGCACGAGGGCATCCCCTGGCACCGGCGTTTCCGTCGAGGATTGGGCCCGGGCCTCGGCGTCCCCCGTGGGCAGGAGGGAGCGCACGCGCCGCGAGCGCAGGGCGAGAAGCGAGAGGAAGATGAGGGCGAGGACGACCGCGATCGGCAGCGTGTACAGGCCGACGGTCTGGCGGTTGACCGACTTGGGAGCCTCCACGTTGATGATCGTCAGCGCGACGGAGGCGATCGCGCCGGCCGCGATGCCGAACCACACGGCGAGCTGGCGGGCCTTCTTTCCGCGGCGACCGTGCCCGGCGGCCGGCATGAAGCGGATGGCGGCGCCGACGGCGAGCATCGTCAGCAGCAACGTCAACGTCGCTTCGCTCATCTGCTGAAGCATTGGTATTCCTCTCCACACAAGACAACCCGAGACCCAACGGTCTCGGTGGTACAGCGCCCCGAACGGCGCGGGGCGAGGTGGCCTCCCGGGTGGGAGCCGCCTCGTCCCCGCTTCAGGCGATCGTCACCAGGAGACGGCCGTGGGATCCCACTGCCAGTCCGGGAATTCGGCGACCAGGGGTTCGGTCCAGAAACGTCCCTCGACGCCGGTGGCCTTGTCGGTGTGGAGCATCCAGCCGTTCTTCTCCGGGGATTCGATGGAGAAGGTCACGTCGTAGGTTCCGGCCTCCAGCTTGGGGATGTTCAGGCCGTAGTGGGGGCCGTCGGAGGCGTTCATCGGCATGAAGGTACCGCTCTGGACGGTGTTGCCGGACTTGTCCTTGATGGTGTAGGTGACGGTGAGGGCGGGGACGAAGTCGCCGGCGCCGTAACCGAGCTTGTTGTCGGCGGCCGCGTGGATGTCGGCCTCCATGTGCATGGACGCCTCGGACGCGGGCACACCCATGGTGGGTTCCATGTCGACGGGCTGGAAGTAGACGCCGCCCACGACGAGCGGGCCGACGTGAACGTCGTCGCCCAGGGGCTGTTCCTCGAAGCCCGCGTCCTCGCCGGGGGCCGCGGCACCCGAGTCGGCTTCGGCCGAGGATCCGGCGGTGGGCTTCGTGTCGTTGGACGAGGCGTTGTTGTTCGAGCAGGCAGCGAGGGTGCCGGCGAGGGCCAGCGTGGCCAGGGCCGCGCCGACGCGGAAGAGTGAGCGCTTCATGCGATGAACTCCTTAGCGTGTTGGTTGGTGATGGGTCAGCGTCGCTCCGATGGGCTCATTTCTCGGACTGCTTCGAGGCGGCGGCTTCGCGAGCGAGGCGCGCCTTTCCGAAGAAGTAGAGCCCAACGATGAGGACGAGAACAAAGGCCTGCGCGGCCAGGTTCTCCACTCGGGGGTAGATCCCCAAGAGGTCAATGGTGGGGAATCCGGACAGAGGCGTCAGCGAGATAACGTCGGCCTCCTGGAGTTCCTTGATGCCCGATCCCGTGAACGTGAAGGCCATGAGGGCCAGCAGGATCGACGTGATCGTGAAGAAGGGACGCAGCGGGATGCGCAGCGCCGCGAACTGGATGAGTAGGTAGACGACGACGAGGATGGCGGCGCCGACCCCGAGGCCGATCCACACGTAGTGCACGTTGGCGCCCGCGCCGGAGACGATCGGCACGTAGAAGAGGATCGTCTCGGCCCCCTCGCGCAGGACCGCGAGGAACGAGATGAATGCCAGGCCGAGGAGCGAGCCCCGGGTCAGGGATGCGTCCGTCTTGTCCTTGATGTACCTGTCCCAGGCCTCGTTGGAGGACTTGTTGATCATCCAATTCGATACCCAGATCAGCATGGCGACGGCGAAGAGGGCGGCAAAGCCCTCGAGGAGCTCCTGGTTCGCGCCCGCGAGCGAGGAGACATAGCTGAACACGACCGCCAATCCGACGGAGAACGCCAGGGCGAGGCCAACGCCGCCCCACACGACACCGGTCTTGTCCTTGTGCCCGGCCTTCGCCAGGTAGGCCAGGGCGGCGGCGACCACGAGGATCGCCTCCATGCCCTCGCGCAGGATGACGAGGAGGGAGGGGAGGAACTGCGCGAGCCACGGGGAGGAGGTGGAGGAGGACTCGGCAGTCGTGCCCGTGTAGCCGTCCAGGGTGTTGGCATCCTCGCGAACGAAGTTTGACAGGGTCGCGTAGTGTTCGTCGACCGCGCTGGAGTCGTTGTCGGTCATGGCCTTCTTCAGGAGGGAGAACTCCATCTCCACCTGGGACACGCGCGCCCCGGAGATGCGGCTCATGACCTGCTTCTCCATGCCGGTCGTCTCATAGTTCTTGTAGTAGGCGTCGTTAACCTTGTCCTTGCCGCCCTTGGCGTCACCCGCCTTGAAGGCCTCGACCCCCTCGGCCAGGATCCCGTTGATGGTCTGGGCGACCTCGCCCCACGGACCCGGACTGTAGTCGGCGGAGGAAGCGGTGCCCGCCTGCCCCGGCGAGACGCCGTCCAGGGTGGCCGCGTCTTCCGTGACGTACTGCTTGAGGGTTGCGGCGTGGGTGTCAACGTCGGAGGCGGCGTTGTCGGTCATGGCCTTTTTCAGGAGGGAGAACTCCATCTCCACCTGGGACACGCGCGCCCCGGAGATGCGTGCCATGACCTGCTTCTCCATGCCGGTCGTCTCATAGTTCTTGTAGTAGGCGTCGTTGACCTTGTCCTTGCCGCCCTTGGCGTCACCAGCCCGAAATGCGGCGACGCCCTCGTCGATGATTCCGTTGATGGTGGTGGCCACGTCGCCCCAGGTTTGCCCCTGGGCGCGGGAGGGTGTCGCCACGATGAGCGCCATGAGCGCGGCCACGACGACGGCGACGACGATGCGGACGAAGTGTTGGATGACGTCCTGCGTGCGGATGCGAAGCGCTGTCATCACAAACCTCCTGTAGAACCGGCGGATGGGAGGCGCCGGGCTTGTAGGATTCTTACTCAACGAGAGTAACGTCATGCCCGCCTAGTGGAAAGCACTACGTTTAGGATTACCTAAATTGTGACCGCACAGCCGCCGTCCTTAGCGCTCGAAGACCGCTGCACACTGGGACCAAGGGCCTGTTTTGCTGACCACCAGACCGATCCCACCCCCCTTCCGACAGGCGTAGCACGGCACCTCTCTCTGAGGCTACCACTCGGTCAGACGCTGCGGATAGTCCCCCACCGGCATCGGCCCACCGCGCCGGACCGATGATCACGAAACGCCCTCGGCTGTCAAGCGGCGGCGCTACCATGGAAAAGTCAGGCTCGTCGAACGAAGGTGTTCGCATGTCTACCACGCGCGATAGGGCCGCATCCCGGCCCGCTCATTCACCCGCTGCCGAAGAACCTGCGCCGCCCGCCAGCCCCGCGTCGGCTCCGGGGCGCACCGCTCGCCCAACGCGAGCCGAGTGGGCGCGCATCGCGATCTTCGCAATCCCCTGCGGGGCACTGTACCCCACGCAGCTCCTGAGCACCCTGGTGCCGGTGGGATCGGAACACTTCCTGCTCATCCAGGACTGCGTCAACATGGGACTCCTGGTCCTCGCGCTTGCGATCGCCGGGCGCGTGTTCCTCTCGGACTTCTCCTACCTGCGCACTCGCCCCATCCGCAAGGTCGCCGCTCTCCTCGGCCTGTTCGCCCTGACCATGATCGCCCAGAACCTGGCGAACAACGCTCTGTCCACCCCGAGCTCGTTTGGTGACGGCTCCCTCCGCTACTTCACGGAGGGCTTCGGCGGACTCGTGTTCTCCTTCATCATCGCCCTCGGCGGCCCCCTCATCGAGGAGGTGTTCTTCCGTCACTTCCTCATCGGCACCCTCAGCGCCTACGCCCCCACGTGGCTCGTCGCGACCGTATCGTGCCTGCTCTTTACCCTCATGCACTGCCACGGGTGGCAGAATATCCCCTCCTACATTCCCCTGGCCCTGACCCTTACGCTCGCCTACCTGTGCTCGGGGAAGAACCTGGCCTACGCCTGGCTGTTGCACGCCCTCAACAACTCGCTCGTCGTTGGCGCGGTCTTCCTCTCCCACGCCGGCGCCTAGCCGGACGCACCCTGAGCGCAGCCACCGCCGAATAGCCACAACCCGTGACACCACTGCTCCGGCCCTACTCCTGCGCACGTTAACCCACCTGGTGGCACATGGTCACATCCGCCCAGCCTCCAGTAGATGGGTTTAGCTGCGCACAAGTGGGGTCACGCCTCCCGCAGATGCGCACAACCAACACGCGTCCACAAGCACTGCACTAGTTAGGGAGCATTACACCACCTCCCAACTGGTGCAATACCCACCTAAGTGGTGTAACACCACTTAACAACAAGCATTCACGCGAACATGCACCGCTTACACGACGCGCGAGAGGCCAATGCTGCACCAGTTCGGGAGGTAATGCGACACCACAGTCGACCATTCAACCGGCAACACCGCGAGGACGCTACACCCGTTACGGGGCACTGCACCCGTTACGGGGCACTGCACCCGATCAGAACGGGTGTAATGCCTACGGATCGGGTGCACTGCACGCTCAGACAAGAACAAACGCGGAATCTGAAAGCCCACACGACACGCGGCACAAGAGAACTGGCGAGAAAAGTCCGCCAACCCCCGGCGCAACAAGCACCGCCCGCAACAACACAACACGGGCCCACACACTAACCCACCTGGTGGCAACGTGGGCCCACCCCTGCGCATGTGAACCCACCTGGCGGCACATGGTCACACCCGCCCAGCCTCCAGTAAATGGGTTTAGCTGTGCACAAGTGGGTTAACACCACCAGTAGATGGGCCGATCTACCACACGCTCCCCCGCCCACAGCACCCCACCCACAACGGAACGAGGCCGTGACCGAACCGGTCACGGCCTCGCCGCGCTCAATCAGCGGCGCTCAGCACAACGCCACCGCCGATCAGGCGGTCATGTCCACGTGGTCCTCAACCGCGGCGCGGCCGGCCTCAAGGCGGGCGACGGGGACGCGGAACGGCGAGCAGGACACGTAGTCCAGGCCCACGCCGTGGAAGAAGTGGATCGAGGCCGGGTCGCCGCCGTGCTCGCCGCACACGCCGAGCTTGATGTTCGGCTTGGTCGAGCGGGCGCGGCGCACGCCCTCGGAGACCAGGGTGCCGACGCCGTGCACGTCGATGGACTCGAAGGGGGAGACGCCGAAGATGCCGGCCTCGATGTACTGCGGGAAGAACACGCCCTCGACGTCGTCGCGCGAGAAGCCCCACACGGTCTGGGTCAGGTCGTTGGTGCCGAAGCTGAAGAAGTCCGCTTCCTCGGCCAGGTCCTCGGCCGTCATGGCGGCGCGCGGCAGCTCGATCATGGCGCCGATCGACACGCCCGACAGATCGACGCCCCGAGCGGCGGCGACGGAGGCGATGATGCCTTCGCCTTCCTCGCGCACGAGCTGGAGCTCACGCACGGAGCCGACGAGCGGGACCATGATCTCGGGACGCGGGTCGAGGCCGCGGGCAACGAGCTGCGCGGCCGCCTCGCACAGGGCGCGCATCTGCAGGGCGAACAGGCCGGGCAGGTAGATGCCCAGGCGCACGCCGCGCAGGCCCAGCATGGGGTTCTCTTCGTGCATGCGCCGCACCTCGACGAGCATCGCCTCGTCAGCGGGATCGAGGGTGCCGGTCGCCTTGGCGACGGCGACCTTCGTCTCCAGCTCGATGAGGGCGGGCATGAACTCGTGGAGCGGCGGGTCAATGAGGCGCACGGTCATGGCCTTGCCGTCCATCACCTCGAGCATCTCGAGGAAGTCCTGCTTCTGCAGCTTCTCCAGCTCATCGAACGCGGCCTGCCGCTCGTCGGACTCGGGGGCGGAGAGGATCGCGCGCTCGACGAGCGGGCGGCGCTCACCCAGGAACATGTGCTCGGTGCGGCACAGGCCGATGCCCTCCGCGCCGAAGTCGATGGCGCGCTTGGAGTCGAGGGGGGTGTCGGCGTTGGCGCGCACGCTCAGGCGGCGGACCTTGTCGGCGTGGGAGAGGAGCTTGTCGACGGCCTCGACGAGCTCTCGGGTGCCCTGGTCCGCGCCGGCGGCGGCTACACCGGCCTCGAGCCCCTCGGCGAGGTAGGTGGTGACGGGCGAGTCGGTGACCGGGACCTCGCCGCGGAAGATCTCGCCGGTCTGGCCGTCGATGGCGATCGTGTCGTCGGCGGTTAGGACCATGTCGCCGATGGTGACGGTGCCGGCGGCCGCGTCGATGACGAGGGCTTCGGCTCCACACACGCAGGTCTTGCCCATGCCGCGGGCGACGACGGCGGCATGGGATGTCTTGCCGCCACGAGCGGTCAGGACGCCTTCGGCGGCGACCATGCCGGGCAGGTCATCGGGGTTGGTCTCGCGACGCACGAGGACGGTCTTGATGCCCTTCGCGGCGGCCTCCTCGGCCTGGGCGTTGTTGAAGGCGATCTTGCCGACGGCGGCGCCCGGGGAGGCCGCCATCCCGCGAGCGATGAGCTCCTTGTCGGCCTTGGCGTCGAACTGCGGGAACATCAGCTGGGTGAGCTGGTCGCCGGTGACGCGCCCCAGGGCCTCGTCGCGGGTGATGAGCTTTTCGCCCAGGAGCTGGGTGGCGATGCGGAACGCGGCGGCGGCGGTGCGCTTGCCGACGCGGGTCTGGAGCATCCACAGCTTGCCGCGCTCGACCGTGAACTCGATGTCGCACATGTCGCGGTAGTGTGTCTCGAGCTTACGCATGATGGAGCGCAGCTCGTCGTAGACGGGCTTGTTGATCTCCTTCAGGGCGGACAGCGGCAGCGTGTTGCGGATGCCGGCGACGACGTCCTCGCCCTGCGCGTTCTCCAGGTAGTCGCCGTAGACGCCGGAGTGGCCGGAGGAGGGGTCGCGGGTGAAGCAGACGCCCGTGCCGGAGTTCTCGCCCATGTTGCCGAACACCATGGTGCAGATGTTGACGGCGGTGCCCAGGTCGTGGGGGATGCGCTCACGGCGACGGTAGATGCGGGCGCGCTCGGTGTTCCAGGAACGGAACACGGCCTCGATGCCCATGTCCATCTGGGTGCGGGGGTCCTGCGGGAAGTCGGTGCCGGTCTGTTCCTTGACGATGCCCTTGAAGGTGTCGACGAGGCCCTTGAGGTCCTCGGCGGTCAGGTCGGTGTCGCCCTTCACGCCGCGCTCGGCCTTGAGGGCGTCGAGGGCGTCGGAGAACAGGTCGCCGTCAATGTCGAGGACGGTCTTGCCGAACATCTGGATGAGGCGGCGGTAGGAGTCCCAGGCGAAGCGTTCGTTACCGCTAACGGCGGCGAGGCCGCGAACGGACTCATCGTTGAGGCCGATGTTCAAAACGGTTTCCATCATGCCGGGCATGGAGAACTTCGCGCCGCTTCGCACGGAGACCAGGAGCGGGTCGGAGGGATCACCCAGCTGGCGGCCCATCTGGTCTTCGACGCCGCGCAGTGCGGTGGTGACCTCGGTGGCCAGCGACTCGGGAACCGTCGACTCCTTGAGGTATGCGCGGCATGCCTCGGTGGTGATCGTGAAGCCGGGGGGAACGGGCAGACCGAGCTTCGTCATCTCGGCGAGGTTCGCTCCCTTGCCTCCGAGCAGGTCCTTCATGGACTTGTCACCCTCGGAGAAGTCGTACACATACTTGACCATCGTGGTCCTCAACTTCCTTGTTTTGCGATGACCGACCCGCGCACGGGTCGCTACCACAGGCAAGAATACACTGCTCTAGGGACCTAGGTCACCTGATGGCGCGACGCCGCCCGATTGTCTTGACAAGGCGTCCTACGGCGTGCCCGCCGGAAGAGTCGGGGGCAGAAAGAAACGCGCGGGGCGAGCCAAAAAGCCCGCCCCACGCGCGAAGCGTCACCGACTTGTCAGCGCACGCGGAACTCGATGGTGGTCCCCTCGCCGACGTCGATCAGGTCGCCGTCGTTGAGTGCCAAGGTGACCATGGGGGTCACGTCCTGGAAGGAACCGTCCGCGTGACGCAGGACCGTTCCGTTGGCACTGCCGAGGTCCATGAGCGCCCACGAGCCCGGAGCGGTCATCATGACGGCGCAGTGCGAGCGGGAAATCTCCGTCGCGGGGCTTGGCACGCGCAGGACGGTGGCGGGAGGACGACCGGTGAGGGCCGAGGCATCGGGGTCTCGACCGATGACCACGTCACGGGAGACCTCCACGGGCACCGTTCCGCCGTGGATCAGGAAGGCGACGGGTGCGGCGGGACCGGAGTTGACGGGGGCCAGGCGCAGGATCGTGGCCTCGGTGTCCGTCTCGGCGTTCAGGCCGGCCAGCCCCACGGCGCTCATCGCCTCGGGAACGGCCGGAGACTCCGCAGCCGGTTCGGGGGTCGGCTCCGGGGCGGGCTCCGGGGTCGGCTCCTCGCTGACCTCCGAGTCCTCGACTCGATCGGAGGAGGCTGCCGTGTCGATCGGGGGCTCCTCCGTGGCCGCGACGACGTAGAGCTCCCCGGAGGGCTGCTCGGCCGGCTTCGCGGGCTCGTCCTCGGCGCGATCGGCGGCCGACTCCCGCGCGTCGGAAGCGTCCGTAACGGCCTCGCCTTCGTCGGCCGACGAAGCCCTCGAGGAGGACAGGAACACCGGCGCCTTGTTGGTAGCGGCCAGGAACTGCGCCTCCAGGGCCTCGAGATCGACGGAGGCGGTGCGCAGGGTCGGCTCGGGAAGCTCCTCGCGAGCCTCCCGCAGCGCCCGGCGCTCGTGGGTGGAGATGTCGGGGTTGATGAGGAAACCCATCGTATCGACGGGCAGCGAGGACATCGCCTCCACCTCATCAAGCGCGCGACCGATGCGAATCTCGGCCGCCTCAACGCGATCGGCGGCGGGCACCATCCACGTGACCTCGTCGCCCTCAATGATGGTGGCCTCGAAGGTCTGCCACTCGCCGGGGTTGAAGGGCCACGCCCAGATCGGGTCGGTCCACACCTGTTCCGTGATCTGGCCGGCGGCGCGCATGCGCAGCTGAATGTTGCCCAGAACGGTCAGGTAGGGCTGCTCGCCGGCGCAGTCCAGGAGCAGGGCGTCCCCCTGCTCGGCCTGCACGTGCGCCAGCCACGCCTGCGTATCCGCGCGCCCCCACACGACGTCCGCCGCGGAATCCGCGAAACTCAGCGGAACCAACGCTGCACCGAGAGGGCCGGTGACGAGCATCGCGCCCTGTCCGCGACACAGGAAGCGTCCAATCTGAAGCATCAGTTACTGCCTTTTCTTCGAGGAATCCGGCGAGCGGTCTCGATCGACGCCGGACGTACTGGTTGAATCATGCGACTCATGACATTCGAAGGCAATGTTACTCGCGATTCGGTTCCTGCGTAAACCACAACGGCCGAGGCATTGTCGCGCGTTCCCCCCTCGAGGGCGGCCCGGACGAGCGCATCGGCATCACCCTGCGGCCCGTTGCCCGCGGCAACCAGGGCGTGAATCTGCGAATCCGACAGGACGCCGTGCACGCCATCCGTGCAAATCACCGCCCGATCGCCCTCTTCCAACGGCATGATCGTGTAGTCGGCCTTCACGCCACCCGACTGCCCGGCTCCCAGCGCCTTCGTCACGACATTCGCCGGTGGGATCACCCTGGGTGCCCCGGAGGTCGCCGCGAGGTCGCGGGCTTCCTGCAGCGCCGAATGGTCATGCGTGAGCTGACGGACCCCGCCCCCACCCACGACGTAGGCGCGAGAGTCCCCCACGTTGAAGGACAGCCAGTAGGGGCCCTCGGCGGTGTGCAGCACCATGAGGCCCGACAGCGTCGTGCCCGGCGCGCTCATCGGATTGTCGGCGGGAGCCAACGAGGCCACAGCGGTGGCCGCGAAGTCGATCGCGACGGACAGATCCACCAGGTCCACCGGCCGATCCCCGAGCCTGCCCGGGCTGAGGTACTCCTGGAGGATCAGGACCGCCGTCGACGAGGCCTGCGCCCCGCCCAGGTGCCCGCCCATGCCGTCGGCGACCGCAAAGACGGGTGGGACAGCCAGCCACGAGTCCTCGTTTTCCGCTCGGACCGGGCCAATGTCGGTCGAGGCACCCCATCGAACCGCGGGGCGCTCCGCATGTTCATCGAGAGCCATCTGCCTTCATCTTTCCCGCTGCGCAACTCGCGCAGCGTGACGCATTATGTCCACCATTCTACACACGGGGCAAGTGGGGCCCGCAGCATCTGAAAAGCGCGAAAGACAACAAAACGCAGGCGGCGTCATGAGCATCCTCACGGGACCGTGATGCAGGCGCGAACCGGATCGGACATGCGCCCCGACGAGCGGGCGACCGTCGTGATCTCCACGCAGTTGTCTCCGCTGGCGCCGTCAACGCGAACGGTCGTCTCCTTGACGCGCCCGCGGGAGGTTCCTCCCGCGCCCGAGGCCTCGTACGCGTAGGCCGTCTCGGAGTCGGTGGCACCCGCGGGCGCACTCCACGTCCACTCCACCAGCCCGTCCGCGTAACTCCCCGTCAAATCGGTGACCTGGGGCGGGGCAACCCCCACCGCGTCACCCGGCGTGGCCGACGCCGTGCTCGTCTCGGGTGCCGGCGTGATGCGCGTGAAAGACCCCTGGCCGCGCAGCATCGCCACCGCCAAGCCTGCGGCGATGATCGCGGCCAGCAGCACGAGGATCATCCCCGTCACGGGGGTCAGGCCCTTGGCGGGCGCCGCCGTCTCCTCAACCTTGCGGCGGGCAGAGACCTCGTCGATGTCGGCATCCCGGTCGCTCTTCCACGAGTCGGCGACCGCCTCGACGCCGCCGGAGCCGCTTCCCCCCTCGAAGGAGTAGGGGGAGGGGCGCATGTGCGTCGCTTCGGGGTCGATGACGGGAGCCGCGCGCAGGCGCGTCTTATCGTCGGTGCCGACCGGAGGGGCCTGGACCTTCTTCGATCGTTTCTCCTTGATCTCCATCTCCGTGCGCGGGTAGCCGAGCTCCTGTTGAACCCGTTGAAGCCCTTCGCCGAACTCCTTCGCCGAGGGCGTGCGCTCCGCCGGGTCCACCGCCATCGCCGCCCGCAGCACGCGCTCCAACTCGCAGGGGGCATCGGCCCGTCCCAGGCCGCGCACGCGCCCCCGCTGGACGCGGTTGGCGATCGATGCCGCCGAGTTGTCTCCAATCGGATCCTCGAAGGGGCTGCGCCCGGTCACGAAGGTCCACGTCGTCGATGCCAGGGCCCACACGTCCTGCAGGGGGGAGGCGGGCGAGTTCACGTCCTGCTGCTCCGGGGGCGCCCACAGGACCGAAAAGCCGTCGAAAGCACCAACCTCCAGCGCTCCCACCTTCGACGCGACCCCAAAGTCGGCCAGGACAGGCTTGCCGTAGGCGTCCAGCATGATGTTCGAGGGCTTGATGTCGCGGTGCACGTAGCCCTGCCAGTGGAAGGTCTCGACGACGCCGCTGATCTTAATCATCGTGTCCAGGGCGTCCTCGAGCGACATGGGCCGCGCACGAACCTGCGTGAGGAGGTCGGCAACCGGGCAGTACTCCATGACGAGATACGCCCGCCCGTCTGCCGTCGTTCCCACGCCGTGCAACTCCACGACGGAGGGGTGGCCCGACAGGAGCGTCATCGCGTCGGCTTCGCGATGCAGTTCCTTCGTGCCCCGTTCATCCCCCTGGGCGCGCACCACCTTGATGGCCACGTCGCGGCTCGGCAGCTCCTGGCGGTAGAGGAACACGTCGGCGAAACCGCCTTGTCCCAGGGGACGAACCCACCTAAATCCAGGGATCTCCGGCCCCCTCGTGCCTGCGACAGCTGGACTCACCGCTCGATCTCCTCTCGCATCGTGCGCTCGATCAGGGCGCTCAGACGCAGCTTGCGGCGCATGCGCAGGCTGCGCAGGGACAGCGCCCGGCGCACGCGCGCAAAGAAGCCCGCACGCTTGGACACCTGGTCTCGCAGCTGTCCCACCTGGGCCCACGCGGCGCGTGCACGGTCGCGGGAGGCACCGTTGGAGGCAAAGTTCGCGACGTCGGCGAAGCGCGCGATCACGACGGGAGTGGGAACGTCGCCGCCAAAGCGGCTCCACCCGTCGATCACGTAGCGTCCCCTACCACCGGCGTCGCCGCGATCGGAGGACGAGGTCGACCCGTCCTCGCCGCTGCGCATCTCACCCGTCACCAGGGCGAAGGGGTCGCCCGGCTCCTCCCCCAGCTGCCACTGGGAGGACAGCGCCCACGCGGTCTCCTGGCGAGTGCGTCCCAGCTCGATGCGCAGGCCGGAGTCGGCGGCCAGGTCCACGACCTCGTCCCACGAGCCCACCAGCGCGTCACCGGCAGCTGCCCTGCGGCGACGCCTGCGCCGACCCGCCTTGAACGCCAGGATCGCCAGGGGCGGCAGCGCGAGGAGGAGGATGGCACCCGACACTCCGGCGATGATGCCCCAGGGCAGGCCCGCCTCGGGTGGCTTGAGCGGGTCGGCGTTCTGGTCGCGCGTGGGCGGAGGCATCTCGGCCGGGGGCTCGGGGGGCTCCGGCGGCTGCAGGACCTGCGGGCGAGGAACGGACCGAGGCTTGGGAACCTGGGTCTGCGGCACGTGGTCGCGCGGCGGAGTCGGGTCGAACACGCCCCAGACGCCGCCCGAGAACTCGACCTCAACCCACGCTCGAATGTCGGATCCGCGCAGGGTCGCGGCGCCCCCCTGGGAGCCGCCCTCGGGGTAGGCTCCCATGACGACGCGCGCGTTGATCCCTAGCTGGTGCAGCATGAGAGCCATGAGCGCGGTGTACTGCTGGTCGTCGCCGATCAGGTTCTCGTCGGAGGTCAGCATGCGCTCCAGCCGATCGGTGCGCACCCCCGGCCGCGAGAAGCGCGTGTTCTCGTTGAGGTAGTAGCCGTTCGTCGCCAGGTAGTGCTCGATGGCGCGCGCCGCCGCGAGCGGGGTCGAGGCGTTCTGCGTGAGCTCCGCGGCCTTTTCCGCGACGCCGTCGGGAACGTTCTTGTCCTCCGAGGTGGACGATAGCGCCACGAGGTTGGCCAGCTCCTCGTCGCGCACAGGCGCGACAAAATCGGTGGTCACGTTGTAGCTCATGGAGCCCGTGGGACCGGTCGTCAGCGCCGCATTCGCCCACGTATCGACGTGGAGGCCGTCCTTTTGCTCGGATGACTGCGCCCCCGTGAAGGCGATCTGCGAGGGACTCCCCAGGACGGGAACCCACGGGCCCGACAGCCCCGTGGTCGTCAGCGTGACCACGGAGGCGCCCTGGGAGCGTCCGGGGATGGTCGTCTGGACCTGGATGTACCCCGTGTGCCCGTCGCCTCGCTTCTGGGACATGCCGAAGGTCGTGCCGTCGTACACGTCCATCGCGGCGATTCGCACGCGCTGGTTCTCGGGCAACTCCGACACGGTCAGCAGCGTCTCGTCCTTCAGGTCCGTCGTGTAGTGGCGGAAGGAGGACATCGGAGAGGGGTAGGCCTGGACGTCGAGGGGCGGGTGAATCAGGTCGCGGCCAACGATGCGTCCGCGAGGGGATCCCAGGAACGCCGCGGCCGGCATCGCCACGGCAACGGAAGCCGCGAGGACGAGGATGGCGCCAACCGCCCGCCTTCCCACGTAGACGGTCGAGCGAGAACGACGCCCGACCGTGGCCTCGCCACCGGGCGAGCTCCTCCGTCCCACCAGCACGTCCTGGCCCAGGGTGATTCTCTGGTACTGGGCGGCGCTCGCCCACCAGGCGACCAGCAGCGCCCACCAGGCGAGGACGAGCGCGAGCGGAAGAGGATAGTGCGTCAGCCCGAAGAACACGGCGATGACCGCCATCACGACGACGGGGATGGACCCCAGGACGGCGCGTCCGGCGCGCGCGGTGATAAGGCCGGCCACAAGCGCCAGGATGAGGCCGCTCATCCACGGCACGAGGGCCGGGCCGGAGTAGACCGACACCGGGGGCGTCAGCGTCAGCAGATCCTTCCACGCGCGGAAGGACCCGAGCACCATGACCTGCAGGGTCTGCCCTGTGGGCAGGAAGCCAAAGAGCGCCTCGGAGCGCAGCGCGGCCGCGCTGCCGCCCAGGAAGTAGGTCACCACGAGGCTCAACACGGTCGTGAGCGCATCCCACCGCCAGTAGGTCGAGGCCCCGGCAATCGCCAGGCCGCAGGCCACGCCGGCTCCGGCGGCGATGGCCCCGACTCCCCCGCCAAAGACGGGTTCGAAGGCCGCGATGGGCCCGGCGAAGAGGAGGGCGAGAACCAGGAGGGACCAGATCGGCAGCTTCGACCGGTACGTCGCGAAGCGCTGCGTGATGGTCAGCAGGCGCGAACGCGTCGTTTTGTGGCGAGGCCCCTGCGAGCCCGCGGGGGGACGGGCGGAGGCGCGGGGGCGGGCGGAGGCGGCAGGGGCTGCGTCCGCGCGCGCGCGGGTCGCGACGGGCGGCGCCGGTGCGGTCTCGGCCTGCGAGTCGACCCTTTGCGCGCGCGGCTTGGTATCAACGCTGGTGGTCATGCAAGCCCTCCGGCGACGATGATGCGCGGCAGGTCATCGAGGCGCGCGCAGTCCAGGAGGACGCCCCGCCCGAGGTCTCGCCTGGTTCGTCCCTCGGCGCCACCAATTCGGATGATGGAGACCGGAACGTCGATGGGGGCCAGTCGCGCCAGGTGAGCGGCGTCAACGTCGCTCACCTTCGGACCCACCACGAGGGTGAGGGCCGAGACGCCGGGACGCTCGGCCACGGCCTCGCGCACGCGCAGGGACAACTCCCCTCCGGCGCCCGCCCCCACCTCGGAGAGGGCGTCCAACAGGCGCATGGCGCTGCCCGACGGCAGCCAATCCTCCGTCGTCGTCACGGACACGGGACGGGACTCGCGCAGGCTGGCCAGAGCGAGCGAGGCGGCGACGGAGACCGCCGTCTCGAAGGAGTCGTGATCCCAGACGTCGCGGGAGGTGTCCAGCACGATGACGTGGTGGGAACGGTGCGTTTCCTCGTACTGGCGGACGATGAGCTTGCCAAGGCGGGCGGTCGACTGCCAGTGGACGGCGCGCCGATCGTCCCCGGGCTCGTAGTCGCGCAGCGCGTGAAAGGACACGTCGGAGCTGGAGAGCCTGCCCGTGGACACGCCCTCGACATCCAGCTGGAAGCCGGTGGCGTCGAAGGGAACGCGCACGGTGCGCGGGTGCACGTGGAGGATGACGGGCTCGTCCCACACGCGCACGCGGCGCAGCAGGCCGAGGGCGTCGGATCGCACCGAGCGCGCCGGACCGACGTTGATGAGGCCTCGGTGACGCGAGGAGATGAGAAACATTTCGTCCCACGAGCGTCGCGCGCCCAGCGGGGGCACGACGAACTCGCCGGTGCCCGAGCCGATGGGCAACTCGATGATGCCCGACCGCACGGGCCGGTTGCGTTCGTTACGCACCATGATCTCGCCGACGGCCGTCTGGCCGGCGACGATGCGCTCGTTGGGGACGCGGATCGACACGAGGTGCGGGGGCTTCCACGCGACGCGGGTGGCCGCCAGCACGAGCGCGACGACGCCAGCAAGCGCGCACGCCAACGCCTCGACCCACTGGAACGCCGCAGCGACCACGACGCCGGCGACGATGAGCACGATGACGGCCCACCCGATCGGCGTGACGGCGCCCGTGAGCGCCGCGAGGGGGCGCCGACGAGCGTTCTGCTCCCTGCGATGCCGCACGTCCGCGCTATCCGAACGCTTCCCTTCCATCACTGCTACCGGGAGGATCCTTACGCGCCGACCGCGGGTGCGGGGACCGAGGTGAGGGCGCGCTGGATGACGCCCTCGGAGGTGGCGCCGGAGAACGCGGCGTCGGGGTCGACGACGATGCGGTGTGCCCACACGGGCACGGCGAGGGCCTTGACGTCGTCGGGCAGGACGAAGTTACGGCCCTGCGCGGCCGCCCACACGCGGGTGCATCGGACCATGCCGATCGCGCCACGCGTGGAGACGCCCAGCAGGGAGGACTCGTCCTCTCGGGTGGCCTCGGCCAGGGCCGCCACGTAGTCCAGGACCGCGCGGTCGGTGTGGTTGTCCGCGGCCAGCGCGGACCAGGCGACGATGTCCTGGCCGGACACCATGGGCTGGAGGTTCTTCGAGCGGTCCGGGGATGCCGAGCCGTTGAGGACGTCGATCATGGCGCTGCGCGAGGGGTAGCCGATCGAGGTCTTCATGAGGAAGCGGTCGAGCTGGGCCTCGGGCAGGGGGTATGTTCCGGCCTGCTCAACGGGGTTCTGGGTCGCGATGACCATGAAGGGCTGGGGTGCGGGGCGACGCACGCCGTCCACCGTGACCTGCGCTTCCTCCATGACCTCCAGGAGGGCCGACTGGGTCTTGGGCGAGGCGCGGTTGATCTCGTCCGCCAGGACGATCTCGGCGAAGACGGGGCCCGCGTGGAAGACCCACTCGCCGCTCTTCTGGTTGAACATGTTCACGCCCGTGATGTCGGAGGGAAGCAGGTCGGGGGTGAACTGGATACGCGAGTGCGTGCCATCGATGACGGCGCTGATCGCGCGCGCCAGGGCGGTCTTGCCGGTGCCCGGGGCGTCCTCGAGCAGCAGGTGTCCGCCGGCGAACATCGTCGTGAGCGCGAGGCGAACCGCCTGGCGCTTGTCCAAGACGGCCACGGAGACCCCGTTGACGAGGCTCTTGAAAACCTGGGCGAAACGCGTCGCGTCCTCAATGGACAGTGACATGAGTATCCTTTTCTCTTCGGTCGTTGTGTTGGTTGTCGGTGTGCTGGTTGCGGGCCTTCCCGCTCGGACCGTGCCCTAGTGCATGTACTTGATGACCTCTTTGCCCGTCGACAGGGTGATGTAGAGGGCAATCTTATAGTCGCGGCTGTCGCGTGGCAGCTCGGCGGGGTATGCCCGAAGGGCCGGGGTGTCGGTGGGCGATATGACGGCGTCGCTCTGCTTGTAGATCGTCTTGCCCGTCGCCGAATCGACGACCTTGAGCCGGCAGCCGTAGGTGCACAGGCCCTCGATCTCCTTGGAGTGGCGGATTCCCACCGCGAAGCCGCCGTCGGGGTAGGGCACGTAGTCGGCGCTAATCTCGATGTTCGCCCAGTCCTTGTCCGGGGGGGCCGGAGCGACGGCGTGGTCGTTCCTCGGGGTGCCGGTGACCCTGACGGCGCTCGAGACCAGGCCCGAGGTCGAGATCTGGCAGAAGTAGAAGTTCTGCGGAACCCCGTTCGCCTCATCGCCCCCGAACCACACGAAGTTCGTGCCCTGGACCCTGCGGTTGGAGTCGTTGGAGCGGGCCTTGGCGGAGCAGTCGGCGCCGCTCGTTCCCCAGAACACGGTGAGTTCGTTGGCGAGGTAGCCTCGCCCGGGCTTGACGTTGACGTTCGTGGCGTGGAGCTGGCCGGAGTTGCCCGTCGCCGTGATCGTCGGCGGGTCGATCTCGAAGGGCGGGGTGTTCGGGTTCGGCGGGATGCGCACGGTCTGGGGGGCCGACGTGGTGGCGTCGCCCTCGGTGTTGCGCACGGTCACGGTCACGGTCGCGGTGGTGACCGAGTCCTCGAGGACCACCTTGAGCTTGCGGGTGTCCCCCGTGACGTCCTGCGACTCGCCGTTGACGGTGACGGTGGTTGTCCCCCATCCGCTGCCGCCGCTGTTGCCGACCGTCCACGAGACGAAGACCTTCGCCACGATCTGGCCCTGTCCCTCCCAGCGTTCGGTGGTCACGGTGACCACCGGCTCGTCGGGGGCGACGTGCGAGGGGTGGGGGCGTCCGATGGTGGGCGAGGACCACAGTCCGGCCTGACCCTCGCGGTTGACGGCCCGGACCCGAACGGCGTAGTAATGGCCGTTGACCACGGAGAGCGTGGTCGACAGTCCACCCACGGTGATCGGTTCGTCGCTGTTGACCTGGAGCTCGTAGTGGTCGATCGCCGCCCCGCCGTTGTCGGTGGGAGCCTCCCACGACACGTTGAGCACGGAGTCTCCCTCTTTCACGGTGGGCGCAACCATCTGGCTGGGCTTGCCCACCGTCTTGATCGTATTCGAGGGCGCGGAGGGCTTGGAATCGCCCTCGCTGCTGGTGGCGACAACGGAGAAGGAGTAGCCGCGACCGGCGCTGAGCCCATCGACCGTACACGAGCCGGCGGTGCAGGTGGCCGACACCTGCTGGCCCGAGTCCGCGTCGAGCACCCGGTAGCCGGTGACGGTGGCGCCGTTGGCCGCGCCCGGGGTGAAGGTCACGCGAGCACCGCTCGTCCCCCTGGCCTCGGCGCGCACTCCCGTGGGGGCATCCGGCTTACCGACGACGGTGACGACGATGTTGCCCTGGGCCGAGCGAGACGGGTCGCCCAGGTAGTCGTTGAGGCGGTAGGTGACCTTGATGATTCCCGCCGCGTCGGGGGTGATCGACACGACCGTTCCCTCGGCGCGCACCTGCCCGCCTCCCAGTCCCATGACCGCGCCCTCGAGGGTGAGCGGGGAATCGGGGAAGGGGTTGATGGCACGGGAGGCGACGTCCACCCTCACCGTTTCGCCGACCCGGGCCCGTTCCTGGTAGTCAGGCGCGCTGACGTGAGGCTTGGAGGAGGACACGACCTCGACGGGGACGGAACCCGACACCGAGTTTCCGTCCGTGTCGGTCACGCTCACCCCGATGGATCCGGCCGCGCCTCGGGCGGTGTCCTGGGCCGCGGTCACGGTGAGGGTCGAACCCGACACCGAGGCGCTGATGCCGTCGGGAACGCTCCCCACCGCGTACGTGAAGGTCGAGGGGTCGCCGCCCTCGGGATCGGTGACTCCGAGCGCCAGGTTCTGGGTGACGGCCTCGCCCCCGGCCTCAACGCGCACGCCGGTCGGGGTGAAGGTGGGCGGCTGGTTCTGGGTCGCGCGCACGCGAACGGGCACGGACAGGCTCGATGACAGGGCGCCCGCGTCATCCCCGTCGCTGATCTGAATGGTGAATGCCGTGTTTCCGGAGAAGCTCTCGGCCGCGCTGATCGTCAACTGCGTCGCGCCCTCGGCGCTCACCGACGTCAGCCCCGCCTGGGCGGCCGGAGAGGACCCCTCCACCAGCTGCGCAGAGCGACCCGATCGCACGATGACGTAGTCGGCGAGGGAGATCGTGCGCTGGGATCCCGCGTCCACCTCGATCGGGAGGTTCGCGTTGTTCAGGAAGGGCGCGGTGCCGTTGCGTCCGGGCACGGTGACGACGGCGGAGTTGGTCAGTCCGTCGCGGTCGGTGATCGTGTAGACGACGAGGCGCAGCTGATCGGAGACCGGGATGAGCAGGTCCTGGCCGCTCACGTTCACCCCGGACTCGCCGGTGGTGACCTTCAGCTCGTCGACCGACCCGTCGGGGTCGTCGTCGTTGTCGACGACGCGCACGCGCACGGCCGACCCGTCCTCGGGCAGCTCCGTGTAGGCCACGTAGTCGTCGCGGGCGACGGGGGCCTTGAGGGGGACGTCCTCGGATACGTAGATGGTGGCCAAACCGGTGGCGGAGCCGCCTCTGCCGTCCGAGACCGTGTAGGCGACCGCGTAGCTGCCGGGTTCGGATGGGGTGCGCACCGAGATCGTGGTCGCGGAGCGGACCTGAGGATTGAGCGCGGGCGTGGCCGTCGTCAGGCCGCCCTCGTCCAGGGTAAGCGTATCGCCGTCGGGATCGACGTCGTTGGACAGGACGTTGATGTTGAGGACGCGATCAGGGCGGGCCTGCACGGTGTCCGGGACGGCCACGGGGTTCTGGTTGGACGTGGGTGACGGGGAGATCGCGACGCGCACGCGGGCGGAGGCGCGCGCTCCCTTGCGGTCCTCGACCGTGTAGGTGAAGGTGTCGGTGCCCACCGCCCCGCGGTTGGGTGTGTAGTCGATCCAGGTGGCCGAGGCGGTGGCCACACCCTGGGTCGGCGAGGAGTCCACACCGACCAGCGTCACCGAGTCGCCGTCGGGATCGATGCCGCTCAGCGTGACGGGGATCGTCACGGCCTGGCCGGCGCTCGTCCACGCGTTGAGGGTCCTCGGACGGGGGGCCTCGTTGCTCTCGGAGTCCGGGATGACCTCGAAGGTGACGGTGCTGGAGGCGCGATTGCCGGCGGAGTCGATGACCGAGTAGACGACCTCGAGAAGCCCGGGACTCGTTCCCGCCTCGAGGCGCACCTGGTTACCCGTCACAAAGGGCGTCCCAACCGACGAGGCGTGGTCGTACTCGAGGGTCGACTCGACCTGGAGGCTCAGGCCGGCCGGGGAGCGGTCGTTGGACAGGACCGACGCGGTTCCGACGTCGCCGACGCGCACCTTTGCCCGGTCGGGCGCCAGGATAGGCGGCAGGTCGGAACGATCCGACGCGCCGGGAATCACGGTCACCTCGGCGGTGGCGTTTCCCTGGCCGTTGGAAACCGTGTACGAGAAGGTCGCCGTCTTATCGATGCCCGCGTGGGCAGTGATTCGCAGGAGGTGACGTTCGATGAGCGCGACCTCGATCTCGGGCGCCTTCGACGTATCCACCGAAGTCACGGAGAGCATGCCCCCGGCGGGGTCATAGTCGTTGCCGAGGGGATTGATCAGCACGGACCCGCCCTGGGGCAGGACGGCCGTGTCGTTCTCGGCGACGGGGCGCACCGAGGATGCGGCCACGACCTCCACGCGGATGATGCCCAGCGTCGTCGCGATCCCGTCGGAAACCGTGTAGGCGAAGGAGTAGGAGCCCGGCTGCTGCGCCCGGAAGTCGATGGTGCCGCGGTCGAGATCCGGGGCGACCGTCACGCCCGACGGGGCTCCGGAGACGGCAGCGAGGGACAGGGGGTCGCCGTTGGGGTCGGTGTCGTTCTTGAGCGGGTCGAGGGTGACGGTCTCGCCCGGGTGCGCCTGGAAGAGGTCGCCGTTGGCCGAGGGCGGCAGGTTTCCCGCCTCCTGGACGCTCACGACGAGCTCGCCGCGCGCCTCAGCCCCCTGGTCGTCCGCCACCGTCAGGACGACGGTCTTGGGCCCGGCGGAGCTACCCTCCTCGTTGATCGTCACGGTGCCGTCTTCGACGAAGGAGACGTTCAGGCCGGTGGGAACCTGCACGTCCTTGAGGTAGATCGGGTCGCCGTCGGGGTCGCGCCAGTCGCTGAGGGCCTGGTACTGGATCTGCGCGCCCACCCCGATCTTGACGGAGGAGGAGCGCACCTGAACCGGCGCCTCGTTCTGCCCGTAGGGATGGACCGTGACCTGAACGTGGGCGGAGGCCGAGGCCTGCCCGTCCGACGCATCGTAGGTGAAGGACGTGGATCCGCTCTGGTCCGCCGAGACGTCCTCGATTTGCAGGGCGCGCCCGCTGCGCGCAACGACCACCGAACCCCACCCGGGCTGCGAGGTCGGGGTGGCGGTCAGCACGTCCCCGTCCAGGTCTGAGTCGTTGTCCAGGACGGGCAGGACGGTGGAGCGCCCCGGGCGGATGCCGAACTCGTCGTCGACGGCCTCGGGCGGGGTGTTTTCCTCGCGCTGCTGCGGGTCGGCCACCTCGTTGGTGAGCTCCGGGCTGTCCTGCTCTTCTTCGCTCTCTTCGAGCTGGTTCTCGACCTCGTCCCAGTTATCCATGAGGACCATGTTCGAGTCGGGCAACCACACGTCCCCCTCGGCGACATCGTTGAGGACGATGGCCTTGCGGTTGGTGCGGAAGACAACCTCGCGGGCGGAGGTGAGCGTGTCGACCACCATCTGCTTGTTCGAGGAGGGGTCCTTGCAGGAGCGCACGTATGCCCCCGATCCGCTCCACGCGCCGTAGGCGCAGCCTTCGTGGCGCACGGGGGCCGCCGGGATGCCACTCGGGGACCCCTCGGCGGCGGGCGTGATCGAGGGGCGCCCACCCGCCAGCGGGATCGCGACCAGGGACGTGGCCGTGGCCAGCAGGACCGAGTCGTCCTTCGGTCCGGCCTGCTGCAGGACGCCGCCGGACTCGACACCGGCGGCGCCGAGGTCGAGGGTCTTGTTCCCCGGGAGGTAGAGCGTGTTGGACACAGCATCGAGGGCGACAACCTGATCGCCGACGGCCGTCATGGACAGGCGGGCGTCCTCGGAGATCCCGGCGACCTGAGTCGTCTTCGTTTCGTCAACCGAGCCGCGATGCTTCACGGTCGTGAGCGTGCCCGAGGCCGAGAGGGAGTAGACGGACCCGTCCTCGCCGGTCACGAAGGCGCTGGCCCCCATGTTCGAGGCCAGAGCCGCGGATTCGGAGAGGTTGGAGGGGCTCGGGGAGGACGCGGATGTCGTCCACAGGGTGCCGTCGGCGGCGTTGAGCACGCCCAGGACGTCGCCGCCCTGCATCGCGACGGAACCGGCGGGCAGAGCGGTCGGGGCGCCGAGGGCGACCTGAGTGACGTTGACCGGAGCGACCGTGAGGGAGCTGAGGTCGGAGACGGTGACGGTCTCGGCCGCCTGACCCACGTCGAAGTTGGTGGCCTCGGTGCGCAGCGCGCCGTCGAGGATGCGGGCCTCGTAGTCGAGGTGGCCGACCATCTGCTTCGACTTGTTCGTCACCCAGATGCCACCGTCGTTGACGTTGACCTGGGTGACTTCCGCGCCCCGGTAGATGACGCCCGCGATGCAGAGTGCGACGACGACCAGCATGAGGATGGCCGACGGCAGGCGTCGCCTCACGCTAGTCAGGTGTCGTCGCGGTCGCGAGGTCATGACCCTTCTCTCGATAGATGAGCAGTGCCCTAAACATAGTGTGGCACGAGTTCACACGGATCCAATAGTTAATCAGAATCTATCAGATGGGCGATTACCTAACAACCAGAGGGGGTTCTCTCACAGAACAGCGGTCGCTTTACCACCAACCACACACTTGTCATCCCAGCGCAACTGGCGAGAAGATCACTCCCCGTTGAAGGTGAAGGAGCGCTCCCCTCCCTCTTCCTGCACACCAACCGTGACAACCTGACCAGGTTGCAGCTCTCCGAACAGGATGCGCTCGCTCAGCGCGTCCTCGATCTCTCGCTGAATGGCGCGACGCAGCGGGCGGGCCCCCAGAACCGGATCGAAGCCGACGTCCGCGAGGAGCTCGCGCGCCTCGTCCGTCAGCTGCAGTCGCATATCCTGAGCCTCCATGCGCTTGGCCAGCTTCGCGATCATCAGGTCCACGATGCGGGCGATCTCCGGCTTGGTCAGCGGCGGGAACACGATCGTGTCATCGACGCGGTTGAGGAACTCCGGCCGGAAGTGCTGCTTGAGTTCCTCCGCGACCTTCGCCTTCATGCGGCCGTAGTCGTGCGTCGAGTGATCCGCCGTCTGGAAGCCCGTGAGAACACCCTTATTGATGTCGCGGGTCCCCAGGTTGGTCGTCATGATGATGACCGTGTTCTTGAAGTCCACCTTGCGGCCCTGGGAATCGGTCAGGCGACCTTCCTCCAGGATCTGCAGCAGGGAGTTGAAGATGTCCGGGTGGGCCTTCTCGACCTCGTCGAAGAGGACAACCGAGAACGGCTTGCGGCGCACCTTCTCCGTCAGCTGCCCGCCCTCGTCGTAGCCGACGTAGCCGGGAGGCGCACCAAAGAGGCGCGAGGCCGTGTGCTTCTCGGAGAACTCCGACATGTCGAGCTGAATCAGCGCATCCTCGTCCCCGAAGAGGAACTCGGCGAGCGCCTTGGCCAGCTCCGTCTTACCCACGCCCGTCGGGCCCGCGAAGATGAACGAGCCGCCGGGACGGTTCGGATCCTTCAGGCCGCTGCGCGTGCGGCGGATCGACTGGGCAAGGGCCTTGACGGCCTCGTCCTGCCCGATGACGCGCTTGTGCAGCTCATCCTCCATCTTGAGCAGCTTCGCGGTCTCTGTCTGGGTCAGGCGCACGACCGGAATACCCGTCGACATGGCCAGGACCTCGGCGATCTCCTGATCCCCCACCTCGGCGATCTCGTCGGACTCCCCGCCCTTCCAGGCCTCTTCCTTCGACTTGCGCTCCTGCGCGAGCTTCGACTCCTCGTCGCGCAGGGAGGCCGCCTTCTCGAAGTCCTGGTCGTCAATCGCCGCCTCCTTGTTGCGGCGCACCTCGGCGATCTTCTCATCCAGCTCGCGCAGCTCCGGCGGGGCGGTCATGCGGCGGATGCGCAGGCGGGCGCCGGCCTCGTCGACCAGGTCGATGGCCTTGTCGGGCAGGAAACGATCCGAGATGTAGCGGTCGGCCAGCTCCGCGGCCGCCTGGATCGCGGCGTCCGTGATGATGACGCGGTGGTGCGCCTCGTAGCGGTCGCGCAGGCCCTTGAGGATCTCCACCGTCTCGTCGACGCTGGGCTCCTCCACCTTCACCGGCTGGAAGCGACGCTCCAGCGCCGCATCCTTCTCGATGTACTTGCGGTACTCGTCGTTCGTGGTCGCACCGATCGTCTGCAGCTCGCCGCGCGCCAGCATCGGCTTGAGCATCTGGGCGGCGTCGATCGACCCCTCCGCGGCACCCGCGCCGACGAGCGTGTGAATCTCGTCGATGAACAAGATGATGTCCCCGCGCGTGCGGATCTCCTTCAGGACCTTCTTCAGGCGCTCCTCGAAGTCACCGCGGTAGCGCGAGCCCGCCACCAGCGACCCCATGTCGAGGCTGTAGATCTGCCGGTCCTTGATCGTCTCGGGCACGTCGCCCGCCACGATCGCCTGGGCGAGCCCCTCGACGACGGCGGTCTTGCCGACGCCCGGCTCGCCGATGAGCACCGGGTTGTTCTTCGTGCGACGCGACAGGACCTGCATGACACGTTCCATCTCGACGCGGCGCCCAATCACGGGATCCAGCTTGTTCTCGCGCGCGGCCTGCGTCAGGTTGCGGCCGAACTGCTCCAGAATCGCCGAGTTAGAGCGCTCGGGGCCGCCGGTGCCGCCCACGCCGGCTCCCACGGACTCGCGGCCTTCCTCGTCGCCGCGCTGGTAGCCGCTCAGCATCTGGATGACCGTCTGGCGCACCTGCGCCAGGTCGGCCCCCTGCTTGGTGAGGACCTGGGCGGCCACGCCCTCGCCCTCCTTGAGCAGGCCGAGCAGCAGGTGCTCCGTGCCGATGTAGTTGTGGCCCAGCTGCAGGGCCTCACGCAGGCTCAGTTCGAAGACGCGCTTGGCGCGCGGGGTGAAGGGAATGTGGCCCTCGACCGGCTTCTCGCCCTCGCCGATGATCTCGATGACGGAGGCGCGCACGGCCTCGCCCTTGATCTCCATCGTCTCCAGGGCCTTGGCGGCGACGCCCTCACCCTCCGAGATCAGGCCGAGCAGCAGGTGCTCCGTGCCGATGTAGTTGTGCTTGAGACCGCGTGCCTCATCCTGCGCGAGCACGACGACCCGGCGAGCGCGGTCGGTAAAGCGTTCGAACATGCCTCTCCTCATTTCAGGGGCGTCCACCGCGCCGCACTCGGCGCAGACCCGTCCCAGTTGACTGGTTACCAGACTACGAGGCCAGCTCACGGCGTGCGCGCGCTTTCGCCCTGGGCGCAGGGCATGGGGCGGCGAGTGTGCGGGCATGCTCGCCGGACGGGACCCTCTCGACGAGGCCGGGACGGAATCGGCCCTCCGACTCCCTCTGGGCGGCACGTCCCGCGACGCCGGGAACGCCGTTTTCCGCACGCGCCGGGCCCGCTCCGCAAGCCTCGTGGTTTGTGCCTCGCGCCTCGTGCTCGTTCGCCCGCTACTTGGCCGTGCGGGCCCGGTAGGTGCGCAGGTTAGCCCAGTTAGTGGAGCGTGGGCCCGGCAGCTGCGCAGGTTAGCCCAGTTATTGGAGCGTGGGCACCCCCGCCCACCCGCCACCTAGTGGGTTAACGTGCGCGTAGCCGGGCCGAAGCGGCCACCTAGTGGGTTAACGTGCGCGTAGCCGGGCCCACGGCAGGCCAACAAACCCACAGCACGGCACCGGCCAACAAACCACGACGGTCCGGCGGCGCGGAAGCGCACGCGGGCACCGAGAAAGGAGGAGCGCTCCACGAGGCGGGGCCGAGCGGCAGGCTCCGCGAGCTAGGCCTCCACCAGAACCGTGAACGGTCCGTCGTTGACGAGGCAGACCTCCATCATCGCCCCAAACTGGCCCGTTTCAACGTGCAGGCCACGCGCGCGCAGCTCCTGCGCGACCGCGTCAACGAGAGGCTCCGCCTCCGCCCCGGGAGCGGCGTGCGCCCACGAGGGGCGCCGACCTTTGCGCGTGTCCCCATACAGCGTGAACTGCGAGATGAGAAGGATCGGGGCACCCGCCTCCGACGCGCTGACCTCGCCGTCGAGGACGCGCAGCTCCGCGATCTTGCGGGCAACGGTGGCCACCTGCTCGGGGCCGTCGCCTCGCCGGACCCCCAGCAGGACCACGAGGCCCTGGCGCGCCTGCGCACTCTCGCCGTCCGCGCGGGCTTGCGCCGGGGCGCCGGGTTCATCCCCCGCGCGCCCAAGGGGGCCCTCGTCGAAGGCGAGACGTCCGACGACGCGGCCGCCGACGCGCACCTCCCCCGAGGTCGCGCGCTGAATAACGGCTCGCATCAGCGCGCCCCCAGCGCGGAACCGAGCCCACCGAACCCGCTCGCCCCGCCGCGCTGGCCCGCCTCGCGGGACAGGTCGGCCCCGGGGCGAGTCTGCGGGGAGATGGAGGACTTACCGTGCTGGGGCACGATCTCTTCCTGCGCGGCAGCCACCCCGTCAATGTCGAAAACCGTCGTCACGGGAAGCGCGCGAGCCAGGAGCGCCAGGGCCACCGGCCCCTCGTCGGCGTGGCGGGCGGCCGAGGTGATAACCCCAACCTGTCGCCCCCCGACCTCGATGGGAGTGCCCGGAGCGGGCAGGTCGGCGCGCGAGCCATCGAGCTGCAGGTAGGTGAGGCGGCGCGGCGGACGCCCCAGGTTGATGACGCGCGCAATGGTCTCCTGCCCGCGATAGCAGCCCTTGTCGGTATGGACGGCGGTGCGCAACCAGTCCACCTCGGCCGGGATCGCGCGAGCATCCACCTCGCGTCCCAGGCGCGGCTTCCACGCGGCGATGCGCATGGCCTCCCACGCCAAGATGCCGGCCCGGCGGCGACTCCCTCCCTCGGTGATACCCAGCCAGGCGGCCTCGAAGTCCGCGGCCTCCTCGGGCGAGGCCACGTGGTACATCATCGGCGTGCGCGCGCCCGGATGACGCTCACCTTGGAAGTACGCGGCGCCGCCCTCGGTGACCCCGGGCCACGGGTCCTCCCACGTCCACTCGATCCCGGGCAGGGCCGATGCGGCGTCGGCGGTGTTGGCTCCGGCGCGCACGGACGAGAAGACAACCGCGTCGCGCACGCCCACGCTCACCCGCAGCGCGAAGCGCATGGATTCGAGGAACTCAACGAAAGAGTCCGCGTCGGAACGCTCCACGATCAGGTGGGTCGTCTCGCCGTCGTCGCTGGCACCCGCCCAGTGCTCAATGCGGCCCTCGGGAGACAGGATCAGCAGCTCGCGACTGTCTCCAGGACCCATCCCGGTCAGCACCTGGGACGCCAGCGACGTCAGCCAGGTCGCCCGATCCGCTCCGCCCACGTCAATGACCGCCAGATCGGGACGCTCCACGATGGCGCGCCCGCCCTCGAGCGCCCACTGCTCCCCCGCAGGATCCCCCCAGTGTGGGGTCGCGCCGAAGGAGGCCACGGCCTCGTCGAGGATGTCAGCGCCGCTTTCCTCAGACAAGGAAACCACCCTCAGAATCGTCGATTCCATCGATGGGTTCGCCCGACTCCGTCGAGGCCTGCGCGGTTCGCATCAGTCGTCCCGAGATCTCAACGCTCGCCTCCTGCTCCCCGTCGAGCGTGCGTTCCTGCGTCCACATGAGCTCCCCGGCCACCAGGCCGAACATGCGCCCGAGGTGAACGAGTCGCTGCGTGCCCTCGCCCAGCGCGATCGCGTCGGAGACCATCTGGACGCGCGGCCCCACGCTCACGCCGTTCCAGACCGCCGCGTGCCCCTGGGTCGAGGCCGAGGTCGCCGTGAACTCTCGCGGATTGTATTGCCCGGGCGGGGGAAGCGGGGCATCGGAGGGGGCGACCGACACGTACAGCGTTTCCTCACTCACGAGGTCACCCTTGGTGATCGCGGAGAGCCCGCGGGCCGCGTCCCACGTCGGATCGATCGGGGTCGAGGAGACGCCGGCGTAGACGCGCGTCACGAGGCGCATCTGGTCTCCGACGACCTCGCCGCGGATCTCCTCGACCACGGGAGAGTCCTCGGCGGCGCCGTCCCCGTCCCCCCGGCTCGAAGCGTCGGGGCGGGCGAGCATGCCCCACCCCTCCCACGTTCCGAGCATCCACGCGACGGGAGCGACGAGTGCGGGCAGATCAGCGGGTATCACCATCATGCCTCCAGCCTAGCGTCTGACACCCGCAGGGGCCGAGTTCAGATCCCGCCGATTCGGATCATCGCGTAGACCGGAAGGGCGGCGACCAGGAACTTCGCGGCTCCCCGTCCGAGCACGCTCGCCAGCTGCGCGGAGGAGGTCCGCTCGCCCAGGAGCACGTCCACGACGGACACCGCGAAGCCCACGCCGAATCCGGTGACGCCGCCGAGCGTGAGGAAGGCGGCGAAGTCTCCGAATCGTCTGGCGATGAAGGGGAAGACGACGGGAAGCAGGTCGGATGTCTGGCCGAGGATCCACGCCGCCGAGGCTGCGACCAGGCCGGCAGCCAACCCCATGATGATCGACCAGACGACGACGGCTCGCGAGCTGCGACCGGTTCGCGCCGACGCGGCGGCGACGAGCGCGATGAGAGCGGCCATGGGAACGATGACGGACCAGCGCTCGTGAACGGTCAGGGACACCCACATCGAGCCGGCCGTGATGATGAGGAGCGCGGTCACCGACGAGGCCAGCGCCGCCGTCAGGGACGTCGAACCCCAGTGCTCGCTCGTTCGCCCGACGGAGTGGTCCCGAGGAGCGGGCGCGTCGAGAATCGTGGCGGCAACCAGGGCCACCAGCGTGATGCCCGTCAGCGGGATCGCGATGTCGAGGTTCTTCCAGTAGGCGACGGCCACCGGCGTCAGCGCACCCCCCAGGGCGAGGACCGCCTGGGCGAGCCACGGCATGTGCAGGCGAGCGAGGGAAGGCCACCCGAGGGCGAGGAGGAAGGATGCCACCGCGACGACGGGCCCAACACTCCACCGCGAGCCGGGCAACCACCAGGCCGCGATCGTCAGCGCGGCTAGGAGCATGACAATGAGCGTGCCCACGGCGGCTGGGACACGAAGGGTCGCCGGTGTGTCGCGGCGGCGCCCGCGGTCGGGGCCGGTTCGGGATCGCGTGGGAGGCTGGTTTGATGTCATCACGCCTCCATCGTCGCACATGTGCGGTGGCCG
>ERZ772807.78-NODE-78-length-63571-cov-9.498599_pt1 | contig 63571 bp, 52 predicted proteins | sample MGYA00511472_ERZ772807 | MGnify/ENA primary metagenome ERZ772807 (study PRJEB29015, sample SAMEA2737947) | human oral metagenome | biome: human oral; feature: human-associated habitat; material: dental | place: China | collected 2039 ... | reverse complement strand
CATGACAGCTTTTACCTTATCACTATAAGCCGACTCCAATTGAGTTGTATCAATATTGCTTTCGGCAATATCCATATCGACGAAAACAGGAACGGCACCATATTGCAAAATGGAAGAAACTGTTGTCGGAAAACCTGCAGCAACCGTTATAACCTCGTCACCTCGCTTGATTTGTCGCTCACCCAATTCCGAAGCCGTAAGTGCAGAGAAGGCCAACAAGTTTGCAGAAGACCCTGAATTACAAAGACTGCAATGCTTAACACCCAACCATGCCGCAAAACGTTTCTCAAACCGATGCGCCCAAGGGCCTGCTGTAAGCCAAAAATCAAGAGAAGCATCAACCAAATTCACCATCTCGGCGTCGTCAAAATAGCGTCCACCATAATTGACTCTTGTCTTACCCGGAACAAACGCCGCCCCTTCTGCATGCACCTCTTTATAATACTCTTTTGTAAGCTCTAATATTTTAGCCTTTAAATATTCTTTTTTTTCCACCATTCTTTGTTTTATTTTATCTTTCTGTTATCAATAACCATCATCCGAATACGACACCTCGTCATCACATCAAATCAATGATATGTTCATATATCCTTCATATTTCCTTTTAAAATAAAAAGATTGAGATACAAAACGCCCCTCCTCCATCATCAACCATTCAGGAGAAATCACGCTACTTATGTGCCATCCGCATAGAGTTAAGATGATATAACACGCAGGAGCATCAACGATGTTTCGTAAACATAAGCCGTGGTTGAGTTGAACACTCTATAAATATTTTGCAAAGGTAACTATTTTCCGTATAAAAAGCAAATTTATCCATAGAAATATCAATCCCGTAAAGACACCGAAACATGAAGATTTTCCAGCTACACAGTAAATCCGATGTGCAAATATTTGTATATGTCGTGGAAAATTGCGAATATTACAACCGAAAAGCAAGCAAGAAGTCGCTTGCTGGACTAAGAATATTATCAACAGCACAAGTATATCAGGAACATGGAAGAGATAGAATATCATCACCGGCTGCCGATTCAGCTAAGATTTACAGATGCCGATCAGTTCGGGCACATCAACAACACGGCCTATTTTCAATATTATGACACGGCGAAAATCGACTATGTACGCACCGTTTGCAACATTCCCAATGGGAATTATGCTATTTTTGCCGTGCATGTCGAGGCCGATTTCCTCTCACAGGTGCATAATACTGACCGCGTGGAAGTCCAAACTGCCATCTCAGAGATAGGAACCAAGAGTTTCACACTCCATCAACGGCTTGTGGATAGCGACACAAACGAAGTGAAATGTATCGGGAAAACCATGATGGTAGCATTCGACCTTGCACGGAATATCTCCATTGCCATGCTACCGGAGTGGGTTGATGCCATCTGTAAATATGAAGGACGAGACGTGCAGAGGAAAGAAAAGGCCAACCTTGCCTGCCATTTTTGAACGGAAGTACAGGACGTACGCTCTCCCGTTCATACAAACTGACAATCAAAGCCTTACACCTTGCCATTCAATCTCCCCCATTTCACCGTGTAATCTCAGTCATTTTGCCGCACAATATGGCTAAGATTACATGGTAAAATGGGTGAAACAAAAAGACAGAATTTATCAATATGAAAAATGAACTTGGGAATAGCGACCTATTTGTTATCCCATTCTATGATGCCACCCCGCAGATTAATCACCTTGAAGCCCATGCCTGCAAGAATGCCGGCAGCCGTCAGACTGCGCTTACCCGACCGACAATACACATAGGCCGGCTTTGATGCATCGAGCATCACGCTTGCCTTGTCCTTGAAGTCGGGCTGCATTACGTCGATGTTGACGGCATATAGGATATGATGGTCGGCATATTCCTCGGCCGTACGCACGTCAACCAGCTGCACACTGTCTTTTGTGACGGCGCGTTCAAAGGCAGCTGCATCGACAGTCGTGATGTTTTCACTCCGGGCACAAGCCGCCAATGTTGCACCGAACAGCGCACTAAAAATCATTTTCAGTTTATTCATTCCGTTGTTTTTATTGATAAAGCGTGTCAAAGGTAAACAAAAAAGGGGAATACGGCAAAGAGACCGAACATGATTTCCATGTTTTTCGAACGAAAGCCAACCGTTGGGTTTTGAAAAACTTACCGAATCTGTATTGGGCAAACGTGGAAGTAGCGGCAAAGCGTTCTGCCATGGAAGTATTTTTGGCTCTCTCTTCTTCAGTTACCTTTGTGGAGGGGATTGCCTTGAGGACATCAATGCGCTTATAGGGCAGTTCAGACAGAGACCTGGTACGCTGTTACCCGGTGCCGACACCGTGGGGCGCGGACTGAAGGAACTTGCCGAAGAGAATATTGTCTATAAGAGCGAAACCTCTGGCAAGTCTTACAGTTTCAACGCAGCAGAAAAGCTGAACACCTTACTTTTACGTATGATACAGAGAATGGGGCTTATAAAGGGTTCTTCCATTAAAAGCGTGGATGTTTTTCGTATAGCTTTAAAGGAAGAACTGGAGTTGCTCATTAAATAAAACATAGCCAAGACAGTCTTGGCTACCTACTTTATTATCACCCTTCAACGCAGAAAACCTTTTCATGTAAATACTTTGAAAATCGCAGACAATATTTTGAAAAATCATGACATAATTACAGGTAAAATACCTGCAGATAAAGGCAAAAATACATATAAAAAGCAAGTTTGCAACCAACAGTAAATCAGTTAGTTATAAAGCAGTGCAAGAACAGGTGCTTAATTGGACTTCAAAAGGGCGTCAGTTAGACCTCAAAAGGGCGTTTATTGCAAGTCAATTGGGCGTCTTTCCAAAGCCAAGTGACTATGTATTGAGTTTTGATTTGCATGAAAATAGTTTACAAACATTGATTGATATGGGAATAAGTTGTTTGTAGAAGACGGAAGGACATGGTAAGTATTTGCCTTTTCTGCATTCTTATTTTGTGCTTTATCCCTTTTTGTGAGACCGTCTGTTTGGGGATAGTCATACCAGACAGGTGTATAAGCCTTTGTTCTGTTTCCAATCTACGCATTTAATGGGAGAACCTTGTAAAGGCGGGCAGCCATATTGACCTGGGCTTTGACCACCAGTTTATTCCTGCCCGCAAATTCGATGCAAAGTATTCCTACAAGCAGGATCATGGCTATTTCCCGGGCTGGGCTTCCATCGGGGGCATCATAGTCGGAGGTGAGAACCGTAACGAAAACACCAATGTGAATAATTGGAACATCTGCCCTTTTCCCTCATGGCTGAGAACATGGTTTTCATAATGGTTACCGCCATACTGAAGAACTTCTATCTCGTCCGTCATATCAGCGAAAAGGTCAAGCCATTGAAAAAGACAAGCAGGCTGAAAGCCTTTATCCTCCATTTTGTCAGCGTGCCAGCAAAATGGGTGAGAACGGGAAGGCAGAACGTTCTGAACCTGTATACAAATAAAACCTACTACTCAGAAGTCTTCCTTGAATAAACAGTATTTCTTTGTGGTTTTAATATTCCCCATTGGTTTGGGTGGGGGATTTTATGCTTAGAAAAAAAACAAGAAACACCGAAGCACCTCATATCAACATATAGAGTCCCAAAAAGACACCTCAACATATAAAATTTTCTCACAAGAAAAAATACTGCGGAATTAAGGAAAAACTTGATACGTTAGACGCCAACAAAAAAATCCTTGAATATAGGAAAAAGGAAGAAGCAGAATTTCCTGATGAGCAATTTATGGGTCCAGCCAGTTATTGTGAATATACGGATTCTATGGGGTACGTAGTATACATAGGGAAAGATGATGACGGATACCTTAAAATGCGACGTAGAAAAGGAAGCATGTTTGGAGAGTATCGCTATTATTTTCTGAATGGCAATCTCAAAGAATCTGGTGAATATTATTTTCAGGATTTTCATTGTGGCATTTGGAAAGAATATGATGAGAAGGGCAACTTGCTCAAAGAAACTGATATGGATAAACCTTACAAAAAATATTCTTGGCAAAATATCTTGGCCTTTGCAAAAGAACGTAACATCAATCTTTATGATGACCAAACAACTGTAGATCGGTATGTAGATGAATCCAACATTCCCCATTGGTATATAACATGGAAAGATAAGACTGAAGTTTATTTCCATCTTGTTACTATTGATGCACGTAATGGGGATGTCATTGAAGATGATATTGCGTATGGGAAGAAATAAAACGTATGATTAGACTGTCTGAAAGAAAAGAAATTTTAGTTATGTTACCTATTTCTCTCTTTTATAACTTTTTTTTATATCTTTGCAAGCGACTCTAAAAAAGTTATTCTTATGAAACACCAAGAATTATCATTCTTCAAGTTACTAAAAAAATACTTCAATATCAATGCTGACAAGGAAGATGAACAGACTACGATTGAGAATGTGGAAAGTTCCATTAGCTTCCATGGAGCACAGCTATGGATATTGATTTTTGCTATCTTCATTGCTTCTTTGGGATTAAATGTCAATTCTACGGCAGTTATCATTGGTGCCATGCTGATTTCCCCCTTAATGGGACCTATCATCGGTATTGGATTGGCTGTTGGTATTTATGATATTGGATTGTTGAAACGTTCGGCAATCAATTATCTGATAGCTACGGTTATCAGTGTGCTCACAGCCACCATTTATTTTTTAATTACACCTTTGAACGAAGCACAGTCAGAATTATTGGCACGAACTTCTCCATCGCTCTATGATGTGCTGATTGCTCTTTTAGGTGGAGCTGCCGGATTCATAGCATTGGCTACAAAAGGCAAAGGTAATGTTATTCCGGGCGTAGCAATTGCCACAGCACTCATGCCACCACTGTGTACAGCTGGATATGGAATTGCAGTTGGAAAATTATCCTATTTCTTTGGGGCTTTCTATCTATTCTTTATCAATACCGTTTTTATTTGTCTGGCAACTTTCGTTGGAACCAGAATGATCAAATTCAGGCAGACCACCATCATTGATGCCGAAAAGATAGTCAAGGTTAAAAGATTTATTATGGCTGTCGTGGTATTGACCATGCTCCCTGCTGCATATATGACCATGCTTATCATTAAACAGAGCATTACTAAAAATAATCTAAGGAGCTTTGTAAGGGAAGAACTGACGTTTAAAGGTACACATATTTTATCACAGAATATCAATGAGCATGACAAAATGCTCAATATAGTTGCTTTGGGGAAAATAATTTCGCATGATACCATCAAGAAAGCAAGCAAGAAGCTATCCAAGTATCAGTTGGCCGACTACAAGCTCAATATTATTCAGGGAGACCAATCCGACAGCCTATTACTCATGAGTAAAGAACTTTCGACAGTCACAATGTCAAGGGAAGCTAATGACAAAAAAATAATAGAACAATCACAACAAATTCATGAGTTGGAAAAACAATTGGAAACCTATACACGTTACGAGTCTTTAAGTTCTGAAGTTTCCGGTGAGGTGAAACAACTTTTTCCTTCTGTTAGTCAAATCAGCATCTCAAATATCAAGGAATTTGAGACAGATTCAGCCAATCACAAAAGATATATAGTTGTAATTATAAACAGTAAGTTAAGATTTAATAGTTCAAACAGACAAAGACTACAACTCTGGCTTAAGGAACGTTGTAAAGCAGATAGTCTCAGATTGATAATAACTCCATAATCATATCTTGGTTGTGTAATTCAACTGTGTCAAGGCTCTAATCCTTTAAATTCCCTCATCTGACTGGCACGATTAAAAATCGTGTTATCCAAATGAGGTAAAATATAAAGGATTAGAGCCTTGGAACAGTTGAAATTATACAACTGACAAAGTCAGCAGCGGGTGGCCATTGAAGGCTCACCCGCCGCAATGGGTATTGAGGTTTCGACCTTAAATGTCGTCTAAATTCACTTGTTGCTCTGTAGCTTTGCGTTTCTTTTCTTTCTTGCCTTCTTGCGGTTTGGCTACCTCTTTGTTGGCCTTTTCGTGACCATCTTTCAGTTCTCTGTTGGTTGCCTCGCTCACTTCGGTTACATTGCTGTTCACTGGATTTCCATCTTCGTCGAGCATCACCTCCTCTTCCATAACGGTGCTATCGGCAGCCGTGGTGTCACGCTTTGCCGCCTGATAGTAGCTGGGGCAAAGGTACATATCGCTCGTGATGTCTGAGTCGTGGGGTTTATCAAATTTGCCATGATACTGCTTGAAAGCCGGGTCTTTGAACAGTGCCTGCAAGAAATAACCGCAGATGGGCAATGCTGTGCGTGCACCCTGTCCAAGGGCACCTGTGCGGAAGTGGATGCTGCGGTATTCGCCGCCGACCCATGCGCCGACAACCAACTTGGGACTCACGCCCATGAACCATGCATCAGAGTGGTTGTTGCTCGTTCCGGTCTTTCCGCCAAACTCGGTGTCGCGGTAGTTACCTACGTAACCCCACAGCGATTGCGAGGTTCCACCTGGCTCTTTCAATCCTCCTTGCAACATTTGCTGCATGAGGAAGGCACTCTTGTAGGGGATGACCGTTTCGCTCTTCGTGGGGCCGACATACACCTCATTGCCGTCTTTGTCGACGATGCGCGTCACGAGCACGGGATCGTGGTGGCGGCCGTTGTCGGCAACGACACAATAGGCATTCACCATCTCTAACAGGCTGACGTCGCTTGAGCCCAAGGCCAATGAGGGGGCATCGTCAAGTGGGCTGGTGATGCCCATGCGCTTGGCCGTCTCAATGATTCTCGGAATACCCATTTCTTGTCCCAACCGCACAGCAATGGAGTTGATACTTCGGGCGAAAGCCCCTTTTAACGGGATGGAGTCGCCGCTGAATGAGCCGTTGGCGTTGCCCGGTGTCCAGGTAACTTCTTTGTTCTTCTTCTTGTCGAATACTTGCATTGAAATATACTCGTCACGGCGCTTGTCGCAGGGAGTGAGCCCCTGGTTCATGGCTTCTGTGTAGACGAAGAGTTTAAAGGTTGAACCCGGCTGGCGCATGGCCGTGACCTTATCGTATTTCCACGATGCAAAATCAATGTCGCCTACCCATGCTTTTACGGCACCAGTCTGAGGCTCCATAGCAAGGAATGCACAGTGCATGAAGGTGGTCATATATTTGATGGAGTCTTCCGAAGTCATCTCCTTCACTATGGTTCCCTTGTCATAATCGAAGAGCTTTACAGGATGCTTCCACTCTTTGTAATAGTAGTTGACCGAGTCGATGCTGTTGGGATATTTGGCGAGTAACGCTTTGTAGAATGGCTGTCGCTCGGCAATTTGCTGAATGAAGTTGGGAATGACCTTATGATTTTCGTCTTGCCACGGCTCTTGTCGTAGCCAGTTGGTGGATTGATTACGGTAGATGCTCCAGTGGTTGTTGAAATTCTGCTGCACCTGTTTCATCTGTTTGCGCGCCGCCTCTTCAGCATATTTCTGCATGCGCGTGTCAATGGTGGTGTAGATTTTCAATCCGCTTGAATACAAATCGTAGCCGTTGTCCTGACACCAATCCTTGAGATAGTTAGCCACGGCCTCGCGGAAATATTTTGCTTGCCCATCATAGTTCTCTTCGACCTTGAAATCAAGCTTGATGGGAATATTCTTCAGCGAGTCGCACACCTGACGCGAGATGTCGCCATGATGGTAAAGGTTGTCTAAAACAACGTTGCGGCGTGCCAGCGAGTTCTTGGGATTATTCCTGGGATTGTAATAGGATGTGGCCTTCAGCATGCCCACTAACACGGCAGCCTGCTCGGCAGTCAAGTCGCGTGGCGTGGTGTTGAAATAGGTCTTGGCTGCCGTTTTGATGCCAAACGAATTGTTACCAAAATCCACCGTGTTGGCATACATTGTGATAATTTCTTTCTTCGAATAAACGGTTTCCAATTTGGTAGCAATAATCCATTCTTTGCTCTTCACAATCAAGATTTTCAACCCAGGAATCTTACCCAAGAGTCCGGTTGAATATTGTGAGCGCACGCGAAACATATTTTTGGCTAACTGCTGCGTGATGGTTGATGCACCACGTCCACCGCGATGTACTACAGCATCTTTCATGGCGGCAAACAAGCCGATAGGATCGATGCCGAAATGCTTGTAGAAGCGTTCATCCTCAGTGTCAATGAGTTCTTTGAAGAAGATGGGATTTACTTCTTCATATTTCACCGGCGTTCTGTTTTCATTAAAGAATTTACCAATCAACTTGCCGTCGGCACTGTAGATTTCTGAAGCCTCGCTGGTCTGTGGATCCATGATACCCGAGAAGTAACCAGGCGATTTTCCGAAGAGCCAGAGGAAATTCATGTCGACCATTCCTAAATAAACGATGAACGAGATGAGGAATGAGCAAAAACCAATGAGTGCTTTCGTGTACCAAGCTTTGCCTTGATAGAGTGATTTATACCACGGCCAAAAACGGCGCAATTGCTTAATACACCATCTAAAAAACTGTTTTATCTTATCCATACGCCAATCTTTTCTTTTTGTTTATGCAAAAATAACGAATTTCTTGCTGCTTAGCTATTCTCGTCAATATATTTTAAAATTTCTTGTATGTTATCGGGGTGAAACCACTTGATATGCTCATCTTTCTTAAACCAGGTGAGTTGTTTACGCATATATTCACGCGTGTGGGACTGTATCTGTCGAATCGCTTCTTCGCGTGTGATAAGCCCGTCGAGATAAAGAAAAGATTCCTTGTACCCAACAGTATTGAGGGCATTTTCGTCACGATGCGCGTAAACGGCGAGTGCCTCGTCGAAAAGCCCATCTTGAACCATCTCCAAAACGCGCTGATTAATGCGAGTGTACATCTCTTCGCGGTCACGATTTAATCCAATCTTGAGGATGTTGAAAGGGCGTGCTTTCTTCGTTTGATTGCGGAAAGAGGTAAATGTACGACCGGTCATATAGCAAATTTCTAAGGCATGCATGACACGCCTTGGATTTTTCTTGTCCACAAGTTCATAATACTCGGGATCTAATTGTTGGAGTTCTTTTGTCAGTTCTGCTAAGCCTTGATAAGCTAATTTTTTTCGCAACAATTCACGGGTTTCCACGCCAATGGTAGGAATGTCATCAATACCTTTACACAATGCGTCAATATAAAGCATGCTACCCCCCGAAGCAAGCAGCATTTTTCCGCCATTTTCAAAGTAAGTTTGCGCAACACGCAACGCTTCGGTCTCGAATTGGGCTGCACTATAGTAATCGGTAATGGTCTGCGTTCCCACAAAATAATGTCTCACCATTCGCTGTTCTATCGCTGTAGGGGCAGCTGTACCAATGGGAATCTCTCGATAGAGCTGGCGTGAATCAACATTCATTATCGGAGAGTTCAGATGCTGGGCAATTTGAATACTTACTGCTGTTTTGCCTACACCTGTAGGGCCTACAAGAACAATCAGTGTAGACATTAACGTATAATTCCGCGCTTTGAATGCTCTACAAAATCTATGATGTATTGAATTTCGGGCGTTACTTCCAAGTTGTTTTTAATGGCCTCAATCCCTTCTTTCAAAACACCTTTTGAATAGAGTAGGCGATAGGCTTCATGAATGCGCTCAATGGTTTCGTTGCTAAAACCTCGTCGACGTAGCCCCACCAAATTGATTCCACAATAGCGTGTCGGTTCTTTCCCTGCAATAATATAAGGTGGAATGTCCTGACTAAATCGGCATCCACCTTGCACCATGACATAGCCTCCTATCTTACAAAATTGGTGGGTGAGCACAGCGGCGCTAATAATGGCATTGTCTTCAATGGTAACTTCACCGGCAAATTTGGTGGAATTGCCGACGATGCAATTATTACCTACAACACAATCATGTGCAATGTGCATGTTTTCCATCAGCAAACAGTTACTCCCAACTATCGTTTTTCCTTTAGACGCCGTTCCGCGCGATATGGTAACATTCTCTCGGATACTGTTGTTATTTCCAATTTCGCAAGTTGAAGCTTCACCCTTAAATTTCAAATCTTGCGGCTTCGTCGAAATGCTTGCACCGGGAAAAATTTCGTTGTTGTCACCAATGCGCGCTCCAACATGAATCGTCACACTGTTTTGAAAGTTATTATTGTTGCCAATAACCGTATTCTTATCAATATAGCAGAAGGGACCTATGATGTTGTTATCGCCTAATTGTGCTTCTGGATGAACGAAAGCTAAGGGACTGATTTGATTCATATTCTTTATGCCTTATTTGTTTTTTGCAATCTGTGCGGTGAATGTGGCTTCCGAAACAACCTGATCGCCCACGAATACATAGCCTTTCATCGAACTGATGCCGTGACGTACAGGTCCCAACAATTCTACTTTAAATAGCAGCGTATCGCCAGGAACGACCTTTTGTCGGAACTTCACATCATCTATTTTCAAGAAATAGGTGGAATATTTTTCGGGCTCTTCTAATTGGCTCAACACCAACAAACCACCACACTGCGCCATTGCTTCGATTTGCAAAACACCAGGCATTACAGGCTCTGTTGGGAAATGTCCCTGAAAGAAAGGTTCGTTGGCTGTTACGTTTTTAATGCCGACAATGCTGGTTGGTCCCATTGCAGTGACTTTGTCAACCAACTGCATAGGATAACGATGCGGAAGCAAATCCCTAATCCGTTTATTATCCAAAATAGGAGGATCATTGGGATTATAATTAGGCGCTTGCACCTCGTGTTTGCGAATTTCCTTTCGCATGAGGCGTGCAAATTTGTTGTTGATGGTGTGCCCGGGACGAGTAGCAACAATCCTTCCTTTGATAGGACGGCCGATTAAAGCCATGTCACCGATAATATCTAACAATTTATGCCGCGTACATTCATTTTCCCACATGAGGGGTTTATGCTGAATATAACCGATTTTCTTTGCATCAATATGAGGCACTTTGAGGATGTCTGCTAATTGATTTAAATTCTCCTGACTCACCTCTTTCTCGTAGATGACAATCGCGTTGTCTAAATCGCCACCCTTAATGAGATTGGCTTCCAACAGGGGCATGATGTCTCTGACAAAGACAAAGGTACGCGCTGCCGCAATCTCGGTGTCAAAAGTAGACATGTCCTCAAGTGTAGCAAATTGGCTATTGATGAATTTAGATTTGAACGAGCACATGGCTGTCAAACTAAATTGGTCATCAGGAAGTATGGTAATGACAGAACCCGTATTTTCATCTTTCACCTCTATCTTATGGCGAATGACATAATAATCTTTCGATGCGTTCTGCTCTTGAATACCCACCTTCTTAATATGGTCGATAAACATGGCCGCTGAACCGTCGAGAATAGGGAATTCGGGGCCATTAACTTGTATCAGACAGTTATCAATGCCCGATGCATAAAGCGCTGCCATTCCATGCTCAATCGTCGAAACCTTAACATCGCCTTTACCTAAAACAGTTCCACGTTGTGTGTCAATCACATTTTCGGCGATGGCATCAATCGTGGGCTGCCCTTCTAAATCTATACGCTGAATTTTATATCCTGTGTTCTCTGGGGCAGGATTGAAAGTAACCGTTAGACTCAATCCTGTGTGCAATCCTTTCCCAAAGAGAGAAAAACTACCTTTGAGTGTTGTTTGCTTTTTAGCTTCCATATTTTATTTTCTATTTTCTTTTAACTGTGCAACTTCCTTTTTCAATGCGTTGAGTTCTTGATAGATTTCAGGGAGCCGCTGAAATATTGCCTGTGATTTGAAGTAGGGGCGGCGCTCCATAGGAGGCGTACCGATTAGAACTTGATTAGACTCGATGCTACCGGGTACACCGCTCTGTGCACCAAGAAACACTTTGTCGCCTATTTCTATGTGTCCCGCAACACCCACTTGGCCGCCAAACATGCACCATTGACCCACTTTCGTGCTGCCGGCAATGCCCACCTGCGCAGACATCACCGTGTTGGAACCCACTTCTACATTATGGCCGATTTGCACGAGGTTGTCCAATTTCACCCCTTGATGTATCTTAGTACTGCCCATGGTCGAGCGGTCAACACAAGTGTTTGCACCCACTTCCACGTCGTCTTCAAGCTCTACAATGCCTATTTGTGGTATCTTGTCATAACCATCGGCCCCATTGGGAGCAAATCCAAAACCATCGGCTCCGATGACTGCTCCTGCGTGAAGGGTTACGCGGTTTCCTAACCGGCAGCCTGCATAGATGGTCGCATTGGGGTAGATGGTGCAGGCATTACCGAGTGCAACGTTGTCGCCAACCGTTGCATTTGGATAAATCTGGCATTCATCACCAACGATTGTGTTCTCACCAATAAAAGCGAAAGGGCCTATATAAACATCTTTCCCAATTTTTGCCGAAGGCGCAACAAACGCCAATTCGCTAACACCTTGCTTTTTGGGGTGGGTAGCAGCATCATATAATTGCAACAGTTTTGCCACACAATCGCGCGCATTTTTCACCCTAATCAATACGGCTTTAACGGGCTTTTCAATAGCAATTGTTTCATCGACAAGAATGATTGTCGATTGCGTTTCGTATATGTAGTGTGTGTATTTTGGGCTGGCTAAAAAAGATATAGCGCCAGGAACACCTTCCTCTATTTTTGCAAATGTATTAACCTTAGCATTTTCATCGCCCTCAATCTTACCTTGAATAAACTGGGCAATTTGTTTCGCTGTAAACTCCATCATATAATTTATTAAATGTAAGAATGCGGCTGCAAATATAGTAAAATAAATTTAGAATGGGTGCATCTGCTCTAATATTTTCTGTCATGATGCCCTGTAAAGGACACAAAAAACGTGTTCCCAACTTTGGGAACGACTGTTTTTCTCATTTTTGTGGCTTCCCAATGTCGGGAACAACCATTTTTGATGTTTTTGCGTGTTCCCAACATTGTGAACAGCTGTTTTTTTTATTTTTGGGCGTTCCCGGCATCGGGAACGATGATTTTTGTCATTTTCAGCTGTTCCCGACCTCGGGAACAACGTTTTTAAATCATTTTGTTCGTTCCCGAGGTCGGGAACGTCTGTTTTAGATTCGATATGGCGTGCGCAGGACACATTGAAGAGCACTTTAATCGGCATGGATGCAACAAATTCTCAGCACTTTGCGAGTCTGGTAATTGATGCATGCACATTGACTTGTGCGTAGTCCTACAATCCAAACCAACGTCCCGGCGCTGTCCTCTATGACTAATTGTTGTTGCTTTTTATTGAGCGAGAACTTTTTCTCGGTTAAAAAATCGCTGAGCAATTTGCTCCCTTGCATCCCAAATGGTGTAAAGCGGTCTCCTTGGCGTGCATAACGAATTTTTAGAGGAAACCTCACTTTGTCAGCATCGAGAGTGGCCTCGTTAGCCGCACGACTGGGTTGAAATGTTGATGAGATTAGCTGTTGGGTGAATGTGAACTTCAAGTTTGCATTCCAAATATAATTTCCTTCCTCGGGGATTACCAGTGATTGTTGCAAATCAGCAACACAACGTTTCTCAATCATTAAATAAGAGCGATTGATGCTGGCGACATGCGTTTTTGAAAGCCATCGTTTGCCTGTTGGAGCATTCAGATGTAAGGAGATTTGTGCAATGGTTTCAGGGGAGAAATTGAAATTGCGCAGCAGATAGAAGAGGGTGTACTCTTGGGCTGTCAGATGTTGTAATTGCTCGAGGTCGAGTAAGGTAGCATCATCGGTCTTTTCTTTTGTCACCGCTTCAATGTTTTGCAGAATAGCTTGATGGAACAGTTCTGAAACCTGCGACAATCGCTTGCTCGTGGCTATGATGTTTTGGCTTGCCGACGAATTAATTTCCTGTAGTAACGGAATGATGTTTAAGCGAATCCGATTGCGCACCACATCATCGATGAGATTACTTTGGTCTAAAACGTAGGCTTGTCGCTTTGTGCTTAGATAATCGTAGATTTCATTCTGTGTCAGGCATAAAAGCGGACGGATGATGCGTCCCTTCTTGGCTTGTATGCCCAGCAATCCATCTATTCCTGTGCCACGAATGAAATTCATCAAAATTGTTTCTACACTATCGTCTTGATGATGCCCCACTAAAATGCCTTCTGCAGCTACATCTTCACGCAAGTTTTCAAAATATTGATAGCGCAATTCCCGTGCTGCCATTTCAATGCTCACATGGTGGAGTTGCGAATAAGTCTGGGTGTCAAAATGAATGCGGTGGAAAGGAATATTGAATTGAGCACAAAGCGTTTCACAAAATCGTTCATCATTGTACGCTTCTTCTCCTCGCAATTGAAAATTACAATGAGCAGCAACGATGCGATAGCCTAATTCGCGCATCATACATAACAGTGCAACACTGTCGCTTCCGCCACTCAATGCAACGATATAGAGCCTATTGCGTTGCAGTAGTTGTCGGTTTTCAATAAAGTCTTTTACGCGCAGAAGATAGCTATTCCACATACAACACGAGCCCCTTTAGATACTCACCCTCAGGATGGTAGATGTTGATGGGATGGTCTGCCGGCTGATGCAACTGATGAAGTATCCTGACCTTTCGGCCAGCCTGTGCAGCAGCCGTGAAAACAGCATTGCGGAATTGCTCTTTCGTTACGACCTGCGAACAGCTGAATGTGAAAAGAATTCCGCCGCTTTTTATCTGCTGAAAGCCTTTCACATTCAAGCGAGTATAGCCCTTTAGCGCGTTTCTCAATGTGGATCGATGCTTGGCAAAGGCTGGCGGGTCGAGCACAATCAAATCGTATTTGCCATCATGCGTATCTAAATATTTGAATGCATCTTCACAAAAGGCCTCATGGCGTGTGTCCTGCGGAAAGTTCACCGCAATGTTCTGATTGGTAAGTTCAACAGCTTTAGCACTGCTATCAACTGAATGTACCAATTTTGCTTGCCCACGCATGGCATAGACAGAAAAGCCTCCTGTATAGCAAAACATGTTCAAAACACTGCGCCCTTTAGCGTAGTGCTCCAATAAACTCCTGTTTTCTCGCTGGTCGATAAAAAAGCCGGTCTTCTGGCCCTTTAGCCAATCGACATGGAACTTAAGCCCATTTTCGATGGCAACATCCTCTTCTGTAGAACCATAGATAAACCCGTTTTCCTGTCCTAATTCGGCTTTATAGGGGAGGGTTGTTTCACTTTTATAATAGACCTGCTCGATTCTATCGTCCATAATCTTAATGAGTGCTTTACAGATGTCAAACCGATTGTTGTGTATGCCTACACTGTGCGCTTGCATGACAGCTGTTTTCCCATAACAATCGATAATCAGCCCCGGCAGATTATCGCCTTCACCATGAACGAGCCTATAAGTGTTGTTTTGTGGATTGTCGGCCATACCAATGCCTCTTCGCATAGCTAAGGCGCTGCCTAAACGCGCTTCCCAGAATGTCTCATCAACATGAATGTCTTGGAAAGAGAGCACTCGCACTGCAATAGAACCAATCTGATAATGGCCGATAGCGATGAAATCGCCCATAAATGTAACTACGCGCACAATTTCGCCTTCTGAAATATCTTCGTCAAGATGGTGAATGGCACCCGAGAAAATCCAGGGATGAAACCGTTTGAGCGATTCCTCCTTTCCTTTTTTTAGATGGACTGTCTTATACATGTATCTGTGCTTCTGTTTTTATCCTTTTTATTGTTGTCTATTTAGTGATGCTCTCTGAATTGTCAATGAGCTGATAGGCTTTCGTTCGGGTGAGCCTAACGATTTCTTCATATAGATTGATGCACGTCCATGCATCTGTGGCAGCATATTGTTTTTGCTTTTCGTTGAGCACATCGGCTTCCCAATTAGTAAGACGTTGCCGCTTACTTATCTTCTGATGGAACAAGTTAGCATAAATCTTTTGTAAACTTAAATCTTTAATGCCAAGCGTACCAACAAGATTTTGCAAGTCAATAAAATAACCAGGTGTGAACTTTTCTCGCTTGCTGAGCGATAATAGGTCGTCGTGCCAAGAGAGTCCTACCTTAGGTATCTGTTTATCTTCTAACAGGCGGATAACGGACTTGGGTAAACCTATATCTGACAATCGAAACAAAAAGCATGTATCGTGTGTAGCAACCTGCAATAGTGCAACTTTATGTTGCTGTCCTTTTTTAAAGGTAGGACGTGTCTCCGTATCTACGCCTAAAATGTCACAAGAGAGCAAATAGTCTACGGCTTTGTCCGCATCACTTTCGTTTATGATGGTAATAATCCTGCCAGGAAAGAGGACTTGTGGCAATTCTGTAATTGCTTTCTTGTCAAATCGACTGTATATCGTTTTCTTCATTTTGCCTTATTTGCTGCGCTGCAAAATTAGAAAAAAGTTGTGAAAAGAATACCCCATATCGGATTTTTACGCTAATTTTGCAAGAAATTTGAAGGTAACGAGTAGGTATGGGAAAGAAAAAATCTAACCGCAAATCCAATACGCTGGGTAAGGTGGTTGGCTTTCAAGATATTTTAAACAGTGAGAAAACAGACTTTCTTCTTGGGTTAATCCTTTTTTTCATTGCAGGTTATTTACTCATAGCAATGGTTTCATTCCTTTTTACAGGGCAGGCCGACCAAAGCATATTAGAGAGTCTGCGTGCGGGAGAATGGTTGAATTCAAACCGAATGTTTACAAATATATGCGGTTCCATCGGTGCTATCTTGTCGTATGAGCTTATCACATTAACTTTTGGTATCTCAGCATTCCTCATACCTGTGTTCGTTGTTTTAGCAGGACTAAAGCTGATGAGAATTTATCAGCCTAACCTTTGGAAATGGTTCTTCTACCTAATGATTGTCATGGAATGGTGCTCCATTTCGTTTGCCAAATTTCTAACCCCATTGTGTGGCAATTTATCATTCAATCCTGGTGGGGCACATGGATTATATTGCATGCAAACCATTGAAAATGTTGTTGGAGCACCAGGTCTAATTATTCTCTTGGCCTTCACGGCATTGACATTTCTCACTTATCTAAGTGCCAAGACGATTACCTATGTACGATATGTCATGAATCCTGTTAAGTATGTTACTTCACGCGTGAAACTGACGGTTACGAATCATTTAAATGATGACGAAGCTGAAAATGATGCCCCATTGCAGCATGCAGATGACGAAGAAGACGTTGCAGAAGACGAGATAGTGCAAATGGACAATGGACTGCCAGAGGATTTACCTGCCCCGGTTGTGGATCTAACTAATTTTGATGCACCACCGGTTTCATCTCTTAAGGAAGACGTAATGACACCGATCCGTGTGCAAAATTCCGATGAAATCGACGGAAAAATGACTTCGGCTGAAGGCAAACTAACGGTGGAAGTGGCTAAGGACGAAGAAAAGGCTGATGGGAAAGTGGTGAATATTGACGAAATACTCCGCACACCAATAAACCCACTTGAGCCATTTACCCAATATAAGAAGCCAACCCTTGATTTATTGAAGAAGTATGATAATGGCGATAAGCCCACCGTTGATATGGATGAAATCAAGGCCAATAATGCCCGGATTGTCGAAGTGCTCAATAGTTTTGGAGTGTCAATACGCGAGATTAAAGCTACTGTCGGTCCTACTATCACACTATACGAAATAACTCCGGCAGAGGGCGTTCGCATCTCAAAAATCCGTAATTTAGAGGATGATATAGCCCTCAGTCTCTCGGCATTGGGCATCCGCATTATAGCTCCCATTCCAGGGAAAGGGACGATTGGTATTGAGGTGCCCAACAAGAAACCACAAATTGTGTCGATGGAGAGTATCTTGAATTCGAAGAAGTTCAAGGAAACAAAGATGGAGTTACCCTTAGCTTTAGGTAAAACCATCACCAATGAAGTGTTTATGGTAGACTTGGCCAAGATACCTCATCTCTTGGTTGCTGGTGCTACAGGGCAAGGAAAATCAGTAGGATTAAATGCTATCATCACCTCCTTGCTCTATAAGAAGCATCCCAATGAGCTTAAGTTTGTATTGGTTGACCCCAAGAAAGTCGAGTTCAGTATCTATCACAAAATATCAGACCATTTCATGGCTTGCCTGCCCGAGAACGACGAAGAGCCTATCATTACCGATGTAACCAAGGTGGTGCGCACATTAAATAGTCTGTGTGCCTTGATGGATCATCGTTATGACTTGCTCAAAAATGCAGGTGCAAAGAATCTCAGAGAATATAACGAGAAATTTATAAACCATCGGCTTGATATTACCAAAGGGCATGACTATATGCCTTATATTGTGGTTATTATCGATGAATTCGGCGATTTAATCATGACTGCTGGCAAAGAAATCGAGCTGCCCATCGCGCGCATTGCACAGTTGGCGCGTGCCGTAGGTATTCACATGGTTATTGCCACACAGCGACCAACGACAAAAATCATAACGGGAAATATCAAGGCCAACTTCCCGGGTAGAATGGCATTCAGAGTAAGTTCGCAAATCGATTCACGCACCATTCTCGATCGCTCGGGGGCAAATCAGTTGGTAGGACGAGGTGACCTGCTCTTCCTGAATGGCAACGAGCCCGTGCGTGTGCAGTGTGCTTTTGTCGACACGCCTGAGATTGAGCGTATCAATGATTATATTGAAAACGAGCCTGGACCAGTAGAGCCTTTGGAGCTTCCTGAACCCGTTGAAGATACCGGCGGTAGCGGCATGGGCAATGCTACGGCCGAAGTGGGCAGTTTAGACCCATTTTTTGAAGAGGCTGCCCATGCAGTTGTGCTCTCGCAACAAGGCTCAACGAGCATGATACAACGCCGTTTTTCGATTGGTTATAATCGCGCCGGGAGATTAATGGATCAGCTTGAGCAAGTAGGTGTTGTGGGCGCTGCGCAGGGAAGTAAACCGCGTGAGGTGCTCATTCAGGACGAAAATCAACTCAACAGCTTGCTTTTAAAATTGCGAAGCTAGGCGTAATGGACATTTGGTAGGCAGAAAACCTCTCGGGTTTTAGTAATGGACACTTGGTAGGCTGGCTATTCCAGCCTACTTTTTTGTATTTATGAATCCATCTATAAACTTCTTTTTATTAGCTTCATTGAACGTCTTACAGTTTTCAGTCTTCTGTGTGTATAGGTTGTCTTGCCAGAGATTAGAAGAGTTCATTCATCCAGGAATCCTTTCCATTTGTCATACCATTTATCAAAAGCTGTTATAAACTCTTCTTTTCCCAAAGAGAACATCCTTCTCATTAATACCAATAGTTCAACACTTGCAGGCAAATGTGGGTTGTTAGTAAGGTAGGGACAGTTGTCGAGAAGACGTTGAAGCATGGCTCAATCGTCGACTGTCAGCCTACGATAAATTCTCTCTTTTTGTTCGTTGAATGAAAACAAAAAATGGGTGCACCATGTGTTGGTGCACCCATTCTTTTCGATAAGGTTTGCAGGATTAATCCTGCGGAATATTCTTCAAAACATCCAACAAATGATCCCAAACCATTTGCACCGTTGGAATGAGCAAACGCTCGTCAGGAGTGTGGACGTAGCGCAGGGTCGGGCCAAAGCTGACCATGTCTAACTCGGGATATTTCTCGGAGAACAGACCGCACTCTAAGCCAGCATGGATGCCACGCACGACGGGCGTTTTGCCAAACAGCTTTTTATAGGAATCGACGGTCACCTTAACCAATTTGCTGTTAGGATTCATCTTCCAAGCGGGATAGCCATCGTTTTGCAACACGTCAGCACCGCCCAATTCAAACGCGGCTTTGACGGTGTTGGCCATGTTTTTAAGGTTGCTCATCACGTTGCTGCGCTGGCTGGCTACAATCACCACCTTATTTTCTTCGCTTTGCACACTGGCCACATTGCTTGAGGTTTCGACCATATTTTCGAGCGCCTTGTCTTGGCAGAATGTGAGTGGGCCGTTGTCTAAAGCCTGCAAACTGCGGATGAGGTTTTGTGAGACGGTAGTTGGTAAAACTGTTTGTGCTTGTGCCTCGGCCAAATTCCAGTGCATGACGGGATCGGTTACATGGAATTCTTCTTCAACACCCGCAATCAGCTTTTTCCACACTTGCTCCACTTCGGCCCTTTGGTCTGCTGGCACGGCAAAGATAATCTTTCCGTCGCGGGGAATCGCGTTGTGCATACGCCCCGAATTCCATTGCGCTAAACGCAGTGGCATCTGGCTTTGCAGCAAATAGAGGAAGCGCGCCATGATTTTAATGGCATTCGCACGCTTCTTGTTGATGTCGTCGCCCGAATGTCCGCCAGTGAGCCCCTTTAGCGAAGCCTCCATGAATGTGTAGCCTGCAGGAGCAGCTTCGCGCGTAAACGTGAACGTAGCTGTTGTATTAATACCACCGGCACACGATACAAATATCTGTCCTTCATCCTCTGAATCGAGATTGATGAGATATTTTCCGCTCATAAAGCCGGCTTTCATGCCAAATGCACCCGTAAGCCCCGTTTCTTCATCACGCGTGAACACACATTCTATGGGACCATGGGCGATATCGTCGCTGTCCAAAATAGCCAACTCAATGGCACATCCAATGCCATCATCGGCACCCAACGTCGTACCTTTTGCCTTCAACCATTCGCCATCAACATAGGTTTGGATTGCATCGTTATGGAAATCGAATTCGACATCCACCAACTTGTCGCAAACCATATCCATGTGGCTTTGCAAAATGGTTGTGCCCATGTGCTCCATCCCTTTCGTAGCGGGTTTACTGATTAGGATATTACCCGTTTCATCTTCCTTGCATACAAGGCCCCGATCGGCGGCAAATTTCTTTAAATAAGCAGCCATCTTTTCTTCGTGTTTCGAAGGACGAGGTATTTGATTAATGGCAGCAAACTGCTCAAACACCCGTGCTGGTTTTAATTCTACATTACTCATTTTAATATCTTTTTATTTCGTTTTGTTTTGTCCTTTATTCGATTTATATTACCTTTGCTCGCGATAAAATATCAAAAAAGGTACGCACAAAAGTAATAAAAATGATCAAGACTCTTCTCTTGTCTATGTTAATAATTGCAATAGCTTTCGCATTATTGGGAATTAAGTTGCTTCTTCGAAAAAATGGTAAGTTTTCGTCGCAACATATTCACGACAATGCCGCACTGCGCAAACAAGGCATTCATTGCGTGATTGACCAAGATAAAGAAGCGCGTCGTGCGGGGAAAGCCTACTAATAAAATGTTGAATTTAGATTTATAAATGAAAATATGAATAAGAAAAACATTCTGAAAGTGTTGACGATAACGGCTGCCACCATGGCTGCGTTGTCAAGTTGTAACCAGTCTGCGCCAAAGGTAGATGCTAAATCTGATACACCGCAAAAAGTGCCTGCGTCGCTGAAAATTGCCTACGTTGAGGTGGACAGCATCATGAGCCAGTATAAATTTTGCAAGGATTATTCGCTCATCTTGCAGCGCAAGGGTCAAAACATCAAGAGCACATTGGCCGCTAAACAGCAGCAATTACAAGCCGCTGCCGCCAATTTCCAACAAAAGATGCAGCAAAATGCCTACACGCGCGATCAAGCTGAAGCGATTAATGCGAATTTGCAAAAGCAGAATGCTGACCTGCAAATGTTGGATCAGCGCTTGACAAACGAATTTCAAAACGAAACCGAGAAATATAACAATGCATTGCGCGACAGCATACAGCATTATCTCAAAATCTATAATCAGGACAAGCATTATAGTTTGATTTTGAGTAAGGCCGGCGACAATTTACTTTATGCTGACAAGGCATTTGACATCACGAACGAGGTGGTTGCAGGTTTAAATAAGGCCTATAAACCCTCCGCTAAAATGACCGCAGCTGCAGCTAAGAAGTAATCGCATTGCAACAAACGATTTCTAAATCATGCTACTATCCGGCATCGCGTTGGGTAGTAGCATTTTTTCTTCACACGGACGACGCTTATGGCAACAGATAAGATTCAGCAAATGCGCGAGTGGGTCGAACACCTCAATCAGGCAGCCGATGCCTATTATAATGGACAAGGCGAGTTGCTTACTGACTATGAATGGGATGCGCACTTCGACCAGTTGAAACGCTTAGAAGAGGAAACAGGAGTTGTTTTGCCCGACTCACCCACCAATAAAGTTTCTGCCGATAATATCAGTGGGGCAAAAGAGGCGCACGAGTTTCCTGCCCTTTCATTAGCCAAGACAAAACAGCCTATAGATTTGGCGAAATGGGCTGAAGGGCGCCCTATTTGGATAAGCTGGAAACTTGATGGATTAACCCTCGTCGTGACATTCGATGCAGGGAGATTGACCAAGGTTGTCACGCGCGGCAATGGACACATCGGCACCAATATCACACATTTGGCCAATGCCATTCAGGGCATTCCACAAACCATCCCCTATCAGGGGCACGCTGTGGTGCGTGGTGAGTGCGTCATCAGTTATGCCGATTTCGAACAATTCAATATGGAGAGCGACGAAGAATATGCCAACCCACGCAATTTGGCTTCGGGATCGCTCACGCTAAAAGACGTGGACGAAGTAAGGTCACGCCATTTACAATGGATTCCATTCACCTTGGTGCACACCGACAACGAAATTCGTTCTTGGGGTGCGCGCATGGACTGGCTGCGCCAGAACGGAATGCACCCTGTTGCGCACGAAGAGATTCTGAGCCCGACGCTGCAAAATATTGAACAAACCATTGCACACTGGACAGAGCAGGTGACGCAGAAGATTAACCCCTACCCTGTCGACGGCTTGGTAATTACGTATGATGACACGCAATATGCACAAACGGGCAGCGTGACAGGACATCATGCCACCCGCGCCGGCTACGCATTTAAATGGCAGGACGAGCATGCCGACACCACCTTAGACCATGTGGAATGGAGTTGTGCAGCCAGCACCATCTCGCCCGTGGCCATTTTCTCGCCCGTAGAGCTTGAGGGAACCACCGTGAAGCGCGCATCGCTTTGCAATATCAGCGAATGCGAGCGATTAGGCATCGGCGAACAGGGTACGAAGCTACGCGTCATCAAGGCCAACAAAATTATACCCAAGGTTATCGAGGTGATTGAAACGGTGGGCACACTTCAAGTGCCGTGCACCTGCCCTGTTTGCCAATCGCCAACCCAAATTTCGGTGAGCGAGGTCAGCAACACCAAGACCCTGCATTGCACAAACAAAGATTGTCCGGCTAAACAGTTAAAAAAGTTTGCCCGCTTTGTAAGCAAGGAAGGGGTTAACATCGAAGGCATGTCCGAGCAAACCATCGTGAAGTTTATGAATTTAGGCTGGATTAAGACCTACGCCGACCTATTCCTGTTGAAAGATTATGCTGAAGCGATGGCACAATTAGAAGGCTTTGGCTTGCGCAGCACGCAGAAGTTGCTGGCTGCCATAGAACGGGCACGCACTGTCGATGCACAGCATTTTCTTTTCGCCTTGAGCATTCCGCTTTGTGGGCAAGACGTTTGCCGCCGCCTATTACAGGCTTATCCGCTAACCGATTTGATGACCATCGCACGCCAACCAAATGCTGAGCTGGGCCATTCTCCGTTGGCCGAGATTGCAGGCATTGGCCCCGAAAAGAGCAGTCAGTTCGAGCGTTGGTTTCGCGATGAAGAGCACTTCAACATCGTAACTCGTCTGATGCAGCTGTTGCACATCTCACAGCCACCTGTGACACAGCAAGGCAACCGTTGTGCCGGGCTCACCTTCGTCATCACGGGCGATGTCGTTCACTATAAAAACCGCAATGCGCTCAAGGCCTATATCGAAAGTCAGGGCGGAAAGGTGACGGGAAGCGTGAGCAAATCAACGCACTATCTCATCAACAACGATGCAATGTCGACCAGTGCCAAAAATCAAAAGGCCCACCAGTTGGCTATCCCCATCATCACCGAGGACGAGTTTATGGCAAAGTTCACGGCTGCCGACGAACACGACAACAGCGCATCGACCTCCCTTCAGTATTCAAAATAAAACGAAATTCTTGCAAACATGCGAATCGATATTATCTCCGTTCTGCCCACCATGATGGAGGGCTTTTTCCAAGAATCTATCTTGGCGCGAGCACAAAAGAAAGGGCTCGTCGACATTCAGTTGCACAATCTACGCGACTATTCCACCGACAAATGGCGCCGCGTTGACGATTATCCCTATGGTGGCAGCGCTGGCATGGTGATGCAATGCGAGCCCATCGACCGGTGCATCTCGGCCTTGCAAGCCCAGCGCCACTATGACGAGGTGATTTACATGAGCCCCGATGGTGAAACCTTCAATCAGCACATCGCCAACGAGCTCTCGCTCAAAGGAAACCTCATCATGCTTTGCGGTCATTACAAAGGCATTGACCAGCGCATACGCGATCACCTCATCACACGCGAAATCAGCATTGGCGACTATGTGCTCACGGGAGGCGAACTGGCTGCAGCCACCATCACCGATGCCATTGTGAGGCTCATCCCGGGCAGTATCAGCGACGAACAGAGTGCGCTGAGCGACTGTTTTCAAGACGATCTCTTGGCCGCTCCCATCTACACACGTCCGGCAGACTATAAAGGATGGCGCGTGCCCGAGATTTTGCTGAGTGGCAACGAAGCCAAAATACGCCAATGGGAATTTGAGCAAGCCATGGAGCGAACCAAACGCTTGCGCCCCGACTTGCTGAAATAATCTTCCTCTCCGCATTTCGGTTGAAAGTAGCATAAGCTTATGCCTGCCGTTCCTCAAACAGGATGAAGCTGGCATAAGGTTATGACAGCCGTTCCTCAAATAGGATGGAGCAGGCATAAGGTTATGACAGCCGTTCCCCAAACAGGATGAAGCAGGCATAAGGTTATGACTGCCGTTCCCCAAACAGGTTGAAGCTGGCATAAGGTTATGCCTATCGTTCCCCAAACAGGATGAAGCTGGCATAAGGTTATGACAGCTGTTCCCAAAACAGGATGAGCGCGGCATAAGGTTATGGCAGGCATTCCTCGTTTTGGGAGAAAGCGTTTCTTTGCAAATCCACCTCGAAACAAATGCTGTGCAACAGAAACCCGTGTAGAATGGAAGGTATCGAATGGTGGTTGTGCACCATTCAAGATTTAATTTTGTAGCGCGCAAATTTCAGCAAGAGCACTTTTCGACCTACGTTCTCAAACGTGACAGTGGCTTTCAAGTTGTCGCCTTCGCCCTCTAAAAAGTCAACCGTGCCGATGCCAAATCGCTGATGTTCGATGATGCTACCACCTTTCAGGCCATCGCTTGCAACAACAGCGCTGTTGCCGCCCGACGAAATGGCGGCTGAAGCTGTGTGGAGCGCTTGTAACCTGCTGTGCGATTGAAGCGGTGAGGGAGAAACGCGAGCCACGGGGCAATCGAAATCTGCTGTTTTGGGTTCATTGAATAAGGTGCCGTTCTCGCGCAAAGCCATGTAGCGCGCATCAATGTCGCGAATGAAACGGCTGGGCGAGCTAAACACCAATTTGCCATAACGCCACCGACTTTTGGCATTGGTGATGAAGCAGCGCTTTTCAGCACGCGTGATGGCGACATAGAGCAATCGGCGCTCCTCCTCTAATTCGCGTGCTGTGGTGGTGCACATCGGACTGGGGAAAATGTTTTCCTCTAAGCCCACGATGAAAACATTGGCAAACTCCAATCCCTTGGCCGAGTGAATGGTCATCAATGAAACGCGGTTGTTGTCATCGGGATTGTTGCGATCTTGGTCGGTGAGCAACGACACCTCCTGCAAGAAATCCACCAAATAGATTTCGTCGGCATTGCCTTCCTCCTTTTGCGAGGCCACGAAATCTTGCAAGCCGTTGAGCAACTCCTTCAGGTTGTCTTGCCTGTCGAGCGCTTCTTGGTCTTTCGACGAGAAGATGTCGGTGCTGATACCCGATTCCTTGATGATTGTCGTTCCCAATTCGTAGGCATCTTTTTCGGCTACCTGCGCCATGAACGACGTGATGAGCGTTGCAAAGTTGTGCAGTTTGGTGGCCACACTGCCGCTCACATCTAAATTATAGGCCAGCGGATTTAGGATCACATTCCACAGGCTCGTTTGGTGGGTTTGTGCACAAACGGCAATTTTGCTCACGGTGGTGTCGCCAATGCCGCGCTTCGGATAGTTAATAATTCTGCGCAGAGCCTCTTCGTCGTCGGGATTGGCCACCATGCGGAAATAGGCCAGCACGTCTTTGATGACCTTGCGCTGATAGAAACTCATGCCGCCGAAGATGCGATAAGGAATTTCTTGCTTGAGCAGTTCCTCTTCCAAAATTCTGCTCTGCGCGTTGGTGCGATAGAGAATGGCAAACTGGGTGTAGTCGCAATGTTCCTGCCGCACGATATCGGCAATGTGATGCCCCACGACTGTAGCCTCTTCGCGATCGCTGTGCAACGGCTCATAAATAAGCTTTTCGCCGAGGGCATTTTCGCTGAACGATGCTTTGGGAATCTGCCGCTCGTTGTGGCGGATGAGGCTATTGGCCGCTTGAACAATATTTTGTGTCGAACGATAGTTCTGCTCCAACTTAAAGAGCTTGCACCGAGGATAGATGTTTTGAAAGTTAAGAATGTTATCGATGTTCGCACCACGAAAGCCATAAATACTCTGCGCATCGTCGCCCACCACACAGATGTGTTGCTGTTCGCGGGTGAGTTGCGTGACAATCTCTTGCTGTACGGCGTTGGTGTCTTGAAACTCATCGACCAACACATAGCGGAAGCGTGCAGCGTATTTCTGCCGGATGTCTTCGTGTTCATGGAACAGCTTCCAGGTGAGCACCAGCAAATCGTCGAAATCCATTGCATTAGCCTGCACACATCGCTGTTCATAAACCTGATAGATTTTATAAAGATAGCTCTGCTTATTCATGTTGTCGCGCTTGCGCAGATTCACACGCGTGGCATAATCGCTGGCCGAAATAAGATGGTTCTTGGCCATGCTGATGCAGGCGTGCACCGATGATGGCTTATAGACTTTCTCATCAAAACCAAGCTCCTTGGTAATATTTTTCAGCAACGAACGACTATCCGACTCGTCGTAAATGGTGAAATTGCGTTGATAGCCCACATGCTCGGCCTCGACACGCAGGATGCGCGAAAAGATGCTGTGGAAGGTGCCCATGTAAAGATAGTGCGCGCGATTCTCATCCACCATGGTGGCAATGCGTTGGCGCATTTCTCCCGCCGCTTTGTTGGTGAACGTTAAGGCCAAAATGCTCCAAGGTTCATAATGCAACTCATCCATGAGATAGGCAATCTTATAGGTGAGCACACGTGTCTTGCCCGAACCTGCACCGGCTATCACTAATTGTGGACCATCGCAATATTTCACAGCTTCGAGCTGACTTGGATTTAAATCTAACTGCATGTCACTTTGTTTTTATCGCGCATAAACTCCGCCCGATGCTGTCCGTGGATCATAATCTTCGCCCTCTTTCGGAAAGGCGGGCATGAAACGCATGTTTTGCAAAATTTGGCTGCGCCGCTTTAAAACATAGCTATCGGGTTGCACACTATTAAAGCGAATGGGATTGGGCAACGTGGCGGCAATCGTGGCACAATCGCGACGCGATAAATCGAGTGCGTCCTTCCCAAAATGATATTCGGCCACGGCATCGGCACCATAAATTCCTTTGCCCATCTCGATTGAATTGAGATAAACTTCCATGATGCGCTGCTTGCTCCAAAGTACCTCAATCAAGGCCGTGAAATAAACCTCAAAGCCCTTTCTCACCCACGACCGCCCTGGCCACAAAAACACATTCTTGGCCGTCTGCTGACTAATGGTGCTGGCACCGAGTTTGCGCTTGCCGCCTTTCATGTTGCGCTTGGCCGCCTTTTCAATGGCATCATAATCAAAACCATGGTGCAACAAAAAGCGCTGGTCTTCGCTGGCCATCACCGCCACTGGGAGATGGGGCGATATTTCGTCTAACGGAACCCAATGGTGATGCCAAACCACCGACTCGCCATTGCCTAATTGTTGGAAAGTGCGAATGAACATGAGCGGCGTGACGTAAACCGGAAGGAAGCGCAACAGGATGACAGAAAGGATGGACGAGGCGAAAAACAAAGCGCCACCCCATCGAACGACCTTCCAAATGATGCTTTTTAGTGCCATTTACAAGCGTTTTATTTTATATCGTTATTGCCCAGCCGTGGGCAAGTCTCAAATTATTTTTTTGGCGTTTACCGGAACCTCGGCAAGTTCTTTTACTTCAAAAAGAGAGGGAGCCTGCCTTTCGGCATCCCCTCTCCTCTATTATTTTGAAATAAACGGTGCGCTTAGAGCGTTCCCTTATTTGCTTTTTCAACCATGGCTGGTGAAGCATACAAATAAACTTCAACACGACGGTTTTGTTTGCGACCGGCTGCGGTTGAATTGCTTGCAACAGGATTTTCGCTACCCTTGCCTTCTACATTCTTAAATTGCGAAGAAGAAACGCCACAGCTCTTTAAATAGTTCACTACGCTGTGCGCGCGATTGTTGCTCAAAGGAATGTTGATGCCATCGTTGCCCGTTGAATCGGTATAACCATAAATGTCTACGTGGCAATCGTTATTGTTCTTCAACACGGTTGAGAACTTCGACAAATCGTTCCTTGAACCAGCCGTCAAATCAGCTTTGTTGGTAGCGAAAAGAATGCCGCTATCAAACGTCACTCTGACAGCCTTCAAACCATTGGCATCAGTCACCTCGTCGACCTTAGCATTCTTGATTTGTGCAGCTTGCGCCGCAACTTTATCCATGTGACGGCCAATGAGTGCACCTGCACCCGAGCCAATGGCTCCGCCAATAGCTGCACCAATAGCCGTGCTCTTTGTATCCTTACCGATGATGTTACCCACAATACCACCTAAAACTGCGCCGGCACCGCCGCCGGCCAAAGCTCCTGTGCCTTGCTTGGTTGCACAACCAAAAACGGAAAGCACACATAATCCTGCTACTACTGTTTTTAAATTTTTCATATCTCTAATAATTTTTGATGAAATGTTATCGCTGCAAAGGTAGTTGTTTTTCCAACACGAACGATTGCAAACCAACTATTTTTTTGTAATTTTGCAGGCAAATTTAGAATTTCTTGGGAGCATTTCTCTGTGGAATGCACCTATTTTAATTAGGGGTTTCCCTAAGTAGAACGCAACAAAATTAGAAGAAAGATAATGGCAAAAGAACTCAAAGAACTTACCAAACGGGCTGAAAACTACAGCCAATGGTATAATGATTTAGTGGTGAAAGCTGATTTGGCCGAGCAGTCGCCCGTGCGCGGTTGCATGGTAATTAAACCTTATGGTTATGCCATTTGGGAAAAAATGCAGCAACAACTCGATAAGGAATTTAAAAAGACGGGCGTGCAAAATGCCTACTTCCCACTGTTAATTCCAAAAAGCTTCTTTAGTCGTGAGGCCGAACATGTGCAAGGCTTTGCTAAGGAGTGTGCCGTGGTGACGCACTATCGTTTGAAAGAAAATGAGGATGGTAGCGATGTTGTGGTTGACCCGTTAGCTAAGTTAGAAGAAGAGTTGATTATTCGTCCTACTTCGGAAACCATTATCTGGAACACCTATAAAGGATGGATTAAATCGTGGCGCGATCTGCCCATCATGTGCAACCAATGGTGCAACGTGATGCGCTGGGAAATGCGTACGCGCCCATTCCTTCGCACATCAGAATTTCTTTGGCAGGAAGGCCACACGGCACACGCCACAAAAGAAGAGGCCGAAGCTGAAGCACAGAAGATGCTCAAGGTTTATGCCGACTTTGCAGAGAAATGGATGGCTGTGCCCGTGATACAAGGAGTGAAGAGCGAAACAGAACGCTTTGCAGGTGCTCTCGATACTTACACGATTGAGGCGATGATGCAAGATGGTAAGGCATTGCAAAGCGGAACGAGCCATTTCCTTGGTCAAAACTTTGCCAAGAGTTTTGACGTTACCTTTTTAAATAAAGAGAATAAGCCCGAATACGTTTGGGCAACGTCATGGGGGGTGAGCACACGTTTGATGGGTGCACTTATCATGGTGCACAGCGATGACAATGGTTTGGTGTTGCCACCCAACCTCGCACCTATTCAGGTGGTGATGATTCCCATCTACAAGAACGACGAACAACTGAATGCTATCCGCGAGAAGTTGCAACCCGTCATTCGCGAATTGCAGGCTGCAGGTGTCTCGGTGAAATTAGATGATTCGGACAATAAACGTCCGGGATTTAAATTTGCTGACTACGAATTGAAGGGAGTCCCCGTGCGTTTGGCTATGGGTGCACGCGATTTAGAAAACAACACCATCGAACTGATGCGACGTGACACACTCGAAAAAGAGAATATTAGCTTTGATAACATCGCTCAACATGTGACAGAATTGCTGACAGACATCCAAAATAATCTTTTCGAAAAGGCACGCCGTTATCGTGATGCTCATATTTACGAGTGCGATAACTACGATGAGTTTAAAACAAAAGTAAAAGATGGTGGTTTCTTCCTTTGCCATTGGGATGGCACTGCAGAGACCGAAGCGAAAATTAAAGAAGAAACACAGGCTACCATTCGTTGTATCCCATTTGGATATGAACAAACAGAAGGCGTAGACATGGTGTCAGGGAAACCTGCAAAATGTCGTGTCATCATAGCACGTAGCTATTAATGAATGGATAGGATTGACCCATAAAGAAAGAAGAATATGAGAAGTAGAACAGCAACTTGGTTTGAAACCAAGATACGTTATGAGAAAACCATTGACGATGGTTCGCAAAAGAAAGTTTCTGAAAGCTATGTTGTAGATGCGCTGAGTTTCACTGAGGCTGAAAATACAATCATAGAAGAGATGAGCGCATACATCAGCGGTGACTTTAAAGTGACCGACTTAAAACAAGCTAGTTATGGTGAAATTTTCTTCAGCGATGCAGATAGTGACGATAAGTGGTATAAATGCAAGTTGCAATTTATCACCATTGATGAGAAAACAGAGAAGGAAAAGCGCTCCAACGTAACTTATTTGGTACAAGCCAACAACTTGCCTATGGCTGTGAAACATGTCGATGAGGTCATGAATGGCACAATGATTGACTATGCGATCGTTACTGTGCAAGAAACACAAATTATGGATGTGTTTGAACACAATGGCACCAAAGCAAAGGGCGAGGCGCACAATGATGTCCCCGAATACGAGGCTACTTCGACGGGAGAAAATCAATAAGCAAAGGAAAGTATGGAAGTTGATGTAGCGAAAAATCTTAAGACTGTATTGCAAGCATTGCCAAAGCAAGTGCAATTAGTAGCCATCAGCAAATATCATCCTGTAGAGTATATTGAAGCTGCCTATGCTGAAGGGCAGCGTGTTTTTGGTGAAAGTCATGAACAAGAGCTCAAACAAAAAGTCGCCACACTGCCTAAGGATATCAAGTGGCACTTTATCGGGCACTTGCAAACCAATAAGGTGAAATATATTGCCCCCTATATTTCGATGATTGAGTCGGTAGACAGTTTGAAACTCCTCAAAGAGATTGATAAACAGGCAACTAAAAACGACCGTACAATTCAAGTGCTTTTAGAGCTTCATGTGGCTGAAGAAGAGACGAAATCTGGCCTATCTTTCGACGCATGTCGTGCGCTTTTAGATGAAGGAGAATGGCGTCAACTGAATCATGTTCAAATTTGTGGCATCATGATGATGGCCACCAATACCGATGATGCTGTCAAAATAGCACAAGAATTTGATGCTGCCTGGCACTTCTTCGATGAGATAAAGCAGCAATATTTTGCCGATGACGATGCCTTTTGCCAACGTTCATGGGGAATGAGCCACGATTATCAGATTGCCGTTCAGCATGGCTCAACAATGGTACGCGTTGGAACGAACATCTTTGGCCCTCGTGTTTATTAATAGTCTCATAAAATGTATCATCACAAAGTAGCGGTTGATCAACAGCTACTTTAATTTAAAATGAATATGCCCGAAATATCTGTTCGTGGTTTGGAAATGCCTCAATCGCCCATTCGCAAATTAGCTCCATTGGCTAATGCTGCAAAAGAAAGAGGTATAAAAGTTTATCACCTGAATATTGGTCAGCCCGATCTCCCCACTCCACAATGTGGTTTGAATGCCCTCAAAAAGATAGATCGCACCATCCTCGAATATTCACCAAGCCAAGGCTATTTGAGTTATCGCAAGAAATTAGTGGGATATTATGAGAAATATAATATCCATGTCTCTCCCGATGACATTATCATTACGTCTGGTGGAAGTGAAGCTGTTTTATTTGCCTTCATGAGCTGTTTAAATCCTGGTGATGAAATCATCGTTCCAGAGCCGGCTTATGCAAATTATATGGCTTTTGCTATCAGTGCAGGTGCGCGCATTCGAACAATAGCAACAACGATAGAAGAAGGTTTCTCTCTTCCGAAAGTTGAAAAGTTTGAAGAGTTGATAAACGAACATACACGAGCCATCATGATATGCAACCCTAACAACCCTACAGGTTATCTTTACACGCGAAGGGAGATGAATCAGATTAGGGATTTAGTCAAGAAGTATGATCTTTATCTGTTCTCGGACGAAGTATATCGTGAATATATCTATACGGGTTCACCCTATATTAGTGCCTGCCATTTGGAAGGTATCGAAAACAATGTTATCCTCATAGACTCTGTCTCGAAACGTTATTCTGAATGCGGCATTCGAATAGGTGCACTTATTACGAAAAACGAGCAAGTAAGGAACGCTGTTATGAAGTTTTGTCAGGCACGATTATCTCCGCCTCTGATAGGTCAAATTGTTGCCGAAGCCTCTTTAGATGCGCCAGAATCTTATTATCGTGATGTTTATGATGAATATGTAGAACGCAGAAAGTGTTTAATTGATGGATTAAACCGCATCCCTGGCGTATACTCTCCCATTCCAATGGGTGCATTCTACACTGTAGCCCAACTTCCTATCGACGATAGTGAAAAGTTTTGTCGTTGGTGTTTAGAATCATTCAATGATAATGGTGAAACGGTAATGATGGCGCCCGCGTCTGGATTTTACACTACGCCCGGTGCAGGACAAAATCAAGTGCGCATCGCCTACGTATTGAAAAAAGCCGATCTGGAGCGGGCACTTGAGGTGCTTAGAAAAGCACTTGAGGCTTATCCCGGAAGAACGCTACAAGAAAAATCGCTGTGAATTTACCTCTGTTTTTAGCTAAACGAATAGCGCATCATGCCGGGGATGGCAGGACAGTATCACGACCTACCATCAGAATCGCTATGGCCGGTGTTGCGATTGGTTTAGCTGTGATGATGATTTCAGTGAGCGTTGTTTTAGGATTTAAGCATACAATCCGTGATAAAGTAATTGGCTTTGGCGGACAAATTCAGGTAGCTAATTTCCTAACACTACAGACGGGCGACAACTATCCCATTGAGATGGATGACTCTATGATGGCAGTGTTGCGTGCCACAGAAGGTGTAAAGCATGTGCAGCGCTATACCTATATACAAGGCATTCTCAAAACGAATCACGACTTTTTGGGAGTGATGCTGAAAGGGATTGGGCCGGAATACGACACAACTTTCCTTCAGCATTATTTGAAAGCAGGCGAGCTACCCAAGTTCTCTGATCACAAAGGCAGCAACAAACTTGTTATCTCACAAAGCATAGCCAACAAGTTAGGTATAAAAGTTGGCGATAAGCTCTTCGCCTATTTCATTAATCAAGGTGGAGTGCGCATGCGGCGGTTTACAATTTGCGGCATCTACCAAACCAACCTCGCACAATATGATGATGTGACCAGCTTCACCGATTTGTATACCGCAAGGAAACTTAATGGATGGAACGATGACCAAGCGACCGGAGCCGAAATCAGTTTGAAGGATTTCAAAGATGCCGACTTGGTGGAGAGCCGATTCGTGAAGTATGTAAATCGCACGACCGACCATTATGGCGAGACTTATTCATCAAAAACGATTCGTGACATCGCACCACAACTATTCTCCTGGCTCGACTTGTTAGACCTCAATGTCTGGATTATTTTGGCATTGATGATAGCTGTCGCGGGCGTGACCATGATTTCGGGATTGCTGATTATTATTCTCGAGCGCACCGTGATGATAGGCATACTCAAAGCACTCGGTGCACGGAATAAAACCATTCGCCACACCTTCATTTGGTTTGCCGCATTCATTATCGGCCGTGGCATGCTGATAGGCAACCTCGTTGCTTTAGGTCTCATTAGCCTGCAACGCTTCACAGGCTTAGTGAAATTAAATCCGCAGACCTATTATGTAAGCACCGTGCCTGTTGAATATAATTTTCTGCTGTTCGCACTGCTCAATCTTGCCACCTTGCTCATCTGCGTAGCGGTGCTCATTGCGCCGAGCTATTTCATATCGCACATTCATCCGGCAAAATCAATGCGCTACGAATAAAACAGCCAATTAAGTGCACATAAAGTTTTGGAATGTGCAAAGAATGCGCTATCTTTGCACAGAATTTTTGGATTTGTGCAAGGTGCTTCACAAAACACATCCCAGAAGAACCTACACGCAACAATAAACGAATTAAAAGCATAAAAGCAAAAACAAGATTATGGATCAAACACAGCATTTCAATAGTCTGATACAACAGTCGATTATAGACAACTGGGACAAGGATGCCTTGACCGACTTTCAAGGTGCAACACTTCAATATCACGACGTTGCACGGAAGATAGAGAAACTCCACATCATGTTTGAAAACAGCGGCATCGTGAAGGGTGACAAAATAGCGCTCGCCGGTCGCAACAGTGCACACTGGGCCGTAGCATTTCTTGCCACACTCACTTATGGTTGCGTGGCCGTTCCTATTTTACATGAATTCACACCCGACCAGATGCACAACATCGTCAACCACAGCGAAGCACGCCTCCTGTTTGTGGGCGACGTGGTGGCTACGCAGATCGACGCAACAAAGATGCCCCAACTCGAAGGCATCATCTACATCCCCGACTATTCATTGGTGCTTTCGCGCACGGAGAAACTAACGTTTGCACGCGAGCACCTAAATGAGATATTCGGTCAGCGCTTCCCAAAATATTTCCGCAAAGAACATGTGAACTACCATATTGAGCAAAGCCCCGACGAGCTGGCCCTCATCAACTACACAAGTGGGACGACAGGCTTCTCGAAAGGCGTGATGCTGCCCTATCGCGCCCTTTGGAGCAATGCCTATTTCGCACAAAGTGTGTTGGGAAGCGAGGTGAAAAGCGGCGACCCCATCATCAGCATCCTCCCCATGGCCCACATGTATGGCATGGCCTTCGAATTCATCTTTGAATTCCTTACGGGCTGCCACATCTATTTCCTCACGCGCATTCCGAGCCCGGCAATTATTGCGCAGGCCTTCAGCGAAATCAAGCCGAGAGTCATCATCAGCGTGCCCCTCGTGATCGAGAAAATCATCCGCAAGCGCGTGTTCCCCAAACTGCAGAACAATGCCATCCGCCTGCTCATGCACATGCCCGTGATTGCAAAGAAACTGGGCGACAAAATCTGTCAGCAAGTGAGCGATGCCTTTGGCGGCCAGTTCTACGAGGTCATCATCGGCGGCGCGGCTTTCAATCAAGAGGTCGAGAAGTTTCTCCATCGCATTGGCTTTAAATACACCGTGGGTTATGGTGCCACGGAGTGCGCCCCCATCATTTGCTATGCCGACTACCACACCTATGTGCCGGGCAGCTGCGGTCGCCCCGTGGTCAACATGCAAGTGGAAATCGACAGCCCCGACCCCGAACGCATCCCCGGCGAAATCTTGGCCAAAGGCATGAACGTCATGTTGGGCTATTACAAAAATGAGGAAGCCACGCGTCAGGCGCTCGATGCCGAGGGGTGGTATCACACGGGCGATTTAGGCACGATGGATGCGCAAGGCAACGTGTTCATCAAAGGCCGTTCGAAGAACATGCTGTTGGGTGCCAGCGGACAAAACATCTATCCCGAGGAAATAGAAGATAAGCTCAATTCGATGGAATTGGTCAGCGAGTGCATCGTCATTCAAGAAGGCGACAAGCTCGTCGGCTTGGTTTACCCCGATTATGATGAAGCCCAAAGTTTAGGCCTCTCCAACAGCGACATTGAGAAGGTGATGGAGCAAAACCGCGCCGAGCTCAACCAATCGCAACCCGCCTACTGTCGCCTGTCCAGCATACGGCTGCGCAGTGAGGAGTTTGAGAAGACGCCCAAGAAAAGCATCAAACGCTACCTTTACCAAAAAGCTTAGTCGGCACAGATTTCTTTAGAATTTTCTGCGCCGCAGGGTTGCGCGTCCAAAAATAATGGATTTTTTCTGCGCCGCAGGGTTGCATGTACAAAAATAATGGATTTTTTCTGCGCCGCAGGGCTGCATGTACAAAAATAATGGATTTTTTCTGCGCCGCAGGGTTGCAAGTCAAAAAAAACTGAGTTTTTTCTGCGCCGCAGGGTCGCGCGTCAAAAAACAACGAGTTTTTTCTGCGCCCGAGGGTCAAGCGTCAAAAAACAACGAGTTTTTTCTGCGCCGGAGGCTCACGCGTCAAAAAACAACGGATTTTTTCTGCGCCGGAGGCTCGTTCGTCAAAAAACAATGGATTTTTTCTGCGCCGGAGGCTCGCGCGTCAAAAAACAACGAGTTTTTTCTGCGCCGGAAGCTCGCGCGTCAAAAAACAACGAGTTTTTTCTGCGCCGGAGGCTCGTTCGTCAAAAAACAACGGATTTTTTCTGCGCCGGAGGGTCACGCGTCAAAAAACAACGGTTTTCTACTGCGCGCGGAACAGCTGCCAACCGAAAATATTGATTATAAATGATGTGGGTCTCGAATATATGTTGTATTTTTGCACGAGTTTAAAAAGCAGGATATGAATTTCAAGAAAAAAAGATGGCACTGCCTTCCGGGGCAGCCCATTACGGAGCTCGATAAGCAGGTGATGTACTGGGAAAACAAAGGGAAGTTGGTGCCCACGCGCGATATGATTAAAACGCCCGAGCAGATTGCCGGTATTCGCATTGCCGGCAAAGTGAACACGGGCTGTTTGGATGCTGTGGCAGCCATCATCCGTCCCGGCATCTCGACCCAAGATATCGATGACGTCTGCATGCAATATTGCAAGGATAACCAGGCTGTTCCGGCCTGCTTGAATTACGAGGGCTTTCCGAAGAGCGTGTGCACGAGCATCAACGAGGTGGTTTGCCACGGCATTCCCAAGAAAGAGGACATCTTGCGCGAGGGCGACATCGTGAATGTCGACATGACCTTGAGCGTGAACAATTATTTTGGCGATGCTTCGCGCATGTTTATCGTTGGCGGAAAGACCACGCCCGAGAAGGAACAGTTAGTGCGCGTGGCTAAAGAGTGCTTGGAAATTGGAGCCGAGGCTGCCAAACCCTATTGCTTTGTGGGCGACATTGGACATGCCATTCAAAAACATGCCGAGAAATATCATTATGGTGTGGTGCGCGACCTTTGCGGCCACGGCGTGGGATTGGCCATGCACGAGGAGCCCGAAGTGCTGCACTATGGTCATCAAGGCACGGGCATGCTGCTGGTGCCGGGCATGGTGTTCACCATCGAGCCGATGATTAACATGGGCACGTGGAAAGTGTTTATCGATGCCGACGACCCTTATGGCTGGGAGGTGATTTCGGGCGACGAGAAACCCAGCGCGCAGTGGGAACACACGTTCCTCATGACTGAAACCGGTGTTGAAGTGCTTTCGTATTAACAATGATGGAAAAGGATATATATATATTAGGTATAGAGAGCTCGTGCGATGACACCTCTGCCGCCGTGCTCAAAAATGGCGTCATCCTCTCCAATGTCACCGCTTCGCAAGATGTGCATCGTGCCTATGGTGGTGTAGTGCCCGAACTGGCCTCGCGTGCCCATCAGCAAAATATTGTTCCTGTGGTCGATCAAGCCATCAAGCGGGCAGGCATCACCAAAGAAAAGCTCAGCGCTGTGGCCTACACACGTGGCCCCGGCCTCATGGGCTCGCTGCTGGTGGGAGTGAATTTCGCCAAAGGTTTTGCACGTGCGCTCAACATACCCTTGTTAGACGTGAACCATCTGCAAGGCCATGTCTTGGCACATTTCATAAAAGAAAGCGACGACGACACCGGTGCGCCACCCCTACCCTTCATTTGCCTGCTCGTTTCGGGCGGAAATTCACAAATCGTGCAAGTAAATGCTTACAACGACATCAAAGTGCTGGGGCAAACCATTGACGATGCAGCGGGCGAAGCGATCGACAAATGCTCGAAAGTGATGGGCTTAGGCTACCCCGGAGGGCCTGTCATCGATAAATTGGCGCGACAAGGCAATCCTCACGCTTATCGATTTGCAGAGCCACAGGTAGCCGGCTTCGACTATTCGTTCTCAGGGCTGAAGACTTCGTTTCTCTACCATCTGCGCGATTGGGTGAACGAAGATCCCGACTTTGTGGAGCACCACAAAAACGATTTGGCCGCCAGCTTAGAGCATACCATCGTAGACATCTTGATGAAGAAACTGCGCTTGGCTGTAAAGGCCACAGGCATTACCCACGTGGCCGTGGCGGGTGGGGTGTCGGCAAATAACGGACTGCGCAACGCTTTTCACGAGCATGCCCGGAAGTACGGCTGGACCATCTATATTCCAAAGTTCAGCTACACCACCGACAATGCAGCCATGATTGCCATCGTCGGCCAATTCAAATATGCACATCAAGAGTTTAGCACGCTTAATGCGCCTGCCTTTTCAAAAGTAACATTTCAATAAATTCAAACGTTATGGAATTAGAAACAAAAATATTAAGCAAGGATATTCAGCAATATCTCTACGACATCAAATGCACCGTGGCAACCGCTGAAAGCTGTACGGGCGGCCGCATTGCCGCAGCTATCATTGCCGTGCCCGGAGCAAGCGATTATTTCAAGGGCGGTGTGGTCTCCTACACCAATGAAGTGAAAGAAAATCTGCTTCACGTGAGTCATGAGACATTGGAACAAGAGACTGCTGTGAGTGAGGCCGTGGCTAAACAAATGGTCGTGGGTGCCTGCGAGACGCTTCACACCGATTATGCGATAGCTGCTACAGGCTGTGCCGGACCATCCGGTGGCACACCCGATATTCCTGTGGGAACGATTTGGCTCGCATGCGGAAATGCTGACGATGTGCACACCTTGAAGCTCGAAGCCGACTATGGCCGAGACATCAATTTGGCGGTTGCAACCAATCGCGCCCTACGTCTGTTCATTGACTACCTCAAGGAAAAACATCCCCACGAGCAGGCTGAAAATTAAAAAAAATGCTTAATTCCAACCATTCTTCATTTGATTATTTTGTATAATCCAAAAATAATTGTAATTTTGCAACCTGTTTGGAATAAGTATCATAAACGAAAACAAAAAGTTAAAGATAGCAATGTCTAAGATTTGTCAGATTACAGGTAAGAAGGCACAATTAGGTTGTAATGTGTCTCACTCAAAGCACCGCACAAAGAGAAGCTTTGATGTTAACCTCTTCAGCAAAAAATTCTACTACGTAGAAGAAAGTTGCTGGATTAGTCTTAAGATCAGTGCAGCTGGTCTTCGTCTCATTAATAAAGTTGGTCTTGACGCAGCACTGAAGCAAGCCGTTTCTAAAGGTTATTGCGATTGGAAAGACATTAAAGTCATAGGAGAATAATTATCATGGCAAAGAAAGCTAAAGGCAACAGAGTGCAGGTAGTGTTAGAGTGCACCGAAATGAAAGATAGCGGAATGCCAGGAACAAGTCGTTACGTTACAACAAAAAATCGTAAGAACACTCCTGAGCGCCTCGAACTGAAAAAGTATAATCCCATCTTGAAAAAGATGACACTTCACAAGGAAATTAAGTAAAATCACCTCTTAAATTCGATAAGAAATGGCAAAGAAAGCAGTTGCTACCCTCCACGAAGGTTCTACGGATGGTCGCGCATATTCAAAAGTTATCAAAATGGTTAAGAGCCCAAAGACCGGTGCCTATGTTTTCGATGAGCAGATGGTTCCGAATGAGGCTGTAAAAGATTTCTTTAAGAAATAATTTTTCAACTATATAATAAAAGAAGGTTGCGATGGAATTCGCAACCTTTTTTATGTCCTTATCACAGATAAATCTACAGCTGAAGCTATCGTGATGCTGAATACTCTTCCGCTTCCCTGCTATTTTTCTTAAAACACACAAAAAATGCAAGCTCTACCTTACAAAAACAGCCTAAAAAGTTGGGGGGCTTTCCATAAATGTGTATATTTGCAACTAATTAAATAAAACAATATAAAACATTTTTATACACCTAAGCTACTATGAGCGAGAAAAGAGTTTATACGTTTGGCAACGGCAAAGCTGAGGGAAGAGCCGACATGAGAAATCTGCTCGGTGGAAAAGGCGCTAACTTAGCCGAAATGAATTTGATTGGCATTCCTGTTCCTCCAGGATTTACCATCACAACAGATGTATGCAACGAGTATTTCGAAAAAGGAAAAGAAAAGGTTGTTGCGTTATTGAAAAACGAAGTCGAACAGGCTGTAAAGCATGTTGAAGACCTCATGAAATCAAAGTTTGGCGACGTTGAAAATCCTTTATTGGTGAGCGTGCGCTCAGGTGCACGAGCTAGCATGCCCGGCATGATGGACACCATCCTAAACCTCGGTTTAAACGACGAAGTAGTTCAGGGCCTGGCACGCAAAACGGGTAACGAGCGATTTGCCTACGACAGCTACCGCCGTTTCGTGCAGATGTATGGCGATGTAGTTCTTGGTATGAAACCTGTGAACAAAGAGGATATTGATCCCTTCGAAGCCATCATCATTGATGTGAAAGGCGTGCGTGGCATTTCCCTTGACAATGAGATGAATGTTGACGAACTCAAACTGCTGGTGAAACACTTCAAAGAGGCTATCAAACAGCAGACAGGAAAAGACTTCCCCACCGACCCCATGGAACAATTATGGGGGGCAATCTGCGCCGTGTTCGATTCGTGGATGAACGAGCGCGCCATTCTCTACCGCAAGATGGAAGGCATCCCTGCCGAATGGGGAACGGCTGTCAGCGTCATGGCAATGGTCTTTGGAAATATGGGAAACACGTCGGCAACGGGTGTTTGCTTCAGCCGTGACGCCGCAACAGGCGAAAATATTTTCAATGGTGAATATTTGGTTAATGCACAGGGTGAAGATGTTGTAGCGGGCATCCGCACACCACAGCAAATCACTAAAGAAGGTTCTATTCGCTGGGCACATCTGCAAGGCTTCGACGAAGAAATTCGTGCAACGAAATATCCTTCGATGGAAGAAACGATGCCCGAGATTTTTGCACAGCTCGACAACATTCAAGCAAAGCTCGAACGCCATTATCACGACATGCAAGACATGGAATTCACCGTGCAGGAAGGCCACTTGTGGTTTTTACAAACCCGTAACGGCAAACGTACTGGTACGGCCATGGTGAAAATTGCTATGGACTTGTTGCATGAAGGCGAAATCGATGAAAAGACAGCTTTGGAACGCTGCGAGCCCAATAAATTAGATGAATTGCTCCACCCTGTGTTCGACAAAGAGGCATTGGCAAAAGCTAAAACTCTGACGCGCGGTTTGCCTGCCAGCCCTGGTGCTGCTTGCGGTCAAGTGGTGTTCTTTGCCGACGATGCTGAACGCTGGCACGAAGAGGGCAAGCAAGTGGTGATGGTGCGTATAGAAACCAGTCCTGAAGATTTAGCAGGCATGAGCGCTGCCGAGGGAATTTTAACAGCACGAGGTGGCATGACAAGCCATGCTGCTGTGGTTGCACGTGGCATGGGTAAATGTTGTGTGAGCGGTGCTGGAGCACTCAACATCAACTACAAAGCACGCACGGCCGAAATCGATGGCAACATCATTCACGAAGGCGATTATCTCTCCATCAATGGCTCTACCGGTGAAGTTTATTTAGGAGAAGTAACGACAAAGCCTGCCGAAGTTACGGGAGACTTCGCACAACTCATGGATTTATGCCACAAATATAGCAGACTCAAAGTAAGAACCAACGCCGACACGCCACATGATGCTGAGGTGGCGCGCAACTTTGGCGCAGAGGGCATTGGTCTGTGTCGCACGGAACACATGTTCTTCGAAAACGAGAAAATCAAAGCGATGCGCGAAATGATTCTTGCAGATAGCAAGGAAGGACGTGAGCGAGCACTCGAAAAGCTACTCCCCTATCAGCGGCAAGACTTCTATGGCATTTTGAAAGCAATGGATGGCTATCCGGTAAATGTGCGCCTCTTAGACCCCCCTCTTCACGAATTTGTGCCCCATGATTTAGAAGGTCAACGCGTCATGGCCGATGAAATGGGTGTTTCAATTGAAGAAATTCAACGGCGTGTCAATTCACTAAGCGAACATAACCCTATGTTGGGACATCGTGGCTGCCGATTAGGTAATACTTATCCCGAGATTACGGCCATGCAAACACGTGCCATCTTGGGTGCGGCCATCGACTTGAAAAAAGAAGGCTATAATCCGAAACCGGAGATCATGGTGCCGCTGATTGGTATTGTTAATGAGTTCGACGCACAGGAACAAGTCATTCGTGCTACGGCAAAAGAGCTATTCGAGAAGGAGGGAACCGAGATTTCGTTCAAAGTCGGAACGATGATTGAAATTCCCCGTGCAGCTCTTACCGCAGAAAATATTGCCAAGAAAGCAGAATACTTCAGCTTTGGAACAAATGACCTCACGCAGATGACCTTCGGTTACAGCCGCGACGACATTTCCAGCTTCTTGCCCGTTTACTTGGAAAAGAAAATTCTAAAGGTCGACCCCTTCCAGGTTTTAGACCAAACAGGCGTTGGGCAATTGGTAGAAATGGCTGTGAAGAAAGGTCGCTCTACCCGCCCCGACCTCAAATGTGGCATCTGTGGTGAGCATGGGGGTGAACCCAGCTCGGTGAAATTCTGCCATCGCGTGGGGCTCGACTACGTAAGCTGTTCGCCTTTCCGTGTGCCCATTGCGCGCTTAGCGGCTGCCCAAGCAGCTGTTGAAGAGTAATCATGACCTTTATTAGGAGTAATAACAGGTTAGCGGAATACCATCGTATGAAATGGTATTCCGCTATTTTTCCTTATATGAATACGTCCCCACCATCAATCTTAGCGTCCTCGCAACAACTATTTATGTCTATATAACATCTTTAGAAATGATTTCGGCTCATATGACAAAAGTGTGCTTATTTTAGAGACGTTTTGTTTTATGTGACAAAAGTGTGCTTAAAAAGTTCCATTCCCCTTTTATCTATTAGGGGAATGGAACTTTATAAAGATTGCCGAATGTGCAATCGCACTGAGGTTGACGGCTTGGCAACAGATGGGAAAAGCCTCGGCCAACCATCACAAGGCGAATAGACGTTTGGGCGGCGAGGTTGCTGGCATATTCAAACACGGAGCATGTTTAGGCGGAGACGTTGCCGAATGGTTTCATTCCCAAAAACAAGTTGGAATTGCCCTCGCCCGCGATAACCACCTCTCGTTATCGCAAAAATTGCCCTCGCTCGCGATAACCACCTCTCGTTATCGCGAAAATTGCCCTCGCCCGCCATAACTAACACTCGTTATCGCGAAAATTACCCTCACTCGCGATAACCAACTCTCGTTATCGCGAAAATTGCCCTCGCCCGCGATGTTATGCGCACGAGGATAAAAAAAATTGCAATTTTTGAGCACGATTTTTGGTTTTGTGCGCAGAAAAGCATACTTTTACATCGCCTTGGATTCGGATACAGAGCAAAAACTAATCTCATTGCACATCTGATACAAGACTATTTATTAGCGTCGCTATTGGCGCATAACTTTTTAATTTTTAACAAATGAGAAACGAATTACAAAATTCCCGCTACGTGCGGGTGAACGCCGGTATTGCAACACATACCAGTGCGATTCACACAGAGTTACATCAACGTCTTTACGCTCTGGTTTCGGAGCCCGACAAAGTGAAACTGCACCTCACCGAGGATCTGTTGAAAAGTTGGCGCATGCTGATTGACCAAGAGCTCGATTTGAACCATGCGCAACGGGCTTCGGAGGTGACGCCCCAGCTACAGCAATTGGACGAAGAGCGCGATGGACTCCTCACTCAGCTCTTTTCAGCCATTCGCAGCAATGCCCATTCGCCCATCAAGGCGTTGCGCGAGCCGGGCGAGAAGCTGTTGCCGTTGGTTGGCTCCTACAAGGGCATTCAAAGCAAGCAGTTGGAGGCCGAGAGCGCGCATGTGGACGGGCTGCTGATGGATTTGGCCAAGTTGCCCACGCAGACAGCGGCTTTGGGGCTCACGGTGATTATCGATGCCTTGAAAACTAACAGCACCCAATTTGGCGAGCTTAGTAAACAACGGGTGGTGAGCCAAAGCAAACGCACGGTGTCGTCGATGAAGCAGGTGCGCCCCATGACCGATGAGGCTTTCTATGAGGTGCGCAGCAACATCGAGGCAGCCTATATCTTTGCCACCGATGATGCCGACCGCAAACTGATTGCAGCGTTGGTGAAGGCTATCAATCTGCTGATTGAGAGCTATTCAACCAACCGCAAATCGAGCAAAGCGCAATTGGGCATTGCCAAGCAAATTGAGTTGGAGAACAACCACAAACTCATCGACCCCTTGCTACCCAAATTGGCAGCTTCGGCAGGCTATGGCTCGGACGACCTGAGTTTCACGGGGCGCACAACCACGGCCAACAAGGAAACGCGCTACGAAGTGTTGACCAGCAGCACGGGCAAAAAGCAGTGGGCGCGACTTGTGGGCGGCGAACTGATGTTGGTGAAGACGCGGACGAGCGGAAAAGGTAACGGCTCGGCCAAGGTGAAACCGAAAAAGAACGAGAAGCCCGCTGACGAGAACGCGGCACCGAAAGAGGAGCCTAAATCGAAGGACGAAGGGCAGGGTTCGGCCACGGTGACGCCGAAATCATAACAATTTTTTATTTCCATATTTATATCAAGGGGGGTGGAAATGCGCGATGCATTTCTGCCCCTCGCTTTGTTTCACCGCGCAGGCCAGCGCAGCTTTCGTGTGGCATTTTGCATGGCCATTTTGCGGTTGGGCGGCATCCAGATGAGGAATGATGGAAAGAAATGGGGCGATGTGGGCGGTAGTTGGCCAAAATGCACTACTTTTGCAAGCAAAATAGCAATTGACAACGATGACAGAGAACGAAATTTTGATGGTGAATGCGTTGGAAACAGCGTTGCAACACACGTTGGAGCGGTTGTCTCCCGACCGTGTGTTTGTGCTGACCGATGCCAACACCCATCGGCTATGCTGGCCGCATGTGGCTTCGGTGGCCGCACTACAAACCGCTACTCCCTTGACGATTGAGGCAGGCGATGACCACAAAAACCTCGCTACGCTCACACAGGTGTGGACGGCGCTGAGCAAGCAGAGAGCAACGCGCCATTCTTGTTTGCTCAACGTGGGCGGCGGCATGGTGACCGACCTTGGTGGTTTCGCCGCGAGCACCTTCAAGCGAGGCATCGCCTTTGTCAACCTTCCCACCACCCTATTGGCGATGATCGACGCCTCGGTTGGTGGCAAAACAGGCATCAACTTCATGGGGTTGAAGAACGAGATAGGCGCGTTTTGCGAGCCCCGGGCCGTGCTCATCGACAGCACATTTCTCAAGACCCTCGATGCACGTAATCTGCGTTCGGGCTATGCCGAAATGTTGAAACATGCGCTCATCGCACAGCCCGACAGGTTGCACGCGTTGCTTGCTTTCGATCTCGAGCGCCCCAATCTGCATGCCTTGCAAGCGTTGATTGCCGAATCGATTGCTGTGAAAGCGCGCATCGTAGCGCAAGATCCGCATGAGCAACAGCTGCGCAAAGTGCTCAACTTCGGTCACACGATAGGTCACGCCTTCGAAAGTTTCGCCATGCGCCGCACGCCCATCTTGCACGGCTATGCAGTGGCCTATGGCATGATTTGCGAGCTCTATCTCTCACATGTCAAATGCGGATTTCCGCTGCGCGAGCTACAAGTCGCAGTGCAATTTATCCGCGAGCACTACGGCCGCCTACTCATCACCTGCGATGATTACGACGAGCTGCTGCAATGGATGCAACACGACAAGAAAAATACACAAAACCACATCCGCTTCACACTGTTGCGTGCAGCTGGTGACTACTTGCTCGACCAAACGGCAACCAACGAAGAAATCAAGTCGGCATTAGACTTTTTCCGCGAGACTTAGCAAGGCATTGCGTGCCACTTTTCCCGTCGCCGTGAGGGGCAGCGCATCCACCTGTATGAAAGCATGCGGTTGCCAGTATTTCGGAAGCTGCGCAATACACACAGCCTTCACCATCTCTAAATCAGTTGCAGTGGTGATGAGCACCACCACCTCGCCAAATTTCTCATCGGCCCGCTTGGTGATAGCAAAAGGAGCATCGAGCCACGACTGCAAACGCTGTTCGATGGCTTCGGCCTGCAACTTCACCCCTCCGCTGCAAATGACGTTATCACGCCGACCCAAAATGCGGAAACAACCATCCTCACGCAAGATCGCGATGTCGTGCGTGTGCAATAAACCATCGTGCACGGCCGGCGCATCAATCACCAAGCAATCATCGTCATCGAGCGACACGTTCACGCCCGGCAACGGCCGATACCACAACGAGGCGCAGGGGCCGCTGACACGCCGCAGCGCCACATGAGACAGTGTCTCGGTCATGCCATAACTGCTCCAAATGGCATTGGGGAAGCTGCTCAGTTGCCGTTCGAGCCGCGCATCGATAGCACCGCCGCCGATGATGACGTGTGTGAAGCACTGCAACTGCTCGCGCTCGGCCGCTGTTTGCAACGAATTGTAAACTTGCAAAGGCACCATGGCCACCAACGAGGCCGGCTCCCGCGGCACGATAACACCCTGCAAGGGATGTCCCGACGGTGGCACCTGCACCAACTGCAACCCGCGTTCAAGGCTGCGCACCACCATCATCTTTCCGGCAATATAATCGACCGACATGCAGAGAAACGCCGTGTCACCCTGTTGCAACCCCAGGAAGTCGCAAGTGGCGCGCGCCGAGCGAAGCATCTGCCGTTTCAAGACATACATGGGCTTCGGCGCACCGGTAGTGCCGCTCGTGTGTACCCAAAGTCCCTCGTCGGCGCTATGCCACTCGGCCAAAAATTCGTCAACCGTCATCTATTTCGCATTTGTAAACCACAACCTGTCACCGCGCACCTGCAACGGCACATCAACATTATCGGTGAAGAGCTGTCCCGTGCCCAATCCCTGAGGCATCGCAGGCGCTGGTGCGTAGACGTGCGCACACAGCTGCGCAATGGCATTGAGACCCACGTTGCTTTCGAGCGCGCTCGTCATCCACGTGCCGATGGAGCGTTGCCGCGCCAAACTGATCCACTCCATCGTGCCCGCCATGCCCCCATGCAGTGAGGGTTTCAACACCAGATAGTGGGGCCGAATGGCATCCAACAACGCTGCGCGCATCTGCGGCGTGTTCACACCGATGAGTTCCTCGTCTAAAGCAATCGCAATGGGCGACTGTTTGCATAATTGCGCCATCGCGCACCACTGTCCCTGGCGAATGGGCTGCTCGATGGAGTGCAGGTCGAAGGCCGCCAATTCTGTTAGCCGCTGCAAGGCCTCCGCAGCACTGAAAGCACCGTTTGCATCGACGCGTATCTCCACCTGCTTAGCCGTATAGCGCTCACGTATGCGCGCCAGCAACGCCAGCTCATCAGCAAAGTCGATGGCGCCGATTTTCAGCTTAATGCAGCGATAGCCCTGCGCCAACTTATCCTCGAGACGCTGCAACATCTCGTCATACCGCCCCATCCACACCAAGCCGTTCATCGCAAGGCCCTCTTCACCCCGTGCAAACGGCGTGTCGAACAGTCGCCAGCTACCGGCGGAATGGAGTTGTGTCCACGCCGTCTCAAGGCCAAACTGCATGCTGGGATAAGGTTGCAACAACGCGAGCGGCAGGCGATGTGTCTGCACCAGTAATTCGCAAAATTGCGTCAACAGCGTCTCATAATTCACGACATCGTCGCACGACAGCCTCGGCAACGGAGCACACTCACCGATGCCTTTGCACTGCGGGCGCTCCGTGTCGTGCAACGTCACGAAATAGCTCTTGCGCACGGTGTAAACACCACGCGATGTTCCGGCAGGTTGCTTAAAGTGGAACGTGCGCGCATGAATCTCGTAGCTTAACATCAAGGAAACTGCGGATATTGACTAAAGTCGGGCTCCCGTTTCTCCAAAAAGGCGCGTCCGCCCTCCTGCGCCTCGTCGAGCGTGTAATAAAGCATCGTTGCGTCGCCCGCCAACTCCTGAATACCCGCCTGACCGTCGAGTTCGGCATTCAAACCGGCTTTGATCATGCGCAATGCCAGCGGGCTGCGTCTCATCATCACTTCTGCCCACTCCACACACGTGTCTTCGAGCATCGGCAAGGGCACCACTTTGTTCACCATGCCCATAGCTTCGGCTTCGCGCGCCGTGTACTGTCGGCAAAGAAACCAAATTTCGCGTGCGCGCTTCTGTCCAACCATGCGCGCAAGATAACTTGCACCAAAGCCGGCATCGAAGGAACCCACTTTAGGCCCCGTTTGACCAAAGATGGCGTTTTCGCTCGCTATCGTGAGGTCGCACATCACATGCAACACGTGTCCGCCACCGATGGTATAGCCATTGACCATAGCGATGACCGGTTTGGGTAGCCGGCGTATCTGCATTTGCACATCCAACACGTTGAGCCTTGGCACACCATCGTCGCCGACATATCCGCCGCGTCCTTTGACATGCATATCGCCACCTGCGCAAAATGCCTTGTCGCCCGCACCCGTCAGCAACACCACGCGCACGTCTTGACACGCACGACAGTAGTCAAAAGCATGGCTCATCTCCCATGTAGTCAGCGGTGTGAATGCGTTGCGATAGCGCTCGCGGTTGATGGTGATTTTGGCAATGCCGTGAAAGTGTTCAAACAAAATTTCTTTAAAGTCGAAGCCCTCAATGGGCTTCCATTCTCGCTTACTCATCTCTATTTCAGTTTTAAAAGTTTTATGCGCAATGCAATGGCATGCTTGCAGCAGGCGCGCCGTGGTAGCAACTTCCTATCCATCAAACTCGCCCATTGCAAAAATAAGCAGTTTTTTTCATATAGGCGATTGATTGCTATGAAAAAATGCGCCTCATGTAAATCGTATTGCCTTTTGCATACACAAAAACGCATCGTGCTCTGATGCTGCGGCATTACTGATGCCTGAAACGGCTGCATGGCGCTATCATGCGATATTCTGAAGTCGGAAAATATAGTCGATAGAATAACTTACAGCATATCAAAGCATTAGAAAACAAAGTGTAGAATTAAAAAAAATAAAAGTAGTGAGGCAAAACACTGTGCGCTGCATAACAAATAGTAAAACATATACGAAGAACACAGTGTTTTGCCTCACAAATAGTAAAACAGTTACGAAGATTACTGTGTTTTGCCTCACAAATTGTAAAACATATACGAAGAACACAGTGTTTTGCCTCACAAATTGTAAAACAGTTACGAAGATTACTGTATTCTGCATAACAAGCAGTGCAGCAAAGTCGATTAATACAACATCGAAATGACTTTGCAGCGCAGTAAAGTCGATTCATATAACACAAAAACGATTTTGCAGCGCAGCAAAGTCGATTCATACAACGCGAAAACGATTTTGCAGCGCAGCAAAGTCGATTAATACAACGCGAAAACGATTTTGCAGACTGTTTGTTATGCAAAACACTGTGTTTTGCCTCACAACATTTTTAAAAAGTAGGAAGGATTTTGTGCGAAGCCACTTTGTCTGCTTTGCCGATAGACAAAGCATTTGCACGCATGAATATGTTTTGCTTGCAGATGCGAAAAGCTGGCATTCAAAGCAATCAACCACCTTGACGGATGGCCAAGATCATTGCATGCAAATATCTACGAAAAAACTACTGTTGAGGGGTCGACGCACGGTCGTCATCCATCGTGGTGAGTTGGCGGAAAAGGTCTTCATAGGCGCATGCGTCGGTCTCACTGTTCGTGAAAACTTCCAACAGCACGGGTCGGCGGCTCTGCTGCTTGATTAAAACGGGCAGCAACGCCGCGCAATCGGCCGGCGAAGTAGCCGCATGATAGACCACGCCGTATGCAGCGCAGATGCCCTTGGCCGAAGTGTGGTGCGCGCCCATCACGAAAGGCTCGCGGGCGTCGCTCGCACGCAATCCCGCAAACTTGCCGAAGATGGCACCTCCGCCGTTGTTGAGCAGCAGAATACGCAGGTTGCCGCGGAGATGCTGATTCCACAACGCGTTGTGATCGTAGAAGAAACTGAGGTCGCCGATGACGCAAAACACGTCATCATCGGTGGCCAACGATTGTCCCGCAGCCGTTGAAAGGCTTCCTTCAATGCCGTTGACACCGCGGTTGCAATACACATAGTGTTGCGCATAGAGACAGCCCATGCGCACGGCCATGCTGTTGGCATAGTGCACCACGGGCTTATCGGCGTGAGCCATGAGCAGGCGTTCGAAACACTGCACCACATGGAGCGATGAGTAAGGCGGCACATAGCGCGCGAGGCTGGTTTCCACGCGACGCGCCAACGTCGACCAAGCCTGCTGCCAGGTGTCGGCGCCCTGCCACGTGAGCACACGGAGCAGGGCGATGGGCGACGCCTGAACCACGCCCTGCAAATTCTGAAACGTGTCATACACCGTGCCGTCCTCATTCACCACCCAACATGCTGCGTTGGTGGCGCGCCGCAGATATTCCTTCAACCGTTTGCTCACGATGGTTCCGCCGATGTAGAGAATGAAGTCGGGCAGCGCGAGGTTGGTGGTTGCGGCCAAGGCCATCAGCGCATCGACGGGCGTGCTCGATGCGTCGCACGCCAAGGGCTCGCACAGCACCACGATGCCTTGTGCCTGCAAACGTGCAATGACGGTGTTCCACGCCGGCGTAAATGCCTGCTGCCCCATCACCACCACGGGGCGCAAGGCGTTGCTGAGTGCCGTTTGCAACGTCGGGCAATCAAGCGGGGCATCGGGTTGCAGAAGCGGCGTGTGCAGCGCGATAGTGCGTGCGGCTGGTAGCTCGGATGCCGAGAAATCATAAAGCGGCTCGGCGATGTGTAGGTTGATGTGCACGGGCGCGCCACCACCCTGCCGTGCCCTTATCAGCGCTTCGTTGAGACGCCGATTGCACAGCCAGCGCGTTTCGTCGTTCAGGGGCGTTTCAATATCAACCGTACAGCCTACGAAGCCCGCGAGGCTACCCGGCTGCTGCAACGTCTGGCCATCTTGCTGCCCTATCCACGCCGTGGGACGATCGGCCGAAATGATGATCAGCGGCACGTGTTGATGCCATGCTTCGGCCACGGCAGGTAGGACGTTGAGCAGCGCCGTGCCACTCGTGACGCAGATGGCTACGGGCGCTTGCGACATGAGGCTCAGCCCCAAGGCGTAAAAGCCGGCGCTGCGCTCGTCGGTGACAGCATAGCAACGCAATAGGTTGCAAGCGTTGAGATTATGGACAATAGGCGCATTGCGACTGCCGGGACACAGCACGGCATGCCTCACACCATGGGTCACCAATAGGCGCGTGAGGCTATTAATATGATTTTGATTGGAGTACATTCAACATGGTGTTTAATTTCAGCGCTGTTTCGTTCCATTCGCTCTGCTCGTCAGAGGCCGGAAGCAATCCGCCGCCGGCGTAGAGTGTGCAACGACGCTGAAATAGCTGCATGCAACGCAGGGACACGAAGAAGTGGGTGGTGTTGTGCACATTGAGCGGCCCGCTGAATCCGCTGTAATAAGCGCGCTGAAGATGTTCCTCACGCAAGATGAGCTCTTGCGCGGTGTTTTTGGGCATGCCGCAGACGGCAGGTGTGGGATGCAGCTCGGCGAGCACATCGCCCAAGCGGGTTGATGGCTTGAGTGTGAAGAAAAAGTCACTGCACCGATGGTAGAGTTGCGCCGCTTGCCTCACGTAGGGCTCTGACCGCTTGATTTGTTCGCTGTGAGGCGTCAGGCAGGCTTCAATATAGTCGGCAACGAGGCGCTGTTCCTCGCAATTCTTATCAGTCCAAGGGCCTGGTTGCTTCATCGTTCCGGCCAAGGCCATGGTGTACCATTGTGTGCCCGTGGGCAACTTGGCCAACAAGGTTTCGGGTGTGGCCATGAGCCATGTTCCGCTTTTCGGCGTGTGGACCAGCGAGACAAATGCGTGGGGATAGAGCGCGCAGGCCTGATGAAACAACGCAAGTGGATCGATGTGGGTGTTTAACTCTACCTGCAACTGCCGCGCTAAGACCACTTTCTGCAACGTGTGCATCTGCAAGGCTGCATGAAAGCGTCGGAAGTCTGCGCGATAGATGTCCTCGTCGGCTTGTTGTTTTGAAATCGAAATTTGCGGCATCAGCACGGGCGTTAGAGGGCAGATTTGCACAAAATCGGCCGTTATCACGAGCAACGGATGCGCGGAAGAGAGATGAAACGGAGCCAAAACGTAGCCCGATGTCGTCGCGTCTAACGCTGCGTAAGATGACAGCTCAATCGGTGATTGGCGCGACCTTACGCAGAGATATTGCGACTGCCCCGGAAGTCGAAAGTAAGCAAAACTGCTCATTTGCGAGGGGCGGAAGTTTTCATAATGTAATTGGTGACGTGTACGGTGGAGATGAGCTCGTCGTTGGTGTTGACAATATCGATATGCCACTCGTGCAGGGTATTGCCTTGATACTGCAGCCGAGCATGGGCAGTGACGGTGTCGCCTTCGTGCACGGCGCGCACGTGATTGCCACTCACTTGGATACCGACGCAAATCTTCCCCGGACACAATGCTAAGCTGCCGACGCCTGCTAAGTTCTCGGCTAAGGCTAAAGAAGCTCCGCCGGATAGGAAACCAAACGGTTGCGTGTTACGTCCATCAACTTTCATTGTTGCTTTGCATGTGTCGGGCTCTGGTGTAGAGAAAAACTCCATCCCCAACGTGTTCGACAGCCCATCGTAACGGTGGACAAGTGATTTAATCTTCTCAATATCCATACAGTCTTCGTGTTTCTAATAATCTTGTTCGTAATCTTTCGCTAAGCCACCCGTGCTGGTTTCTTTATATAAAGAAGGAAGATCATGACCGGTCTGCTTCATGACATTCACCACGCGATCGAAACTTACGCGGTGGCTGCCGTCGCTGAAAGAAGCGTAAAGCTGAGCATCGAGCGCGCGGGTGGCGGCAAAAGCATTGCGCTCGATGCATGGGATTTGCACTAAGCCGCACACAGGATCGCAAGTCATGCCTAAATGATGCTCGAGCCCCATCTCGGCAGCATATTCTACCTGTGAGGGACTGCCGCCGAACAGCTGACAAGCAGCAGCCGACGCCATGGCACAAGCGACACCTACTTCGCCTTGACAACCGACCTCAGCACCACTGATGGATGCGTTCTTCTTTACCACATTACCAAACAGTCCCGCCGTTGCCAATGCCTTGATGATGCGATCGTCCGTAAAATGATGTGCGGTATGTAGATGATAGAGCACGGCGGGGAGCACACCACATGCGCCACATGTCGGCGCTGTCACAATCGTGCCACCTGATGCATTCTCCTCACTCGCCGCTAAAGCGTAGGAATAAACAAGTCCGCGGCTTTGTAGGGAAGGTTTATAACCCGTGGCCTTCACATAGTAGGTTGATGCCTTTCGTGGCAAATGCAACGGACCAGGCAGCACGCCTTCATGGCTTAAGCCTGCTTCGACGGCACTACGCATCACATGCCATACGTCGGAAAGGAAATCCCAGATAGCATCGCCTTCGCAATGTGCCACATACTCCCAATAGCTGCTACCATTCTCCTTGCACCATTGCATAATCTCGCGTAGCGAATTTAAAGCATAGACATCATTCCCCTCGAAACAATCGCCCATGCCTTTCCCTTCGGACAATGCGCCTCCGCCAATGCTATAGACCGTCCAATCGTCCTTTTCAATGCCTTCGGCATCAAGCGCAACGAATCGCATGCCGTTGGGATGGAACGGCAGAAAGGTCTGAGGCTGCCAAGCAATCTCGACAGTACCAATGGGACTCAAAACATCCTCTATAGCAACATCGGTCATGTGCCCTTTACCTGTTGCAGCGAGTGAACCATACAAGGTGACTTGAAAAGAAGCAGCATCGGCATTACGCGCAGCAAACAACTGTGCAGCACGCTGCGGCCCCATAGTATGACTGCTCGATGGCCCTTTTCCGATGCGAAAGAGTTCTTTTATCGATTCCATACACATTCTCCTTTAAAAGCAAAAAAGCCCCACAAATCACTGATTTGTAGGGTCTTCATTGTAGTCGGTACGAGAATCGAACTCGTATGCCAAGATTGAGAATCTTGTATCCTAACCGTTAGATGAACCGACCGTTTCTTTGCATAAGCGTGCAACTCAAGCAAGGGCGGAAGGAGGGGGATTCGAACCCCCGGTACGAGAACTCGCACGGCAGTTTAGCAAACTGCTGGTTTCAGCCACTCACCCATCCTTCCATTGATGGATTGTATCCGATACGCCAAGCATTATTCTTAAATGCGGTGCAAAGGTATGAAAAGTTTCTTATACATCCAAAACTTTTTCGTGCTTTTTTTGAAATTATCTTTAATTTTGCTTGATGTTTGCCCCGCAAATAGGGCAGGGGATTTTATTAGTAATGTTTTTAAAGTAACAGGAACAAATGGAGGCAACCATATGTTCCTGTTTTATAAAGATGCAAGTCCTCTTTTGCTGTGTGTCGGGGCGAATGCTATTTATATGTATTTCTTTATTTCAAATGCTCAATAAACCAGTTGGAAATCTGGCGTAATAAGTGGGTACGCGTGTTGCCACCATAGATACCATGATTTCGGTTGGTATAGATGTTCTCTTTAAAATCCTTATCAGCCTGTATCAAAGCCTCTGTATATTCCATTGTATTCTGTGGCTGCACGTTGTCATCAGCCATGCCATGGCATATAAGCAAGGCACCATGAAGAGCATTCGCACGCTGGATGGGATTAGTGGCATAGCCACTTCCATTTTCTTTTGGTGTACGCATGTAGCGCTCTGTATAGATAGTGTCATAGTATCTCCAATTGGTTGGTGGTGCAACTGCCACACCTGCTTTGAACACAGGGCGTCCTTCGCTCATGCTCATCAAGGTGTTAAAACCACCGAAACTCCATCCCCAAATGCCTATACGCTCCTTATCAATGTAGCTTTGCTTGCCCAACCATAATGCTGTTTCAATCTGATCGTGTGACTCAAGTTCACCAATTCTTAGATAAGTGCATTTCTCAAACGCTGCACCCCGACCGCCTGTACCTCGCCCATCAACACAGACTACGATGAAACCCTGCTGTGCAAGATAGTAGTCGAAAGCTCCACCGTTGCCCATAGAACCTGCATTCCATGCATCGATTACCTGTTGACTTCCTGGTCCACTGTATTGAAAAAGGATGACAGGATACTTTTTATTGGTATCAAAATCTTTAGGTTTAACCATCCAACCATCAAGCTTCACACCTTCAGAAGTAGTGAATGAGAAAGTTTCTCGACCATTAAAGCCGTATGTTTTTACTTTTTCTTTGAGTTCTTTATTATCTACAGGAGTTGAAAGCACCTTGCCTTTGTTGTCGCGAATAGTAAATACGTAGGGCGTATTATAGTTGCTCCATGTGTTAAGGAAATATTTGTAGTCACCTGAGAAAATGGCCTTATTCCAACCATTTGTATCCGTAAGCCGTTCTGTTTTACCGGTCTTGTGGCTGACAAACACTTGGCGGTCGTGTGGATTGATACTTGCCGCCTGATAATATACATCTCCAGTTGTCTCATCATAGCCATAAATGCTCGTGATGTCATAGTTCCCGTCACCGATTTTACGGATGAGACTACCATTCATGTTATAGAGATAGAGGTGCATGTAACCGTCGCGGTCGCTTGGAAGCAGAATGCTGTTCTGACCGATAGCGATGCCTTCCATGGCCTCTTCTTTCACGTATTTATCTCCTTGTTCCTTGATAAGTAGTTGTGAAAGGGTAGTGCGAGGATTGACTGCATAGAGATTAAGTACGTCTTGATGACGGTTCATGGTGAATACGATAATGCGGTTAGCATCGTTGGTTGACTTTATTCTGGGTATGTATCCGTCACCTTCAAGAGGCACCTGCAGGCGGTTAGTCTTGTGAGTCTGTATTTCATAGCTCCACACGGATACGATAGAGTTGTCTTCTCCAGCTTTAGGATATTTATAAGTATAGGTTCCCGGATAAACCTCATTCGCTTTCATGGTAGGGTGGCTGCCCATAAAGAGCTGCAAAGAATACTCTTTTACCTTTCTTTCATCATATTTTATCCAACATAACATACGGCTGTCTGCAGTGAAACAGAGCGAACGATTGGTTGAAAACTCTTCCTCATAAACCCAATCGGGAACTCCATTGATGATTTCATTAAACTTGCCATCCTTTGTAATTTGACTCTCTGCATTATCATAGAGCAGTTTTACGAGAAAGATATTATTATCTCTGACGAAAGCAATCTGATTGCCGTCGGGTGACCATGTCGGTATCTGTTGTGGTCCACCTGTCGAGAGTTTTTCAAGTTTCCTGCTCTGAATGGTGTAAATATAATAGTCAGCCGTGAACGAACGGCGATAGATTTTGTGTGTATTTGTCTGTATAAGCATGCGCTTTCCATCGGGAGAAAGCGTATATCCGTCGAGTTGTTTGATGCTTTCCCCATGTGTGTTGGCAATGTCAAAAAGCACACGTGTCTGATTACCTGTCTTGAAAGCATATTCAATAATCTGTCTGCCGTCGTTGCTTATGCTGGCATATCGGTCGGTACCTTTAATGGGATCAACACCTGTGATATATTTAGGGGTGAAAGTTTTTCCCGTAACATCTTTCAGTGTAATCTTATTGTCAGCTGATACATTTGATGTGGCTAAAAGCATCATTATGCACATAACAAATAGTTTGTTCATATTGGTGAAAATTTAATGTTATGTTGACAAAGTTACGAAAAAGCCCTGAAAACCGTTTGCCGTTTGCCTGCTTTTTTCATAACTTTGCATGTGATGAATGCTTTTTACAATGATTTTTCTTCGTGGATTAGGGCGAAATTCCCGTTCAGAGTCCAGAAATTAAGTATTGATGCAGGCTTTTCCTGTCCCAATCGTGACGGGAAAATCGGTTTAGGTGGGTGCACGTATTGCGATAACCGAACTTTTAATCCAAACTATTGTGACGGTCATAAGCGTGTTTCCCAACAATTGGAAGAAGGCAAACGCTTCTTTTCCCATAAATATCCTGATATGAAATTCTTAGCCTATTTCCAAGCTTTTTCCAACACTTATGCCCCGCTGGAACAGTTGAAAGCACGCTATGAAGAGGCGCTTCAGGTGGAAGATGTTGTAGGAATAGTCATAGGAACTCGGCCCGATTGCATCAACGATGAATTGCTCGACTATCTTGCTGCTTTGCAGAGACACACGTTTGTGCTGATCGAATATGGCATTGAAAGTGCTAATGATATTACGTTGGAGAGGATAAATCGTGGACATGATTTTGCTTGTTGCCGCTTAGCTGTTGAGAAAACACATGCACGTGGTATTTTGTGTGGTGCTCATGTTATTCTTGGACTGCCGGGGGAAGATGCTGATGAAAGCATCCGTCAGGCCGAGATAATATCTTCCTTGCCTCTTGATATCCTGAAAATACATCAGATGCAGATTATTCGTGGCACGCAGTTGGCTGCCGAATATCTCCGCAATCCCTTCCCTGTTTATTCTGTAGATGACTATATCAAGCTCGTTGCGACCTATATTTCGCATCTCCGTCCCTCGCTTGTGCTGGAACGTTTCGTCAGTCAGTCGCCTGCCCATCTGTTGATAGCACCGAAGTGGGGCCTGAAGAACTATGAATTCACTAACCTTCTTCATCGTTATATGAAAGAGCATAATATCCGACAAGGGGATGCACTTTAGTTAGAAAATCACTATTCTGTATTTGGGATAACGGCAGCTTTTGATTTTTGTTTTCCAACAAGCTTTCAACCTAATAAAATACAGAATCCTGCACAATACAGGGTGAGTTTGTCCGTTTTTCAAATAAAGTAAACAATCTCCTAACTATATTCCTCTTGTTTTGAGAATGGGTTTAGAGAAATGAATTAAAAATATTAATCATTACTGCTCAAGAATATCAAGTGGTAAATAGAATTTGATGAACCTTGTTATTATTATAGAATTAAAGAATAAAAAACTTAGATAAAGTAATCATGTTACACGATGACTATATTTTATTTAGGCTTTATGTGCCTTTAGTCTTGACAGTTCTTTTGGCAATCATGGCATATGTGCATCGAAAACAATTGTTCAGATACATCTATTTCGGTAATATATTTTGCTTTGTAATAGCCGTTGTCAGCTATGTACTTGTCATGAATCATCCTGCAGGACAGCCTTATTCAGCCCCTTGGATGGCGGCAGTTCCGTTTCTTTGGCTATTTGGTATCTTCGGCGGTTACTTTCTTTTTCTTGTTTCTGCCTTTGCATTTTTAGTAGAAATGGCACAGCGGAAAATGCTGGCAAGAGTGTTACTTGGAATTGGAATTTTATTTCTTGTGCTGCTGTTAATCAAGGCTTTATTTATATTGTTTGGTGCTATTTGGGTGATGAGAGGAGTTTATTAGTTTGGTTTAGTCTGAAAGATTGCTGTATGAATTCAATATTGGAAGAATATAATGGGAATGGAATTATAGTTTTCCTCAATCTTTCTTATAACATTTTCTATAAATACAAAGAACATGATTTCTACACTTTTAAATATTATATTTTAAGGGCTTGAATGATTGCTGAACAGAGTCGAAATAATCATTTCATCGATCTTTATGAATAATATGCCTCATACAGCTTTGTAATTTGGCTTTAGTTACGCGGTAATCTGCGTCAGTTTACCACGTAACTTGTATCAGATTACAAGATAACTTGCATCAAGTTATCGGGTGAAATGCAGCGTAGCAAAGGCCATGGAATGCCGTTCTGATATTAAAGGCTACTGGAGATATGTGGTAGAGAAAGGAGTGATGTTCTTTCATTCCTTTATTTTTTCCTAAAGAAAAGTGACATATTGTTTGGCGGAATAAAATAAAAATTCTACTTTTGCAAAAGAAACAGTTGCATCATGCGACTGCATCGTCTAAAAAACAAGATATGAAGTCATACGCATCTTTTTATTACTTTTATTTTTACTTTGCAAGAAATTGTGAAGCGGGAAGTTGCGTGTGAATTTCAACTTAAGGTTAGAATGAATTAAAAAACAAAATACGAAACGGTCCCGCTTGTAAGAGCGAGGACCGTTTTTCATTTGTCAACGTATGAAGAAAATAGCAATACAGGGTGAACGTGGTTCCTTCCATGACATCGCAGCACATCAATATTTTGATGGCGAAGCGTTTGAATTGCTTTGTTGTAAGACGTTCGAACAGGTGTTTGAATATATTCAGCACGATTCATCTGTGATAGGACTCGTGGCCATTGAGAATACGATTGCCGGTTCATTGCTCCATAATTATGAACTGTTGCGTTCGAGTGGGGCTGTTGTGATAGGCGAACAGAAACTTCATATCAATCATGCGCTATGTTGTCTTGCCAGTGAGGACTGGAGTGATATCCATGAAGTGCATTCCCACCCCGTGGCTTTGGCGCAGTGTCGTAACTTCCTTGCCATGCATTCTGAACTAAAAGCTGTGGTCGCAGAAGACACAGCCGGCAGTGCAGCATACATTGCTCATCATGCAAAATGCGGTTGGGCTGCTATCTGTTCGAGTTATGCTGCCGAGCTGTATGGCATGAAAGTGTTGCAGGAAGACATTCATGACAACAAGCATAACTTTACGCGTTTCCTCGTGTTGAGCAATGCTTCGCAGGCCTCTTTACTCCGTTCGGAAGAAAAGATTGACAAGGCGAGCTTGGTGTTCAGCCTGCCCGATGAAGAAGGAAGCCTGAGTAAAATCCTCACTATTCTCAGTTTCTATGGTATCAACTTGACGAAAATCCAGTCGCTTCCCATTATCGGTCGCGAGTGGGAGTATATGTTCTATGTTGACATTGTTTTCTCAAATCCCATGCGTTATCGTCAGAGTATAGATGCCATCACACCGCTTGTAAAGAACATAAAAATACTTGGAGAATATGAAAGCAGCAAATAGAGTCAATGAAATTCAGGAATATTATTTCAGCAGAAAACTGAAAGAAGTTGCCCAACTCAATGCCGCTGGTGAGAATATTATCAGTTTAGCCATTGGGAGCCCCGACCTTCCACCGTCTAAACAAACCATAGATAAGCTTTGCGAGGTGGCGCGTAGGCCTGATGCTCATGGCTATCAGCCAACTGTTGGGACGCCTGAACTGCGCGAGGCTATGGCTACTTTCTATCAGCGTTGGTATGGTGTGACGTTGGATCCGAAGACTGAAATCCAACCTTTGATAGGCAGTAAGGAGGGTATTCTGCATACAACGCTGGCCTTTGTGAACCCTGGTGATAAGGTGTTGGTGCCCAATCCGGGGTATCCTACCTATACCAGTTTGAGCAAGATTCTCGGTGCAGAGATTGTGAACTATAATCTGCGGGAGGATAATGGCTGGCAGCCCGACTTTGAAGCATTGGAACAAATGAACCTCACGGGAGTGAAATTGATGTGGGTGAACTATCCCAATATGCCCACAGGAGGCAATGCACGCCGTGAAACTTTTGAGCGATTGGTGGCTTTTGCCAAGGTTCACGACCTCGTCATCGTCAATGATAATCCTTATTCTTTCATTCTCAACGAGGGCGAGAAGCTTTCAATCATGCAGGTGGAAGGTGCACGCGACTGCTCAATTGAGTTCAATTCGATGAGCAAAGCCTATAACATGCCGGGCTGGCGTGTTGGCATGTGTGTGTCGAACCCAACGTTTATCAGTTGGATATTGAAGATAAAGAGTAATATCGACAGTGGCACATTTCGCGGTTTGCAGTTGGCTGCTGCCGAGGCATTCAACACGAATGATGAAGCTTGGCACCGTGAGTATAATGTAGATGTGTATAAGCGCAGGCGCAGAATTGTCGAGAAAATTATGACTGTATTGGGCTGTTCGTTTGATACACAGCAGGTGGGAATGTTCCTTTGGGGACGTATTCCCGACCATTACACCGATGTGGAAGAACTCACAGAACGTGTGCTTCATGAGGCGAAAGTATTCATTACGCCTGGTTTTATCTTTGGTGAGAATGGTAAACGCTATGTGCGTTTGAGCCTTTGTGCCAAGGAAAAGCAGTTGGAGGAGGCACTGCAGCGGATATTGAAGCTGCAACTTTGAACATTGAATTTTATCATTGGATTGGAAAAAATGGTTCATAAAGCTTGTTGGAAAAGAATAATGCTGTATGAGCTAAATATAAAACGTCAAATATTAAAGTAGAGAATATATGGAACTTGAATTGAAACCTCTGAATTTACCCAGCGACAAGGAACGCCCTTCCTGTGTGATAGCTGGCCCATGTTCTGCCGAAACAGAAGAGCAGGTGTTGACAACAGCACGGCAATTAGCTGCCAAAGGTTGTCATATCTTCCGTGCTGGAGTTTGGAAACCACGTACCAAACCAGGTGGTTTTGAAGGTAATGGTGAGAAGGCTCTGCCGTGGTTGAAAGAAGTGAAAGCGCAGACGGGAATGCTGACTGCCACAGAAGTGGCAACGCCCGAGCATGTGGAGCTGGCCTTGAAATATGGCATTGATGTGCTTTGGATTGGTGCCCGCACGAGTGCTAATCCCTTTGCAATGCAGGCTTTGGCTGATTGTCTGCAAGGTGTTGACATTCCTGTGCTGGTGAAAAACCCTGTAAATCCGGATATAGAGTTGTGGATTGGAGCCTTGCAGCGTCTCAATCAGGCCGGTATCAGGCGTTTGGGAGCCATTCATCGAGGTTTCTCAAGCTTTGATAAGAAGATTTATCGCAACTTACCAATGTGGCAGATACCTATAGAATTGCGGCGTCGCATACCTGAACTGCCAATGATTCGTGATCCCAGTCATATCGGTGGACGGCGTGATTTGATAGCACCTCTGTGTCAGCAGGCTATGGATTTGGGTTTCGATGGACTGATTGTTGAAAGCCATTGCTCACCCGATGAGGCATGGAGTGATGCCAAACAGCAGGTGGCTCCTGATATTTTGGATTATATTTTGAGCCTTCTTGTGGTGCGTGATGAGCATACAACGACCGAGGGATTGCGCCCTTTGCGTGCGCAGATAGATGAACTCGACAATCAATTAATGGAACTTCTGGCCAGACGTATGCGTATCTGCCGTGAGATTGGAACTTATAAGAAAGAACATAACATGACCGTGTTGCAGACCAATCGCTATAATGAAATCCTGTCAAAGCGTGGTGCTCAGGCCAGTCTTTGTGGCATGAGTCCGGAGTTTGCAGCGCAAGTGTTTGAGCATATCCACGAGGAGAGTGTGCGTCAGCAGTTGGAAATCGTAAATCAGTAAGCATGAAAATATTGATTATGGGAGCAGGAAAGATGGGGAGTTTCTTCATTGATCTGCTTAGTTTTGAGCATGAGGTTGCGGTTTATGAAAAGGATGCAATGCGTATGCGTTTCACCTATAACTGCCAGCGTTTCACACAGTTGGATGAGATTAAGGCCTTTGCACCCGAGTTGGTAATTAATGCTGTAACCGTGAAATACACGCTTGCAGCTTTTAAAGAAATGTTGCCTTGTTTGCCGGCAGAGTGTATTATCAGCGATATTGCCAGTGTGAAGACGGGCTTGAAAGCGTTCTATGAAGAGAGTGGACACCCTTATGTAAGCACTCATCCGATGTTCGGTCCAACCTTTGCCAACCTTAATCAGTTGAGCGAAGAGAACGCAATTATCATCAGCGAGGGTGACTATATGGGGCGTATCTTCTTCAAAGACCTCTATCAACGACTTGGACTCAACATCTATGAATATTCTTTTCAGGAACATGATGAGACCGTTGCTTACTCTTTGAGTATTCCGTTTGTTTCTACTTTCGTGTTCGCTGCTGTGATGAAGCATCAGGATGCACCAGGAACAACCTTTAAACGACACATGCAGATAGCTAAGGGAGTTTTGAATGAAGATGATTATTTGCTTCAAGAAATCCTCTTTAATCCTTACACGTATGACCAAGTAGCACAGATACGCACAGAGTTAAAAGAGTTGTTGCAGATTATTGACGATAAAGATGCTGCAGGAATGAAAGCGTATCTGACTAAAATACGTAATCATGTGGCACGAGATATTGAGATAAAGAAATAATAACTTACTTATCTATAAACCTGAAACTTATGCGTATATTGTCAATCTTTTTGTTCTTGTTGAGCTCTTTTTTATCTGAAGCTCAAACTCGTTTGACGATTGTTGAACTCAATACTGAGAATTTGTTTGATACTCGGCATGATACTTTAAAGAATGATTATGAGTTCTTACCAGACTCTCCTCGCCATTGGACACGTACGAAGTATTGGCAAAAACTGAATCGAATAGGGCAGACAATCATTGCTTGTGGCGAAGATAGTAGCGGTTGGACGCTACCTGATATTGTAGGTTTATGCGAGGTAGAGAACGATAGTGTACTCTTTGACCTTACTCGTCGATCTTTGTTGCGTAAGGCTCGTTATGAATATGTGA
>ERZ772807.75-NODE-75-length-64166-cov-13.229524_pt1 | contig 64166 bp, 61 predicted proteins | sample MGYA00511472_ERZ772807 | MGnify/ENA primary metagenome ERZ772807 (study PRJEB29015, sample SAMEA2737947) | human oral metagenome | biome: human oral; feature: human-associated habitat; material: dental | place: China | collected 2039 ... | reverse complement strand
CCGCCTTCACCCGCGCCGGTTTCCAAGCCGTGGACGTGCACATGAGCGACCTGATTGCCGGACGCGTGTCGCTGGAAACTTTCCAAATGCTGGCCGCCTGCGGCGGATTCAGCTACGGCGACGTGCTGGGCGCGGGCGAAGGCTGGGCGAAAACCATCCTGTTCAACGGCAGGCTGCGCGACCAGTTCGCCGAATTCTTCGCCCGCCCCGACACGTTGAGCTTGGGCGTGTGCAACGGCTGCCAGATGATGAGCAACCTCGCCGAAATCATCCCCGGCGCGGAAGGCTGGGCGAAATTCAAGCGCAACGAATCCGAACAGTTTGAAGCGCGCCTGAGCATGGTGCGTGTGCCGAAATCGCCCTCGCTAATTTTGGGCGAAATGGCCGGCAGCGCGTTGCCCGTCGTCGTCAGCCACGGCGAAGGCCGCGCCGATTTCGCCCACTTGGGGCTGCCTGAAAACCAAGTACCAAGCAGCCTGCACATCGCCCTGCAATACACCGACGGCTTGGGCGAAGTAACGCAGCAATATCCTTTGAACCCGAACGGTTCGCCGCAGGGCATCGCCGGCATCACCACCGCCGACGGCCGCGTAACCATCATGATGCCGCACCCCGAACGCGTGTACCGTACCGCGCAGATGAGCTGGTGCCCCGAAGAATGGAAGGCGTTCGATCTGGGCGGCTGGTACCGGCTGTTTGCCGCGGCGCGGAAGGTGTTGGGTTAAATCGCCCGATCGTGGAAACAAAAGAAAAAGCAGCCTGCACTTTGAAAAACGGAGTGCAGGCTGCTTTTTTGATATAGCGGATTAAAATCGCAATGCTACGGCGTTGGCTCGCCGCCTTGTCTCGTTTTTATTTTAATCCGCTATAGAACAATGCGGCTACGAAATCCGCGCAATATCGGGCGTATTCACGCGCACATCGGCATTTTGCGCGCGGTGGCGCAGCGCGTGGTCCATCAGCACCAATGCCAGCATGGCTTCGGCAATCGGCGCGGCGCGCAGGCCGACACAGGGGTCGTGCCGTCCGTGCGTGGCAATTTCCACCGCATTACCGTCGATATCGATGGATTGGCGCGGCGTGGCAATGCTGCTGGTCGGCTTGATGGCGAAATTGGCGGTAATCGTCTGTCCGGTGGAAATGCCGCCCAAAATACCGCCAGAATGGTTGGATTTAAAGCCTTGCGGTGTGAGTTCGTCGCCGTGCAGGCTGCCCCTTTGCGCCACCACATCGAAACCGTCGCCGATTTCCACGCCTTTCACGGCGTTGATGGACATCAGCGCGTAGGCAATTTCCGCATCCAAGCGGTCAAACACCGGCTCGCCCAGCCCGACCGGCACGTTCCGCGCCTCAATCTGCAGCTTCGCGCCGACGCTGTCCAGCGATTTGCGCACGCTGTCCATATAGTGTTCCAAATCGGCAATTTGCGATTGATTGGCGGCAAAAAACGGATTCTGGCCGATAAACTCTTCGCCTTCAAACGCGATTTCGTGTTCGCCCACCTGCGTGACCCAACACACGATTTCCGTGCCGAAATGGGCATGCAGCCATTTTTTGGCCACTGCACCCGCCGCCACGCGCGCAGCGGTTTCCCGTGCCGAACTGCGCCCGCCGCCACGATAATCGCGCATGCCGAATTTGTGCCAATAAGTATAGTCGGCATGGCCGGGGCGGAATTGGCGCGCGATATCGCCGTAGTCTTTGCTGCGTTGGTCGGTGTTGCGAATCAGCAGCGCAATCGGGGTGCCGGTGGTTTTCCCCTCGAACACGCCCGACAAAATTTCCACTTCGTCCGCCTCGCGCCGCTGGGTAACATGGCGGCTGGTGCCGGGTTTGCGGCGGTCCAAATCGGCCTGAATATCGGTAACCGCCAGCGGCAATCCGGGCGGACAGCCGTCGATAATGCAGCCTAGCCCTTCGCCGTGGCTTTCGCCGAATGTGGTTACGGTGAATACTTGTCCGATGGTGTTGCCTGCCATAATGTGTTTCCGTTCGTCATGGGTTGGTCGGATAAAGGTGCAGGCTGCTTTTTGCCGTTTGTCCGATGGCTCAAAAGCAGCCTGCACTTGTTTTGCACAGCGTTAAGATTCCGCCTGGTCGCGCAATTCGCGGCGCAGGATTTTGCCGACGTTGGATTTCGGCAATTCATCGCGGAACTCGATATCGCGCGGGATTTTATAGCCCGTCAGTTGCGTGCGGCAATATTCAATCAGCTCGTCGCTGGTCAGGCTGGCATCTTTTTTCACCACAAACAGCTTCAATGCCTCGCCCGTTTTGTCGCTTTTCACGCCCACGCACGCCACTTCCTGCACTTTCGCATGGCTGGCCACCACATCTTCGATTTCGTTCGGATAGACGTTAAAGCCGGACACGACAATCAAATCTTTCTTGCGATCAACGATTTTCAGCCAGCCACGTTCGTCCATCACGGCAATATCGCCCGTTTCCAGCCAACCATCTTGGTCGATGACTTTGGCAGTTTCATCGGGACGGTTCCAATAGCCGCGCATCACCTGCGGCCCGCGAATCCACAATTCGCCCGATTCGCCCACGGCCACTTCCCCGCCGCGCCCGTCGCGCAACTGAACTTCCGTATTGGGCAACGGCAAGCCGATACCGCCCGAATAATCCTTCACATTCAACGGATTCACGCACACGCCCGGGCTGGCCTCGGTCAAACCGTACGCATCCACCACAGGGATGCCGACGGTTTTAAACCATTCTTCCGCCACCGCCTGTTGCGTGGCCATGCCGCCGCCCAACGACAGCTTCCATGTCGAAAAATCCACTTGATGGAACGCGGGTTTGTTAAGCAGCCCGCGGAACAAGGTATTCAGACCAATAAACACGCTGACAGGGTGCTTTTTCAATTCGTCAATAAAGCCGTCCAAATCGCGCGGATTGGTAATCAAAATGCTTTTTGCACCTGCCTGGAAGAACAGCAGCAGGTTCACCGTGAGCGCAAAAATATGATACATGGGCAATGCCGCAATCACGGTTTCCTGCCCCGGCGTCAATTTATGCTTAATCCACTCGCCGCCCTGCAACATATTGGCGCAAATATTGCCGTGTGTCAGCATGGCACCTTTGGCAACGCCCGTGGTGCCGCCGGTGTATTGCAGGAAGGCCAAATCTTCCCGTGTTAAATCCACCGGTGTAAACGGCTGCTTCGCACCCTGCGCCAGAACCTGCTTGAAAGGAATTGCATTGGCAATATGATAACCGGGCACCATTTTTTTGATATGGAGCAGCACAAAATTCATGATGCCGCCTTTAATCGTGCCGAACATATCGCCCATTTTGGCAATAATGACGTTTTTCACTTGTGTGCGCGGCAATACCAATTCCAGCGTATTGGCAAAATTTTCCAATACGATGATGGTGCCGGCCCCGCTGTCATTCAGCTGGTGTTCCAATTCGCGCGGCGTGTACAAAGGATTGGTATTCACCACCACCAAGCCCGCTTTCAGAATGCCGAACACAGCAATCGGATATTGCAAGATATTCGGCATCATAATGGCCACACGTTCGCCGCGCGGGAGCTTCAGCACATTTTGCAGATACGATGCAACTTGGTCGGATAACTGCCCCACTTCCTGATAACTCAGTGATTTACCCATGTTATAAAAAGCGTCTTGCCGGGCAAACTGCTGCACTCCGTGATTCACCACGTCCACCACGGAACGGTAACGTGTAACGTCAATTTCGGGTTGCACGCCTTCTTCATAACTCGACAACCAAATTTTCTGCATACTGGTATCCTATATCAAAATCATCATTTTTAATGCCCACAGATTATAGCGTAAAGCGGTGCAGGCTGCTTTAAATAAAAAACTGAACTCCACATTGCCTGTGAAATTCAGTTTTACCATATCACTATCCGTTAAAACGCTTCGCAGTTACCAAATGCCGGCTGACTCGTATAATCCGCTGTGGCACTCATGGCCGTCTTCGGGCAACGCCATGCTTTATTGGTGCTGTCAATAAACACGCCAAACTTATAACCGCTGCTGGCCGTAGGATACGCCTGCATCACCACATTCACCTGATTGCCATTAATCAATTTGGCTGACTGGGAGAATGTATATTTCCCTGTTAATTTAGGATCGATATTACCCAGTTCGCCTTGTAAAAACGTGCCATACTTGGTTTCCAGATCAGTACCCTTGCCGCGTGCATATTCGCCAGGCGCCGTCATTTTCTGTGTTTCCAGTTTTTGGCGAATATCAACCATTTTCTGTCTGGCTTCTGCCAAATTGGTTTTTTCAACGTGAGAGCGATACGAAGGTAGTGCGATTGCAGCCAAAATACCGATAATCGCAATAACGACCATCATCTCCACCAAAGTAAAGCCATATGAGTGTTTTTTCATATTTGCCCTTATCACTTATTGACGAATCAATTCGACATAGCTTTGCAGCGTTACCACTGTATCGTCATTATTACCACGTGCTCTGGATGTGACGCGGAAATTATCTATCTGTTGCGCTTTCACATTATCCATACGTGAGCCTAAATACTCAACAATATAATACGTTTTTCCATTATTACTCTTCTTACATCTGGCACTAGCATCGCACCCCGCATCCAAAACCGTTTTACCAACACAAGATGATGCTTGCTGACTGGTATTGGCCGCACAACGTTCCCATGCAGGAATATCAGGTGCAGCAGTAGCATCAAACTTGAAGGGTTCATTAGACTGAGTACTGGAATAACTGTCTTTGGCGGGCAGGCACCAACCATTTTTGCAGTCTGCCGTAAATGTTGTAGCTGTCGGTTTCGCATCAAACGCCGCCTTAATAGCAAACTCACCTTCACGCAATCCATTTTCTGCCAAAGAAAGTGCAAATTTCCTATCTGCTTCATTAGTACTGCTACGCATCTCTGTTAATGAAGATTGGCTGGTCATAATGACAATAAACGCAATCACCAACATCAAAATCATGACAAAGAATAACGAAAAACCTTTTTGTACATTTTTAAAAATCATTTTATTTCCCTTGTTTATAGTACAGGCAACACAGTTCCGCATGTATTACCACCACGCACAGATGCATTAATAAAATAATCTGTTTCCGACTGGTTGGCTTTATCTGCAGATGTATTATAGGTCAAATGCAAACGCACAATTGCAGGCAATGTTTTATTACTTAATGTGTTTGCAAATGTGTATTTTTCTTGATTCATCCCAGCTACATTAGTCGCTGTTAAATTGGTACAATCGGTAATATATCCGTACGAAATGGACATATTGGATATACCTTCCGCTAACAATTGAGGTCCCTGCCATTGACCCTGACCATTCAAATCAAAACGCAGTAATGCAGGGCTATCAGTTGCCGATAATTTACCCAATACATACATGGAAGCATAAAACCGGCTAATGGTAATTTCACCACGAGAGTCTCTAGAATCTGTTGTAATCGCTGACAATGCATTATTCGTATCAATAGAAACACCAACCGTTTTGAACCCACTATCAACACTAGTTACTTTAGCCAACCGCCCCTCTGTACAGCTGCTCAATACAAGATATCCTTTGTCAGATAATGTTGAATTCAAATCAGGGTCATTACTTGCATCACTAATAGATAATTTATTTGGCTGTGCATCTGTAATTTCTTTATTCACGCCGGCCGCACCACGTCCATAAACAAAAACCAATGCATTACTTTCGGCTGAAAACCCTCCAGATACAAGTCCTTGGCCAGTTAATAATTTTGTTACATCGTCCCGCGATAGCTGCCGAACACCAAAACCATCATCTTCATTATTAATTTTTAAACCAATCGATGTCAGACTGGAAGGAAGTACTGGAAAACCTCTCCCGGAAGCCATATTAAAGCAACCGAACGTTCCAGCATTGCGCGCATCACGTGTCAGCATTGAAGCAGCATTACGTAAATTTTGTTGTATTTCCAATTTGCGCTGTGCAGCATCATTCACTTTTCTTGTCATAAAATAAGTGCCACCTGCTGCGGAAATAACAATAATTGCCAAGGCACTTGCAACAAGAAATTCAATCAGGGTGAAACCCTTTGGTTTTGCAATCCATCTACGGTTCATTTTATTCTTCCAATTCATGTTCATCGACCAACTTCAAGCATATAGGAGTATGCCGTCGTATTGTTATCGTTACTTGAATCATTTTTGCCATTGCCCATACGCCAAACAACCTTAATAACGTGCGTATCAGTATCGTTGTTTGCAGGAGCACACTTGTTGTCAAAGTTGCCGTTGTCATAAGTTGCCGCTTCCGGCTTGGCTTTATCTCGACAAATTGTATAACCCAAAGTATTCACATTGGTTAATTGTGTCTTCAACACATATTCAAATTCAGCAATATGCTGATCAGCCACCTGTTTTTTCGTCAATCCGGTGCCTGATAGCCCATTTTGTACTGTAGCTTTTTGACTATCATCACCAACCGTCATCACACTAGTAGATCCGCTGTAATAAGCAGTATAAGTACGGCCATATGAACTTCCTACTTTTTCCAAACTGGAATTTGCCTGCATGCCTTCCGCCAAAGCCTCGGCAGCCTGCGAAACAATACTTTTGTTCTCTGCCTCGCTAAGGCTAGCTACAGAGCGCAATTGCGCCGCCATTAACGCCAACACGCCAAAAGTAAGCAGCAACACCGAAATCATTACTTCCAATATTGTTGCACCATGCGCAATGGATTGAAATAACATTTTTCCTGTTTTCATGAACGTATCATCCTAACTATTCTGAATTTTTATTATTTTACGAATCACAAACTGTTTTCATGATTGCGCTAAAGCCATCTGCCGCATTAGATGTGCTGCCTGTTTGGCAAATCGCAGCAGCCCCACTTGGTGCAACAACCGTATTGCGTGCCGCCAAATTCGTTCTTTGCACATCTTTAATGCGAACACGCAAGAACGACTGCGCCACTTCTACATTATTAACCAAATTGGTCTGATTCGTGTCGGCCACTTTTTTGCTGCCGAACATGCCATTCGCAAAAAACACATATTGCACAATGGGATCTGTTGTGCAGCCTGTGCCGTCAACTTTACATTTATTGACTTCAACCGTCATCTTTTCTGGATTGTCGTTACCGTTAATACTGACGGAACGCAACATTACATCCGTGCCGTCATCATACATGCCGTTTTTATTATTATCGGCATAGGCCATCATTCCGCTGCTAACGCTGCTTGGAGAACAAACACCCGAAGGGCGACCATCCGTCCGCACTTTAACGCCACATACCACAACAGGCACACCTAAACGAACCGCTTCGCCTTTCGCAAAACGGAATAGATTGGCCACCTGCCCTGCCCGGTTGGTTAAACGGGTATTGGCGATAAAATTACTCATGCTAGGAAATGCGATTGCCGCCATAATACCCATTACGGCAAGCGTCACCATCAACTCGACCAGAGTAAATCCTTTTGTGAGATTAGTATATTTCTTCATAAACATATCCATAATTTAAAATATTATTCCGATGTGTTTGCATATTCAGGCACATAGGCAGCCGTTTCGAAGCGTGTAAACTGCCCCAAGAATGTTAAGTACACCGTACCTGTCGGTCCGTTACGGTGCTTACCGATAATACATTCGGCCAAACCTTTCAGCTCGCTCTTTTCTTTATTGTAATATTCATCGCGATACATAAACATAATCAAATCGGCATCTTGCTCAATCGCACCCGATTCACGCAAATCCGACATCATCGGGCGCTTATTCGGGCGGCTTTCCACCGACCGCGACAATTGCGACAATGCGATTACCGGCACCTGCAATTCTTTTGCCAAAGATTTCAATGAGCGTGAAATTTCGCCCAATTCTTCAACACGGTTACTATTACGCTTTCCTGAACCGGACATCATTTGCAGATAGTCAATCACGATTGCACCCAATTTTCCGCCCTGCTGCTTGGCCAACCGCCTTGCGCGGGCGCGAACCTCCAACGCCGTCAGCGCAGATGTCTCGTCAATAAAGATGGGCGCCGCATTCAAATGCGTTACCGCTTCATTCAACCTTGCCCATTCTTCCCGATTCAACTGACCATTTCGCAGCAAGGATTGTTCCACGCGGCCAACCGAACTCAACATCCGCAAGGTCAACTGCGACGCACCCATCTCCATGGAAAAAATCGCCACGGGAAGTTTTTCATATAAGGCGATATTTTCTGCAATATTGATGGCAAATGCTGTTTTACCCATAGACGGCCGACCAGCCACAATCACCAAATCGCCAGGTTGCAGACCCGATGTTTTCTTATCCAAATCGACAAAACCGGTTGCCGTTCCCGTGATTTCACTGGTGCTGCCCTGTTGGTACAGCATATCGATTTTGGCGATATTCTCCGCCAACAATTCGGGCATTTCCAAAAAATTCTGTTTCGATTTCTCGGTACTTTCGGCAATTTGGAAAACGCTGTTTTCAGCAATATCCAGCAATTCCTCTGCCGTTTTCCCTTGTGGATTGTAGGCATTTCTAGCAATTTCTGTTCCAACTTCTGCCAACTGGCGGATAATCGCCCGCTCGTGCACAATCTCGGCATATCGTTTGATATTGGCGGCAGAAGGGATGTTTTGCGCCAATGTGTAGAGATAATCAAAGCCGCCCACTTCTTCCAGCGTATTGTTGCTCAGCAAAACATCTTGCACCGTTAAAATATCCACGGCTCGGGAGGTGCTGGCCAACGTATGGATGGCATGGAAAATCAGTCGGTGTTCGTGCCGATAAAAGTCATTCTCGGCCAATATGTCTTCTATTTTTTCCCACGCTTCACCGTCAATCAGCAAGCCGCCCAGCACCGACTGTTCCGCCTCGACGGAATGCGGCGGAACGGTTAATTGGCGTACTTCCATATCCTCCATCGCGGGCGTTTGCAGATGTTCCATTAAATAGTCCTTTTGACGAAAACTAACATTTTACGGCACTTTGTAAAAGTGCAGGCTGCTTTTATCATTGGGCAAAAAGCAGCCTGCACTTTTATCATCATTTCATGTGGCAACCCACAATATTATTGCTGATTCCAACGCTCTTGACATCCGCGGATAACCTGTTTGGCTTCTTCCGCATCGCCCCAGTGCTCCACTTTGGTCGCGCCGGGCTTTTTCAAGTCTTTGTAATGATTGAAATGGAATTCGATTTGTTTGACCAGCTGCGCCGGCAAATCAGCCAATGTTTTGATTTCATTGCCCGCATCGCGGTCGTCCGCAGGCACCACCACCACTTTGTCGTCCACTTCGCCATCATCGACAAACTTCATAATGCCGATAACGCGCGCCTGCATATAAATACCGGTCGGCAACGGATTTTTGGTGATAATCAAAGCATCCAGCTCATCACCGTCCTCGTCCAATGTTTGCGGAATGAAACCGTAATTGGTGGGCTTGGCGAAAATCTGCGGCTCAACGCGGTCCAGCTTCATCACCGCCAGTTTTCTATCCCATTCGATTTTGTGCGTGCTGCCTTCGGGAATTTCCACCACCACGTTGATAATGCCCGCGTCCACATCGCCCGCATCCAAAATTTGATTAAAATCTGCCATTTTGATTCCTAATATTGAGTTAATCCAACAAAATAAACAAAGCAGCCAAGCATCCATGCCTCGGCAGCCGTTGCAAAGGCGGTATTATAACGAAAATCGTTTTTTGCCGCGAACAATAAATTAACACAAAATGACCAAAATCGATGCATTTTTGGCATTTTGTCTTTTTACACCATTAACAAAAATTTGCAGACAATAATCGTTTGTATTATTATTGCGCCCCATGAAAAATCATAATCTTTTAAAACCCTCTGTCATCATTGTGGTGAGTTTGCTGCACGCGGGGCTGTTGGCGCTGGCGTGGAAAAGCAAAGAGCCGCCCGAGCCCGTTACGGTGGACGAATTGACCTTTGTCGATTTGGGAACGCCCGAAGGTGACGATAAACCGCTTGCAGACGGAGCTCCGGCACCTCTGGAAAACGGCGGCGCGGCACAGCCTGCCCAAGAGCAGCCTGCACCCCCTCCGCCCCCGCCGCAAGCACCTGAAAAACCCAAACCCGTGCAGGAAAAACCCGCCAATACGCCGCCACCCAAAGTGAACGCGGTTGTGCGGAACGATTTGCCTGCCGATGTGGTGCAGCCGACCAAACCGGTGGTTGAGAAACCGCCGACACCCGCACCGAAGCCGGTAGAACCGACACCGAAACCGCCGGCACCAACGCCGACCCCGCCTGCGCCCAAACCGGCGGAAACGCCGCTGAAACCGAGCACAACGGCCAGCAATAACACCAGCGGCACACCAGGCAATTCGAAAAGCCCGGGCGGTTCGCCTGATGCGGTAAACCGTCAGGACGGCGGCAAGGGCGGCGGCGGCTCCAATCCGAACAGCCAGCGTCCGGGCAACAATGCAGGCAGCCGCGACGGAGACGGTAACGGCAAACACGGCAACAGCGACAAACCGGCGGCCGACCCCAATGCCATTGTGAACGGCGGTTACGTCAAACTGCCAACCGTGGCTTACCCCCGCGCATCACAAGATGAAGGCGAAGAAGGTACTGTGAAACTTTCCGTACTTGTGGAAGCCAACGGTTCGGTGTCCGAGGTGAAAGTAACCCAATCCACCGGCCATCAACGGTTGGATGCCGCCGCCGTCCGCACTGCACGCAGTGCAGGCTACCGTCCCAAATCGGTCAACGGCACACCCGTCCGCACCCGTTTCAACACGTCTTACACGTTCTCACTTGAATAACGTGCAGGCTGCTTTTCGAACTGTTTTTTAATTTTTATCCCTGAAAGAGAGTATTCATGAATTTAGGTTTAGTATTCCAACAAGGCGATCCCGTCCTTATCGGCGTGTTCCTGTTTCTGATTTCCATGAGCATCTGCACATGGTGCGTGATTGTGCTACGCAGCATCCGCCACGTTGCCGCCAAAAAAGCCAATGCCGCCGCCAGCGAAGCCATCTGGTCGTCCAAAACGCTGGCAGGTGCGGAAAAAGCGGCCAAACAAACGCCTTCGCCCATCAGCGAGCTGACGTTGGACGCTTTGACAGCGCAACGCCGTTTCCGCGACGGCAGCCTGCAACAGCTTTCCGGCAGCCTGCCAGAACCTGAATTTCTGGAGCGCGAAGTGCGCCACAGCGCCAGCAAAATTATGAGCCGTTTCGAAGGCGGCATGACGGCTTTGGCCACCATCGGTTCGACCGCACCGTTTATCGGCCTTTTAGGTACCGTTTGGGGGATTTACCACGCCTTAATCAACATCAGCAAAAGCGGCCAGATGAGCATTGCCGAAGTATCCGGACCGATTGGCGAGGCGCTGGTGGCCACCGCCGTGGGTCTGTTTGTGGCGATTCCCGCCGTGCTGGCGTATAACTGTTTCAGCCGCGGCAACAAAAACCTGTCGCGCACGCTGCACAATTACGCCCACGACCTGCACGTCCAACTGATTAACCACAAGGAGTAAGCCATGGCTTTCGGCTCAATGAACGACCATGACGAAGACGCGCCCATGAGCGACATCAACGTTACGCCGCTGGTGGACGTGATGTTGGTGCTGCTCATCGTCTTCATGATTACCATGCCGGTGATGACGCACTCCATTCCGATGAACTTGCCCGTGGCCAGCAGCAAAACCAACGACAACCAAAACAAAATGGACATCAACCCGCTGGAAATTGCCGTGGATGCTTCGGGCAATTACGCCATTGGCGCGGATTCGGCGCAGAAAGTGGATTTGGAAGCCGTGAAACAACGCTTCCAAGAAATCGCTAAAACCAATCCAGACACCATCATTGCGATTGACGCGGACAAAGACACCGCATACGACAACGTGGTGAAAGTGTTGGAAGCGGCCAAAGAAGCCGGCCTGGCCAAAGTCGCCTTCCGCTTTCAAGCAGCCAAAGCGCCGGCCAAATAAAGTGCAGGCTGCTTTTTGAATACAAAAACCGTACCGCCATCAAAACCGATGCGGTACGGTTTTTGTTTTAACCGACAAAAGCAGCCTGCACCACGGCAAGGCCATACGGTAATTAACCGATTGGTTTAACAATACAAATTAAAGTGCAGGCTGCTTTCACCCCCCCCCAAAAAAAGCAGCCTGCACATGAACCACCGTTTATTTCAAAAATCCCGCCTGCAACGTCTGCATGCTCGCATCAATCACCTTGCGCGCAGTTTCCGACAATACAAAACGCGACGTATCGTTCGACCACATTTTCATCAGGCCGACCAAATTGCTCTCCAGATAAATCGCCGCCAACTCAATATCCGCATGTTCCGGCAGCCTGCCCTGCGCCTGACTCAACTGCAACGCGCGGGTAATCTGCCGGCGGCACACCGAATGATAATGCCCAGCCAATTCGGTCAGCGTCTGGTTACTTTCCGTCTGCTCGCATTTCAGAAACATGACCTGGCAAAATTTCCGCTGCTGCTCATTTTCTTCCAACAGGCGGAACAAATCGAACAGGCTTTGGCGCAAATGTTCCCACACATCGGCGGTATTGTTTAGCGCACCATCGTCCAGTTTTTCCATAAACACCGAATAATGTTGTTCGAACAGCGATTCAAACAACGCTTCCTTATTGGAAAAATGCCAATACAACGCACCGCGCGTCACCCCCGCCTGCTGCGCAATTTCCTGCAATGTGGCGCGGGTAACGCCCATACGCCAGAAAATTTCCAAAGCGGCATTCAGCAAGTGCTGGCGTGTTTTTTGTGCTTCCTGTTTGGTTTTTCTCATAAACGGCTTTCTGTTTGTGACTGCATTGATTTTGATAATAAAATGCGTAAATACGGTTAAAAATAGTTTAACAACATTCATCAATGTATGTATAATACCGCATTTTCCATTATTTTCAATAGTCGGCCGCTTTCTTTACAAAAGCAGCCTGCACTCCGTCAAAGGAAGATTTATTATATGGCAACACCGAAACCCTGGCGTTACGCAGCCTTGGCAGCCGCCACATTGCTCGCCTTAACTGCTTGCAACAAATCAGAAAATTCAGAAGAAGCGCAAAAAGCCGCCGCTGCCGCAAAAGCCGCGCATGTTCCGTCCGTGAACGTGGTGACCGTGAAGCCCGAAAACGTCCTGATTGAAACCGAACTGCCCGGCCGCCTGGAAGCCATACGCTCCGCAGTGATTGTGCCGCAAGTGAGCGGCATCGTCACACGCCGCCTGTTTGAAGAAGGCACCTTCGTCCGCCAAGGCCAGCCGTTGTACCAACTGGACGATGCGGCCTACCGCGCCACGCTGGAAAACGCGCGTGCCAGCCTGTTGAGCGCGCAGGCCTCCGCCGCGAAAGCCAATGCCGATTTGGCACGCTACCAGCCTTTGGTTGCCGCCGATGCCATCAGCAAACAAGAATATGACGCGGCCGTGCTGGCCAAACGTTCGGCAGAAGCTTCGATTAAAGCAGCACAAGCCGCCATCCGCTCCGCACAAGTCAATGTGAACCATGCCAATATCACCGCGCCCATCAGCGGTATTATCGGCCAGTCTTTGGTGACCGAAGGCGCGTTGGTCAGCGCAGGCAGCACGCAAATGGCCACCATCCGCCAAACCGACGTGCTGTATGTGAATATCCAGCAATCGTCCACCGATTTGCTGCGCCTGCGCCAACAACTGCTTGCGGGTGACCGCGTGCGTAACGACGGCGTGGAAGTGAGCATCCTTTTGGAAGACGGCAGCGAATACGAACACAAAGGCCGCCTGCTGTTTATCGACAGCTCCGTGGAAGAAAGCACCGGCCAAGTCATGGTGCGCGCCGCCGTGCCCAACCCCGACCAGGCGTTGATGAGCGGCATGTTCGTGCGCGTGAAACTGCCGCTGACCGGCGTTTTGAATGCGTTCCTCGTGCCGCAGCAAGCCGTAACGCGTGGCGAAAAAGACACCGTGATGGTGGTTACGCCCGAAGGCAAAATGGAGCCGCGCCCTGTGAAAGTGGTGGGCCAAAAAGGCACGAATTGGATTATCACCGAAGGCTTGAAAGCGGGCGACAAAGTGATTGTGGAAGGCACGATGCTGGCCGCCATGTCCGGCGCGCAAAAAGTGCAGCCGAAAGAATGGACACCGCCGCAAACGCAAAAACCGGCCGCCGCGGCTTCCGCACCCGCGCAGGCTGCCGCCGCTTCCGAAGTGCGGGCTGCCTCTGCAACACCTGCCGCACCGAAAGTGCAGGCTGCTTCTTCCGCATCCGCCGCTTCCGCAGCAAAATAACGGAGACCACGGCACATGGCTAAATTCTTTATTGACCGGCCCATTTTTGCATGGGTTATCTCCATTTTCATTATGATTGCGGGTGTGATGGGGATTCGCAAACTCCCCATTTCGCAATATCCGTCCGTGGCCGCGCCCACCATCACTCTGACCGCTGCTTATCCCGGCGCTTCGGCACAAGTGATGGAAGACAGCGTGCTGGCCGTTATCGAGCGCAATATGTACGGCGTGGAAGGCTTGGATTACATGAGCACTTCCGCTTCTTCCAACGGTTCGGGCAGCGTAACGCTGACCTTCACGCCCGATACCGACGAAGATTTGGCGCAAATGAACGTGCAGAACAAATTGTCGGAAGTGACCGCTCAGCTGCCCTCCGTGGTGCAGACCAACGGTATTACCGTGTCCAAAGCGCGCTCCAACTTCCTGATGATTGTGTTTCTGGATTCCGACACCAAATCCGCCGAAGAGCTGAAAGACTATGCACAGCGCAACATCGTTCCCGAATTGCAGCGCGTGGACGGCGTGGGCAACGTGCGCCTGTTCGGTTCACAACGCGCCATGCGTATTTGGGTGGACCCCGTCAAACTGAAAAACTACAACCTGTCGTTTAACGATATCAGCACTGCCATCCGGGCGCAAAATGCGCAACTGTCGGTCGGCGCACTCGGCAACACGCCCAACGTGAAAGGCCAGCAAATCACCGCCACCGTATCGGCGGAAGGCCAGCTGAAAACCCCCGAAGAATTCGGCAACATCTTCCTGAAACAAAACACCAACGGTGCCAATGTTTACCTGAAAGACGTGGCGGAAATCAAACTGGGCAGCCAAGACTATAGCGCGTCTTCTTTCCTGAACGGCAAAGAAGCCGCCGGTATGGCCGTGTCACTGTCCAATACCGGTAACGCACTGCAGGCTGCTTCCGATGTCAAAGCCAAAATGGCGGAATTGCAGAAATACTTCCCCACAGGCGTCACATGGTCATCGCCTTACGACACTTCAACCTTTGTGGACCTGTCGATTAAGAAAGTGATCAGCACGCTGGGCGAAGCCATCGTGTTGGTATTCATCGTGATGTTCCTGTTCCTGCAAAATTTCCGCTACACGCTGATTCCGACCATCGTCGTCCCCGTTTCGTTGTTGGGCGCGTTCGCTGCCATTTCGTATTTGGGCATGTCGATTAACGTGATGACCATGTTCGCCATGGTGCTGGTTATCGGTATTGTGGTGGACGATGCGATTGTGGTGGTGGAAGCCGTGGAACGCATTATGGCGGAAGAAGGCCTGCCGCCCAAAGCCGCCACGCGCAAAGCCATGAGCCAAATTTCCGGTGCCATTGTCGGCATTACCGCCGTTTTGATTTCCGTATTCGTGCCGTTATCAATGTTGAGCGGCGCATCGGGCAATATTTACCGCCAGTTCTCGCTCACCATGGTGTTTGCCATCGGATTCTCGGCATTCTTGGCTTTAACGCTCACCCCCGCGCTGTGTGCCACCATGCTGAAACCGATTCCCAAAGGGCACAACCACACCAAGGGCGGCTTCTTCGGCTGGTTCAACCGCACATTCAATACCGGCACGCGCAAATATTCCGGCTGGATTGCCGCCGTTTTGCGTAAATCGTTTGTTACCTTTGTGATTTACTTGGGGATTACAGCCGGTGCGGCAGTGATGATTAAAAAGCTACCCACATCCTTCTTGCCCGGCGAAGACCAAGGCTTTATCATAACCAGCCTGCAGCTGCCCACCGGCGCAACGCAGGAACGCACCGAAAAAGCCCTCAATACATTGGTGGGCGTGGCCAAAAACATGCCTGAAGTCAAAGACGTGATTACCGTATCCGGCTTTAACTTCATTAGTGGCAACGGACAAAACATGGGCATGGGCTTCATCATGCTCAAAGACTGGTCCGAACGTACCGCCACAGGCAGCGATGCCGACAGTGTAGCCAAAAAAATCACCGGCGCGGTCAGCGGTGTATTGGAAGACGGTGTCGCATTTGCCATGAGTCCTCCGCCGATTATGGAGCTGGGCAACAATTCGGGCTTCAGTTTCTACCTGCAACAGCGCGGCACCGCCAATCACGATGATTTGGTCGCCAAGCGCAACGAACTGATGGCGAAAATGCGCGAAAATCCGCAAATGTTCAACGCACAAGCCATCCGTGCTTCCGGTTTGGAAGACGCGCCGCAGTTGAAAATTGAAATCGACCGTGCCGCCGCAGCCGCCAACGGTGTGAGCTTTGCCAGCATCAACAGCGTGCTGGGGTCGGCCATGTCGTCCAGCTATGTGAACGACTTCCCGAACGACGGGCGTTTGCAGCGCGTGATTGTGCAGGCTGCCGCAGAAGCGCGCATGCAGCCGGAAGACATTCTGGCGCTCACCGTGCCCTCTTCCAACGGCACTTTGATTCCATTATCCACCTTCACCACCGTTTCGTGGGTGAAAGGCGTGGAGCAGAGCCAGCGTTTCAACGGCTATCCGGCCATGTCGGTGTCGGGTGCGCCCGCAGCGGGCAAATCCACCGGCGAAGCCATGGCGGAAGTGAAACGGCTCGTGTCCGAACTGGACGGCAACTACAGCTTGGAATGGGGCGGCCAGTCGCGCGAAGAAGCCAAAGGCTCTTCCCAAACCAATATGCTTTACGCGTTGGCTGCCGTGGCCGTATTCTTGGCATTGGCGGCGCTGTATGAAAGCTGGTCGATTCCGATGGCTGTGATTATGGTGGTGCCGCTGGGTATTTTGGGCGTTGCCACCGGCGCGGTTATCCGCCAATACAGCATGGACACCTATTTCACGGTGGGCATGATTACCGTGATGGGTCTGAGTGCCAAAAACGCGATTTTGATTATCGAATATGCCAAACTGCTGCAAGACTCCGGCAAATCGGTGGGCGATGCGGTGCTGCGCGCCGCCAAGCTGCGCTTCCGCCCGATTCTGATGACCTCGTTCGCGTTTATCTTGGGCGTTGTGCCGCTGTATATCGCATCGGGCGCATCGTCCGCCAGCCAGCGCGCCATCGGCACCGCCGTGTTCTGGGGTATGCTCATCGGCACCTTCCTGTCCGTCTTCTTTGTGCCCGTATTCTATTTAATCGTGCGCAAAATCTTCAAGGGCAAATCCGACCCCGTGCAAGGCGAATTGGATTTGATTCCCGACGAAGAAGACATGGATATTCCGCAGAAATATTAAAAACCACGGTGCAGGCTGCTTTGAAGCAACCACGAAAAGCAGCCTGCACCCCAAACAAGAGATGTTTATGATGATGAAAAAAGCCTTTATCCTGACCGGCGTGAGCCTGGCCCTGTCCGCGTGTAACCTTGCGCCCAAATACGAGCGCCCCGAAGTCGAGCTGCCCAGTAGCCAGTTCCGCCACAACAAAGTGAGCGACACCCGCGCCATTCAGGCCGCCTCCCTCGGTTGGAAAGACTATTTTGCCGACCCGCGCCTGCACGCACTGATTGAACTGGCGCTGAAAAACAACACCGACTTGCGCACCGCCAACCTGAACGTGGAGCAAGTCCGCGCCCAATACGCCATCACCCGCAGCGCAGAACTGCCCTCGCTCAACGGCTCGGCAGGCGCCACACGCAGCGGCAACGCGCAAGGCGTGGGCAACAGCTTCTCCGTGGGCTTGGGCATTTCCGCTTTCGAGCTGGATTTGTGGGGGCGCGTGCGCAACAGCAGCGAAGCCGCCCTGCAAAGCTATTTCGCCACCGCCGCCAGCCGCGACAGCACCCATTTGAGCCTGATATCCACTGTCGCCAAAGCCTATTTCAACCAACAATACGCATTGGCCAGCGCGGATTTGGCGCAGCGTGTCCTAAAAACCCGCCAGGAAACCTACCGCCTGTCGCAACTGCGTTACCGTGCGGGCGTGATTTCCGCTTTGGATTTGCGCGAACAGGAAGCCACCATCGCCGCTGCCCAAGCCAGCTATGCCGAAGCCGTTAAAAATGCCGAGCTGGCGCGCAACCAAATCGAACTGCTCATCAGCCAAAAAATCCCCGACAACCTGCCGGCCGCCCTGCCCTTGAGCCGCCAGTTCAAAATCCGCCAGCTGCCCGCCGGCCTGCCGTCCGATTTGCTGCTGAACCGGCCCGACATCATCGCCGCCGAGCACAACATGAAACAGGCCAACGCCAATATCGGCGCGGCGCGTGCCAATTTCTTCCCGCGCATCAGCCTGACCGGCAGCCTGGGCCTCGGCAGCCCGCAGTTGAGCAACCTGTTCAGCAGCGGCAGCAAATCATGGTCGTTTGGCGGTTCTGCCGGCCTGCCGATTTTCGACTGGGGCAGCAATAGTGCGAATTTGGATGCTGCCAAAATCGCCCAGCAAAAAACCGTGGTGGCTTATGAAGCGGCGGTCGAATCCGCATTCCGCGAAGTATCGGACGCTTTGGCGGCACGCTCCGCGCTGAACGCGCAATACAATGCCAATGTTACCCAAAGCAAAGCCTTTGCCGACCGCCTGCGCCTGGTGCGCCTGCGCTATCGCCACGGCGTGTCCAGCTCGCTGGATTTGCTCGATGCGGAACGCAGCAACTATTCGGCCAGCAGCAACCTGCTCGCCACCGAATTGAGCCTGCTGGAAAACATGGCGGATTTGTATAAAGTGTTGGGCGGCGGCCTGAAACGGTACACGCACGACACGCCAGATACCGCGGTGCAGGCTGCTTCGGAAGCCCGCTGACCATCCGCCATCACGCAGCGGCCGAACGGTTTTCAGGTTCGGCCGTTTTTGTATAGTGGATTAAAATAAAAATGAGACAAGGCGGCGAGCCGCAAGGCGTACAAGTAGTACGTCAAGGCGAGCCAACGCCGTATCATTGCGATTTTAATTCACTATTATTGCCGACACATCTGCAAAGCCAAAAAGCAGCCTGCACTTTTCACGGTTTATGAAAGTGCAGGCTGCTTTTTCGTATGATGACTTCCCGTCAGGCCAAGGGTGCCAGCAGTTGCTCGAACGCTTTTTCAAACTGCTTCAAGCCGTCGTCTTGCAGGCGCGTGGCCAGCGTTTCCACGTCAATGCCCAGTTGCGCCGTTTCCGCCAGTTGCGCCAATGCTTCTTCCGTGCCTTCGGTCAGTGTGCAGGCTGCTTTTCCGTGGTCGATAAAGGCGTTCAGCGTGGCATCGGGCACCGTGTTCACCGTTTCCGCGCCAATCAGGCTGTCCACATACAGCGTGTCGGGATACGCGGGGTTTTTCACACCGGTGGAAGCCCACAGCAGCGAAACTTTGTTCGCGCCCTGCTCCGCCAGCCGTGCAAATTCGGGCGCGGCAAAAAATGCCTGCCAATCCAGATACGCGGCTTTGGCCAACGCAATGGCAATTTTGCCTTGCAGGTGTTCGGGCAGCGTGGCATCCAGCGCAGCGTCCACGCGCGAAATGAAGAAGCTCGCCACCACATGAACGGCACGCGCATCGCCGCCCGCCGCCAAGCGTTTCGCAATGCCGTCCGCATAAGCGCGGTAAGCCTTCAGCGTTTGGCGGCGCGAAAACAGCAGCGTCAGGTTCACGCTGATGCCGTCCGCCACCAGCTCGGTCAATGCCTGCAAACCTTCGTCGGTGGCCGGCACTTTAATCATCACATTCGGGCGGTTGATGGCGGCGTGCAGGCGTTTGGCTTCGTCAATCGTGCCTTGCGCGTTGCGCGACAGTTCGGGCGACACTTCCAGGCTCACAAATCCCGTGTTGCCGCCGGAACGGTCGAATTCGGCGCGGCAGACGTCGCAGGCAGCCTGCACATCGGCCACGGCCAAGGTTTCGTAAATCGTTTTGGCATCTTTGCCCTGTTGTTTCAGTGTTTCGATATCAGCGGCATACAGCGCGTCGCCCGAAAAGGCTTTTTGGAAAATGGCCGGATTGGACGTTACGCCGCACACGCCCTGTTCCAGCATTTTCGCCAATGCGCCGCTTTGCACCAAGGTGCGCGACAAATTGTCCAACCAGATTTGTTGTCCCAGTTTTTTCACTTCGGCTAAAATCGTCATATCGTTCTTCTTTCGTTTTTGTTTGAGATGCGGAAAGCGCAAATGTAAACCTTTTCGCGCCGGTTGAACAGGGTGGCGGCAAAATTTAACGGCGCGCGTGCCGAAAGCAGCCTGCACATTTGCCACCGCCCCAAATTTTCCGCTAATATTGCCCACTTTTGCCGCATTTTCCAAAGCAGCCTGCACATGAAAATCCTGAAAGACAGCGCGGTTTACCTGCTGGGCGAACTGTTTGCCAAAGCCCTGCCCTTCCTGCTCCTGCCCTATCTGACGCGCAAACTCGGCGCGGCAGGCTTCGGCGAACTGTCGTATTACCAAACCGTCCTGTCGCTGCTGGCACTCGCATTCGGCTTAAGCCAAGACGGCGCCATCACGCGCTATTTTTATTTTTACGGCAAGCGCAACCTGCCCAACGTTTTGCGCACGGGCGGCCTGTACACCCTCGCGCTCACCCTGCTCGGCCTGCTGTTCGCCTGGTGGCGGCAATCGTGGATTTTGGGCTTTGTCGTGCTCACCGCGGGCAGCCAAACCCTGCTCGGCACGCAACTGGCCTGGCGGCAATGCCAAAAACGCGCCCTGCCTTATGTGGCGATACAAATCAGCAGCAGCGCATTGTCCGCCGTCCTCACCGTCCTCCTGTTGGAATGCACGGCATACCAGCCGGTCGCCATGCGCTTTGCCGCGCTGTGTTCGGTCAATTTTGCCGTGGCCGCCGCCGCATATTGCTGGGCCAATCAAAAGCAGCCTGCACATTTCACCCGCCGCCGCGCCCTGCATTCGCTGCGCTATATCCTGGCCTTCGGCCTGCCCCTGCTGCTGCACCACGCCAGCGGCTTCGTCAAAGGCCAGCTCGACCGCATCATCATCTACCGCATGTATTCCGCCGCCGAATTGGGCGTGTATGCCGCCGCCCTGCAACTGGCCGGCATTCTGAGCATTATCCTGATGGCGGTGAACAAAGCCACCGTGCCGTATTATTATCACGCCATCGAACAGAAAAAACTCACCGCCCGCCACGTCCGCCGCTGGGCATGGTTCGGCTTCTGCGCCGCGCCGCTGTTCGCCGCCGCCGTCTGGTGCATGCCCGAATCCTGGTTCGTGTGGTTTTTAGGGGCGCAATATATCGGCGCGCACCACTATATCGTCCTCTTCACCTTGGGCTACGCACTCACCATCCCCTATTACCTGCTGGTCAATTACCTGTTCTATTTCGGCAAAAATTCGCTGATTTCCAGCATTTCCCTATTGTCCGCCGCCATTTACCTGCTGATTCTGTTCGCCGTCGCACAGCTGGGCATGGCCTGGCTGCCGTGGGCGATGGTGGCCGGCAACCTCGCCATTTTGCCGATTCTGTATTATTTCGTGCGCCCAAACGCGGCAGATTAACCCAATGGATTATCAAACGGCCGAAAATCCGTTAAAATACCGCCTTTAAGGTTTATTGCCCTCACAAGGCGCTCCCTTGCAGCTCAAAGCAGCCTGCACTTTATTTCTCTTTTATAATAAGGAAAACTCATGTCTAAATTGATTTTGGTATTAAACTGCGGTTCGTCTTCTTTGAAAGGAGCGGTTTTGAACAGCGAAAACGGCGATGTGCTGTTGAGCTGCTTGGGCGAAAAACTGAACCTGGCAGATGCCTACATCACATTTAAAGTGAACGGCCAAAAAGAACGTGTCGATTTGAGCGCAACGCCGAACCACACCGGCGCAGTGGGCGCAATGCTGGAAAAACTGAAAGCAATGGGTCTGGATAGCCAAATCGGCGCCATCGGCCACCGCGTGGTGAGCGGCGGCGAAGAATACAGCGAATCCGTGCTGATTGACGACAGCGTGATGGCGGCCATCGAAAAATGCATTCCGCTGGCACCGCTGCACAACCCTGCCAACCTGTTGGGCATCCGCGCCGCGCAAGACATCTTCAAAGGCCTGCCGAATGTGGCCGTGTTCGACACCGCATTCCACCAAACCATGCCCGAACACGCCTATATGTATGCCATCCCCCGCAAGTTCTACCGCGATTTGGGCGTGCGCCGCTACGGTTTCCACGGCACCAGCTACCGCTTCGTGGCCGAAGAAGCCGCCAACGTTTTGGGCGCGGACAAAAACAATTTGAAACTGGTCATTGCCCACTTGGGTAACGGCGCCTCCATCACCGCCGTGCGCAACGGCAAATCCATGGACACCAGCATGGGTCTGACACCTTTGGAAGGCTTGGTGATGGGTACGCGTTCGGGCGATGTGGACCCAAGCATCTTCTCATTCTTGGCCGACAACCTGAAATTGAGCACCCAGCAAATCACCGACATTCTGAACAAAGAAAGCGGCCTGATGGGCATTTCCGAGCTGTCCAGCGACTGCCGCGTGATTGAAGACGAATCGCTGAACGGCCACGAAGGCGCCGTATTGGCACTGGAAATGTTCTCCTACCGCCTGGCGAAATATGTCGCTTCCATGGCCGTGGCGGCCGGCGGTTTGGACGCATTGGTGTTCACCGGCGGTATCGGCGAGAACTCCGACATCATCCGCGAAAAAGTATTGAACTACTGCGAATTCTTGGGCTTCAGCGTGGACAAAGAAGCCAACACGGCGGCACGCTTCGGTAAAGCAGGCGTGATTACCGCTGCCGACAGCAAAGTCAAAGCCGTGGTCATCCCGACCAACGAAGAACTGATGATTGCACAAGACACTGCACGTTTGAGCGGCTTGTCGGCATAATCGTCCGGTCAATCAATACAAGTGCAGGCTGCTTTTTCGGCAAATGGAAAAGCAGCCTGCATTTTATTGCGCTCGTGATTTCATCAACCATATATAGTGGATTAAAATTGCCATGATACGGCGTTGGCTCATTTTTATTTTAATCCACTATAAAAAATGGAAATTGAAAAGTGCAGGCTGCTTTTGATACCCCAAAAAGCAGCCTGCACCCTGTTTATCCGCCTATCGAAAGCCCTGCGCCTGCAAAAAATCCGCCATTTCTTCGGCAAACTGCAAATAGCCCTTCGCATTCGCATGCACCGCGTCCGACTTCAAATCCTTGTCGCCCAAAATATCCGCCCACGCGCCTTTTAGCAGCGGCACTCGGTATTTTTCCGCCAAATCCGAAAACAAGGCATGCTCGGACACGCGCCCAATCAGCGCGCCGGTCGTGAAATACGGAATTGCCACCAGCACCAACGGCACTTTGGCCGCCTGAATCTGCTCAATCATCCGGCTGATATTGGCCACGGTTTCGCTTTCCGGTTTCTTTTGCAGGAAATCGTTGCCGCCAATGCTGACCAGCACGAGCTTGGGATTCTGCTTCATCAAACCGGGCAGCCGCGCCAATGCCTGCGCGCTGGTATCGCCCGACACACCGCCGTTGATGACCTTCCAACCCGTGATTTTGGCCAACTGCGTCGGATAATCTTCGCCCGGGCGCGCGCCATAGCCTTCGGTTAAGGAATCGCCGAGCGCCAACACCGTGCTGCCTGCGGGGATTTTGGCATATTTTTTGGCGGAACGGCATGCGCTAGCCGCCAATAAAATGGCGCTGACTTGCAAAAAATGCCGCCGTGTCAGCGGATAAGGTGTGTTTGCCATGTCGGAATCAGCTGTTAAGGGCGCTGTATTGCTCGGCCGTCAACAGCGTTTCGATGTCTTGCACCTGCGCGGGACGGATGACGAAAAACCAGCCTGCATCATAAGGCGATTCGTTCACGGTTTCGGGGCTGCCGTCCAACGCGCCGTTCACCGCCACCACTTCGCCCGCAATCGGGCAATACACATCGGAAGCGGATTTCACCGATTCCACCAATGCAGCCTGCTCTCCCGCGGCAAACGTTGCACCCACGGCGGGCAGTTCGATAAACACAATGTCGCCCAATGCGTTCTGGGCGGTGTCGGTAATGCCGATTTGGGCAGTGCCGTCTTCTTGCAGCCGCACCCATTGGTGCTCTGCGCTATAACGCAATTCTGTCGGAATCTGACTCATTTTTCTTTTCCATTAAATCACATAGATAAAATCATCGCACAGCAGCGATTGGTCCATATCGGCGGCGGGCGTGTTTTTGGACAAGCCCACGGCTTTGGCGGGCACGCCGACCACGGTGGTCTGCGGTTCGACATCGCGCACCACCACGCTGCCTGCGCCGATTTTCGCGCAATGGCCGATGCGGATATTGCCCAGCACGGACGCATTCGCGCCAATCATCACGCCGTCGCCGATTTTCGGGTGGCGGTCGCCGCTTTCTTTGCCCGAACCGCCCAGCGTTACGCCGTGCAGCAGCGAAATATTGTTGCCCAACACGGCGGTTTCGCCAATCACAATGCCCGTGCCGTGGTCGAACATGATGCCGCAGCCGAATTTCGCGCCCGGATGGATGTCCACGCCGAACACTTCGGAGGCGCGGTTTTGCAGGAAATAGGCCAGCGTTTTGCGTCCCTGCCGCCAAAGCGCGTGGTTGATCCGGTGCGTTTGGATGGCGTGGAAGCCTTTGAAATACAGCAGCGGCAGCGAATAGGCATCGCAAGCCGGGTCGCGTTCGTAACACGCGGTGATGTCGCTTTCCACGGCGCGGGTGATGTCGGGATGGTGCTGCAAAACGTGCAGGAAGGTTTCGTACAGCGCGCGCGCGTCCATGGTGCTGCTGGATAATTTGCTGGACAAATGGAAGGCCAGAACGTGCGCCAGGCTGTCGTGCCGCAGCACGGTCAAATGCAGGAAACTGGCGAGCATGGGCTCTTCGCGTGCGGCGGCTTCCACTTCCGCGCGGATGGTGTGCCAAAGGTTGGCCGTTGTGATCATGCGTTGTCCTTTTGGTGTGTAAAGTGCAGGCTGCTTTTTAAAATGCGAAAAGCAGCCTGCACCTGTTATGGCCGTTGGTTTAAGGCATCAACATGCCGCCGTTCACATGCAGCGTTTGGCCGGTAATGTAACGCGCCTGGTCGGAGGCGAGGAACAGCACCGCGTCGGCCACGTCCTGCGCTTCGCCGAAGCGGCCCAATGCGGTTTGCGCTTCAAACGTTTTGCGCGTTTCTTCCGGCAGGGCGCGCGTCATGTCGGTGTCGATAAAGCCGGGGGCGACACAGTTCACCGTAATGCCGCGCGAACCGACTTCGCGTGCCAGCGATTTGCTGAACCCCTGCAAGGCGGCTTTGGCGGCGGCATAGTTCGTCTGCCCCGCATTGCCCATGGTGCCGACCACCGAGGTAATCGTGATGATACGGCCACTGCGTTGTTTCATCATGCCGCGCATCACGGCTTTGCAGGCGCGGTACACGGATTTCAGGTTCACATTCATGATGTCGTCCCACTCTTCGTCCTTCATGCGCATCAGCAGGTTGTCGCGCGTGATGCCTGCATTATTGACCAGGATATCCAGTTTGCCGAATTCTTTTTCAATATCGGCAATCAGCGTTTCAATGCCCTGCTCATCTGTCGCATTCAGCGTGCGGCCGTGGCCGTTCCATTGCGCCAAACGCTCGCCGATGGCGGCGGCACCGCCTTCGGAAGTGGCCGTGCCGATAACGGTGGCGCCGGCCTGTGCCAATGTGTCGGCAATCGCCGCGCCGATTCCGCGCGATGCGCCGGTCACCAAAACGGTTTTACCTGTCAGGTTTTGTGTCGTCATAATGTCGTCCTAATGATTGGATTTTAAAAATGCAAACGGTTTACTGCGCGTGTGCGGCGATAAATTCTTCCACGCTGCTTTGCGACACCAGAGCGGTGCAGGCTGCTTCTTTGTCGATGCGTTTGGCCAAACCGGCCAACACTTTGCCCGGCCCGCATTCGGCCGATTGGGTGATGCCTTCGCGCACCAGCAGCTGCACGGTTTCCGTCCAGCGCACGGGCGAATACAGCTGGCGCACCAACGCGTCTTTGATTTGTGCGGGTTCGGCATGCGCGGCCACGTCGGCATTGTGAATCACGCGGATGCGCGGCGGCTGCACATCGACTTCGTTCAACGCGGCGGCCAGTTTTTCCGCTGCAGGCTGCATCAGGCGGCAATGCGACGGCACGGACACGGGAAGCGGCAGGGCGCGTTTGGCACCGGCTTCTTTGGCCGCCTGCATGGCACGTTCCACCGCCGCGGTATTGCCGGCAATCACCACTTGCCCCACGGAATTGAAGTTCACGGCTTCGCACACTTCGCCCTGTTCGGCGGCGGCGCACACTTGGCGGACGACATCATCGTCCAAACCCAGAATTGCCGCCATCGCGCCCACGCCCTGCGGCACGGCGGACTGCATCAATTCGGCACGGCGGCGCACCAAACGCACCGCATCGGCAAAGTGCAGGCTGCCTGCGGCCACCAGCGCGGTGTATTCGCCCAGGCTGTGCCCTGCGGCCACATCGGGCGTTTTGCCGCCTGCCGCCAAATAAGCGCGGTACGTCGCCACGCCCGCCGCCAGCATCAAGGGCTGCGTATTGACGGTTTGGCCGATGAGTTCGGCATCTTCGCCGTTCATCATCACCCACAAATCCTGACCCAATGCGTCCGAGGCTTCGGCAAAGGTGTCGCGCACCGCTGAAACGCCGTCAAAACCGCTCATCATGTTCAAGCTTTGCGAGCCTTGTCCGGGAAAGAAAAATGCAAATGGCATGGCTAATCCTTCTGTTGTCTGAAATGGGGCTATCATAGCACGAAATGCAGGCTTCTCCGCATTTGCACGGCGGATTTCTTTTCAGCCGCCGTTTTGCAGCAGCCACAAAAATCCTTTGGCGGTGCGCGTGTCCGAACCGCTGAAATGCCCGCCTTCGTTCCATTCCAAAACATGGCGCGGCGCGCGGTCGGTATCGGCGAGAATTTGCGCGTATTCGCGGATGCGGCGGCCGATTTGTGCCAATACAGGGTGTTTGGCGTTTTCTTCTTTCGTGCCGAGACTCAAATATACGGATTCGGCGTGCAGGCTGCTTTTGGCGGCAAATTCAAGCCAGCCTTCGTACCACACGGAAGGCGATACGCCCGCCACACCGCAAAATTTGTCCGTCCGATAACCGCTCCACAAGGCGAACAGCCCTGCCAGCGAATAGCCGCCCAGAAAACAGCGCGCGTTGCCATGCGCCATGCCGAGGCGTTCCGCGCAATGCGGCAGAAAGTGGCGGCACATCCAGTCCAACGTGTCCGCCGCACCGCTGCCGAAGCGGCCTTTTCCGTGCAGCAGCGGCATTTCCCACGGCGTGAGTTCTTGATTCCAATCGTCGATGTGAAAGGCGGCCAGGCCGAACCGCTTGTCCGTGTTGTCCGCAATATAGGCAACTTCGCTGTCCAGCAGCGCCCTGTCGTGTTCGTCAACGGGCTGGACCAGCAGGTATTCCGCGTTCTCCTGCGCGTACCATACGCAGTCTTTGCCTGCAATGTGCATTTCCGTTTTCTTCATATCGTGCCTTTCATTATTGCGCCGCGTATTCGGGGAACAAAGCAGCCTGCACCTGCCGCCATGCCGTATCGGTGGGCGCGGCGATGTGGATTTCGCGCTGCTGCGGGTCGGTGAATTGCAGGCTTTCGGCGTGGAGCAGCAGCCGCGTGTTGCCGCAAAATTGGTGGATGGCGCGGTTTTGGCGCAAATCGCCGTGCGTGGTATCGCCCACAATCGGGTGGAAAATGTGTTTGAGGTGGCGGCGGATTTGGTGTTTGCGCCCGGTGTGCGGCATGAGGCGCAGCAGCGAATAGCGCGAGGTGGGATAACGCGGCGTGCTGACGATGGGCAGTTCGCTGCGGGCCAGTGTGCGGTATTCGGTGCAGGCTGCTTGGGCGGGCTTGTCGCCGTCGGCGTACCGGTCGGCAATTTTATCGAGCTGTTCTTTGAGCGGGTAATCAATGCAGCCTGCATCGTCCGTCCAGCCGCGCGCGATGGCGAGATAGGTTTTGCGGACAAGGCGGCTGCCGAATTGCCCGGTAAAATATTGGGCGGCTGCGCGGTGCAGGGCAAACAGCATAATGCCCGACGTGGGGCGGTCGAGCCGGTGGACGGGGAAAACGTGCCGACCCAGTTGGTCGCGCAGGGTTTGCAGCAGGAACACGGTTTCGCCGCAAGAAAGCCATGTGCGGTGGACCAGCATATCGGCCGGTTTGTTCACGGCAATGTAATCATCTGTTTGAGCAAGGATTTCTATCATACGGAAAATGCGGCAAAGGTAAAAAAGCAGCCTGCACCCGCTATAAACGGAAAGTGCAGGCTGCTTTTGGCGTTGGCCATTACGATTCGGCTGTGGCGAGCCACGCGCTATTGTCCTGCAAAATGCGTACCAGCGCGTCCAAAAATTCTGGATTGTCGTTCAGGCAGGGGATGTAGTGGAACTGTTCGCCGCCGGCCGCGTGAAACTGCTCGCGCCCCGCAATGGCAATCTCTTCCATCGTTTCCAGGCAGTCCGACACAAAGCCGGGGCAAATCACGTCCAGCCGCCGCACGCCCTGTTTTTTCGGCAAGGTAGAAAACAGCGTCTGCGTGGAGGGCTCAATCCATTTGTTCTTGCCGAAACGGCTTTGGAACGACACCACATAATCTTTTTCCGTCAAACCCAGCTCTTTGGCGGTTAATTGCGCTGTGCGGCGGCATTCGTCCGCATAAGGGTCGCCCAAATCGCTGTGCCGCTGCGGAATGCCGTGGAAGCTGAACATCAGCAAATCGCCGCTGCCGTGCTGTGCGCGGTAATTGTGGATTTGCTGCGCCAATGCGCGGATATACGCCGGATGGTCGTAAAAACGGCTGATGCTGCACACCGACATCTGGTTGCGCTGCGCCAAAATTTCGCGCCACACTTTGTCCAGCGCCGCACCCGTGCAGCTGCCGGCGTATTGCGGATACAGCGGCAGCACCAGCAGCTTGCCCACGCCTTGGCTTTTCAGCGCGTCGATACTTTCGGCGATGGACGGTTTGCCATACGTCATGGCATATTCGACACACACCGTTTCGGGCAGCAGGCGGCGCAGGCCTTCGGCTTGCCGGCGGGTAAACACCAAGAGCGGCGAACCTTCCTTGAACCAGATTTTTTCATAAGCATGCGCGCTTTTTTTGCTGCGAAACGGCAACACAATGCCGCGCAACAGCGGCTGCCACACCCATTTGGGCAATTCCACCACCCGCGTGTCGGACAAAAATTCGCGCAAATAAGCGCGGACCGCCTCCGGCTTGGGTGCGGACGGTGTGCCCAGGTTCAGCAGCAGCACGCCGATGCGTTCCTTCTCGGCAGCATGGTTCGGATATTCCGGTTTGAATTTCATTTGCTTCGTTCCGTCAAAAAAGCAGCCTGCACTTTCGTGTGCCCAAATGACGCTATCCGTGTGCAGGCTGCTTTTGATGGGTCATTCGGGCGGCGTGTCCGCTTATTCGGACACGGCAGGCAGCGTCATGTCCAACACGGACTGCGTTTGCCGTGTGCGGAAATCGGCCAATTTTTGTGCCAGTGCGGCATCTTGGTTCGCCAGCAGCGACACGGCGAACAAGGCCGCATTGGCCGCGCCCGCCTCGCCAATCGCAAACGTGGCCACCGGCACGCCTTTGGGCATTTGCACGATGGACAGCAGCGAATCTTCGCCGCGCAGATATTTGCTCGGCACGGGCACGCCCAGCACGGGCAGCGTAGTTTGGCTGGCCACCATGCCCGGCAGGTGCGCCGCGCCGCCCGCTCCGGCGATAATCGCCTGCAAGCCGCGCGCCTGTGCCGATTTGGCGTATTCGAACATTAAATCGGGCGTGCGGTGCGCCGATACGACTTTGGCTTCGTAGGCAACGCCGAACTGTTCCAGCACGCGCGCGGCATGTTCCATCACCGCCCAATCGCTGTTGCTGCCCATGATGATACCGATTTTGACCATAACGCCGCCTTCCGTTTATTTGAAGAAATCGCCGAAGCCGGGGGGCAGGCCCTGCGTGAACTGTGCCATGCGCGCCGCCGTGGTTTGCTCGGCTTTTTCGTGCGCATCGGCAATCGCCGCCAAAATCAAATCTTCCAGCATTTCTTTGTCGTCCGCCGCTTCGGCGATTAAATCGGGACTGATGTCGAGCTGCGTAACCACATGGCCGCAAGTGGCCTTCACTTTCACCAAGCCGTTGCCCGCCTGGCCTTCCACTTCGGTCTGCGCCAATTCGGCTTGGGCTTTCTTCATATTGTCCTGCATTTTTTGGGCTTGCTGCATCAAGCCGCCCAATCCGGCTTTACCAAACATGGTGGGTCTCCTAAATCTGTTGGAAAAATAATGTTTCAGTATAACAAAATTCGCTTTTGTTGAGTATATGCCCTATTCGGCGGCAAATTCCAAATTGTCGATTAAGCGTGTTTTGCCCAGGCGTGCCGCGGCCAGAACCACCAGCCGAGTGTCGCCCAAACGGGCAATGTGCAGGCTGCCTTGCGTGCGGATTTCGACATAATCCACCTGCCAGCCGTGCTGTTGCAGGTTGTGGGCGGCGGCATTTTGCAGGGCGGCATAATCGCGGTTGCCCGCCCGCACGGCTTGCGCCACGGCCTGCAATTCGCGGAACAGGCGCGGTGCTTCACGCCGCTCTTCGGCCGACAGGTATTGGTTGCGGCTGGACAGTGCCAGTCCGTCTTCCGCACGCCCCGTATCGACGGGGATAATCCGCACGGGGATGTTCAAATCGTCCGTCATGCCTTGGATGATGGCCAGTTGCTGATAATCTTTTTTGCCGAAGCAGGCGGCATCGGGCTGCACGATGTTGAACAGCTTGCACACCACGGTGGCCACGCCGCGGAAATGGTTCGGGCGGAATTGGCCGCACAATTCGTTTTGCAGGTGCGGCGGTTCGACTTGGTAATCCTGCCGCACGCGCGGATAAAGCTCTTGCTCGTTCGGCGCGAACAGCACGCTCACGCCGGCATCGCGCAGTTTGGCGGCATCGTCTTCCAATGTGCGCGGATATTGGTCGAAATCTTCGCCCTGCCCGAATTGCAGGCGGTTCACAAACACGCTCACCACAACGTGTTCGGCAGCGGCGCGGGCTTGGGCGACCAGTGCCAGATGGCCTGCGTGCAGGTTGCCCATGGTCGGCACGAAGGCAACACTGCCGGCGGTTTTGCGCCAAGCGCGCAGCTCGGCAATGGTGTGGATAATCTTCATAACGGGTTCCGTTTCATGGTTGATTCGGTTGATGAAATGGAAGTGCAGGCTGCTTTTTGTCGGTTTCAAAAGCAGCCTGCACTTTGAACGGTGATATTTAACGGTTCGATATCGGCACATCTTCGGGTGCGGATTCGGTACGGGGTGCGGCGGTTGGCGGGTTTTGGCCGCGCGCTTCGTCATCCACAATCCGAATAGACGGGCAGGTGCCGCGTTGGATTTCGTAAAACGGCTGCTCTTCCAGATGGCGGCGGATGACGGAAACGGGGATTTCGCAGCGGCTAATGTCGCCCTTATAGCTGTACAGCACGACTTCTGCCGATGCAGCCTGCGCCAGAAGGCAGGCTGCCAAAGCAGCGATAACGCGGTATTTCTTCATGCCACACTCCTTCTGGGAAACATTTCCGCGCCGCATTTTACACCCCGCCGCGCCATCCTCCACCGGCATGGCGCGCCGGTAGGACAAGGCTTATTCTTCGTTGACCTTTTCCGCGCCCTGCTTGGTCGGAATCTTGGTTTGCAGATATTGCAGATACGCCTGCGTCACGGTTTCGCCGCGCAACTGCGCCAACTGCATGCGCACGGCCTGAATAATCTGGCCGCCGCCCAGCGGATTGTTTTTCAACACTTCCACCAGTTCCACCATACCGTTGCGTTCCACCACGGCATAAGCAGGCTGGCCGTTGTTCGGCACGGCGGCCATAAAGGCTTTGTAGTCGGCGGGCACCAAAGCAGCCTGCATCTGCATCGGCAGCACGTTTTGTTCGGGCGTCCATGCCAGCGTAACGGCTTTGCGCGCCTGCAAATCGGTTTGCGCCTGCTGTGCGGCGGCACGCGCCAGACGGATGCTTTCGGCGCGGACGAAATCCGCACGGATGCGGTCGCGCGCGGTGGCCAGCGTTTCCGTGCCGGCGGGGCGCGTGTCGGTTACACGCACGAACCAAGTCGCGCCGTCCGCGCTAATGCCTTCGGAAATGTGTTTCTTCGTCATCACATCTTCGCTGAACAGCGCGTCCGCCACGGCTTTGGGCACGTGCAGGCTGCCTGCGTTGGCCTGTGTCAGCCATTCGTTCTGCTGCTGCACGGTCAGGCCGAATTTTTGCGCGGCGGCTTTCAAATCGGGCGTGTTCAGTGTGAATTCGGCAATTTCTTCGCGGATTTTTTCATACGCCTGCTGCGCTTTTTTCAGTTGCAATTCTTGGCGAACGCGGGCTTCCTGCGCAGCCGCGTCGTTGCCCTGGATTTCCAGCACGCGGACGATGTGGTAGCCGAAATCGGTTTCCACCACGTCGCTCACCGCGCCCTGCGCCAGTTTGAACGCCGCATCGTCCAGCGGTTTGGCAGGCAGGCTACCCTGTGTCAGCGCGCCCAAATCGCCGCCGTTTTGCGCCGAGCCGGTGTCTTGCGAATACTGCTTGGCCAACTCGGCAAATTTATCGGGCGACGCTTTGGCTTCCTGCGCAATTTTCTCCGCCTGCTCGCGTGCTTTTTGGCGCGTGGCGGCATCGGCGGATTTCGGCGCATTAATCATGATGTGGGCAATGCGGCGCGTGGGTTTTTGGTTGGTAGCAGCCGTTTTCAAAGCAGCCTGCACTTCTTCGGCGGACACGGTCTGCTTGTCGGCCAAATCTTTCGGCGACACCACCATGTATTCGTATTTCACGCCGGGCGCGACGGCGTAATTGCTTTTGTGCGCGTCATAATATTTTTGCAGTTCCGCGTCGCCCGCCTTCACTTGCGCGGCGTAATTTTCGGGATTGAACACGCTGGTGCGGATGACGCGCTCGGCCATCTGCCTTTGGATATAGCGCTCCGCCTGGCCCGAAGTGACCACGTTGCTGTTGAGCATTTGCAGCAGGCTCACCAGCGTCAGGCGTTCGCGTTCCATCTGCATAAACGCGCTTTCGCTCAAATGGTTGTTCTGCAAATACGTTTGGAAGCGTTCGGGGCTGAATTTGCCCTGTTCGTCGTGGAAAATCGGCGCGTCCACAATGCCTTGTTTGATTTGCGTGTCGGACACGGCAATACCCAAGGCTTTTGCGCCTTCCATCAGATAGGCGCGCTGCACCAAGGTTTGGAACACTTCTTCACGGCTTGCGCTGCCGCCCGATGCCTGCGAGTTGCGGACGGCTTCGTCCAATGCGGCGCGGTTGATGACTTGGTCGCCGATTTTGACGATGTAGCGGTTGTCGCGCACGATTTCGAAGCTGGCAATGCCGAAGCCCACGAACGAAACGCCGATGATGCCCAACAGGACTTGCGACAGGGTGCGGTATTTTTCAATTGCGTGAAACATGAAAATTTCTCAAAAAACAAATAGGTTGGCGGATAAACAAACGGACGGTGTCCGTGCAGGCTGCTTTTTGCGCGCCGGCGTGTCAAAAATAGGGATGATTATAACAGATTGCGCCTGCGCCGTTGGTGGAAATCGCAATTCGAGGGCAGCCTGCAACAGGAAAACGAAGGTGCAGGCTGCTTTTAAACCGCACCGAAAGCAGCCTGCACTGTGCCGCCGTTGTTTTTCTGTTAAAATACCGTCCGTTAAACATTTTGCAAGGAGCGACCATGTCGATTGCGAACAACCGCAAGGCCTTCCACGATTATTATATCGAAGAGCAGATTCAGGCAGGCCTGGTGCTGGAAGGCTGGGAAGTAAAAGCCATCCGCGCGGGGCGCGTGCAGTTGAAGGAAAGCTATATCTATTGGAAAAAAGACGCTTTTTACCTGGTGGGCTGCCACATCACCGCGCTGCCCACCGCTTCCACGCACGTCCGCCCCGACCCCGTCCGTCCGCGCAAGCTACTGCTGAACCAGCGCGAAATCAACAAACTCATCGGCAAAACCGAACGCGCGGGCTATACGATTGTGCCTTTGAATATGCACTTTCACCGCGGCAAAATCAAAGCGGAAATCGGATTGGCGAAAGGCAAAAAACTGCACGATAAACGCGAATCGTCCAAAGAATCGGATTGGAAGCGCGAAAAACAACGTTTGATGAAGCAGGCGCGATAGGCAGGCATATGAATCATCAGGATATTTACACCGCCGTGATTGCGTTCGGCAGCAATTTGGAAGCGCCTGCGCGCCAAGTCCGACAAGCGGCGGCAACGGTGGTGGCACTGCCGAATATGGTGTCGTTCCGCCTTTCGTCTTTATACCGCACCGCGCCCGTGGGCTACACGGAGCAGCCGGACTTCATCAATGCCGTGGCTTTGGTGCAGACGCGCGATTCGGCCACGGCGCTGCTGCAACGCTTGCAGGCGGTGGAGCAGGCGTTCGGCCGCGAGCGCACCTTCCGCAACGCGCCGCGCACATTGGACTTGGACTTGATTGATTTTCATCATGAAATTTGGCAAACCGACACGCTAACCCTGCCGCATCCGCGCGCGCACGAACGCGGTTTTGTGATGTGCCCGCTGGCGGAAATCGCCCCCGATTATGTGCTGGGCAACCACGGCCGCGCCGCCGATTTGGCACGCGCATTGGCAGATGACGGCATTGTCCGTTTGCAGGAGGAAACCGCATGAGTGCAGGCTGCTCTTTCACGGCCGACTGGGACGCGCCGCCTTCGGTCAAAACCTTAATCACCACACGGCAGGGCGGCGTGAGCGAAGGCGTGTTCGCCAGCCTGAACCTGGGCCTGCATGTGGGCGACAACCCGCAGCATGTGCTGCACAACCGCGCCTTGGTGCAGCAGGCCGTGCCCGTGCCGATGGCGTATTTGAACCAGACGCACAGCACCGACGTGGTCCGTGCCGCCGACAGCATCGCCCAAGCGCAAAATGCGGACGCTTCGTGGGACGACACGGGAAAAGCAGCCTGCACCGTCATGACGGCCGACTGCCTGCCCGTGCTGTTCTGCCATCAGTCGGGCAATGTGGTGGCCGCCGCACACGCGGGTTGGCGCGGGCTGGCCGGCGGCATCCTGCAAAACACCGTTCGAGCGATGGGCGTTCCGGCGCATGAAATCATGGCGTATCTGGCACCCGCCATTGGCGCTGAGTCGTTTGAAGTGGGCGGCGATGTGCAGGCTGCTTTTTGCGCCCCGAACCCCGCCGCGCAATCCTGCTTCGCCCCGCTGGGCAACGGCAAATATCTGGCCGATATTTACGGGCTGGCGCGCCAAATCCTGCAACAGGCCGGCGTGTCGCGGATTTACGGCGGCGATTTCTGCACCGTGAAAGAATCCGACCGCTTCTTTTCCTACCGCCGGGACGGGCAAACCGGACGCATGGCCAGCGCCGTTTGGATTGAGCGGTGAAGCTCAGCCACCCCGCAGGCCGCGCCGCCGAAGAACGCGCATTGCAGTTTCTGCAACAACAAGGCTGCCTGCTGCGCGAACGCAACTGGCACTGCCGCTACGGCGAAATCGACCTGATTATGCAGCACGGGGAAACGCTGCTGTTTGTCGAGGTGAAATTCCGCCGCAGCAACGCATTCGGCGGCGCGGCATACAGCATCACCCCCGCCAAATTGGCCAAACTGCAACGCAGCGCAGAATATTACCTGCAAACCCAACACATTAACCCGCCCTGCCGCTTGGACGCCGTGTTGCTGCAAGGCGCGCAGGCACCGCAATGGATACAGAATATTTCAGGATAAACCCATGATTGATTTGAACAAACGTGTTTTTAACCATTTTGAAGAAAGCATCCGCACCAAGCAGATGGCGCAGGAAGTCTTGACCGAAGCCGCCGCACAAGCCGCGCAGCTCTTATTTGACGCATTGGCCAACGACGGCAAAATCCTCATTTGCGGCAACGGCGGTTCTGCAGCCGACGCCCAGCACTTTGCCGCCGAAATGACCGGCCGCTTCGAGCAGGAACGCATGGAACTCGCCGCCATCGCCCTCACCACCGATACCTCCGCCCTCACCGCTATCGGCAACGATTACGGCTTCGACCACATTTTCAGCAAACAAGTCCGCGCCTTAGGGCGGATGGGCGACGTGCTGGTCGGCATTTCCACATCGGGCAATTCCAAAAACATCATCGAAGCCATCCATGCCGCGCATGAACGCGAAATGAACGTGATTGCCTTCACCGGACGCGACGGCGGCAAAATTACCGGCCTGCTGCGCGACGGCGACGTGCTGCTGAATGTGCCCTACCCGCGCACCGCCCGCATTCAGGAAGTGCACCTGCTGTTGATACACGCGCTGTGCGACTGCATTGATTCCATGTTGCTGGAAGGCTGAACTATCTGCCGAAAAAGCAGCCTGCACGTTGAAAAACGCCATGCAGGCTGCTTTTTTCATTTCAACGCACCGTTTGGAGTATCCGGCAAAATATAGTGGATTAAAATAAAAATGAGACAAGGCGGCGAGAGCCGCAAGGCGTACAAATAAATAGTACGTCAAGGCGAGCCAACATCGTATCATTGCAATTTTAATCCACTATATCTGCGCTTCCCCAAACCTTACGGCATTGCATCGCCATGCCCGTGTTTAATACGGCAACATAGCAACAAAAAAGCAGCCTGCTCTCCCCCAAGCGGAAAGTGCAGGCTGCTTTTTCATTGGCGATAAGATTAATCTTCACCGGCAAAAGCCAACAGCAAACGCAACAGGCTGCTGAAAATGTTGTAAATCGAAATGAAGATGGTCAAAGCCGCGCTGATGTGGCTGTCTTCGCCGCCTTCCAACACTGTGCGCACCTGCCACATAATCACCAGCGAGCTGAACACCACGAACACGCCGGAAATGGTCAGCGATACCACGGGCATTTGCAGGAACAGGTTGGCCACCACGCCAATCATCAGCACCACGCCGCCCACCGCCAAGAAACGGCCCAACGCGTTGGTATTGATATTCGCACGGCGTGCCAAAGCCGCCATGGTGAAGAACACGCCCGCCGTCATGGCAGCGGCCACGGCAATCAGTTGGCCACCGTTGGCAAACGTCAGGGCAACCGACAGCAGCGGGCCCAAAAAGATGCCCATGCCGAAGGTAAACACCATCAGCAGCACCGCGCCGGTTTGGCTGTAACGGTTTTTCTCAATGGCAAAACACATGCCGTAGAAAAAGGCAAACATCGCGCCCACCGCAACCCAGTAATTGCCCACCATGGCCAGCGGATTGAACACCATGCTGACCAATGCGCCGGCAACGGCGGGCAGGAAAGACCACGCCAACAGGCTGTAGGTTTTTTGCAGCAGGACTTCCTGATGTGCCAACTGCGCGTCGTTCGAATAATGTTGTACAGGTTCGTTCATCAATAAACTCCTCCAAAAATGTGGATAAAAAATAAAAACTTAAAAGTGCAGGCTGCTTTTGACACACCACCTCACGCCAAAAGCAAGCCCTATTGTGCCATAAATAATGCCGATGGCAACCTTTATTTTATTTCGATTGCGCGCTCACCGCGGCAAACGCCACCATGTTCACAATGCGGCGCACGGTCGAAATCGGCGTGACCAAATGCACGGGTTTGTTCAAGCCCATCAGAATCGGGCCGACGGTAATGCCGTTGGTGGCATTCACGCGCATTAAGTTATAGCTGATATTCGCAGCTTCCACATTCGGCATCACCAGCAGGTTGGCCGAGCCTTGCAAGGTGGTTTCGGGGAAAATCTGTTTGCGCAGTTTTTCGTCCAATGCCGCATCCGCCTGCATTTCGCCATCGATTTCCAAATCCGGGTCGGCCTTGCGCACGATTTGCAACGCCTGCTGCATTTTCACCGAATCTTCATCGGTGTGCGTGCCGTAATTGGAATTGGACACCAGCGCCACTTTCGGTTTGATGCCGAAGCGTTGGATTTCCTTCGCGCACATCAGCGTGCCTTGCGCCAACTGCTCGGCAGTCGGGTCGTGGATGACATAAGTATCGGCAATGAAGAAGTTGCCCTTATTGGAAATCAGCGCGTTCATGGCAAACGCGTTTTGCTCCGGATTGTCGTAGCCGATTACGTCTTCGTAAATTTTGAAGTGGTCGCGGAAACGTCCCACCACACCGGCCACCATGCCGTCCGCATGGCCAAGGCGCACCATGCTCGCACCAATCAGCGTGTTGTTCGCCATCATGCGGCGGCGCGCCATTTCTTCGGTCACGCCTTTGCGTTTTTGCAAATCGTAATACGTTTTCCAAGACTCTTCGTAATACGGATTGTCCACCAAATCCACCAAATCGAAGTCTTTGCCGGCCTGAATGGTCAATCCCTGCGCCTGCAACCGCTCTTCAATGATTTCTTTGCGGCCGATCAGAATCGGATAAGCCAGTTTTTGCGACACAATCTGCTGTGCGGCATGCAGCATGCGTTCGTCTTCGCCTTCGGCCAGAACAATGCGTTTGATGTCTTTTTTCGCCTGCGCAAACACGGGGCGCATCAGCAGGTTAGTTTTGTAAATCTGCTGGTTCAGGCGTTCGATATAGGCATCCATATCTGTGATGGGGCGCGTTGCCACGCCAGAATCCATGGCAGCCTGCGCCACAGCGGGGGCGATTTTGGCAATCAGGCGCGGGTCGAATGGTTTGGGAATCAGATATTCCGTGCCGAATTTCAATTCTTCGCCACCGTATGCACCGGCAACGACATCGTTCGATTCGGCCAATGCCAAATCGGCAATCGCGCGCACGGTGGCCAGCTTCATGGCTTCGTTGATGGTGGTCGCGCCCACGTCCAGCGCGCCGCGGAAAATGAACGGGAAGCACAAAACGTTATTGACCTGGTTCGGGAAATCGGAACGACCGGTGCCGATAATCACATCGGGGCGTGCGGCTTTGGCTTCCGGCGGCCAGATTTCGGGCTGCGGATTGGCCAGTGCGAACACCAGCGGCTGGCTGTTCATCTGCTTCAACATGTCCACTTTCAGCACGTTGGCGCTGGACAAGCCCAAGAAAATATCTTTGCCCGCCACAGCGTCTGCCAGCGTGCGCTGCCCGTTGTCTTCAATCGCGTAACGCACTTTGCTTTCGTCCATGCGCGCGCGGTCTTCGCGTGTTTGGTAAATCACGCCTTTGGAATCGCACACGGTCATATTGGCGCGTTTCATGCCCAGCGCCACCAGCAAATCCAAGCAGGCAATCGCGGCGGCACCCGCGCCGGAGCACACCAGTTTCACTTCGCCAATTTCTTTACCGATTAAGCGCAAACCGTTCAATACGGCGGCGGCGGTGATGATGGCCGTGCCGTGTTGGTCGTCGTGGAACACGGGGATTTTGCAGCGTTCGCGCAGTTTTTTCTCGATATAGAAACACTCCGGCGCTTTGATGTCTTCCAGATTGATGCCTCCGAAGGTGGGTTCGAGCGATGCGATGATATCGACCAGTTTGTCCGGGTCGGTTTCGTTCACTTCAATGTCGAACACATCAATATTGGCGAATTTTTTGAACAATACGCCTTTGCCTTCCATCACCGGTTTGCTGGCTTCCGGACCGATGTTGCCCAGCCCCAGCACCGCTGTGCCGTTGGACACCACGGCCACCAAATTGCCGCGCGCGGTGTATTTGTAGGATTTCATCGGGTCGGCATGGATTTCCATACACGGTGCGGCAACACCCGGCGAATACGCCAATGCCAAATCGTGCTGCGTGGCCAGCGGTTTGGTGGGGGAAATCTGAATTTTGCCCGGCATGGGGAATTCGTGGAAATTCAGGGCGGCTTCTTTGATATGCTCATCCATAATTCAATCTTTCTGTCATTGCGTTTTGGAAAATGAAACGAAAAGCGGAACTGGGCGGATTGTACTATAAATCCGTGTGTTTGGTGAGAATAAACGAATATAACGGGCACTTCGGAAATGGAGTATGATAACGGTTTTTTGCAGGCTGCTTTTTCATGCTTTCCGAACTCTTATCCCAAAAAATCGCCATGAGCGATTACCGCGACAGCATTTTGCGTTTTTCGGCACAATTTTCGAGCGCGGAAAACGATTTGCTTTATGAAATCATCCAAAAATTCGATTTCGACCCGGTGCAGGAGCAGGCCTTGGTTCAGGCGGTGATGCAGCAAAGCCGCTTCGACCCGAACGCGGGGCATTTCGACAGCCTGGAAGACGACGAAGACACCACCGGCATCTGCCCGCACTGCATCAACCCGCCCGCGCCGCCTTTGCGCGATTATTACATGTGGCGGACGGGGCAGCCGTAAGTGCAGGCTGCTTTTGAGCGCCGAAACCCAACCCGATACGGCCGTTGCAGGCAGCCTGCACATCATCCGTTATCCCACCCATTCATTGCAAAGGAATCTTCATGACCGCCCGTCCACAAGTCCAACTGAAAATCCTCCGCCCCGAAATTGCCGCGCAGCTGCCGCAATACGCCACTTCCGGCAGCGCAGGCCTGGATTTGCGCGCCTGCATTCCCGAAGCCCGAACCGTCCGCGCCGGCGAAACCGTGCTCATCCCCACCGGCATCGCCATTTATCTGGACAACCCGCAACTGGCCGCCATGCTGCTGCCCCGCTCCGGCCTGGGGCACAAACACGGCATCGTGCTGGGCAACCTGGTGGGGCTGATTGATTCGGACTACCAGGGCGAGCTGATGGTGTCCGTGTGGAACCGCGGCAGCGACAGCTTCGTCATCGAACCCTTCGAGCGCATTGCGCAAATGGTGATTGTGCCCGTGGTGCAGGCCGATTTCGCGCTGGTGGACGAATTTGCCGCCAGCGAACGCGGCACGGGCGGCTTCGGTAGCACGGGGCGCGGCTGATGAAAGCGGCCAAAAAAGCCCTGCGCCGCCAACTGCGCCAAACCCGCCGCGCATTGCCCGCAACCGAACGCGCCCAAGCGCAGGCAGCCTGCAACCGCGCGCTGAAAACCTTTATCCGGCGCGGCAAAAACATTGCCGTTTATTGGGCGATGGGCGGCGAGCTGGATTTGCACGACTGGGTGCAGGCTGCTTTGAAACGCGGCGCAAACGTTTACCTGCCCTATATCGAACCGCGCTCCCTGCGCCTCTGGTTCACGCCCTATCCGCGCAAAGCCCAGCGCGCCGAACGCAAACGCGGCCAAAGCAGCCTGCACGTCCCCCAGTTTCGCGGCAAAAAAATCCGTGCCGAACGGCTGCACAAAATGCTGATTCCCATTGTCGGCATCGACCGGGACGGCATCCGGCTGGGGCAGGGCGGCGGCTATTACGACTGCACGCTCAACGCCTGCCGCACGCGCCGTCCGCAAATCATCGCCGTCGGCTTTGCCTGCCAGCAAATCGACCGACTGCCGCGCGAAGCCCACGACATCCGCACCGACTACTTTGTCAGCGAACGCGGCATACAAAAATTTTAGGCGGCAGGCACATTAGGAATGTGCAGGCTGCTTTCCGCCCGCAGAAGCGTACCCCATACCCAATAATACCGACACCACACACACGATTCACACACCCGACAGGAGAACAATATGCGTCATCTGATTGAATCCATTGCCATTGCCGGCACCGAGCGCACCATCGGCAGCGAAAAAGCCCTCACCGCGCTGGAAGAACGCGGAAGCAGCCTGCACGTCGAGCTGACCTTCGGCTTTCCCGCGCAGTTTCTGGCCGATGAATTACAACGGCAAATCGCTGCCGCCACCGGCAAAGACGTGCAACTGACCATAAAAAACAATATCGTCGCCCACAAAGTGCAGGCCGGCATCCACACCATCAAAGGCGTGAAAAACATCATTGCCGTGGCATCGGGCAAAGGCGGCGTGGGCAAATCCACCACCACTGCCAATTTGGCCACCGCCATGGCCGCCATAGGCGCGCGCGTCGGCGTGTTGGACGCGGATTTATACGGCCCCAGCCAGCCCACCATGCTCGGCGTTGCCCAAAAGCAGCCTGCACAGCAGAACAAGCACTTTATCCCCGTGCGCAACGCAGACGGCATCCAAGTCATGTCCATCGGCTTTCTGGTCGATCCCGACCAAGCCGTCGTGTGGCGCGGCCCGATGGTATCGCAAGCCCTGCAACAATTACTGTTCCAAAGCGAGTGGGACGACGTGGACTACCTGTTTGTCGATTTGCCGCCCGGCACCGGCGACATCCAACTCACCCTGTCGCAGAAAATCCCCGTCACCGGCGCCGTCGTCGTTACCACGCCGCAGGACATCGCCCTGATTGATGCACGCAAAGCCATTGATATGTTTAACAAAGTCAATATCCCGATTATGGGCGTGCTGGAAAACATGTCGGTGCATATTTGCAGCAACTGCGGCCACCACGAAGCCATTTTCGGCACGGAAGGCGGCAAACGCTTGGCGGAAAAACTCAACGTGCCGCTGCTGGGACAGCTGCCTTTGAGCCTGCCGATTCGCGAAGCTATGGATTCGGGCGAAGCGGGTCAGCTACACGCGCAACACGCCGCCGTGGCGGAAATTTACCGTCAGGCCGCGTTGGCAGTCGCTTTGGCGGTGGCGGACAAAGGGCGTGATTTCAGCAGCAAATTCCCGAAAATCGTGGTGCAATAAACGCGCCGCCCGAAGCGTTGCCACATACAAAAGCAGCCTGCACTCTAAAAACAAAGTGCAGGCTGCTTTTTATGGTGGATTACAATAAAAATGGGACAACGCCGTATCATTGCAATTTTAATCCACTATATGCCGCAATGCGGATTATTTGCCCATCACAAACGGTTCCACCGTATAGCCGCGCTCCCTCAGCAACGCCACCAAGCCGTCTTTGCCGAACAAATGCGCCGCACCCACCGCCACCAAGGTCGGTTTCTGCGCCAAATATTGTTGCAGCTTCGGCATCCAGTTGCGGTTGCGCTGACCCAAAATCTGCCGGTTGAGCCGTTTCATAAATTCGTGGTCGCGCGGGTCAACCAATGACACGGATTCCTCGTCGCTGGCCAGCTCCTCCAATTTGTCGCCATCGCGCTGCTCATAAGCTTGGAACAGCTCCATCTGCTCCTGCTTCATTTGGTCTTGCCGCACGATGAGGTATTCGATATTGCGCACGGCCACATCGTCGGGAATGGTGCGCATCATTTCAAGCGGCTCGATATCTTCCAGCCCCAACACGGGCAGTTTCCGCGTTCTGGCCTGTTTCAGCAGCAACGATTCGACACCGTAATCGGTACTGTAATCGGGCGGCGTGCCGGTATAGCCCAAATGAAACCAAATCGCCCACGGCGCCAAGCTGTATTGGCTGCTGGGATTGCCCATCAAATCGGCAAATTCGGGAATGGCGGATTCGCGGAAAATGCGCCGTACAATCATGGTGGTTTTGCCGCCCAGCGTCTCGTTCAGCGATTTGTTATGCACCATCATCTGTAACATTTTCACGACTTCTTCGGGATGTGCTTTCGCATATTCTTCATCCGCTATCTGCGTTTCCAGCACCAGTTGGCGGCTTTGTTTCAGCACGTATTGGAAATCTGCCGGCAGCGTGCTGCCCTGCTTGCCGATATGCACCGTGCCCACCAGATAACTGATTGGCTGGTTGTCTTTGCGAATCCGCCAGATAATGGATTTTTCTTCGCGGCTTGGCGCTTTCGATGCGGCTTGGCTGGCCGATGCCTGCGGGGCGGAAGCCGTATGGTGTGCCGCACCGTGGGTTTCTGCAACGCTGTATCCCGTCAGGCAAAAGGCGGCAGCGGCAAATAGCCATGTTTTCAAATAGTTCAACATAGTTTCCTCTTGAAGTTGGAGAATAGGAAAGCAGCCTGCACTTGAAAATGAAAAGTGCAGCCTGCTTTTTCGGTTGGCATCACACCCACGGGCAACGCATCATCGGGATTTTGATTCAACGTAACGCTGCTGTGCAGGCTGCCATGTAAAGGTTTTTTGCTGTGGTCTGCGGCTGCGTGTCTCGCGCCAAACAATGTCGTAAAAACCGTGCGTCTGCTTGGGCGACATTTTTAATGTATATTCCGCGCTTTCAACATGATGCTGCCGCGTGCCGTCCGGATTCCAATCGCCGGCCAAATTTTCGAATTGGTAAGTCTCCACCGTCAATACGGGCTTCAATTTGCCGTTCAACACGGCAAACAGCGTCATCGCCTGATTCATCGCGCCGCCGCCCGCATAGCCGACATGCGCCGTATAACGCACGCCGAATGCGCGCGTGTTTTCATTCAACTGATATGGTGCCAAATCCAAACGATCCATCTTCCCAATCACCGTGTCGCCGATATGGTTTTCCAGCGAAAAGGCTGAACGGCGGATTTCTTGTTCGGTCTGCCTCTCCTTCGTTTTAAACGTCTCGGTATAGGGCTCGGCAGCCAGTTGCCACGCGCCATCCTTCTGTTCCACCACCGCAAACGTGATTTGCCGATATGTCTGGGTATTGTTGCTGCAATCGGCATAGCGCGATTTGTCGTCGGCATATTCCCACTTCATCGGCTCGTGGTAGGTGCAAAAGCTGGCAATGTATTGATTGCCCTGCCATTTCCTCAAGCCGATTAAACCGATGTTTGCCGTTTCAGTTTGCGGGGCAAGCAGTTTGACCAAAGCGTTTACGGTCGCCCCATCGTTGCGCGCCACGCTGCCGAAGCCGTCGGGTTTGGCGGTGCCGTTCATTTGGTAGTCATATTCGGCGGCAATCTCGTTACTGTGGATTTCGCCGGACACTTGGTCTAACGACCGCACGGTTTTGGCGTGTGCGAATACGCAGCTGAATAAAACCGCGCTTAGAAACATTTTTTGAAACATGATTTTTCCTTTCTATTTTTGCAGGCTGCCTGAAAACCGTTTTACATCACGTCCAACACGCCGATGCCCAGCAGCCCCAGCCCTGTTTTCAGCGTTTCGCCCGTCAGCCGCGCCAAATTCAGCCGCGTATCGCGCGCCGCGCCTTCGGCTTTTAAAATCGGGCAGGCTTCGTAGAAGCGCGAGAACAGCGTGGCCAGCTGGTAAAGATACGCCGCCAGATAGTGCGGGAAATTGGTTTCGGCAACGCTTAGCAGCACGTCTTCAAATTTCAGCAGTTCCACCGCAAGCTGTTGTTCCAGCGGCTCGGTCAGCACGAAAGCAGCCTGCACGTCCCAATCGCCCGCCTTGCGGAACACGCTTTGCACGCGGGTGTAGGCATATTGCAGATAAGGCGCGGTGTTGCCTTCGAACGAGAGCATGTTGTCCCAGTCGAACACATAATCGCTGGTGCGGTTTTTGCTCAAATCGGCATATTTCACCGCGCCGATGCCCACGGTTTGGCCGATTTTGGCCGCTTCGGCTTCGCTCAAATCGGGGTTTTTGCTGCGCACCAACTGCGTGGCGCGTTCCACCGCTTCGTCCAGCAAATCAACCAGTTTCACCGTGTCGCCGCTGCGCGTTTTGAAGGGCTTGTTGTCCTTGCCCATCATCGTGCCGAAGCCGACAAATTCGGCGGACACGTTTTCCGGCAGCCAGCTGGCTTTGCGGGCGGTAACGAACAATTCTTTAAAATGCAAATCCTGCCTTGTGTCCACCACATACAGCAGCCGGTTCGCCTTTAACACATTCAGGCGGTAACGCAAGCACGCCAAATCGGTGGTGGCATACAAAAAGCCGCCGCCCTGCTTCTGCACGATAAACGCGGCCGGTTCGCCGTCTTTATTTTTGAATTCGTCCAAAAACACCACTTTCGCGCCGTCCGAATCCACCACCAGGCCTTTTGCTTCCAACTCTTTGACAACATTATGCAAATCGTCGTTATATTTGGATTCGCCCGCCACATCACCGCGTTCCAGCAGCAGGCCGAGTTTGGCATACACTTTTTCCGCGTGTTGCAGCGAAATCTCCACAAACTGCCGCCACAATGCCAGTACCGTTTCATCTCCACCTTGCAGCTTCACGACATATTCGCGCGACAAATCGGCAAACGCTTCGTCTTCGTCAAAACGCACTTTGGCAGCGCGGTAGAACTGTTCCAAATCCGCCAGCTCGAAGGCCGCATTGTCTTTTTGCTGTTCCACCAGATAGGCCACCAGCATGCCGAACTGCGTGCCCCAGTCGCCCACATGGTTTTGGCGGATGACTTTGTGTCCCAAAAAGTCCAGCACGCGCGCCAAACTGTCGCCGATGATGGATGACCGCAGGTGGCCGACGTGCATTTCTTTCGCCAGATTGGGCGATGAATAGTCAATCACCACCGTGTCGGGATTCGGCGTTTGGGCAATGTGCAGGCTGCCTTCAAGCTGCGCGGCCAGAAAGTCGGGCGACAGGCGCAGGTTGATAAACCCCGGCCCCGCCACTTCGGCTACCGCAAACGCACCTTTGCCGTTCAGTTCGTCGGCAATTTTCTGCGCCAGTTCGCGCGGATTCTGCTTGGCCGCCTTCGCTGCGCCCATGGCGCCGTTGATTTGGAAATCGCCGAAATCGGGATTTTTGGCAGGCTGCAACACAATCGGGCTGCCTGCAACACCTGCAGCAGCAAAGGCGGATTCGATTTGGGCGGATAGGGCTTGTTGGAGTTTCATATTCGTTTCTCAATCAATGATTTAATCTATACATGATGGGTTCGGTAAAGTGCAGGCTGCTTTTAAAGCATTCCAAAGCAGCCTGCACTTCCGTCTTCATATCGTGGGTTACGCCTGCATCTGCACGCTGAACGAACGCCCCACCTTGCTCCATTGCTCGCTTTCGGCCTGCAATGCGGCGGCGGTGAGCGGATTGTGTTCCAGCCAGCTTTGGGCAATCGTCAGCGCATAAGCACCTGATTTTTCTTTCAACTGTGTATGCGGCGGCAATTCAATCGGCAGGCGCGCGCGGCAGAACAGCACCGCCAGCCGCAACGCCATCACGGCATGCCAACGCATCGGTTCGTTGCCCAAGGTTTCGGCCATTTTTTTCAAATCGCCGCGCTGCCCCAAGGTAATCTGCGCCAGCAATTCCTGCTCCTGCCGCGAAAAGCCGGGCATGTCCGCCTGCGCCAGAATGTAGGCCGTGTGTTTGTGATAGGCCGTGTGGGCAATGTCAATCCCGACTTCGTGCAGCAAGGCCGCCCAGCGCACATAATGCGACCAATATTCCAGCTCCTGCACGGTGGCGTTCTGCGCCAGGCTGTATAAAAAATAGCCGGCCAATTTGGCAACGCGTTCCGCCTGATTGCGGCTGACGTGATACCGCTGCTGGAACTGCGCCGTGGTTTGGTCGCGCAAATCTTCGTCCAAATTGCGGCCGATCATGTCGTAAAACACGCCGTCGCGCAGGGCGGCTTCGTTAAACGCCATTTCTTCGATGTCCAGCTCTTCAAAAGCAGCCTGCATCACGGCCAATCCGCCGGCAAACACTTCAATGCGTTCGGGTTTCAGCCCTTCCAGCTTGGCTTTTTTCACGCTGCCCGCATCGACAATCTGCTCGAAAATCCGAACGATGGCGGGCAATGTGATTTTATTGCCCAAACCCTGCGCGGCAATCACGGCGGCAATCGATTTGGCGGAACCCGAAGTGCCCAGCGCGATTTCCCAGCCCTGCCGTTTGTAGATTTTGCTGATGCGCTGGATTTCGGCGCGCGCGGCGGTCACGGTAGCCTGCACGTTTTTGGCACTGATTTTGCCGTCGAAATAGCGCATGGAATAGGTGACGCAGCCCAAAGGCAGGCTTTCGGTGTGGGTGGGTTGCAGGCTGCTGCCCAAAATGAATTCGGTCGAGCCGCCGCCGATGTCCATCACCAGCATTTTGCGGCCGTTCGAAGAAAAGGTGTGCACCACGCCCGTGTAAATCAAACGCGCTTCCTCGCGCCCGGCAATCACTTCGATGGGAAAACCCAGCGCGGCTTCGGCCTGCGGCAGGAATTCGGCAATATTTTTGGCAACGCGGAACGTGTTGGTGGCCACGGCGCGGACGTTTTCGGGTGAAAAGCCACGCAAACGTTCGCCGAACTGCGCCAGGCATTCCAAGGCGCGGCGGCGGCTGGCTTCGTCCAACATTTTGTCGTTGTCCAAACCGCCGGCCAAGCGCACCATGTGTTTGATATTTTCGATGACTTGCGGATGGCCTTGATGGTTTTGGCAGATTTGCAGGCGGAAACTGTTCGACCCCAAATCCACCGAAGCCAGCATGGGAAGGTTGCTCATAATCTCTCCATTGAAAAAGTGCAGGCTACTTTTTATGCGTCGCCCACCGTCCGAACGGCAATCTCGGCAACGCGGGCCGCACTGTCGGGCATGGCCAGCGTGCGTGCGTTCACCGCCCATTCGCGGCATTGTTCGCGCGTCAGGCTGCCCAGGATTTGCGCCAGATTATCGGCATTCAGCTGGTTTTGCGGCAGCAGCAGGCCGGCCTGTGCGCCGACAAGGTAACGCGCATTGGCGGTTTGGTGGTCGTCCACGGCCAGCGGGAACGGCACGAGCAGCGCGCCCACGCCGGCGGCGGCCAGTTCGGCAATCGTCAATGCGCCCGCGCGGCAAATCAGCACGTCGGCATCGCGGTACACGGCGGCCATGTCGTCCACAAATTCCACGCATTCGGCCGATACGCCCGCCGCCTGATAAGCAGCCTGCAAGTTCGCCAAATGCCCGCGGCCCGATTGGTGGGTGATGCGCGGGCGTGCTTCTTCGGGAATGCGCGCCATGGCTTGCGGCACGGTTTCGTTCAGGGCTTGCGCGCCCAGGCTGCCGCCGATAATGAAAATCCGCAACGGGCCGCTGCGGCCGGCAAAACGTTCTTCCGGTTTGGGCAGCTGCGCAATGTCGGCGCGGACGGGGTTGCCCACCAAGCCGTCCGGATATTGCTCAAAGGCTTTGGGGAAGGCATACAGCACGCGCGCCGCCCATTTGGCCAAGCGGCGGTTTGCCATGCCGGCCACGGCGTTCTGTTCGTGGATGATAATCGGAATGCCGACCGCTTTCGCCGCCATGCCACCGGGAAACGTAACAAAGCCGCCAAAGCCGATGACGGCATCGATTTTGTGCCGGCGGATAATGTTCACGGCAGCCTGCACACTGCGCAGCAGCATCCACGGCAGCGTGAGTTTGCGCCACAAGCCTTTGCCGCGCACGCCTTTCATCGCCACCGTTTCCAAAGGAATGCCGTATTGCGGCACCAAGCGCTCTTCCATGCTGCCCGTACTGCCGAGCCACACGACTTTGTGCCCCATCTGCTGCAACGATTGCGCCACGGCCAACGCGGGGAAAATGTGCCCGCCGGTGCCGCCTGCCATCATTAAAAATGTTTTGCCGGATTGAGTCATGGTTATGCCTTGTCTGAAATGTCTTCGGATTCCGCCGTATCCATTGGCGGCTGCGGTTGCGGACGGGGTGCAGGCTGCTTCGGATCGGTAACGCTGTGGCCGAGCAGGACGCGACGGTTTTCATAATCCACGCGCAGCAGCAGCATCAGCGCAATCATCATAATCACCAGCGACGAGCCGCCGTAGGAAATCAGCGGCAGCGTCAGCCCCTTGTTGGGCAGCAGGCTGATGTTCACGCCTACGTTGATGAACGTTTGCACGGCAATCCACACGCCGATGCCCACCGCCATAAACGAATTGAAATACAGCTCCAAATCGCGCGCCAGTTTGCCGATGGAAAACGCGCGCCAAATAATCCACACATACAGCAGCACCAGCGCAGCCACGGTCACCAGCCCCAGCTCTTCGCCAATCACCGCCAAAATGAAATCGGTGTGCGCTTCTGGCAGGAAGCCGCGTTTAATCACCGCGTTGCCCAAGCCTTCGCCGAACAGGCCGCCGCGCTGCAACGACAGCAGCGAACCCAAACCCTGATAGCCCGTGCCCGTGGGGTCGTTCCACGGCTGCCACATCACTTCCACGCGGCGCAGGCGGTATTCGTTACCCCAAATGGCAACAACGCCCACCAGCACGGCAATACCGATGGCGGAGAAAAACCAGCTTTTGGGCATGTTCGCCAAAAAAAGCAAGGCCAGGAAAATGGAGAAAACCACCACGGCCGAACCCAAATCGCGCGTAAAATAAATCAGCATGGCGCCGAGCGTGACGGGAATGCCGACCATGATGACGCGCTTGAAGTCGTGCAGGATGTCGATTTTGCGGCGGAAAAAGTTCGCCATGTAGATAATGGTTACCAGCTTGAAGATTTCGCTGGCCTGCACTTTAAAACCAAACGGCGTGGGCAGCCAGCGGCGCGCGCCGTTCACCTGCTCGCCCACGAACAGCACGGCGAATAATGAAATTAGTGCAATATAAAATAGATATTTGTCCCACCTTTGCCAGCGCCACAACGGCACGCGCATCAACAGATAACACGCGGCACCGCCGATTAGGGCAAATTGGGTTTGTTTGATAAGGAACGATGCGCGGTTGTCGAAATGGTACAGCCCAGCCTGCACGCCCGATGCCGAATACACCATCACCAGGCCGAAGCACAACAGGCACAGCAGCACCCAGAACAGTGGTTTGTCGTAGGCATCGCCCCGGCGCAGCAGGTTGCGGTCGAACAGTGTGGATTCGAGATGGTGGGGCAGGTTCTGCTGCCAATGCGTGATTTTTCGGGAAATCTGTTTCATGGATGGTGTGGGAGATACTTCGACACAAAGGGGTTTATTGTAGCAGTGAATATCTTGCTTGGTGTGTTTCGGGGCAAATTTTTCTGCGGCGGCGGACGGCGAAAAGCAGCCTGCACCCCCGCCAAGCGGAAAGCCGGGTGCAGGCTGCTTTTGATTATTCCGCCAACCCGTTTACTGCTTCGACAAACACTTCCGAACGGTGGGCATAACCCTTGAACATATCGAAGCTGGCGCAGGCGGGGCTCAGCAGCACGATGTCGCCGGACTGGGCGCGCGCAAAAGCAGCCTGCACCGCTTCGGGCAGGGTGTCGCAAAACACCAAATCCACGCCGCAGCCGTCCAAATCCGCCGCAATTTTCGGCGCGTCCACGCCAATCAGGAACACCGCGCCCGCTTTTTCTCGCAGCACGTCGCGCAAGGGCGTGAAATCCTGCCCTTTGCCCATGCCGCCGGCAATCAGCCAGATTTTTTCGGGCAATCCGGCAATCGCGGCCACCGTGGCGCCGACATTCGTGCCTTTGCTATCGTCAATAAAGGTAATGCCGTTTTTTTCGCCCACTTTTTCCACTCGGTGCGGCAGGCCTTTAAACGTTTTCACATGGGTCAGCAGGCGATCGCGCGGCAGGCCGATGCTTTCGCACAACGCCAATGCGGCCAGCACATTCGCCATATTGTGGCTACCCTGCAAAGGAATGTCGCTTTGCGGTATCAGCAGCGCTTCTTGATGGTGCAGGCTGCCTGCGCCTGCTTGCCAGTAATAATCCTGCGGCTGTTGCAGCGAAAAATAATGCACCGTGCGGCCGTCCCGTTTCATGGCGCGGCAAAACGCATCGTCCGCATTCAGCACCTGCACCGCTTTGCCGTTGAAAATCATGTCTTTGGCGCGCGCGTAATCCAGTAGGTCGTCATAGCGGTCCAAATGGTCTTCGGAAATGTTCAGGCAGGCTGCGGCATCGGCATCCAGCAGCGGCGTGGTTTCCAGTTGGAAGCTGGACAATTCCAGCACCCACACGTCAGCCGGTTTGCCTTTGCGCGCCAGCCACGCTTCCAGCACGGGCATGCCGATATTGCCCGCCACCACGGTATCCAAGCCGCATTGCGCGCACAAATGCCCCACCAGGCTGGTGGTGGTGGTTTTGCCGTTGCTGCCGGTGATGGCGATGATTTTGTCCGACTGCCGGCTCAGCAAATCCGCCAAAATCGCCACATCGCCCATCACTTTGCCGCCGCGCCGTTCGAATTCGATAATCTCGGGCTGTCGGCGCGTGATGCCCGGGCTCAATACCAGCACGTCATAACCCTGCAACGCCGTGTGCAGGCTGCCTGCAAACAACGGGAACTGCGGGAATTTTTCCGTCAATTCGGCTCGTTGCGTTTCAGACAGCTGCGCATCATAACCGGCTGCCTCCGCACCGATGTGCGCGCAATAAGCCAAAACGGAAATGCCCGTGCCGCCCAATCCGGCTACCAAAACTTTTTGATTCTGTAACATAAAATATCCTAACGCTCGGATTTATCGGGTGCAGGCTGCCTGGATTGCCGCGCTTCGTACGACATAACCCTCGGGTCGCCGGTGGCCGATTCGTTTTCCTTACGCAAAATTTCATCGACCACGTCTTCCTCCGGCTCGTTCTCTTGCGGCGGTTGGCGGCGTTCGTCGATACGGTCTTTGTCGCCGTCGTCTTCATCGTCGTCCGTAGGGCGTGCGCGGTCGGTCGGAATTTCGGCAATTTGAATGGCGGCAGCCTGCTGCGGATAATCCGCGCCTTCAATTTCGGCATTGCCCACCGACAGCACTTGCACCAGTGCGCGTTTGGGCGATGCGTCCTGCTCGGTGGCAATCAGCCATTTTTCATCGTTGATGGGAAAGGTCAGCAGCGTGGTTTTGCCCACGTCCAAAGGCTCGGCCAGCGACATTTTCAGCACCGATTGCGCCAAAACGGCGGATTCCGATTGCGGCAGCATTTGCAGGCGCACATACACCCGAGCAATTTTGAACTGCCCCAAGTTCTGAATCCGCAGGCGTAAAACGGGCACGCCGTCCTGATAACGCAGCTCGCCCTCTTGAATTTTGATGTCCTGCCCCGTGCTGACGGAAATGGCGGCCACCGCATTCGATGCGGGGAGTACCTCGGCGGAAGCGGTTTCTTGGAACACCACCGGCTCGGACGACACCACATTGCTTTGAATGTTTTCCGCGCTCTGTTCTGCCGCCAGAATGAATTTCCAGCCCGCATACCCCATGGCGGCACACGAAACAATGCCGATAACCCACGCAGCACGCCGTATCCGTTGTTTGGACGAAAGTGAAGACATGATGACTCCTTATGCACGTTGCCGTTTGAACCTTTTGCAACGCCGCGCCCGAGTCCCGGGCTCGGCGAAGGTTTCAGTGCGGATTGTATCGCCAAACCATGGGCCAGGCAAAGCGTGGCAACATGGCAACCGTTGTTTTGATTGAATAAAAAAGCAGCCTGCACTTCACGGGAAACGGGTGCAGGCTGCTTTTTGCCATGGGTGCTCAGCGGATTTTCAGCGTACTCAATCCAATCAGCACCAGAATAATCGTGATAATCCAAAAGCGCACCACCACCTGCGTTTCCTTCCAGCCTTTTTGCTCGTAGTGATGATGAATCGGCGCCATCAGGAAAATGCGTTTTTTCGTTCTTTTGTACCAGCCCACTTGCAGCATCACGCTCAACGCTTCCACCACAAACAGGCCGCCCATAATCACCAGCACGAATTCTTGGCGGATGATGACGGCCACTGTACCCAAAGCCGCGCCCAAGGCCAGCGCGCCCACATCGCCCATAAATACCTGCGCGGGATAGGCGTTGAACCACAGAAAGCCCAAGCACGCGCCGCACATGGCCGAGCAGAAAATCACGACTTCGTTCGCGCCGGCCACATAAGGCAGTTGCAGGTATTCGGCGAATTTGAAGTGCCCCGTCGCATAGGCAAAAATGGCCAAGCCGCCCGCCACCAGCACCACGGGGAAAGCTGCCAAACCGTCCAAGCCGTCCGTCAGATTGACTGCGTTGGACGTGCCGACAATGGTGAAATAGCTCAAAATAATAAAGCCGACCGCGCCCAACGGCAGGACAACCTGTTTGAAAAACGGCACAATCAGGATATTGTTCTCATTGCCGCGCGCCAGATAAAACAGCGCGAAGCCCGCCACCAAAGCCACGGTGGACTGCCACACCATTTTGAATTTGGCGGACACGCCGTTCGGGTCTTTGTAAACCACTTTGCGCCAGTCGTCGTAAAAACCGAGCGCGCCCGTGGCCAGCAGCACGCCGAGCAGAATCCAGATATAGGCGTTTTCCCAGTTGCCCCACAGCAGGGTGGACAGGGTGATGGTGCTCAAAATCAGCGCACCGCCCATGGTGGGTGTGCCGTTTTTCACCAAATGCGTTTGCGGGCCGTCCGTGCGCACCGCCTGCCCCACTTTCAGCGCGGTCAGTTTGCGGATGGTCCAAGGGCCGAGCAGCAGGCTGAACACCAGCGCGGTGAGTGCCGCCATCACGGCGCGGAAGGTGGTGTATTGGAAAACGTTGAGCGCGGAAATCCAGTTGCTCAATCGGGCAAGCCATAAAAGCATAGTTGTTCCTTAATGATTCAATTTGTGTGTCATGTGTTCGGCCAGCCTGAAAGTGCAGGCTGCTTTTCGGATGTGTCGGGCTTATGTTCAGGCAGCCTGCACACCTTCAATCTTATTTCGTTTCCGCCAGCGCGTCCGCCACTTCTTCCATCCCCATAAAGCGCGAGCCTTTCACCAGCACGCTGGCGTTTTCTGGCAAATCGTGCGCCAGCGACAGAATCAGCGGGTCTTTGTCGGCAAACCACAGCCCTGCCGCGCCGAATTTTTCAGCAGCCTGCGCGCTGTTGTCGCCCACGAAATAGGCGTATTCAATGCCGAGTTCACGCGCGTAAACGCCGATTTCTTCGTGCATTTTCGGCGCTTCGGCCTCGCCCAGTTCGCCCATGTCGCCCATCACGAAAACGCGCGGTGCAGGCTGCTTGGCCAACACCTCCAGCGCGGCCTTCATGCTGTCGGGGTTGGCGTTGTAGGTATCGTCCAAAATCAAGGCGTTGCGTATACCGCGCTTCTGTTGCAGCCGCCCTTTGATGTTGCCGAACGCCGCCAGCCCGTCCGCAATTTCTGCCAAAGACACGCCTGCCTGCACCGCCAAAGCCGCCGCCGCGCAGGCATTGGCCACGTTGTGCCGCCCTGCCGTCGGCAGCGACACACGCACGCGTTCTGTGCCGTACACCAAATCAAACGTGCCGGACAGCGGCTGCAAATCGATGTTTTCCGCGTGAATATCGCCCTGCTCTGCGCCGAACGTCAGCGTTTTCAAACCATTGCAGGCTGCCTGAAACACGGGCAGGTTCGCGTCTTCGGCGGGCAGCAGGGCAACGCCGTTTTCAGGCAGCCCCTGATAGATTTCGGATTTGGCACGGGCAATGTCCGCCACGCCGTTGAAACCGCAGCCGATGTGCGCGCGCATAGCGTTGTTCACCAGCGCGGTATCGGGCGCGGCAATGCGGGTCAGCGCCGCCAGCTCGCCGAAATGGTTCATGCCCATTTCAATCACGGCGTAACGGTGGTGTCCGCGCAAATTCAGCAGGGTGAGCGGCAGGCCGATGTGGTTGTTGAAATTGCCCGCCGTCGCCAGCACCGCGTCCGCGCCGAATTTGGCACGCAGCACCGCCGCCAGCATTTCCTTCACAGTCGTTTTGCCGCTGGAACCGGTAATCCCGAACACAAACGGGTTCACGGCCTTGCGCCACGCCGCTGCCATTTGCTGCAAGGCGTGCAGCGTGTCGGGCACGAAAAAGCAGCCTGCAACGCCGGCCAAATCGCTGCGCGACACAATAGCCCGCGCGCCTTTGGCCAGCACATCCGGCACAAAATCGTGCGCGTCGTGGTTCTCGCCCGCCAGCGCGACAAACAAATCGCCTTCCTGCGCTTGGCGGCTGTCGGTGATGACGCGGCAAACGGGATGGTTTTCGGCGGGCTGCGGCAGGTTTAATGTGGCGCAGATGAAGTTTAGGTCTAATGTTTTCATTTTTTCAATCATTCATAAATGTGCAGGCTGCCTGTAAGCTAAATCTGCTCCATCGGTATCTCGGGACGTTCCGCGTGGATTTCCGCTTTCAAGCGTATGATGTTTCGATAAACCAGCCACAAAAACAGCACGGCCAAAAAATTCACGCCCACCTGCCACGTCTGCGAGCCGACAACCAAGGTCAATTGCATCACGCCCGCCAAATCGATAAAGGAACCATTGGCATGACAGATTGAGAACAAGGCCAATACGAAAACCAGTAAGGCGCAACGGAATCCACGCAACCGGCGGTGGAAAATGTAGTAGGACGCATAAAAATTCAACAACGCGGCAGCAGAAACCATCAGCAATCCCAACCAGCCATCCGCCACTGTGAACGCCACCGCCAGCCAAGAAATGCCTTGCAGCAAGGTTATCCATGCCAGCCATTTCCCGCTGCGGCTCAGCAGGGCGTATTGCGGAAAGGTTTGGTGAAACAGGTTATTCATGTTTTATTTTTCAGCGGGTTATCGGGTAGTTTTGCGTTTCAGGCAGCCTGCACCCAAAAAGCAGCCTGCAACACTCCATCTAGCTGCCGAATTTGCCATACGGGTAATAATCGGTTAGCAGCAATATGGCGGTGGTTTTGCCGTTGTGCTGCTGCGGCAGATACAGGAAATAATTGTTTTCGCGCTGGGCAAAATATGGCTGCGTCAAGTGATGGGCAAAGGTATTGTGCAGATAATCGTGTTCAAACGTTTCCGCGCGATAGAGGAAATTGCGTTTGTCCAAAGGCGGTGCGGCTTCGGAAGCGGCGCTCTTCACGGCATCCGATGCACCCGAATCCGATGCAATGCGCAGATACACGCGGTTGCCGTCCACTTCGTCCGGCACGATGATGACGGCTCGCTGAAACGAAGTGTTTGCCTGCTCCACCACTTTTAAATAGTCAGACGTTTGGCGGATGTATTCGGGCGTGAAGCGGTATTGCGCGGCTGCCTGAATACCGCGCACGTTCTGCTGCACCAATGCCTGCCCTGCCTGCTGCAATGCCTGTTCCCTTCGCTGCAAACTCAAATGGTTGCCGGCAAACAGCACGCCCGCCAGCACGGGAAACATAAAAATCATCAACAGAATTATTTTTTTGCCTTTTTTAGGCGAATCCGTTTCGCTACCGCGCTCGGCAATACGCGTCAGGTTGAACATGATGTTCAGCATCAGCGCGCCCGCCATCAAGGCGATAATGCCCGTAATGCTCAATGCGAATATCTCGCTCAGGTGTTGGCGGAAGATTTTCAGGTTAAACACCTGCACCAAAATGAAAACAAAAATCCAATAAATCAACAAGACAAATGAAACAATGCCGACGGTATTGGTGAGTTTGACGAGTTGTTTGGGGTTCATCATCGTTCAATGCCTTTTGCAAAACGGGCAGATGTGCAGGCTGCCATCAACGCCGCGCCAACGCCTGTTCCGCCACTTCAAAATCCGAAAAATGCGTGCGCACGCCGTGGATTTCCTGATAGGTTTCGTGCCCTTTGCCGGCAATCAATACGATATCCTGCGGTGCGGCTTGGGCAATGGCCTGCTCAATGGCGGCTTTGCGGTCGGCTTCCACCAGCGCGGGATGGGGGACGGCGGGCAAGATGTCGGCGATGATGGCTTGCGGGTCTTCGGTGCGCGGATTATCGCTGGTAACGACAACTTTGTCCGCCAGACGCGCGGCCACTTCGCCCATCAGGGAGCGTTTGCCGCGGTCTCGGTCGCCGCCGCAGCCGAACACGCACCAAAGGCAGCTTGCAGGCTGCTTGATTTCGCGCAGGGTGGCAAGGGCTTTTTCCAACGCGTCGGGCGTGTGGGCATAATCGACCACCACCAGCGGTTTGCCTTCGCCGATGATGCAGTCCATGCGGCCGGTGGCGGGGCGGATTTGCGACAGCGCGTTTAAGGCTGCCTGAAAATCATAACCGCCCGCGCACAGTGCGCCGAGTGCGGCGGCAAAATTTTGGGCGTTGAAGCGGCCGAGCAGGCGGGTTTGCGCCGTGCCGCTGCCCCACGGTGTTGCCACGTCGATGGCCATACCTTGCGGGTTGGCGGCGAAACGGGTAATGCGGATGTCAGCCTGTTCGTTGAAGCCGTATGAATAGACGTGCAGGCTGCTTTCGCTGCGTTTGAGTTCGGCGCAAAGTTGTTGTCCGAATGCGTCGTCGGTATTGATAACGGCGTTTTGCAGGCCTTGCCAATGAAACAGCCGTGCTTTGACTGCGCCGTATTCTTCCATGCTGCGGTGGTAGTCCAAGTGGTCGCGTGTCAGGTTGGTAAACACGGCGGTGCGGAAGGGCGTGCCGTTGACGCGGTATTGGTCGAGCCCGTGGCTGGACACTTCCATGGCAACACAGGCCGCGCCGTCCTGCTGGAATCGACGCAACAGGGTTTGCAGGGAAACGGGGTCGGGTGTGGTGTGCGTGGCGGCCTGCAGGCTGCCCCAATAGCCGTTGCCGACCGTGCCGACAATGGCGCAGGACTGCGGTTTTTGTTCCAAAATATCAACCGCCTGCGCCAGCCATTGGGTAACAGACGTTTTGCCGTTGGTGCCGGTCACGCCGATGATGTGCAGGCTGCCTGAAATGCTGCCGTATGCTTCGGCGGCAAGTATGCCCGCCATTTGGCGCAAATCGGGAATAGCCTGGTTCGGCACATTCCATTCCGGCCGCCATTCAAAACCACCGTCCGCATCCCAATACACGAAGCCTGCGCCGTTATCGACGGCTGCCTGAATATAGTCGCGCCCGTCCGCATATTCGCCGCGGCAGGCCACAAACGTATCGCCCACACGGATTTGACGGCTGTCGGCGCAGAGACGCTCATCGGCGGCGGCAAGGTGTTGCAGCTCGGGGAGTTGGGGATTTTTGGGGGCGGCAGTTTGGCTGTACATGGGGAATCCTTTTGGTTTTTGGTGTGCAGGCTGCTTTTTGGGGTTGCAGGCAGCCTGCACATTCAAAACGCCAACAGACCCTTGCTGTTTTGCGGACAGCAAAGGTCTGTTAATCCGTTATTATCGTTGTGCGGTTTGCACGTTTTTGTCGGCATTGACATAAGTCGGGGCAACGTTCAAGAGCTTCAGGCCGCCTTCCATAATACCTCGGAACACGGGGCCTGCCACCGTGCCGCCGTAGTAGCTGCCCACCGGCTCGTCAATACTCACCGCCACAATCAAGCGCGGGTTTTTGGCAGGCGCAAAGCCGACAAAGCTGGCCACATATTTGCCTTCGTAGCGGCCGTTAATCGCTTTGCGCGCCGTGCCCGTTTTACCGGCCACATCGTAGCCCGGCACGGCACCAGCCTGACCCGTACCGCCCTTTTGCGTTACGCTAATCATCATTTCGCGCATTTTGCGTGCCGTTTCGGGCTGCAAAATCACTTCGCCTTTTTGCGGATTGGGCTGCTTGAAAATGGTTGCAGGCTGCAATCGTCCGTCCGTGGTGAAAATGGTGTATCCCTGTGCCATTTGCAGCAGGTTGGCCGTGATGGCATAACCATACGACATAACGGCCTTATCCAAACGACTCCAGCGGTTGGCGGCTTTCAAAGCGGCACTTTGCTCACCCACCACGCCCGATTGCGTTTTGCGTCCGAAGCCGATGGCCGACAGATAATTATACAAGGTTTGGTTGTCGTACATGGCCGCGATTTTGCTGACGCCCACGTTGGACGATTTTTGCAAAATGCCTTCCGTGTTCAAAGAACCGTATTCATGCGTGTCGCTGATTCTTTTGTTCGCCAATTCATAGGCAGAAGTATTGAACCAGGTGTTGCGGTTGATTTTACCGTCGTCCAATGCTTTGGCCACGATAAACGGTTTCATCACAGAACCGGGTTCAATGGTCACGCCCACCGTGAAATTGCGGCGGCTTTCCACCGGATATTCGCCATAATGGTTGGCATCGTAATCCGGCAGGCTGCTCATGGCCAGCACTTCGCCGGTTTGCGCATCCAATACCACCGCGCCGCCTGCTTTTGCTTTGAATTGCGTCAAAGCAGCCTGCAGTTGTTCGCGTGCCAAACGCTGCATATTGTAATCCAGCGACAAGGTAACCGTTTCACCGGATTTGGCCACCACATTTTCAGGCGAATCCACCAGTTCGATTACATTGCGATGTCGGTCGCGCAGCACGACCTGTTTGCCGTCTTCACCGGTCAATGTTTTATTTTGGCTCAATTCCAAGCCTTCCAAGCCCTGCCCTTTGCTGTTGGCGAATCCGACAATGTGCGAAAACAGATTGCCTGTCGGATAGCTGCGCTCGGTGCGCTCTTCAAAATGCAGCGTGGGAATGCCCAATGCTTTCAGTTTATCAGCATCTTCCAGCGACAATTCGGTTTTGAACTGCACATATTGGCTGGACAGGTTTTGCAATTTGGCGCGAACCTCAGCTTCAGGCACTTGCAACACTTCAGCCAACTGGCGGAACTGCGCATCGCTGATGGTGTTCCAGTTGATGGTATCGCCCTTGCGTTTGGGCGCATAAATCGCTCTTGGATTGAATGTGGCAATTTTCAGATAGCGACTCACGGCCAATATCGTGCCGTTCCTATCCACAATAGCGCCGCGCAGCGCAGGCTCGCGAATCGCACGAACCAGACGCGCCTCGCTGCTGGAACTCAATTCTTGATGGTATTTTTCCTGCACGAAAAAACTGTAACCGATCAAGCCCACAAAAACCGCACTGATTGCACCAAACAATGTGGGCAAGCGGTAATTGCTTTTGAGGGCCGGTTGGATTTTTTCCTCTTTTTTATACGCCATATAAGGCTTGTGTTCATTGCGAATCAGCATAACGACTACTACTTAAACATCTAAAATTATTGACTAAACTTCACCATTACGGTTTCTTTGTCCGTTGCGCGGTGCATATTCATATTTTTTGCCGATTGCTCGACCAGTGCCGCATCTGCCAGCTGGCTCCGTTCATATAACAATTCGGCATTATCTTGATTCAAGCGGATTTCTTCTTCTTTGCCTTTGGTGTACGCTGTGGTTTGCCATTTGATTTTCAAACGCAAATCCACCACATACAGCGCCGATAAGGTGACCGCCAACAATAATAAAAAATTTAATCTGGAAAACATATCTCTATCTTGAAAAAGCAGCCTGCAGTTTAAATTCGCCGTCTGTCCGCTCCGCCACTCGCAAAATAGCAGAACGTGCACGCGGATTATAATTCAATTCTTCCGCACCCGCCTTAATCGGCTTGCCCACAATCTTCAAAGGAGGCTTCGGCAAATCCGCTTCTCGAACCGCCGCCCATTTAGGCAACGGCGTATGCGTACTGTGTTCGCGCATAAATTGTTTGACAATCCGGTCTTCCAACGAATGAAATGCAATCACTGCCAGCCGCCCCTGTGTGTTTAACCGCGCCGTTACTTGCGGTAAGACTTGCGCCACTTCGTCCAACTCGCGGTTAATATAGATGCGAATGGCCTGGAAGGTGCGCGTTGCAGGGTGTTGCCCTTTCTCACGACTACGGACGCACTGTGCCGCAATCTCCGCCAACTGGCCGGTTGTATGGATGGGCGCTTCGATACGCTTTGCAACAATTGCGCGCGCGATTTGGCGACTAAACCGCTCTTCACCATAATTCTTAATTACCTCATGTATTTCCTGTTCGTCCGCATGCATCAACCATTCTGCCGCCGATTCGCCACGCGTCGTATCCATCCGCATATCCAGCGGTGCATCAAAACGAAAACTGAAACCTCTTGAAGCATCGTCGATCTGTGGCGAGGAAATACCCAAGTCAAACAAAGCGCCATCAATTTGCGATATACCCAGCTCAGTGCAGGCTGCATCGAAGTGCGAAAACCCTTGGTGGAACACAGAAACACGTTGATCTTGCCTCACCAATTCTTGCGCCACTGCAATCGCAGCGGGATCTTTATCAAATACAATCAAACGACCCTGTTCATTCAAGCGCGATAAAATCAAACGGGAATGCCCACCGCGTCCAAACGTTCCGTCCACATAAATTCCCGACGGCCGGATATTCAGCGCATCCACTGCTTCATTCAACAAAACGGTAATATGTTCAAACGATTGAGTGGTCATAATTGCAAATCGGTTTGGCTTAAATCAAAGTTCAATTCGGTCTCATCAATCGACAATGCCGCCTCTGTTTCTGCTTGTTTTTGTTCCCTATCCCACAGTTCCAAACGGTTCACACGCCCCAAGAGGCTCACTTCCTTATCGAAATTCACCAAGCGGCGCAGATTGGCCGGCAGCAGCACACGACCCGCACTATCCATTTCCAACGTTTCCGCATTATGCAGCAACAGATTTTGGTATAGCTGCAAATTCGGTTTGCCATTTACATTCAAATTCAATAACTTTTGTTCCACTTTTTCCCATTCGGATTCGGGATAAAACAGCAAACGTTTACGGCTGTCCAATGTAACCACCCAATTAGGTTCGTTCTCATCCGTTTTGAAACGGCGCGACAAAACCTCGCGCAATTTGGCAGGAATGGCCAAACGCCCTTTGGTATCAATGGTTAAGTCGTGAGAACCTCGGAACATAAAAACAGAGTACTACGGAAACAAAATTTAATCTATTTAGGGATAATGACACACTTTGCACCACTTCTCCCCACAATTTGACACTATAAGCAAAAAATTGCGCCAGGTCAATATTACCCATGCGATAACCTACCTATTTGTAATCAAATTTTTGATGATTAAATGCTAAAATACGCCCATCGCAATACGCACCAAAACAGCAAAGAAAAAAATTACAATAAAACAAAGTAAAAACTATGCCCTATTGGAAATGACAAAATGATACTCTTCTGACCAATTTGTAAATTTACTTATTTTAACCATGAAAACCCTACAAATCGCCGACCTCACAAAAGAAGAGCAGCAATGCTCACAAGCCCTTTGCCAGCTCATTAAAAACGAAATCCAAGAAAAAGGCGATATTCCTTTTTCACGCTTCATGGAGTTGGCACTTTATGCACCCAACTTGGGCTATTACGCCAACGGACGCCTTAAAATCGGACAGGCGGGGGACTTTATTACCGCCCCCACATTAAGCCCACTGTTTGCTCAAACCTTGGCACAGCAATTAAAGCCTCTTTTGCCAGAAGTGGGTGGTGTTATTTATGAATTTGGTGCCGGAACGGGCGTATTGGCGGCAGATTTGCTCAATGCACTCGGAAGCAGCCTGCACACTTACTATATATTTGAAGTATCTGCACAATTGGCCGAACAACAACGGCAACATATTGCCGAATATGCCTCAGAGTTCCTCGATAAGGTCGCATGGTTGGCACAACTACCGGAACAGTTGGAAGGGATTTTGATTGGAAATGAAGTATTGGATGCAATGCCAATAGAACGCATTCGGCATAACGAATCAAATGAATGGCAACGTGCCTACGTCGGCCAAGAAGGAGATGAATTCATACTGAAATATCAAGAGACTAAAGATGAAAATATAGTGCAGGCTGCTTTGCAGTATTTCCCAGACAATACGCCTTATACCAGCGAATTGCATTTAACCCAATATGCCTTTATCCAAACTCTGGCGCAAAAGCTAACCCGCGGCGCCATGATATGGATTGATTATGGTTTTGATGCGGCGCAATATTATCACCCGCAACGTAATGATGGCACATTGATTGGACATCACCGACATCATAGTATCCATGACCCATTTTACCGTGTCGGTTTGACTGATTTGACAAGTCATGTAAATTTCAGTGATATCGCCAATGCAGCCTGCACAAACGAACTTGATTTAATCGGATATACAACACAGGCAAATTTCTTATTTAATTTGGGCATTTTGGAACGATTGGGGCTACAGCATCCAGAAGCTGATTCTGTAGAATACATACGAGCTGCTGCGGCAGTACATCAATTAACAGCACAGCACGAAATGGGCGAGCTATTTAAAGTAATTGCATTTGGAAAAAATATTTCTGTTGATTGGCAAGGCTTCTTAATGGGCGATATGTGCCATAAATTGTAATGTTTTGACGTAGCAAAAAGCAGCATGCACTTCTTCATAATTTCATAGCTCTAAAAGCACCAATCCCCCCTGACATTGCGTGCAGGGGGGATCTGAATAGGGGTTTGGCGATGACCTACTTTCGCATAGGGACTATACTATCATCGGCGCTGGTTTGTTTCACTGTCCTGTTCGGGATGGGAAGGAGTGGGACCAAACCGCTATGGTCGCCAAACATAAACTGTCAAATCGGATAAGCCATTGATCAACTCTGATTTTGGTGATGAATCGTATTCATCAGTAAGCTTTTATCTTGTCGTCTTTTGGTTTCGGTAGATGATATTTCCGTCTCCAAAGTCCTTCAAATGATAGAGTCAAGCCTCACGAGCAATTAGTATGGGTTAGCTTCACGCGTTACCGCGCTTCCACACCCCACCTATCAACGTCCTGGTCTCGAACGACTCTTTAGTGCGGTTAAACCGCAAGGGAAGTCTCATCTTCAGGCGAGTTTCGCGCTTAGATGCTTTCAGCGCTTATCT
>ERZ772807.72-NODE-72-length-65326-cov-6.773452_pt1 | contig 65326 bp, 38 predicted proteins | sample MGYA00511472_ERZ772807 | MGnify/ENA primary metagenome ERZ772807 (study PRJEB29015, sample SAMEA2737947) | human oral metagenome | biome: human oral; feature: human-associated habitat; material: dental | place: China | collected 2039 ... | reverse complement strand
GGCGGGGCTTCCCGGGGGCCGGCCGCCGCGGTTTCCGCGCGGCAGCGTCGTCTGTCCCGTTCGGATCGCGGGGTTCCCGGGGCGGAGCGTCTCTCCCGGTCGAAACGCCGGGCCCGGGGGCGTGGGCGACGTCGTCCACGGTCAGCGTTCCCCCAAGCGCGTCGATCGCCCTCTCGAATCTGTCCGGCTCGTCGGTGTGCAGGCGCAGGATCGGCTGTCCCTTCGCCACGCGGTCGCCGGGCTTGGCGAAGATTTCGATTCCGGCCCCCGCCTGGACGGGGTCTTCTTTGCGGGCGCGCCCGGCGCCGAGCCGCCACGACGCGACTCCCACCTTGAGCGCGTCCATCTCGGTGAGAATCCCCGCGCGGGGCGCGGTCACGTCGTGAGTCTCGCGGGCCGTTGGCAGAGGCGCGTCGGGGTCGCCTCCCTGCTGGCGGATCATGGCCCGCCACACGTCCATGGCGCGGCCGTCGCCGAGGGCGGCTTCGACGTCGACGTCGTTCTTTCCCGCGGCCGCAAGCATCTCTCTGGCAAGGGCGACGGTGAGTTCGACGACATCGTCCGGCCCGCCTCCCGCGAGGACCTCGACGGACTCGCGGACCTCCAGCGCGTTGCCGACGGTCAGGCCGAGGGGCACGTCCATGTCCGTCAGCAGCGCGACGGTCTGGGTTCCGGCGTCGGCGCCGAGGCCGACCATCGTCGATGCGAGCTCGCGTGCCCTGTCGATGTCTTTCATGAAGGCGCCCGAGCCGACCTTGACGTCGAGGACGAGCGCACCCGTGCCCTCCGCGATCTTCTTGCTCATGATCGAGGAGGCGATGAGCGGCACGCAGTCGACGGTGGCGGTGATGTCTCGCAGCGCATACAGTTTCTTGTCCGCGGGCGCCAGCCCGGCACCGGCGGCGCAGACGACGGCGCCCGAGCCTTTTCCGAGGAACTCCCACATCTGCTCGTTGCTCACATCTGCCCGCCACCCGGCGATCGATTCGAGCTTGTCGAGTGTGCCGCCGGTGTGGCCCAGTCCCCTGCCCGAAAGCTGCGGGACGGCCACTCCGAAGGAGGCGACGAGCGGGGCGAGCGGGAGGGTGATCTTGTCCCCCACCCCGCCGGTGGAGTGTTTGTCGGCCGTGGGCCGCGCAAGCCCCGAAAAGTCCATCCGCTCGCCCGAGGCGATCATTGCGGCGGTCCATCGCGAGATCTCGCGTCGACTCATCCCGTTGAGGAAGATCGCCATGGCGAGGGCGCTCATCTGCTCGTCGGCGACGGCGCCGCGGGTGTAGGCGTCGATCGCCCAGTCGATCTGTGCATCGCTCAATTCGCCGCCGTCGCGCTTGAGTCGAATGACGTCGACGGCATCGAAGGCTTCTGCCACCTCAGTTCTCCTTGCTCACAAACGGCGCGGTCCGCTCGACCGCGTTCAGATCGCCCGGCCCGAAGGCGAAGGGAAGGGCCTCGGCCATGGGCATGAGGCCGCCGGGCATGTCGAGGACCATGGCGGGGTCGGCGTGCTCCGCCAGCAGCTGCCTGCACCTGCCGCACGGCACGATCGTCTCGGCGTCGGCGTTGACGCACACGAAAGCGAGCAGCTTCCCGCCTCCGCCGCGAACAAGCTCGGAAACCAGCCCGCATTCGGCGCACAGCGTCACCCCGTACCCGGCGTTTTCGACGTTGCAGCCCGAGACGAGGCGTCCGTCGTCCACGAGCGCCGCCGCCCCCACAGGATAGCCGGAATACGGAACGTAGGCCCGCGACATCGCTTCGAGGGCGAGCTTTCGCAGGCGTCGCCAAGGGATCTCGGGTCGCCAATCCTCCGTCACATCGCCTCCTCGCTGAGTCTCAGGGTTGCCCTCGCTGGAATGTCTATCTTGCCTTCCTCCGGCGAGGACGGCTTTTCCGCCAGGTCTTGCAGCCTTCCTGAGTGCCGTCGCTTTCCGGCGGGGTTTGCCGCTATTCTAGGCAGACTTTGCCGCATTCTAGTGAGAGCCGTTGTTCTTCGACAGGGGTTGTTTCCTTCTAGTAAGGTTTGTTCTCGGCGGCCGGAGGGCGGGACTTGCCGACGAATCCTGCGACGGCCAAGATCGTGATGACGTAGGGGATCATGTTGATGAGATTCGCCGGCGCGCTCGAATCGAGAGACGACAGAAGGATGGCGGTGGCCTGAGCGAAGCCGAACATGAGCGCCGCGCCCACGGCCCCAAGGGGGTTCCACTTGCCGAGGATCATGGCGGCGAGGGCGATGTAACCGTTGCCGGCCGAGATGTTGTCGTTGAACTCGTGCCCGATGTCCGCGGCGATGGTGAAGTAGGCGCCGCCCAGGCCCGCAATGGCCCCGGCCAGCAGACTGTTCCTGAAACGCGTGGCGCGGACGTTGATGCCCACGGTCGCGGCGGCCTTCGGATGCTCGCCGCACGCCCGCAGCCGCAAACCCCACTTCGAACGGTACAGGTAGACGGTGAGCACAGCGATGACCGCGTACATGAAGTACGTCAGAGCGGTCTGGTTGAACAGGACGGGCCCTAGGACCGGAATGTCCGACAGTCCCGGGATCGCGATTCGATCGAGGTGGAAGATTGAGGAATTGAGGTTGATTTTGTTCGTTTTGAACGGCTCGGTTCCAAGGAAGAAGGTCGTCAGGCCGAGCACAAGGACGTTGAGGACGACGCCGACGATGATCTGATCGACGTTGTACTTGATGGCGAAGAAGGCCAAGAGCGCGCCGACGATCGCACCGGCTGCGGGGGCGGCGATCAGGCCGAGCCACACGCTCTGCCACCACGAGGCCACGACGATCCCGGCGAAGGCGCCGGCGAGGAGCTGCCCTTCGATCGCGATGTTGACGATTCCGACCCGTTCGGAGACGACGCCGGCGAGGGAGCCGAAAATGAGCGGCGTCGCCAAGGCAAGCCCCGACGCGAGGGTGAAGGCGAGGGTGATGTTGCTGGACGATCCTCCTCCGTACCAGGCGAGAAGCCCTAGGACGGCGCTCACTCCGACGGCGACGGCGGGTAGGACGCCCGCTTTCTTCCTCGCAGCGGCCCGCACGAAGGCGTAGACGGTCGCGACGAGGCTGACGAGGCCAAGCACGAGGCAGGCGGTCCGCGACCCGACGGCGACATCGGGAATCTCGATGCTCTCGCCTCCCCTCGTCAGGGAGAAAGTCGCGACGCCTTCGGCGCTCATCCACATGGCGCCGAGCAGGAGGGTGAAAATCAAATAGGCGATGGGCACGCGCCAGCCGATGCGACCGACAACGGCCGGAGAAGACCCCTGCGAAGCCCCGGGCTCCTCAGACGCTTCGAGCGATTTGTCGGTGACTTTGACGCTCATCTCAAGGCCTCCTTCTTGTCAGCTGTTTCCTGCGCTCCGGCTTGCCCCCCCAGCGTCTGGTGAGACTCCGGCCTGCCTGCGGCTTCTTCCTTTTCCCGAGCAAAGGCGAGGTACGCGCGCCATCTGTCGTTCTCGCCCGTGGGAAGGCGGAAAAGCCAGCGAACGAATGCGGGGGCAGCGATGAGCAAAACGATGACGGATTGGAGGATGAGGACCATGTCGATGGGCACATCGGCCTGGGCATCCATCGTCCGTCCGCCGGCCCGGAAGGCCCCGAAGAGGATTCCGGCGAAGAAGGTGCCCACGGGCCTGTTCCGGCCGAGCAACGCCACGGTGATGGCGTCGAACCCGGTGCTTCCTGCGACGCCGTCAGTCAGGTACTTCAGATCCCCCGTCATGGTCACCCCGCCGGCCAGGCCGCACAGCGCGCCGGAAAGGGTCAACGTCACCGTCGTCACCTTGCCGATCGACATTCCCGCCATCTTCGCGGCGTCGGGATTGGCTCCGACTGCTCGCAGCTCGAACCCCCACGTCGAACGCTCGAGGTACCACCACACAAAGACCGTCGCGAGGAGAGCTATGACGACGCCGCCGTTGATCTGGAAGGGCGGAGCCGTCTCGGGCAGCTGCGCCGTCGCGTCTATCGTGGGCGAGCGCGGATCGCCGGACCCCGGCCGCCGGAAGGACTGATACGTCAAAAGCTGGGCGAGCCCGAGCGTGGCGACGGAGTTGAGCATGATCGTCACGATCACCTCGTTGGCGCCGGTCGTCGCCTTGAGGAAACCCGCGATGAAACCGTAGATTCCGCCGCAGACGACGGCGGCCAGCAGGCAGGCGAGCAGGTGGACTCCCGCCGGCATGTGGCACTGGAATCCCACCCAGGCGGCGCCGATGGCCCCGGCGATGATCTGCCCGGTCCCTCCGATGTTGAACAGGCCGCCGCGAAAGCCGAGGGCTAGGGCGAGCCCCGCGATGATGAGCGGGAGGGAGGAAAAGATCGACGATGTGAGCGGGGCGATTTGGCCCTGAAGGGACTGCGCCTTCCAATTGAAGACGGACCCGCGGATCATCGCCGAATAGCCTTCGACGACGTCGGCGCCCGAAACGAGCATGAGGATCGCGCCGACGGCGAGCGAAACCACAATCGCCAAAACGTAGACGGCGGCGCTCGAACTCAAGGCCCTGTAAAGCAAACTGAGGCAACGGCACATCGCCAGACGCGGGCGGCTCGGCTCTCGCCGCTCTTCGCCCTGAAAAGTTCCGCCCTCGGCTCGGAACGCCTCGCCCCCTCCTAGGAGCGCTCCGTTTTCCTCAGGCCCCGCGCCGCTCAGCACAGCTTCGTTCGGCCCCGCTTGGCCCAGCCCCGCCTCGTTTTGAACTGTTCCGTTCCGGGCCGCTTCGTTGCCTTGCGTCTCAGCCATGTGCGTTCTCCTCCCTCGCAGCCTCGCCCTTCGGCCCGAACCGTTTCGGCGCGAAGCTGTCTTGCCCGCGCCCGGGCACGCCTTCTTCCTCGACGCGGTCCGTCAGGGTCGGCTCGGCTTGTTCGGCGGCCTCTTCGGGCGTGCCTCCCGCCATCATGACTCCGAGGACGGAACGCGGGGTGTCCGCGGGAACGATCCCGACGATCTGCCCGCGGTACATGACCGCGATGCGATCGGAAAGCCCGACGATCTCGTCAAGTTCGGACGACACGAGCAGAACGGGCGTTCCCTTGTCCCGTTCTGCGACGATGCGTTTGTGGATGAATTCGATGGACCCGACGTCGACGCCGCGCGTCGGCTGGTTGGCGATGAAAAGCGACAGATTGCCTGAAAGCTCGCGCGCAACCACGGCCTTTTGCTGGTTCCCTCCGGAAAGGTTGGAAATCGGGCCGTTGACGTCGCTCAGCCGGATGTCGAATTCGACGACGCGCTCCTCGGCGTTTTTCGCCACCTCGGAGACGCTCATGGCCGGCCCCCGCGCGAAGGGCGGGCGCCTGTACTGGTTGAGAACGAGGTTCTCGGCCACGGAGAACGAGGCGATCATGCCGTCGGTCGAGCGGTCTTCCGGCACGAATCCAATGCCCGCGTCGATGTGCCTGCGCACGCTGGCGTTGGAAATGGGCTTCCCGTTGAGCGAAATTGAGCCCGAATCAGGGCGTCTGAGCCCCAGGAGCGTCTCGGCGAGCTCCGTTTGGCCGTTGCCTTGCACGCCCGCGACGCCGAGGATCTCTCCCTCGCGGATGTCGAAGCTGACGCGGTCGAGCAAGGTTGCCCCGGTTTCTCCGCCCGGGCCCACAAGCGAGACGTCCTCAACGCGGAGCGCAGCTTTGCCCGGCGTCGCCGGCTTCTTCTCGACGTGCAAAAGCACGGGGCGCCCGACCATCATGGAGGCGAGCTCCTCCTGGGAGGCCTCGGGCGAAGCCTGCCCGACCACCGCCCCTCTGCGGATCACGGTGATCCTGTCCGCAATCGCCTTGACCTCTCGAAGCTTGTGGGTGATGAAGATGATGGAGGCCCCGGAGTCCGCGAGCCCTCTCATGATTTTCATGAGCCCGTCCGTCTCCTGCGGGGTGAGGACGGCCGTCGGCTCGTCGAGGACGAGCAGCTCCGCGCCTCGGGCCAATGCCTTGACGATCTCCACTCGCTGCTGGACGCCGACGGGCAGGTCCTCTATCTTGGCGTCGGGATCGAGGTCAAAGCCGAATTGAGCGGACCATTCCTTCACGAGGCCGCGAGCCTTCTTGCGGCGAAGGAGCCTCGTGACCGGGTTGATCGGCTCGAATCCGAGGGCGACGGACTCGGCTACGGTGAACACGGGGATGAGCATGAAATGCTGGTGGACCATTCCGATGCCCGCGGCGACGGCGTCGGCGGCGTTGGAGAAGGACGCCGGCTCGCCGTTGATCAGAATCTCGCCCTCCTCGGGCCGATACAACCCGTACAGGACGTTCATGAGGGTCGATTTGCCCGCGCCGTTCTCGCCGAGAAGGGCGTGTATCTCCCCCGGCCGGACAGTGAGGTCTATACCGTCGTTGGCTACGAACGAGCCGAATCGCTTGGTGATCCCACGCAGTTCCAGATGCACAGAATGCCCAACCTTTCAAGCTTGGAGGGGCCCGGACTCCTTCGCCGTCCCAGGCCCCTCCTCGCTCATTTGACTTCGTAAGCAGCCGAGGACTTCACAACCGTCTTGCCGGAGACGATCTCTTCCTTGATCTTCTTCAATTCGTCTTCCAAGCCTTTCGGCTGGGACTTTTGGAGATCGTGGAAGGGGGCGAGCGAGACGCCGCCGTTCTTCAGCGTGCCAACGTAGGGCGTCTTGTCGAACTTCTTCTCGACACCGGACTTGATCGTATCGACGACGGCGGGGTTGATGCCCTTTTGCACGGAGGTCAAAACGATGTCCTTGTACTCGGAAGCCGATTCGTACCAATCGGAATCGACGCCGACAACGAGCGTCTTGCCGTTGGACTTGGCGGCGGCGGCCGCGCCCAGGCCGACTGGGCCGGCGACGGGCATGATGACGTCCGCGCCCTGCTGGATGAGCTGGTTGGCCACGGCGGTCCCCTTCGACTGATCGTCGAAGGTGTTGGTGAACTGGCCCTCCTGGGTCTCCTTGTTCCATCCGAGGACCTTCACGTCCTTCTTGTGGTCCTTGTTGTAGCGGGCCACGCCGTCGGCGAATCCGTCCATGAAGATCGTGACGGTCGGGAGCTTGATTCCGCCGAAGGTTCCGACCTTGCCGGACTTGGAGTTGGCCGCGGCCGCGTATCCGGCGAGGTAGGCCGCCTCGTGCGTGTTGAAGACGAGGGCGCGGGCGTTCTCGGGCTGGTTCTGGAAGGTCGCGTCGACGATGGCGAACTGTTTGTCCGGGTTGGACTTCGCGGCGTTCTCGACCGCTTCGGACAGCTTGAACCCGACGCCGATCGTCAGATTGCATTTGGCTTCGACCATCGACTTCACGTTGGGGGCGAAATCGTTGTCGGATTTCGACTCCGCGGTGTTGGGCCGCACGCCGAGGTCGTGAACGGCCTTGTCCAGACCTTCCTTGGCCGACTGGTTGAACGACTTGTCGTCCCACCCCCCGGCGTCGGAGACGATGCAGGCTCGATAGTCGATCTGCTTTGCCGCGGGGCCCTTCGTCGCGTTTTCCTTCGACGAGGCGCTCTCTCCCGCCTTGCCGCCGCCGCAGGCGCTGAGCGCCAGTGCCGCAACGCCGAGAAGCGCGGCAACTTTGCTGTTCTTCACGCTTGTTTCTCCTGGTTGTGTGCATCCGCGTCGGAAAAAGACGCGGAGAATGTGATCCAAGTCTACGTTCTTTTTCGGTTAACTACCGAATAGTTCACGCCAATCTTCCTAGTCCCGACCGGCCGAGCGCCTCCACCGTCAGTTTGACGTCCTGCGAACTCGCGCGCGTTGTGACGAAGAGCACATCGTCCATGTCGACGACGACGGCCTCGGGGATCCCCACAACGACCACGGGCTTGTGTCCGGTGTAGACGAGGGCGTCGGGGGGCGCGAGGACGGTCTGCTCCGACCCCCGCGGGGCCACCTGTTCGTTCGACTCGACGACGTCGGCGAGCGAGGCATAGTCGCCGACGTCGGACCATCCCATCTCGACGGGGACGACGGCCACGCCTCCCTCTTCGGCGAGCGGCTCGGCCACGGCGGTGTCGATGACCGCGCTCTCCAGGGGCTCCCAGTATTCGGCGACGCCGTCTTCGCGCCCGGCCTCCCACGTGGCGGCCAGGGCGCGCAGCGGTTCGGCCAACTCCGGATGGAATCGGGCGAGCGCGTCCATGAGCACGCCCGCCTTGGCGACGAACATTCCCGCGTTCCACAGGTATCTTCCCGTGGCGAGGTACTCGGCGGCCGTAGCCTCGTCGGGCTTTTCGACGAAGCGGGCGACGGAGCACGCCGGGCCGAAGCTCTCTCCCGCTTCAATGTACCCGTAGGCGGTCGATGGGCGGTCGGGGGAAATCCCTATTGTGACGACGTAGCCTTGCTCGGCGGCTTCCGCGGCGCGCAAAACCGCCCGCCTGAAGGCCTCCTCGTCTGCAATGAGATGGTCGGCGGCGAAGGAGCCGACCACGGCTTCGGGGTCGCGGGCCTCGACGATGGCCGCGGCCAGGCCAATCGCGCCCATCGTTCCCCGCGCCGACGGCTCGACGACGAGCGACGCGCCGGGCACGAGCGCGGCGACGGCGTCGGCGTGGGCGGCGCCCGTGACGATCGTGACGTCGTCGGTTATCGGCGCGAGCCGGTCCACGGTGGCCTGGAGCATGCTTTTCCCGGATCCTGTGAGGTCGGCCAGGAATTTCGGCGCGCTGCGGCGGGAGAGAGGCCACAGGCGCGTGCCGGCTCCGCCTGCGGGGACGATGGCGTGGAAGGTCATGGTTTCTCCGTTCCGCCGAGCTCGTCGGCTGGGCTTTGGTCGGGTTTTCGGCAGTCCGGGCGCCGCCCGGATCCGGCGTCGGCGGAGGCGACGCCGTCGGCGTCCGCGGGAATGACGCTCCCCGAAAGCGGGTTGTGCAGCCAGTCAAGGGTGTGGGGCGCGGAGAGGGTGACGTAGTTCGGCGTCTGCGTCGCGTGGAGCTCGTCGCGCGTGGCCGGGACGTAGGGCGTCGGCGGGTTGGCCGCGATCGCTGCGCACACGAGAAGGATGCGGCTTGCGAGGTTCAATCCGAGAAGAAGCGAAGCGACCGCCGTGAAGGACGCCAGGAGCGCGTTGTCGGAGACGGAGCCGATGAGGACCTTTTCGCAGAGCCTGAGGATCGTGGTTCCCGCGGCGGCCGACGTCGCGCCGAGAAGCAGGTCGCGCCTCGGCATCCTGACCCCGGCCACCACGCGGAAGATGAAGGCTACGACCCCGACGTCGACGGCGAAGGAAACGAGCGCCCCCAGGCCGCCGAAGACCGTGAGGACGGAGGACGCTCCGACTCCCAGCGCGAGGACGACGAAGCCTCCCAGCGAGCGCAGCCGCCTGGCTGCAAGGCCGATGTGGAGGCTGACGATGCCGAACATCGCCTGAACAGACTTGCCGACGTTGGCGACGACAGACGTCGCGGTGAAGAGCAGGACGAGGCCGGCCAGGACGGAGGCGGGCGTCACGGCGGACTTCAGGACGAGCGAGTCGGGGTCGACGATGCCTCCGCCGTCGCCCGTTTTGAGGATTCCCGGCAGGACGCGGTCGAATCCTCGGAGAACGTCGGCGCGCAGCCGACTGTCCGAGCCCATGAGCGCCATGAACGCCGTCCACGCGATCGTCATGGCGGCGGTGAGGGCGAAGAGGGCCGAGTAGGCGATGCCGCCGGCGAGCACTCCGCCGCGGGCCGTGCCGTACCGCACGAATCCCCGCGTCACTCGCAGCTCTTTGAAGCGCCCGAGCCAAATCTTCCAGTTTCGCATCAGCTCAAGCCTCACAGCGTGTAATCCACGATCAGGGGCGCGTGGTCGGAGAACCTCGCGTCGTAGGAGGGCGCCCTGTCGATCCGGTACGCGTCGGCCTTTTCCGCGAGAGACGGGCTGGCCAGATGGTAGTCGATGCGCCACCCCGTGTTGTTGTCGAAGGCCTTCCCCCTTTGCGACCACCAAGTGTAGGGCCCCTGGCTGTCCGGGTCGAGGCGCCTTTGGACGTCGGCGAGGCCCATCTGACCGAACCACCGGTCGAGGTAGGCGATCTCCTCGTCCAGCACGCCCGAGGTCCGATTGTGGTTGGATTTCCAATTCGTGATGTCGAGGGGCGTGTGCACGATGTTGAAATCGCCCGCGACGAGGAAACGCCCCCCGCCTTCGCTCAGTTCCGCCAGTCGTTTTTCGACCAGGTCGAGATGGGCGTATTTGGCGTCCATCTTCTCCTTGCTCGAGGAGTCGCCGGAATGGAGGTAGGCGGAGACGACGCGCAGGCCGAGCTCCGGCAGTTCGACTTCGAGCCACCTTCCGGTGTCGACCGGCGGCTGGTCGTCGCCGACCCCGCGCACGACGGCGCCGGTTTCGATCCCTTCGCGCACCGCGACCGCGACGCCTGCGCGCCCCTTGATCTCGCAGGGCCAGGGAATCGTTTTGTATCCCTCCCCGACGAGCGGCGCCACGAGCTCATCGGGCGCCCGCACTTCCTGGAGGAGCAGCACGTCGGCCTTCGCGGACGCGATCCACTCCCCCATGCCTTTGCGGGCCGCGGCGCGGATTCCGTTGACGTTGCACGTTGCTATGCGCATGGCTTCCTTTCGGCGATGTCCACGACGTTGGCCAGAAGCATCGCCCGGGTCATGGGCCCGACCCCGCCGGGGTTGGGCGAGAGCCATGCGGCGACCTCGGCCACGTCCGGGTGGACGTCGCCGACGATGCGGGCCTTCCCGGTTTCGGGGTCGACGATCCGCGAGACTCCGACGTCCACGACCGCGGCGCCGGGCTTGATCCATTCGGGCGTGACGAGGCGGGCCACGCCTGCCGCCGCGACGACGACGTCGGCGCGGCGGACGATTTCCTCCACGTTTGCGGTGCCGGTGTGGCAGTTGACGACGGTTGCGTCGATGCCGCGCCGTGTCAGCAGCAAACCGATCGAGCGGCCAACGGTGACCCCGCGGCCGACGACCGCGACGTTCTTCCCCCGCAGCGACACCCCGTGGCGGCTCAGCAGCTCGAGGATTCCCGCGGGCGTGCAGGGAAGGGGCGAACGAATTTCGCCGCCGACCGACAAGACCAGCCTTCCCAGGTTCGTCGGGTGGAGGCCGTCTGCGTCCTTGTTCGGATCGATGCGTTCGAGGACGGCGTTCTGATCGACTCCCCGCGGAAGCGGCAGCTGGACGATGTAGGCGGTGCACGCCGGGTCGGCGTTGAGCCGCTCGACGGCGGCGACGATCTCCTCTTGCGAAGCCGACGCGGGCAGATCCTCGCGGATCGACTCGATGCCTACCTCCGCGCAGTCGCGATGCTTGCCCGCCACGTAGGACACCGATCCGGGGTCCTCGCCCACGAGCACCGTGCCGAGCCCGGGTGCCTTCCCCTCGGCTCGCAGCGCCTTGACGCGCTCGGCGAGCTCGGCCTTGATCGCGGCCGCGGTCGCTTTGCCGTCCAGCTTGCGCGCGGCCGGCGACCCGCCCTGCCCCGCCTCGGGGACGCCGCCCGTCATTTGCGCACCTGCTCGAGCCCCTCGTACAGCGGGAATTCGTCGGTGAGCCTCTTGACGCGCCCGCGCAGCGCCTCGACGGCGGCGCCCCTCCCGGCGACGAGCGCCGCGGCGAGGATGTCGGCGACCTCCTCGAACTGGGCCGCCCCGAAGCCCCTGGTGGCGAGCGCCGGCGTGCCGATGCGCAGCCCCGATGTGACGGCGGCCGGGCGGGGGTCCCACGGCACGGCGTTTCGATTGACGGTGATGCCGACGTCGTCGAGGAGGTCCTCGGCCTGCTGGCCGTCCATGTCCGAATTCCGCAGGTCGACGAGAACCAGGTGGACGTCGGTTCCGCCGGTGACGAGGCCGACTCCCGCCGCGGCGACGTCCGGCGCGTTCAGCCTTTCCGCGAGGATCTTCGCCCCCTCGACGGTGCGGGCCTGCCTGTCTTTGAACGCCTCGGTTGCGGCGATGCGCAAGGCGACGGCCTTGGCTGCGACGACGTGCATGAGCGGACCGCCCTGCTGCCCGGGAAAGACGGCGGAGTTGAGCTTTTTGGCGTAGGCCGAAGAGTCGCGGGAGAGGATCATTCCCGAGCGGGGGCCTCCGAGGGTCTTGTGGATCGTCGTCGTCACGACGTCGGAATGCCCGACGGGGTTCGGGTGCAGCCCGGCCGCGACCAACCCGGCGAAATGGGCCATGTCGGTCCACAGGAAGGCGCCGACCTCGTCGGCTACCTGCCGGAAGGCCTCGAAGTCGAGCTGGCGCGGGTAGGCGGACCAGCCGGCGATGATCATCTTCGGCCGGACGGCGAGCGCCTGCTCGCGAACCATGTCCATGTCGATGCGATGCGTCTCGGGATTGAGCCCGTAGGCGGCGATGTCGTAGTTCTTGCCGGAGAAGTTGATCTTCATCCCGTGGGTGAGGTGCCCGCCGTGGGCGAGCTGGAGCCCCATGACCGTGTCGCCGTGAGACAGAAGGGCGTGGTAGACCGCCGCGTTGGCCTGCGCGCCGGAATGTGGCTGGACGTTGGCGTATTCGGCGTCAAACAGGCTCTTCGCCCGTTCAATCGCGAGCGTTTCGACCTTGTCGACCTCTTCGCACCCGCCGTAGTACCTCCTGCCGGGGTACCCTTCGGCATACTTGTTGGTCAGCACCGAGCCTTGAGCTTCGAGCACGGCTCGCGGCACGAAGTTCTCGGACGCGATCATTTCGAGCGTCCCGCGCTGCCTGGCCAATTCCGCCTCGAGCACGGCGGCCACCTCGGGATCGACGGCGGAGGCCGACTGGTCGAAATCCCTCACTTTTCCTCCTTCTTTCGGCATCCCTTCAAGGCTACCGGATGCCTCCGACACAATCAGCAAAGACGTGGGCGCCAGCCCGCCCTCAGGCGTCGATCGGCTCAAACGCCGACATCAGTCGCGCAAAAACTGCCGCGTAAGAAAACGCGAAAGGACAGAGGAAGAGAAGAAGGCGCTCCTAATTCTCCGCGTCAAATCAAACGCCAACGCCGCCGTCATGATCAGCGCCTGCCATTCCGAGGAGACGTCAGGGGAAAACTCCAAGGCAATGCGGACGCCTTTGCGCGTGCGAAGGTCCCCGGCGGCGATTTTGGCCTTCGACTCGAGGGAGACGACCTCGAACCGGCGCAGGCCTTTCATGCGAAGCTCCATCGGCTTGCCTTCGGTCGGGACGATGACGATTTTGCCGATAAACGTCGTTCTGATTCTCACCTCCGCCAAGGGCGAGCCGTCTGGGCCGACAACCGCGTAAAGCGTGCGGACCCCTCGAGGCTTCAACGTCTTCCGGGTGATTCGTGCTCGAAGGCCGATGCGGGGACCTCCTATGTCGAAGTCGCGAAAGGCCCTGAAGAAGCGCGGAGCTTTCCTTTCCGCCTCAACTATTGCGCCCATTTCGTCTCCATTTTCGTCCTCAATGGCGAAATCGTTGGAGGAGAAGGACTTTTTCCTTCGCATGACGACCACTTTGCCCCGCGCACCCGGCGTGCCTTTTGCCCCCGGGACGGGCGTTCTCTGCGCGAGGGGCCTTTCATCTGCCCGGATTTCTCCGTCTGCGTGACGTTCAATGTTGCGTTCTTCGTTATTCATGTGCGTTCTCCGCCATCCATTAGTCGTTCTGTCATTTCCTGGACTTTACCCAGGCTTTCATCATATACTTCGGGAGACGCGGTCCTTTGGGAAGCGTTCCCCTGCCGCAAGGAAAACACCTCGATCAATTTTCAAGAGCGCTTTAATCAACTCTCAAGAGCTCTTCGCTTGCTCCATCCTCGCCTGTGTCATATCAATGCCCTTTCGCCGCAGACTTTTCTCGAGAACTTGCCTCAACCTTTCCTCGGGGATACGAGGGCAGTCCGCGGGCCTGCGCACAGGATTCGTCCAGACTAAGACTGTTTAATCGACTGCACTGCATTCTTTCGACTCGGCAATGGGAACACGATGAAATACATGTCGACACGGCCGGGCTCCCGGCTCGCCGCCCCTCTTCTGTGCGCCGCGCTCGCGGCCTTTCCCGCCCTCGCCGGGTGCGCCGGGGAGTTTTCTCCCGGAGGCGGGGCGTCGAGCGGCGTTGCCTCAGGCACAGGAAAATCGGGCGGAGCGGGCAAAGAGACGCCGATCGCGCTGCGCCCGTCGCCGGCGCCGGCCGGATACGCCAAGGCGGCGCAAAGCGATTCGACGGCGGCCCCGGCGACGTCGAGCGCGTCGGACGCGCCCGGGCCCTCGGCGTCGGCTTCTTCGACGTCGGCTCCGTCCTCCTTCAAGCCCTTCCATTTCACCGAGATACCGAGCTCCTATCGGAGCGAGGCTTCAAAGGCCGGGCGGCTGGAGACGATCGAGTATCGCACTTCCGATCCCGAAAAGCCGGGAACGACGATCACGAAGAAGGCCGTCGTCTACCTTCCTTACGGGTACAGCGACAATTCGTCTCAGCGCTACAACATCCTGTACCTCATGCACGGTTCGCAGGGGAACGAGCGCACATGGCTGGGAACGCAGTCCAAACCGACCACGGCTAAGAACATCCTCGACCACATGATCGCTGACAAGCGCATCTCCCCGACGATCGTGGCGATGCCGACCATACGCCGGGGAAGCGACCGATTCTCCTCGACTTTCCCCGCTTTCCCGACAGAGCTGACGAAGGACGTCATGCCCGCCGTAGAGGGCAAATACCGCACGCACGCGACTAGCACGACCCCCGAGGCCTTCGCCGCCTCCCGGGAGCATCGCGCGTTTGGCGGATTCTCCCTGGGCGGAGGCGCCACATGGTCGGTTTTCCGCAGCAATCTGAAGTATTTCGAGTACTTCCTTCCCATCAGCGGGATTTACAGGGGCAGCGTCTTTTCGCGGAACTACGATCCCAGTCAGGGGGTTGAGGACCTCGCGAACGTCGCTCAAAAATCCGGCGCCGGCAGGAGGGGCTACTTCATCTTCGCTGCGACGGGAACCGATGACAGCGTCAGGCCTTACATGACCAAAATGGTGGACAGGATGCTCGAGGAGAGAAAGGCCTTCGACTATACGGACACGAGTTTCGCCAACGGGAATCTCACTCTTCTCGTCGTGAACGGAAAAGGCCACAACTACACGTCCGCCCACACGTACCTGTACAACGCCCTGCCGTATTTCTTCCGAGCGGGATGAGACCGCCTTCTCTTGCCGAGTGTGAGACTGCTTGTCTCCGCTCGGCCCGTAACTTTCTCCCGCTCAACGTGGGACTTCTTTCCTCCGCTCGGCCCGTAACTCCGTTTCTTCCACTGAAAGACGCGAGACGGCGTTCTTTTGCCGCCGACGACGCCGCGCCCGGGTGAGTCTGCAACGCCGCGCCCGGGCAAGACGGCGATAAGTGATTTAAAGTTAACTCAGCGCTTTAAAATTAATCTGCTGCTTTAAAACTAATCTTCTGTTTCAAATCCATCCAAATTAAAGCCATCCAGTTCCTTTAAACTTAACTCATTAGGGCGCAGGGCAGTTTCAAGGCTTTCACTAGGTCCGTTTACGGCTTCCAGCGGTCCGTTTATGGCTTTCAGCGGTCCGTCGGTTGACGGTGCGTTTTTCGATCCGCTCCGGATCGCCTTTTCAATCCGGGATTGTTCTTTTCATTCCGGGGCCGGCTCCTGCTGCGCCGTCGGTCGCGGCCTCGGATTCGAGGACGACGATGGCCTGGGCCACCGGGCCGTCGTGGCTGAGCGAGACGTGGATGCGGGCCTGGCCCACCGAATTGGCGAAAGCCTCTGCCACATCGGCATGCAGCGCAAGCCCTGGCCGATGCCAGGCGTCTGTGACCACCTCGATCTCGTGCCACGCGACCTCTCCGAGAACCGGCGGCCGGCCCTTGAGCGCGGCGCTCCAGGCCTTGATGAACGCCTCCTTCGCTCCCCACCGCGCCGCCAAACGCTCGGCGACGTTGACTCCAGCCGCCTCTCGGCGTTCCCGCGCCGTGAACGCCCGCCCGAACGCCGTTCCGGGCAGTTCCAGCTGCTCGCGGAAAGCTGCGACGTCGACGACGTCCAGCCCGACACCGAGAATCATCGGATCCTCTCCCCCGCCATCGGCATGGGCTCTCCTTCATCCGTCATGCGCCAAAATGCGCATCCGTCATGAGCCGAAATGCGTATACGGCGAAGACGCAGGCCGCCCTGCGCGCCGATGTCGACGCCGAGGAGCCGATGTCGACGCCGAGGAAACGCTGGAGCGGCGAGCGCATAGACGACGCCCGCCGCCGCGGCCGCCGAAGCGGCAAACCGAGGCTGCTGCCGACCCCCGATTCCGGGGCCGGCAGCAGCCTCGTCGTCGCTCAGCCGTCATTCCTCGCCGTCGGCCTTGACCCGCGGGTAGAAGCCGTCGGCGCCGAGGCGGGCGTCGGGATTGAGCAGCATTGCGGACTCGTCCTCGTGGATGTCGCCGGCAAAGCGCCTGTCCTTGATGCCCTCGAAGAGCTCTGCCTTGCCGAGCATAGCCTTCTCCAGGCGAACCGCGCCCGCGTGTGTGCGCTCGTCGGCGCGCCTGCGCCACTCGTCGGCGGCCTCGTCTCCGTGCGCGCGCGCCACGGCCGCCTCGAAGGCGTCCGGAGAAGCCAGCGCGATGAAGGCCGAGACGTGGCCGAAGCCAAGCGAGGTGATTAGGCCCGCCTTGACGCCCTCGTGCTGGAACGGCGAGCGCAGCCACACGAGGTAGGGGTCTTCCTCGAAAACGGGGTCGAGGCAGTCGAGCGCCTTGTTTCCGGGGATCAGCCCGCTGGCGAGGATCTGCGTCAGTCCGGCGAGCTGGAACAGCGCGGCGCCGCCCTTCGCGTGGCCCGTCAGCGACTTTTGCGACACGACGTAAAGCGGGTTGCCCTCGGTGCGCCCGATGGCCTTTGCCAGCCGCACGTGCAGCTCGGCCTCGTTCGGGTCGTTCGCGTTGGTCGAGGTGTCGTGCTTGGAGACCACCGAGACGTCGTCCGGGGTGATCCCCAGGGCGGCCAGGCTCTTGACGAAGCGCGCGTTCTTGCCTCCGCGGCCGACGGCCAGCGCGCCGAGCCCCGGCGCGGGGATCGACGTGTGGGCGCCGTCGGCGAAGGACTGCGCGTGGGCCACGACGGCCAGAACGGGCAGGCCCGTCTCCAACGCGAAGTCGCCGCGGGCGAGCAGCACGGTTCCGCCGCCCTGCGCCTCGACGAAGCCTCCCCTGCGCAGATCGCCCGCGCGGGAGTAGAAGCGCTCGTCGATGCCCTGGCGGGCCATGGCCGCCGAGTCCGCCGTCGCCGTCATGTCGCCGAACCCGGTGATCGACTCCAATCCGATGTCGTCGATTCCGCCGGCCACCACGAAGGTCGCCTTGCCGCAGGCGATCTTGTCGACCCCCTCCTCGACGGAGACGGCCGCGGTGGCGCACGCGCCGACCGGGTGGATCATCGACCCGTAGCCGCCCACGTAGGACTGCATCGTGTGCGCGGCGATGACGTTGCCGAGGGTCTCCTGCAGGAGGTCCTGCGGGCGCGAGCGGCCCGTGAACCTGTCGAGGTAGAACTGCCGCATCGAGGACATTCCGCCGAATCCCGTGCCCTGGGTGGAGGCCACCTCGTTCGGGTGGACGCTGCGCAGCAGCTCTCCGGGGGTCAACCCGGCTCCGATGAAGGCGTCGACCGTGGTCATGAGGTTCCAGATGGCCATGCGGTCGGAGGACTCGATCATCGATGCGGGAATCCCCCAGTGCGCGGGGTCGAAGCCGTCGGGGAACTGGCCGCCGACGGTGCGGCTGAGGGTCGCCCTTCGCGGAACGTAGGTCAGCGCCCCGGCCTTGCGGGTCACGGTCCATTCGTCGTCGACCAGCGCGGCAGACGTATTCTCGGGGTCCGCCTCGACAAGGGCGTTTGCGGCGGCCTCGTCGGCGACGGTGAAGGTCACGTCGGAATCCAGGCGCACCTCCTCGATGTCGATGGACCCGAGGTTTACGAGCGGACCGTCGTCGACGAAGGAGCGGACGCCGCAGCGGGCCACGACTTCGTCTCGATAGCGCTCGTAGATCTCCTCTTCGGGTACGACGCTTCCCGAAGCGTCGTACCAACCCGGTTTGGGCGTGTCGTGCCATTCGAGCAGGCCCATCATCCAGGCCAGCTCGAGGACGCCCGCCGCGGTCATGTCGACCTCGCCGGTGCCCTGGATTCCCAGTTCGGCGGCGAGGCGGGTGCGCGAGGAGCCCCACGGCCCGGCTTCGCCGACGCCGACGACGACCACGAGGTCTTCCGGCCTGGCGGAGCCGCCCGCGAAGGCCTCGCGCCCCGGGGTGCGCCCGCTCGCGACCCCTGCGGGCGTGGCGAGCGCTCCGATCGTGGCCGAGCCCTCGGCCTCCTCGGGCGCGCTCGGAAGCTTGAGTCCCTTGGCGAGCTTTCGCAGATTGACCTTGTCCATCCCGCCGGTCAGGTCGACGACCATCGGGGCGCAGGCAGCCGCCTCCAAGGACTCCTCGGTGCACAGATCGAGCAGCCTCTCGGCAATCTCTTCCGTGTTCCACACGCGGACCCCCGCGGCTTCGACCGCGGCGACGAGCGGGTCGTTGTGGCCCATGAGGTTCGTGCCCTTGACCCAGCCGATGAGGGCGTGGGCGATCGACGTCCTGGCGCCCCACGGCTCGTTGGCCCACTTGTTGGCGACGGCGTCGAGAGCCGCCTTGACCTCGCCGTATGCGCCGTCGCCGCCGAAGGTTCCCCGGTTGGGCGATCCGGGCAGGACCACGTGAAGGCGGTGGCCGACGTGCGTGTCGGCGCCGATGCGGGAAAGGCCGCCGATCAGCCGCTCGACTCCCCACAGGAGCACGCGGGCCTGGTTTTCGGCCGCAGCCCCGGCGTCGTCGAGCGTGCCGCGGACGGGAGGCGCGGCGAACGGGAAGAGGATGTCGGGAACGAACGCCGGCTTGAGCACCTTGGTCGCCGCGCCGAGCGTCACCCGCTGCTCGGCGCCGATCCATTCGACGAGGGCGTCGATGTCGCGCAGCGAACCGAGGTTGGCTGGGACGATCCACAGTTCGGCGTCCCCGCGGGCGGTGCGCCGATAAAGTTCAGCGGCCCAGTTGAGGCGCCCGGAGTCCAGTCGCGAGGTCGTGACGACGACGGTCGCACCGCCCGCCAAGAGCCTGCCTGCGACGGACGCCGCGATCGACCTCGGCGAGGCGCCGGTGACGACGGCGACCTTTCCGCTGAACTGGCCGAGGCCGGAGCTTTCCGCGGCCGCGGCGATCGCGAGGAGGCGCTCGGCGCGCTCGGGGCGGCGCTCGGCATGCCATCGGGCCTGCTTCGCCACTTCCTCGCCGGTCGATTCGAAGTTCCCTTCGACCTCCTGCCCCGCGGCGATCCGCGCGACGTCCTCGCGGGCGCTCGCCCAGCGGTCGCACAGGCGGACGGCCCGGTCGGGGGTGAACGCGGGGGCGACGAACTTCTCCCAGCCGTCCCCGAGCTCGGCGGACACGGCGGCCCGCAGCGCGAGGTCGTCGGCATTGTCGCCGCCCGCCTGCTGCGCGGGCGCCTCCTTGCCCAGGCGGGCGAGAAGCTCGCGGGCGGTCGCCGCCAGGGCGTCGGTCATCTGCCCCGTGATCTCTTCGAGGGCGGCCGAATCGACCATCGTCCCCGATCCGCCGCCCGAGCTGGCCTTTGACACGGCGATTCCGCGGGCGGCGGCCACTTGGGCGACAGCCTCGTCGATCGTCGCGTCGAACTTCTTCGACGGCTTTATCGTGGCGAGTTCGCCTCCCCGCAGCGATTTTCCTTCGCGGGAGCCGAGCACGATGGCAGCGGCGACGTGCGTCGCCCACCCCTCGCCCAGGCCCCACGCCGAGGCGAGGTATTCGGGGACGCGCTGCGGTTTGGCGCCGGCGGCGCCGGCTATCTGGCGGAGTCGGCCGGAAATGGCCTCGCTCAACACCGTTCCGAACGGCTTGTATCCGTGGGCGCCGGCCAAAACCCCGGCTCGGAGCTTGGACATGGGCGCCTCGGCGGCGCCGTCCATCGACGACAGGCCGAACTCCGCCGTCAGGTCCATGAGCACCTGGTTGCGCTTCGAAGAGACGCCGTTCGTCAACGTCTCGACGGTGTCGGCGTCGACGATCTGCCCGGGCCGCAGCTTCGCGTGGACGGCGAGCAGCGCGTCCAACGCGTCGGCCGCGGTAAAGGGAAGGTCCTCGACGGGCCCCGCCGCGGCAGCAGGCGCAGGAGCGGCAGGCGCGGCCGGCGCTTCCTGCGCGGGCGCATTCTGCTCGGGAGCCGCCTGAGGCTGAGAATCGGCGGGCGCCGCTGCCTTTCCGGCGTCGGCGGACGATTCAGCCGCCTGCAGCTCGCCGGCCTCTTCAACCGGGGCCGCGGCCACGTCTTCGCGCCTGACGCGCTGAGAATCCCTCGCGACGTTCATGACGGCAACATCCGCGCCCGCCTGGGCGACGGTCCGCGCCCCGATGTTGGCGAGGGTCGGCGCGGTGGCGAGGCCAACCTCGACCCATTCGCGCACGCCCTCCTCCAAGAGCACGTTCTGCGTATCAATCCACTGCACGGGCGAGGCGAACTGCCACGCGAGAAGCTCAATGAGCAGCGTGCGGATGACGCGGTAGCGGTCGCGCTCGAGCAGGCCGTCGAAGTCCTCGACGAGCTCGGCCACCATCGTCGACGGGGCGACGTCGAGGATGAGCCTCGCGAACTCCTCTGTCAGCTCGAAGGGCTTGGCCACGAGGTTGGGTATGTAGCGGCCCACGAGGGCGTCGGCCTCAATCTTCTCGGGCAGCAGGTCTTCCAGAAGCTCGCGGAAGTCGTCCACCCCGTTGCGCAGGACGCGCGAGTGGAAGGGCACGTCAATGCCGGGAACGAGGATGAACGATCGCTTGCCGCCCGCGGCCTCGGCCCGGGCGTTCGCGTCGCGCTCCAGGGCCTTAAGGCCCGCGACGGTTCCGGCCACGGCGTACTGCTGGCCCTCGATGTTGAGGTTGACGACCTCAAGGAACTCGCCCGTCTCCTCGGAGATCGATTCGACGTAGCCGACGACGTCGCTCACCCCGAACTGGCTGGGGCGAAGCGCCCCCATGCGGTAGTTTGAGCGGCCCTGCGCGTCGCGCGGAACGAGATTGTGCATCGTCGAGCCGCGCTGGAAGACGATCTCAAGGAGGGCCTCCAGCGGGAAGACCCGCCCGTACGAAGAAAGCGCCGTGTACTCGCCCAGCGAATGCCCGGCGAACATCGCCCCTTCCACGAGCGCGCCCTCGGCCGCGAGCCTTTCGGTCTGGGCCGCCGCGACGGTGGCCAGCGCCACCTGGGTGAACTGGGTGAGGTTGAGCAGGCCCTCGGGATGGTGGTAGCGCACGCCGCCCGCGACGAGTTCGCGCGGATTGTCGCGAACCAGAGCGAGGATCGAGAAGCCGAGCTTCTCGCGGGTGTGCTTGTCGGCGCGCTCCCACACAGCCCGCGCCGCGGCCGACTCGTTGCGCTCGTCCAGAGCCATCCCCTGGGACTGCACACCCTGCCCGGGATACAGGTAGGCGGTGCTCGGGGCGGCCACGGCCGCCGTCGCAGTGGCCACCAGAACCCCGTCGACGGTGCACGAGACCTCGAGGGCCAAGCCTCCGCCGCGAATGCGTCCGACGCGTTCGACGCGCACGTCGACGACGTCGCCCAGCGCGACCATTCCGAACATCCTGTACGTCCACCCCAGAATCCTCGTTCCCGCGATCTTCTGGGTCGCGTACTCCGCGGCCGCGCACAGCCACATGCCGTGGACGATCGGCTCGTCGAGCCCGGCGAGCTTCGCCCCCCTGCGCGACGTGTGGATGGGATTGTAGTCGCCCGAGACGATGGCGAAGGCGGTCATGTCCGTCGGCGCGGAGACCTTGGCTGAGCCGAGTACGGAGCGCGGCGTGTCGACGACGTCGCCGACCCCCGCCCGCGGCTCGGGATCCTCAAGCTGCTCTCCGCCCACGCGGCCGCGCAGGGCGAAACGGTCGGCGAAGAAGGCGACCTCTCGGCCGTCGCCGTCCACGACCCGGGTGTCGACGCCGATGACTCTGCCCGCGGCGGTGTCGGCGACGCCGGTCACGTGCGAGGTCGCAGTCAGCGTCCCCGCCAGCTCGTCGAGGGAGGCCGCGATTCGCTCGGAGTGATCGAGGTGGACGGTCGAAAGCAGGCCTTCGACGACGGGGTAGCCGTCGCGGACTGCAGAGCCGATCGCGCCGTATATCGCCGGCCAGCACGAGCCGAACAGGGCGCTCGGCACGGCCCCTGCGTCGACCGCCTCGGGGGACTCGCACACGAGTGCGTGGGCGGCGGCCGCGTCGCGGCCGAAGTCGAAGGAGAAGGCCTCGCCGTCGCCGGGAAGGGACTCGATGGGAGTTCCGCCCGCCGTCGTCGAGCCCACACCGGCCGTCGCCTCCAGCAGGCCGCGCATGGCTGCGGAAAGCCGGGAGTCGTCCACGAGCGGGTAGGCGCCGGAGGCCGCGCCTTCGGGCGCCACGAGCGGAATGCGGATGTCGCGGACGCGATGGGTCGGCGAGTCGGTGCCGTCCCACACGGAGTCGAAAGGCACGAGGACCTCCCATCCGCCGGCGGCCGGGCCCTCGGCCTCATGGAGGCTCGCTCCCTCGATGAGGGCAGGGTTGGGCACGAGGCTCCCCCGCCACACGACGTAGCGGGCGGACCGGAAGTATTCGTCCTCGGTCGCGGCGATCCTGCTGAAGGCGTTCTCGCCCTCGCCCAGGCGGGCAGCCGCGACCTGCTCGTACTTGGCGAGGATGTCGGCGGCGGGCGCGTTTGCCTCGGTGATGGCCCCCACGGAGATCGGGCCCGGGATGATCCGCACCGCGTCCGCCGCATATCGCGGATCGTGGGACTGCCACAGGTTGTCCGACCCCCATCTGCGGACGATCTCCGCGTCGATGACGGGGACGAAGGGCACGGGCTTGGGGTATTTGCGCGAGAGTTCGACGAAGAAGGCGGCGTCCGTCGGCGTCACGAGGACGGATTCGGCCGCCGGGTGCGCGGCCGCGAGGGCCTCCACGGCGCGCTCGGGGTCCTCGGCGCCGTCGGCGAACAGGGTCTCGATCTGGCCGTGGTCGGCCTCGCTCAGGCGGGCCTCCGCGCGCTGAAGCAGTTCGACGAAGCGCTTTTCCATGGACTCGTCCACCCAAGGCCAGGCAAGCTCAACGTAGCGCTCGAGCATCTGGCGGTAGGTCATCTCTTCGACGTCGCCGAAGTACGGCTTGGCCGTCTTGTCGATCGCCTCGATGATCTCCTCGCGGCGCGATTCAACCTCCTCGGCGGGGATCTCCGCCAGAAGCTTCGAGGCTGCTGCGCTCGCGTTGGCGACCTCGTAGAGGTCCGCGTGCAGCTGGGACAGCCCGGAGGTCATTCCCCCGCGGACCTCGCCCCTGCGCACCCAGCCCTCGGAAATGCCGGGCGTCGCCACGAGCAGGTCCTTGACCGCGGGGCTCGTGGCAGCCTCGGCGGAGGCCATGAGCGCGGTTCCGACGAACACGCCGTCGACGGGCATCGGCGGGCGCCCGTGGGCGACGGACCACGAGCCGTCGAGGTAGTCGGCGGCGCGCTCGGGGTCGCCGAGGCCGCCTCCCGCGCACACGACGACGCCGGCCTCACGCAGCTGCGCATACGTTGGAAGCAGCAGCTCGGGAAGCGACTCCCACGAGTGGTGGCCGCCGGCCTGCCCGTCCTCGACCATGGCGATGAGCGGCAGATCCGCGCCCTTCTCGTTCAGCTCGCGGGCGATCTGCACGACCTGGCGGATCTGCGCCACCGTGCCGGGCTTGAAGGCCACATAGGGGAATCCCTCGGATCGCAGGCGCTCGACCAGCTCGACCGCCTCGTCAAGCTCGGGGACGCCTGCGGAGACGACGACGCCGTCGAGCGGCGCCCCGGCCGAGCGCTTCTTCGACACCGCGCGGCGGGAACCGAAGTGCAGGCCCCACAGGTACGGGTCGAGGAACATGGCGTTGAACTGGGCCGTGCGGCCGGGTTCGAGGAGCTCGCCGAGCCGGTCGAGGTGGTCGGAGAGGATCTCCTCGGTGACCTGCCCGCCGCCGGCCATCTCCGCCCAATGTCCGGCGTTGGCCGCGGCGGCGACGATCTCCGGCTCGACGGTCGTCGGCGTCATTCCGCCCACGAGGATCGGCGAACGGCCCGTCAGCCGCGTGAATGCGGTTTCGACGACCTTCCTCCCGTCGATGACGCGGGCGGCCGGGGCGAAGACGGACCAATCCTGGGAGGCCGTCTCGCGAGGGGCTCCCTGGGCAAGCGCGTCGCGCGACTCGGCCGTGCCCGCTTCGATGTAGTGCACGCCGGTCCCCGCGAAGTTCTCCGCGGCCAGGCGCGCCAGGCCGGTTCCCGGGCCAAGGTCGACGACGGTCGCCCCCGCGGGCACCTTTTCGCGGAGCTCCGCAACCCAGTCGAGGCTTTCAGTGAGCACGGCGCGGGCCAGGTCGGCGGCGTCGGGAAGCGAGACGCCGCAGGCGCGAACCCACTGGAGCACCTGCTCCACGGCCGGTGCGAGCACCGGATTGTGGAAGGGGGCGGCGACGTCGAGGTACTCCCCCTCGACCTTGAGCGCCTTCAAAGCCGCCTCGAGGGCCTTGGGCGCGCCGGAGAGCACCTCGGACGTTGCGGAGTTCTTGATCGCCAAGGCGACGTCGCCGGGAAGTTCGACGTGGGCCAGGTTCTCTCCTTTGACGGAGACCATGGGTGTGTGTTCGCCGCGGCGGCTCGCCCCGGCGAGAAGCGTCTCGCGGGTGGCGGCGGCGCCGATGAGGCGCGCGAGCGCGAGGACCTGCGCGTGGTCGTCGCGCAGCATGGCCGCGCCGAGGACGCCTTGGGAATGGCCGACGGCCGCGACGGGCTCCGGCAGGGCCTCCCGAACGTCGAGGTAGGCCCCGTATTGGGCCAGGAGGATTCCGGGAACGGTGGCCCCCGCGTTCTCGGGGGCCTCAAGCGGCGCTCCCAGAAGATCCATGGGGCCCGTGACCGTCAGCAGCTCGGGGGCCACGGGGGCGAGGATCTTTTCCGCGGCGTCGCGGATGGCGCCCAACTTCGCCGCGATCGCGGGATCCGACGCAAGCTCCGCCAGCTCCGTCCGCCAGGGCGTCGATTGCCCGGCGAATTGAGCGATCCAAGCGGAAGGGGTGTAGGAGTTCATTGATTGGCCTTTCGTCAGCTCACATCGGCATGTTGCCGTGGCGGCTCGTGCGGGATTGGGAGCGGTTCTTCGTCCGTGCGATTCGCAGCGCGGAAACGATCGACGAACGAGTCGTCTCCGGGGTGATGATGGCGTCGAGTTGCCCGCTTTCTATCGACAGGTGCGGATTGACGTTCTCACGCGTGTACTTTTCCACGAGTTCGGCTTTGACGGCGGCGACGTCCTTGCCTTCTTCAGCGGCCTTTTTCAGTTCGCGCCGCCCGGTGATGGCCACCGCGCCGTCGGCCCCGAGCACGGCGATCTCCGCCCCCGGCCACGCGTAGTTGAAGTCTCCCCCCAGGGACTTCGAACCCATGACGATGTAGGCGCCTCCGTAGGCTTTCCTCAGCGTCACGGTCACGAGCGGGACTGTGGCCGTGGCGTAGGACCAGATGAGTTTGGCGCCGCGCCTGATGATTCCCGCGTGTTCCTGCTCGGTCCCCGGGCGGTACCCGGGGACGTCGACCAAGGTGACGACGGGCACGTTGAAGGCGTCGCAGAATTGGACGAATCTCGCGGCCTTCTCGGAGGCGTCGACGTCGAGCGTGCCGGCCTCGTGCATCGGGTTGTTCGCGACGATTCCCACGGACTCGCCGTCGAAGGCGGCGAAGCCAACCGTGATCGACTGGGCGAACATTTCTTGGACCTGCACGAATTCGCCGTAATCGACGAGGGCGCGTATGACCTCGACCATGTCGTAGGGCTGCTTCGAAGACTCGGGGACGGTCTGGGAGAGCCTCGCGGCGTTGGCGGCGTCCTCGGGTCCCTCTTCGTAGTCCCATCTGCGGGCCGCGCCCTCGCAGTTCGGCGGGAGGTAGGTCAAGAGCGTGCGCGTGTAGTCGAGGGCGTCGGCTTCGTCGTCGGCCAGGTAATGGGCCACTCCCGACTGGAAATTGTGCACCTCGGCGCCGCCCAGGTCGGCGAAGGAGACGTCCTCGCCGGTCGTCGCGCGCACCACGTCGGGGCCCGTGACGAACATGTGCGAATTGTCCCGGGTCATGACGATGAAGTCCGTGAGGGCCGGGCAGTACACGGCGCCGCCGGCGCACGGTCCGAGGATGACGGAGATCTGCGGGATCACGCCGGAGGCCTCGCAGGTCTTTTTGAAGATGCGGCCGTACTGAGAAAGGGCGAGCACGCCCTCCTGGATTCTGGCGCCGCCGGAGTCGAGCATCGCAACGATGGGAATGCGCAGTTCGAGGGCCTTGTCCATAAGGGCGGTGATCTTGTTGCCCTCGACTTCGCCGAGCGTGCCGCCTTGGATCGAGAAGTCCTGAGCGTAGACGGCCACCGACTCTCCGGCAACCGTGCCGATTCCCGTCACGACCCCCGCGCCGGTGAAGCCTTCGGCCATGTTGCCCCCGCGGAAGCGCCCGATTTCAGTGAAGCTTCCCTCGTCCAGGAGTTCGGCTATGCGTTCGCGGGCCGTTTTCTTGCCGACGGCATGCTGGCGCGCCTCTGCCTTTTCCTGGGCTAGATCGATGAGACCTTGCTGGTAGGCCGCGAAGTCTTCGCGATGGATCTCGTGCGGAGTGAGGTCCATCGTCTGGGATGTGTCCGGAAGCGTCCGGAGTTTCGTCAACGACATCATTTCTCCTCGGTGGTCTCGTCCTCGTTGCGCACGACTCGCACGAGGGGTTGATAAGCGGACACGTTTTGGCCTGCCTCGACGGCGATGTCCGTCACTTTGCCGTCGTAGGGAGCGTGGACGTAGCTCTCCATCTTCATGGATTCGAGCACGACGAGCAGGTCGCCGCGGGAGACCCGCTGCCCGCTGTCGACGCACACGCGGACGACGATCGCCTGGATCTGGGAGTTGACCATCCCCGTCGGATCGACGAGTTCGCCGGATTTCGCATCGTTCCGTGCGCGGGCGCCTCCGCGAAGGGGCTGGAAGCCCCGGTGGCGCGACGTTCCGACCGTCGTGGCGAACATCGTGCGCGGGACGGTCAGCTCCATCCGGCGCCCGTCAAGCTCCACCACGAAGGTCGCCCTCTCCTCGGCTGCGGTCGATGCGGGAGTGGCGCTCACCGACGACGCGGGGGCCACACCCAAGGAGGAGGCCTCCGCGGGATCCGCCAGTTTGGGCAGGACGACGTCTTCGAACCAGCGCGTCGACGGCGGCGCCGGGCTGAACTCGTCGAGGGAGATCACGGCCGAATACATCGACGCCGGCGTCGCCACCCCTTTGATCTCCAGTTCCGCCAGGGCCCTGCGCGAGCGGGCGATCGCGGCCTCGCGCGTGGGCGCCGTGACGATGAGCTTTGCGAGCATCGGATCGAAATCAGACGTGACGACGTCGCCCTCGTTGATTCCCGACTCGATGCGCACGCCGTGGCCCAGCGGCCAGCGCAGTCGCGAAACGGTGCCCGTGGAGGGAATCATTCCCGAGGCGGGGTCTTCGCAGGTGATGCGGAACTCGAAAGAGTGAGCACGCGGCGAGGGAACCTCGGCGAGCCGCTTCCCCGCTGCGATGCGAATCTGTTGCTCGACCAGATCGAGGCCCGTCACTTCTTCGGAGACAGTGTGCTCGACCTGCAATCGCGGGTTGACCTCAAGAAAGTTAACACGGCCGTCGGCTTCGACGAGGAACTCGCAGGTGCCCAGCCCCTCGTATCCGACGGCGTCGAACAGTCTGTGAGACCAATCGACGAGGGTCTCTTCGACGCCCCGGGGCAACGCGGGCGCGGGCGCCTCCTCGATGAGCTTCTGGTTTCTGCGCTGCACGGAGCAGTCTCGGGTGGAGACGACCGCGAAGTTGCCGAAGGAGTCGCGGGCACACTGGGTTTCGACGTGCCGCGCCGTGCGGATGAAGCGCTCGACGAAGAAGCCTTCTGCGTGGTGCCCGTGGGCGGTGAAGAAGACGTCGAGGTCGGAGTCGGATTCCATCACCGTGATGCCGCGGCCTCCCCCGCCGTCGGCCTTCTTCGTCACGATGGGGAAGCCGTTTTCGGCGACGAAGGCGTCGACGACGTCGCGGCCCGTGACGGGGTCCGACAGCCCTGCCACGGGGCTGACGTTCACAGATTCGGCAAGGCGGCGAGCCTTGATCTTGTCCCCCAGGGCGTCGAGGACCTCCGGCGACGGGCCGATCCACGCCATGCCGGCCTCCAGCACAGCCCGCGCGAACTCTGGGACCTCGGAAAGGAAGCCGTAGCCGGGATGGACGGCGTCGGCCTCGGCCTTGCGCGCGATCTCCAGCAGCCTTTCGGCGTTCATATACGTCTCCGCGTAGGCGGTTCCGACCAGCGCATACGCTTCGTCGGCTTCCCGGACGAACTGGGCGTCGCGATCCGAATCCGAGTACACGGCGATGGACTTGACACCCATGTCGCGCGCCGTTCGGATCACTCGCAGCGCGATCTCCGAGCGATTCGCGATGAGGACGCGGTTAATCAACGTGCTTCTCCTTCCGCGCGGGGCTGCATGCCCAGCAGAGAGACTTCGCCAGAGGTGACCGCTTCGAGGCCGTTCCTCGTCAGGATTTCAAGGGATGCGTCCGGAAGGACGCGAATGCCGTCGCCCACAAGCGGTTCAAGGCGCGGGCGGCCCACGACGACGCCCGGCCGGAGCGTTTCCGTGACGGCGTTGGCCTCGTCGACGAGGCCCGCAGCCTGCGGGTCGCCGGCGTCGACCAATGCGTCGAGCCGGGCGCGCAGGCCTTCGAGGTACGTGGCGATGAGTTCGTCACGCCCGGCTGTTTTCAGGCCGGAAGTCAAAAGGGAGGCGGCCGTGGGCGTCGGCAGCTCGTCGGCCTCGAGCGAGAGGTTCAAGCCCCATCCGAGGATGCACGCGATCTTGCCGTCGCGCCTGCCGCAGACTTCTCCCAGAAGCCCGCCGAGCTTTCGCGGCCCCGCGGGCGTGAGGGCGACGACGTCGTTGGGCCAGCTGATCGCCACATCGGGCGCGCCTTCTTGCGCACAGTGCCGCCGAACCGATTCGAGCGCGGCCATTGCGCCCGCGAGCGTCACCCATGCCAGACAGTCGGCGATCGATTCGTCGAACTCCAGAAGAACGGAAACGAGCAGGGACTTCCCCGCTCGCGTAAACCATGGGCGTCCGACTCTTCCGCGGGCCGCCGTCATGTTGTCGGCGATCATGACGGCTCCCGCGGGAACCGAGCCCTCGCACCACAAATCGGCGAGGTCGTCCTGCGTCGAACCTGTGAGCTCTGTATGGAGAACGATAGGCGACTGCTTTCCCGTCAGCGGAAAACGAGCCTGGCCAACGACATGTGCCTGGGCCTGCCCCGCCTCGCCTAGACGCTCTCCCGCACTGTCCACACGCTCTTTGGACAAGTAACACTCCCATCTTTCCGCCCTCGCGGGCGCGATCCGCGAGGCAATCCCTCGGAGCCAACACTTACGAAGCAGTAATCTACCTTAAAGTACTCGATAATCCCAGTCGTTGAGTGTGGTGTATCAATCATAATCTACAAACACGGCTTCCATAATCGACAAACGCGCCGCCTCTACGCCCAGAGCGCACGACTTGACGGGGCGGTGTGCAGCGGATTCACTACGGATGCCATTGCCAAATCGGAGAATCAGCGGTGCGGACGGCGCAGGAAACTTCTCCCATTGTGATCCTCGTCAACCTACAACGGGCGGAGGCCTTTGGGCCCGGGCAGAACCGCTCGCGGAGCGGTCGATTCGAAGTGCCCCCGCGCCTTATTCATTGCAGCGTTTTCGTTTCAGCTCAGCTGATCCGTTCCAGCGCACCCAATTCGTTTCAGCTCACCCGACCAAAAGGAAGGCCTCCTCCCGAAGGAGGAGGCCGACGATGGCCTCAAGGTCGCCGCAGGCGGGCTGCTTGCCGCAGGCGGGCTACTTGATAAGGCCCAGGGCGCGAACCGCGTCCAATTCCTCTTGGGCGGCCTTGATGTTGTGTTCGATTCCGGCGCGCGTGCGGTCGGAGACCTCCAAGCCGTCGACGACGACCCATTCGCCGTTCTCAGCCGTCGCGGGCATGCCGAATATGAGCCCTTCGGGCACGCCGTAGTGCGATCCGTCCTGGTAGACACCGGGGGTGACCCAGTCGCCTTCGGGCACGCCGTTGACCCAGTTGTACACGTGGTCGATGGCGGCCGAGGCCGCCGAGGCGGCCGACGACGCTCCGCGGGCCTCGATGATGGCCGCGCCGCGCTTGGCGACGGTCGGAACGAAGAAGGACTCCAGCCATTCGGCGTCCACCAGCTCGGAGGCCGGCTTGCCCGCCACAGTGGCGTATGAGACGTCGGGGTACTGGTCGGCGGAATGGTTGCCCCACACCGTCATCTTCTTGATGTCCGCGACGGGCGCACCCGTCTTGGCCGCCAGCTGCGAGATGGCGCGGTTGTGGTCGAGCCGCATCATCGCGGTGAAACGAGACTTGGGGACGTCGGGGGCCGAGTGCATGGCGATCACGGCGTTGGTGTTCGCCGGATTGCCGACGACGAGGACCTTGACGTCGTCGGCCGCGCGGTCGTTGATGGCCTTGCCCTGAGGCCCGAAGATCCCGCCGTTGGCCTCGAGGAGATCGGCTCGCTCCATTCCCTTGGTGCGCGGGCGCGCGCCCACAAGCAGGGCGACGTTCGTCCCGTCGAACGCGTCGTCAATGCCGTCGTAGACATTGACGGACTCAAGAAGCGGGAAAGCCGAATCGTTGAGCTCCATGGCAGTGCCCTCCGCGGCCTTCACTGCCTGCGGAATTTCCAACAGGTTGAGGCGCACCGGCGTGTCGGAGCCGAGCAGCGCGCCCGAAGCGATGCGGAAGAGGAGGGCATAGCCGATGTTTCCGGCGGCGCCCGTAACGGTGACGGTAACTGGCGTACGAACCATCAGGTCTCCTTTGTCTGGATTCATTCGTCGCGGTCGTAGACTCAGCGCGTTGGCGCGATATTCGGCGCGCTCGCGCCCACGGTCAAGAATAGGCGCTGCGGCTCGTTTGTCTCAGGTCCCTTGGGCCTAGAAATTTCCCGCGCCGTCGTGCTGAGTCCCCTTGTTCTGCGGCAACGCGGTCTGACCTTGCTGCCAGGCCGCCGCCTCGCCGCACTGCCAAGTTCCGGCCTCCAGGAAGGTGACTTCCCTGCCTTGCTCGTAGTCGGAGGCCTGGCTGAGCCCTTCTGGGAGCCGCAGAGCCTCCTCCTCGCCGTTCCGCCTTCTTCCTGCAGCCAATCCGGCGACCGCCCTTGTCGTCGCGGACGCTGGCGCGGCGTCGGGGGCAGACCGCCAGACGATGCCGCCCTTTCCAACCGACCCCGCGGGCCGTGGCGAAACGCCTTGCTTGAACGTTCCGTTTTTCAGTCCGGACGCAGCCGGGCGCGCGGAGCTTGCACCCTGTGTGCCCGTCGAAGCGCGCGGACCTGCCTGGCTCCCACGGGCGCTGCCTGCCCCACGCGCTCCAGCGATTCCCGCGCGTTGAGCCGCCGCGTTCTTCGCCGACGCTCCCGTTCCGCGTGCTGCCCCGACTAGGCCCGTCCCTCCGCGTGCCGCCCCGACTCCCCGAACCGGGCCGGCCGTACGAACCGAACCGGCCGAGCCGTTTCCACGGGAGGCCGCGGCTCCGCGCGCCACATTGCCGCTGCGGCCCGAATTGCCTCCGCGCGTCGAGGACGATGCGCCGGCCCCGGCCTGCGCGCCGCGGGCCGTCAAGGCGCGGACGCCGCTTCTCGCAGCCTTCGAACCTGCCCCTGGACGTCCAGCTCCCCCGGAGGTTCCTTGGGGCGCATTCGGAACGCTTGCACGCGAAGCCGTCGTCGCACCCTTGACGATGCCCGAACTGCGAGCGGGCGTCTGGGAGACCGCGCGCTGCGCCGTCGTCGCTCCCCGAACTATCCCGCCGCTGCGTGCGGAGGTTGCGGCGGGACGGGCGATTCCCGACGCGCCGCCCCGGGCCAAAGCGCCCTTCGCCGCAGCGCCCTTCGCCGTCGTCGTTGAAGCCTCGCGCGCGGCCGTCGTCGCACCGCGAGTCATTCTGGCGCCCTGCGCAGCCGTGCCGTTCGCCCGCACTGCCGCCTCCGACCGGCTTGCTGCACGCGCCGAGCGAACCGCCTGATAGGCCTTGTACCCGGCGACGGCGGCGCCTCCCGTCGCTGCCGCGGCGGCCGCAGCCGGATTGTGCACGGAGGACGAATGCAGGATCGAAGGGCGCACCGCCCCCTGGGAAACATCGCCGGTCTGATGGACCGTGAAATGCGATCTCTGCAACGTCGGGCCGCCGTCGCCGCCGGGCGAGACGCTTCCTGAGCTTCCGGCGGAAGGGTCGGGGATCGTTGCCGACCATCTCGTCGCCGAACGAATCGGAACGGAGGCGGAGCCGCCCGAAGCCCCGGCGTCGCCAGAGCCGCCAGAGCCTGGGCCGCCCGCGCCCGAACCATTTTGCCCGTTGCCGGAGCCGTCGCCGCCCGTGCCGCCGTTGCCTGAACGGCGGCGAGAATCGCTGCCGCCGGAAGACTGACGGTCGCCAGAACGGCGCCTGCCGGGTTCGTCCCCGTTGGAAGATCCTGTTTCCTCGCCTCCGAGAGCCGGAATGCGCTGGATCGCCGCCGCCGTCCGCTCTCGCAGAGTGCTCAGTGCGGTGATCGCCTGATTCTCTGCCTTGGCATGATCGGCGTCGAGCGTCCGCAGGGCGCGCATTTCCGCTTGGAGGTACGGTTCCTTTTTGACGACGGAATCGTACCGGGCCTGGGCCTCCGCCAGCTCCTGTTGAATCTCTATGTTCTTGTTTTGCGCCTCTCGCCCGGCGTCCAAAGCTTCTTTTCGCGCCTCCACGATGACCCCGATGTCCTCGGAATGCCGACGCACTTTCTTGCCGAGGGCGTCCAAGCTGGCCGTCACCGCCTCAGCGGTGGAGCCTTTTATCGCCGACCCCAGATTTGTCGCGACCGATTCGGTCAAATCGGCCACAGAATCGAGCTCTGTCTTGATTGCGCCCAGAACGTCGCTCGTCGCGTCGTTGGCGCTTGGATCCCACTGTCCAATTCCACGAAGCCTGTCGGCATTGGGAGTCGCCACGACTCCTCCTTTCGTTTTAGCGGGCCTCCGTCCTGCCGACGTCGGCCTTGCCGTCGCCGTCGTTCGAATCGACGTCGGCATCCGGTAAATTTTCTATGTGTTTCTAGGTTGTCTCTGTGTTTTTAGGTTGTTTCCGTGTTTCTAGGTTCTCTACGCACTCTAAACGTCTATGAATTTTCATATATTGGTGTATGCTCGCAAACGGTCGGAATGATCGTCGGTTCGACGACGCCGAAAACGGCATAAGCGGCACGGCCGACTCCCATCTTCAGCCAGGCGTCCCGCCTTTAATCCAAAAGCTATGTTTTCAGTCAAAGACCTTGAGGCTAAGTCGAAACCCTATCTTTCCGGCGTGTTCGTAGAATTGTAGGCGAACTTATCGGTCAGCCCATTCAGCTTCGTCATGTAAGCCGTCCTTTCACCCTCGTCGATTCCCTCAAAATTCTGCACGGCTTGCCGAAGGTCAGAAACGACCCCCTTATACCGCGACGATATCTGCCCCAGTCGATCATCAATGCTCGCCACCGTATCCCGAAGGGGCAGTCCAAATTGGTCGAGCTCGTTAAGCTCTGACCAGATTTCACTCGATTCTCTGACACCGTCATAGAACTTGTTTTTAGCGCTGTCGAAGTTGTCCCCCGCGGACACCAAGAGATTCAATTGCGCATCGAAGCCGTCTCTGTCGAGATAGAAGATCCCCACGGATTCCCCCTGCCTTGCTCTTTCATGTGCCTTGCCACAAGGCCCGAAGGCCCGAAGCGTCGAAACCCTCGGCTGCCGCAACCGCACCGTCAATGAGTGCGGCTTCCGCGATTTCACGGCTATTGACTTACCTCAATAATAGTCAAAGCGTAAAGAACAATCCATCAATTTCGAGGAGGAAACGGGTGCAGATCTTCCCAGTCTGAAAACTAAATCAGTCTATAAACATAAAGATCTCATATCAAGCGCAAACCGCTTAAACGTCTTTGGAAAACAAGAGAACCTATATAACAGAAAACTAAGACATTAAAATGAAAGGATATAGGTTTTATAACACTAAAATTGGAAGAATAGATTGTTGGGTGTATGAACCGACGGAACGCCGGACTGACGAAATAGAGGGAACGATCCAACGGCCGTCGAACCGAAAACTAACAAGTCGCTTGGCCTACGGCGTCAAGGGCACAACTAGAATGCCGGTGACAAGGCGGCGCTTTTGCCCAGCCGCCGCCTATGTGCGCGCCGCCGTCTCTACGGGTGAAAGGGCTGCCCCGTTGGGCGAGAAGGCGGCGCGCACATCAAACCTGGCCCGGATGAATGCGCATCGGGTCGAGTCAATTCGCATCGGGACGAATCGTTCCGGTTCGGATTGGCTCCAATTGCAGCAGGCAAGAGCCACATCGGCGTCCAGTCCGTCCCCGGCGGGGTGGCTCCCGTCGGAGTCTCACTTGCGATTGGCGCGATAGTAGTCGATGAGGCTCGCGGTCGAGGAATCCTGAGCCGCGAGGGCTTCGGCGTCGCCGGAAATGGCCGGGCCCAGATCCTTGGCCATCTGCTTGCCCAGCTCCACGCCCCATTGGTCGTAGGAGTCGATCCCCCAGACGGCGCCCTGCACGAAGGTGATGTGCTCGTAGAGCGCGATGAGCTGGCCGAGGACCGACGGCGTGAGCTCGGGGGCCATGATCGAAGTCGTCGGCTTGTTGCCCGGGAAGATGCGGGCGGTCACGATCGCCTCGGGCGTGCCCTCGGCGCGGACCTCCTCGGCCGTCTTTCCGAAGGCGAGAGCCTTGGTCTGGGCGAAGAAGTTGCCGAGGAACAGCTCGTGCTGATCCGTCCCGTCCTCGTCGGAGAGCGCGTGGCGCGGAGTGGCAAAGGCGATGAAGTCGGCCGGAATCAGCTGGGTTCCCTGGTGGATGAGCTGATAGAAGGCGTGCTGGCCGTTCGTTCCGACCTCGCCCCAGAACACCTCGCCCGTTCCGGTGGTGACGTCGCTGCCGTCCCAACGAACGCGCTTGCCGTTCGACTCCATCGTCAGCTGCTGAAGGTAGGCGGGGAAGCGGTGGAGGTACTGGGAGTAGGGCAGCACGGCGTGGGTCGCCGCGCCGAAAAAGTTGGTGTACCAGACGTTGAGAAGCCCCATAAGCAGGGGGACGTTCTGTGCTGCGGGAGCCTGCTCAAAGTGCTCGTCGATCGCCCTGAAACCAGACAGGAAGTCGGCGAAGTTCTCAGGCCCGATCGCGATGGCCAGCGACGTGCCGACGGCCGAGTCCACCGAATAGCGCCCGCCGACCCAGCTCCAGAACCCGTAGGCGTTTGCCGGATCGATGCCGAATTCGGCAACCTTTTCCAGGTTCGTGGACACGGCGACGAAATGCTTGGAGACGGCGCCTTCCGTCTCGACCCCGCGCTCGGCGAGGCCGCCCAGCAACCACGCCCTGCACGCCCTCGCATTCGTGAGGGTCTCCAGGGTGGTGAAGGTCTTGGAGGCGATGACGAACAGGGTGGTCTCAGGGTCGAGGCCGCGGAGCTTTTCCCCCGCGTCCGTCGGGTCGATGTTGGAGATGAAACGGCACTCGAGGCCTTTCTTGACGTACGGTTTGAGCGCCTCGTAGGCCATGACGGGCCCGAGGTCCGATCCGCCGATGCCCACGTTGACGACGGTGCGGATCGGCTTGCCGCTGGCTCCCGTCCATTCGCCCGAGCGCACGCGCCTCGCGAGATCGTAGACCCTTTCGAGGACCTCGTGGACGTCGGCGACCACGTTCTGGCCGTCGACCGTCAGCTCGTCGGTTGCCGGCCTGCGCAGCGCGGTGTGGAGAACCGCACGGTCCTCGGTGACGTTGATGTGTTCACCCGCGTACATGGCGTCGCGACGCGCGGCGACGCCCGTCTCCTCCGCAAGTTCGAGCAGGGCGGCGAGGACGTCCTCGTCCAGGTAGTCCTTCGACAGGTCGACGAAAAGGTCGGCGGCCCGGCGGGAGTAGCGCTCCGCGCGCTGCGGGTCTTCGGCAAATGCGCGCCGGAAATCAGGGGTGTAGACGGAGGCGATCTTGGCAAGCTTCGCCCATGCCTCCGTTTGGGTCGGATCGACGGGTGCGTCCACGTTTCGTTCCTTTCGTTTGCTCCCTCTCGCCCGGCGAACCGCGCTCGGGAAGATCCTTAGTTCTTGGGCCCAATCTTAGACGCTGGCCCTCCGAGCTTTAAGCCCCCGCCTCGGGCCCTTAGACGTCGGCTTTGGTTGCCTGGAGCGTGAGCACAGCGACGGTGCGCGCGGGAATCGTGACGGTTCCCGTCTCGCGATCCCATGCGGTGGCCTTGACGACGTCGTCGGATCCCTTCGCCTGCACCTCGGAGAGCTCGTAGGCTTTGCCCTCCATTCCCTCGATCTTCTCGGTTATCGGCTTGGGCGAGGCGTTGAAAACGGCCAACACGCCGTCAAGCATTCCGTCGCGGTCCTTGCCCTTCGTGTCGTCGATGTTCATGACCAAAAGGCCGGGAGTCGCCGAGGGGCCCGAGTTCGGGAAGGAGACCTTCTCCCGGATGGAGGCGGCGTCCCCAAGCGTGAACAGAGGAGTGCTCGCGCGCAGCTTGAGCAAGTCGAGCGCCTGGGAGTGGGCCGCGGCGATGTCCGCCCTTCCCGGTTTGTTCGCCGGATCGGACATGTAGGAGCTCATCGCCTTCCAACGGACCGAGTTGTCCCTGGCGGGAGGAAGGCCCACCCCGAAGTTGGACTCCTTTCCCGACCAGTCGACGGCGTTGAACCAGTCGCCCGAGTTGTAGGAGTTGCGGTCCATGGACTTCGAGCGAAGAAGATCGGTTCCGGCGTGCCAGAACACCGGGGACTGGCCGAGGGTCGCCGTGGCCAGAGACAGGGTGTTCATCCGCACCCGGTCGGACATGCGCGAGCCTCCGGGCATCTTCCACATGTTGAGGTCGAAAAGGGTCTCGTTGTCGTGGGCGTCGACGTAGTTGACCGTCTCCGCCGGCTGAGTCCCGTAGCCGGCCACCTGGCCGTTGAAGTAGACCTCGCTCCCCTTCTTGAGGGTTCCGTCCGCCGCATGTATTTCGATGGAGCCGATGTTTCCGGCCAGCCCCACGCGGATGACGTCGGTGTACGACCGCAGCATGTCGGCGTCCCCGCCCGCCACTCCGTTGGGATCGGTGAACAGGCCGTTTCCGAAGCCCTGCGTGTCGTTCTTTCCGTCGGACTGGGAGCCGTGGACGGCGTCGCGCAGCCTGTCGTTGAACGTCCCTATCCCGGTTCCGCCGAGGGTCCCTTGCACCGACGGCGCGAACCGCGAGCCGTCGGCGGTGGTTCCAAAAGACCAGCCCTCCCCGTACAGGTACATCTGAGAGCCGTCAACGCCGTCCTTCTCCAACGTCAGCGAGTCTAGCTCGACGCGGATTCGCTTCATCGTGCCGACCGAATTGAACTCCATGAGGTCGAAGCGGAATCCGTCCACCTTGTAGGCTTTCGCCCAGGTCAAAAGCGAGTTGACCATGAGCTCCTCGGCCATGGCGTGCTCGGTGGCGAATTCTCCGCAGCAGGGAGTCGTGAGCGTCTGGCCTTCGTATCCCAGGCGGTGGTAGTAGCCGGGGACTATCTTCTCAAACACCGACTTTTCGTCCTGCCCGTGGGCATACGTGTGGTTGTAGACGACGTCTTGGACCACCTGGTACCCGGCGGCGTGGAGATTTCCCACCATGTCGCGGTATTCCGCGGTTCGCTCGCCCCCGTACTGTTTGACGGCGTACGAGCCTTCGGGAGTCGTGTAGTGGAAGGGGTCGTACCCCCAATTGTAGGCGTCGATGTCCGCGACCTTGCCGACGGCGGCCTGTTGGTCCTGCGACGTCGCCCCGGAATCGGGCACGTCGACCGTCGCCTGCGCCGCGCGGCTCTCGGGGACCGAGCCGAAGTCGTAGGTGGGCAGAAGATGTATCGTGTTCATCCCCGCGCGGGCGAGCTCGCGCAGATAGGCCATGCCGTGGGAGCCTTTGACAGAGAACGCGCTGTACGTTCCCCGCAGCCGCTCGGGGACGGTCGCGTCCGTGGCCGAGAAATCGCGCACGTGCATCTCGAGGATCGACCTTTCGGCCTGGTTCGAGATTGCGGGCGCGGCATTCGCCCTCCACGACTCAGGCTGGTACCTCGGATCGTCCAGGTCGAGCACCACCGAACGCTTTGAATCGGTGGTCAGCCCCACCGAGTTGGGGTCGGTGACGAGATTGTGCGCCACGGTGTCCGCCAGGCCCTGTTGAGAGGCGTCCTCCTTCGTGACCGACGTCGGAGGTATGTAGACCTCGACGTCGTAGACGTAGGACCTGTCGGCCCATGAGGTGTCTCCCTCGATGGTCCACGATCCGTCGGATTGCCGCTCCATGGGATGCTCCTCGTACGCGGCGACGTCGCCGTTCGCGTATAGGCGAAGGGCGACGGACTTCGCCGTCGGCGCCCACAACGAGAGGGTGGGAACGCCGCCGTCGAAGGACACCCCGTGCCTGCGGCGCTTGGCCGCCGCAGCGTAGAGGAAGTCAAGCACGCGGGCGGTTTGGAGGGAGGAAAAGGCGATCGGCGCGCCGTCGGGGCCCACTTCCATGACGGCCGCTTGGCCTTTGAGGATCTCGGCGACGTCGATCTTCCCGGAAGGCCGCAGAGCCGTGTAGTCCCTTCCGTCGGGCGTGTATGAAGCCGTGATGTAGGGATCGCGCCGCTTCTGCCCCTCCGTCAGGCCTCCGCCCTTGACGGCCAGCTCGACGGACCCGTCGGCGCCCGCGACATTCGCGCCCGTGCGCTTCATCCCTCCGCGCGCGGCGTAGTAGAGGCGGTAGGTCGACCCTTCTCCGCCCGGCCACGCTATCGTCTCATCGTCCAGCCACAGACCTATGGCTTGTCCCTCGCCCCTGACGGGCTCGTCCGTTGTGTCCATCGTTCATGCGCGATTCGTCGGTTTTCATGGAACACATACAGTTTACCTTGTTGCGCCCAGGGAAACACGCGAATTTCGGAACAGGCCCCCGCTTCGTCAGCGGGGGCCTGTCGGCCGAGGACGGCGAGCTTGCCGGAGGGCGGCCTGCCCGGCGGCTCCTGCATTTGCGGGGCGGCTCCGCCCTCAGCGGCGCAGCCTCGGCATTCGCACGCCGTCCTGCTCACACGCCTGCGGGCCGTCTTTCTGCCCGCTCACTCGCGCCTCACTTGCGCGCGTGCCGGGCTGCCTGCCCGGCGGACTGGTCGACTCCCACGGAGCCGAATCCCGAATCGACTGTCGTCCTTCCCTTCGCGTCCACCGACACCGCGCGGTACTCCACCAGCGTCCCGTCGGGAATGTCGGTGACGTCGTGGAAGACCCGCGGCTTAGGCCCGGAAGCCGTCCCGAGGATCCTCCACTTGGGGCTTCCCGCGATCCTGTAGGAGAAAGTCGTTTCCGCCCACCTGTTGGCGCCGAGGTCGGCGGAGACCGGAACGAGCGACTGGGTGACATCCTGGCCGGCGAGCGTCGACGTCGTTCGGACGAGAGCCTGGCCCGAATCCGGCGTGACTGCAATCGAACCCGATCCCTTCGCCAGCTTCTTGTCGGCCTTGTAGACGACCGCCGAGAGAGGCGGAACCTCGACGGTCACCTCGCCGTTCCGCGCAGACCTCACCGACCCCGAAGCTCCGTACAGAGCCTTGTAGGCCGACTTCGGGGTCATTGTCTTGAACCTCGCCTTGGCGGGGGTCTTCGAATTGTTGACGGCCACCACGTACTCGGACTTTTGCTTTCTGTCCACTCGGGCGAATGCGTACACCGGGGAATCGTCGGAGCGGTACAGCTCGATCTGAGCCCCGTTCTCGAGCCCGGGGTGGGCGTGGCGAAGCTTCGCGACGGAGGCGATCTCCTTGTATATCGGCGCCGACGTCGAGTAGCGGTCCTTCGACCCCATCTGCGTGCCGTCGGCCAGAGGCTGGTTGACATACTCGGCCGTCTTCGAGGCGAACATCGACTGGCGGGAGTCCTGGTCGCCTCCCGTGCCCATGAAGCCCTGCTCGTCGCCGTAGTAGACGACGGGCTGGCCGCGCATGAGGAACATCATCTTGTGGGCGAGGATCGTGCGGGCCTGGGTGTCGCCCTTGCCCGCCCCCGCGATCATGTAGGAGGCCCTGCCCATGTCGTGATTGCCGAGGAAGGTCGGCTGGTCGGCCGCACCTGAGGTCGGCGTCGTCAGCATGTCGTCCGTGGCGAAGAAGTCCCCGACGGACTTGCTCGGCTTGCCCGCCGCGTAGCCGGTCACCGCCTCCTGGAAGCCGAAGTCGAGGGTCGCCCCGAGGCCTGTTCGCCACGTGTAGGGCGCACGCGCCGTGGCCGCGCCGTCGTAGACCTCTCCGAAGGTGAAGAACTTGGGGTTGGACTTCTTCGCGTGGTCGTTGATCTCTTTCGTCCACTTCTTCCAGAACTCGAAATCCACGTGCTTGACCGTGTCGATCCTGAATCCGTCGATCCCGAAGTCCATCCACTTCTTGTAGACGTCTGCGAAGATGCGAACCGTCTTGGGGTTTTCCGTCATGACGTCGTCGAGCCCCACGAAGTCTCCGTAGGTGACCGATTCGCCATTCCACGTCGAGTCGCCGCGGTTGTGGTAAAGGGTGACGTCGTTGAGCTCGTCGGGGACGACCTTGCCCGTCCGCTTGGGAACGTAGGGGAACGACGTCTGCGCAGACATCTCGGGGAACGTGCTGACCTTCGACGGATCGAAGGGCGTGCCCGATGCGTCTTTGTACGGCGATTGCTCCTTCGTGACGTACGGGGCCGACCCTCCCTGTTGGCCTTCGTAGGAGATGAGGTCCGCCGTGTGGTTGACGATGATGTCGAAATAGACCTTCATTCCTCGCGCGTGGGCGTCCCGAACGAGCTGGGCGAGCTCCTCATTCGTCCCCAGATGCGGGTCGATCTGGGTGAAATCGGTGATCCAGTATCCGTGGTATCCGGCCGAAACGTTTGCGCCCGAGCCCTGCACCGGCCGGTTTTTGAAGGACGGCGTGAGCCAAATCGCCGTCGTCCCCAGACCCTTGATGTAGTCGAGCTTCGAGCGCAGGCCCGCGATGTCGCCTCCCTGATAGAAGCCTTTGTGAGTCGGGTCGAATCCGGAGGCCATGCGGTCGGAGCCGTAGCCTCCCGTGTCATTGGAGGTGTCTCCGTTGGCGAAGCGGTCGGTCATGACGAAGTAGAAGCTCTCGCCGTTGCCCCTCTTGCCGGGAGCTTTGACGAGCCTTCCGTCCTCGGGCGAGAACCTGCCCTTCGTGGGGATCCAGACGCCGACCTTGTGCGTCCTCGGATCGAAATGGAAAGTCACCTTGGTTCTTCCCGCCACCGAAATCGGCATGTTCGCCGAGCCGTTGCCCCACGAATTGTCCATGGAATGCCCGCCGACGATCTTGTACTCGTACTTCCCGGCCGGAAGAATCGCCTTGTATTCGTACACTCCCCGCGAATTGCGGGTCATCTCAGTCTGGGTGCACTTTTCGTCCCAGTCGCGGCAGCCCGACACCTCGTTTTGCAGGCTCCCGACGACGGCGAAGCCAGAATCGGCCGCAGACGCCGGAATCGACGCGAGGGCGCTGGCCGCCAGCGCGCAGGCTCCCGCAAAGGAGGCCCCTGCTCTCGTATGGAAAATCTTGTGTTTCATTGCCCGTCCTTCCCGTTCGGCCCGCACCGCCTCTGTGCTCGAGAAAACCGAACTTAACCAAATCGTAGACAGTGGCGGACGCCACTTCAAGAGGGAAAAGGAAGTGAAAATTCAACAGTTCGGGCAACGGGGATGTTTCCGCCCTGTCACGGCCGAGCCTGTGTCGCTCGAAAACGCGTTGCTTTAGGTCTGTCTCGAAAACGCGTTGCTTGAAAGCTCCCCGCCGGGAAACGCGTCGCTTGGAAAAGCCGCCGTTCGAAGGTCTCTGTTCGAAAGTCGCTTTGCTCGAAAATTCGCCGTTCGAAGGGCGCGTCACTCGAAGGGCGCCGTGCCGCCGTCCCCTTTGCCCGACCGGCGGTCGCGGCCGTCGGCAAGCTCGTGCCGCCATTTGGCGAAGTCCACTTCCTCGGCAATGTCGCCCCGAAGTTCCTCAAGGCGCGAAATGAAGTCCTCCTGCCTCTTCTCCACGGCCTTCGCCGCCGCTTCCGCGGCTTCGTCCAGGTTCGTTCCCGGAAGGCTGCCGGGAATTGCCAGCAACGCCTCCACCATCTGATCTTTCGTCTCGCGAAGCCCCTCGATGTCCTCGCCGAGGCTCGAAAGGAGGGCGTCGAGTTCCTCCACCTGGCTGTCCCGAAACTCCTTGCCGAAGATTTGGTAGGTGTCGGACGTGGCTTTGCCGGGCCTCTGACCGTCGTCCTCGGCGGCGCAGTCTTCTGACTGACCGGCGCCGTCTTCCGACGGCGCGGCGTCGAGTTCGCCCTGACCCTCTGCCCGACCGGGATTGAACGCACCGTCGCCGTCTTCTCCGCTGACATTATCGGCGCTGAGCCCGCGGTTGTCCGCTTGGCGGCTCTCCGCCTCTCCGCCGACCTCGCGCGCGCCGGACTCACGGGCCTCTTCGGGATCTCCGGAATCCGGATTGTCGGGCTCGGAGTTCGCATTCTCAGCCATGGCTCTCCCCTTCGTTGAGTTTCAGGCGGCGTCCGCTACGCGTGCAGCAATCGACGTCGGCTGTCGACGACGTCGTTATTTTTGCGTCCTCTCAGTACCCTACACGCCCCGCAGCCGTCAGTCACCGTCTCCGTCGCAGACAACGGCGACGAGCACGCTCGGTGCGGCGCTCCCGGGAACGGCCATAGACGCCGTCGCGGGCGGCGGCCCGCCGGCTGCGCAGCGAGCGAGACGACGCCGCCCGCGGCCAACGCCAACTCCACCTATTAGAGCTCAAATAGGGTCTAATGGGCTTCGTCGATTATCAGTCCTCGCCTGAAGCACCCTTGTGATTTGGCATACGGTTAGCTACTTGAACAACAATTGACACCGTAGCCCCTAGAACAAGCGCAAACATAATTAAAGTCATTTTAGACTGCCTAATACCATTACATTTATGTCGCCAATCATTTTCAGCAGACCTTTCCGCTTCGTCCGTAGCATGCTGTCCCTCGAGCGTTCCGCCCCCCAGATTTTTCAAATCGTCGCTGGAAATAGACCCTTCGTCAGTATTCCCAGATGCGTAGTGATATAATGAATCACATTTCATTTCATTCTCTACGTGATAGACGGAAACATGATCACTGGAAAAGAAAAGAAACAATGCGAAAATGAAAGCGAGGACTCCAAAGCTCCAGCGCCGAAGACCCGCTATGAAATCTGGTTGAAACATGAAAACCTCTCAAAGCCAAAGCAAACTGATGTAATGTTCACCATTTTACTCCACTTTTCCCTCCCAAAGAGTCTGTAAAAGAATCAAGATTAGGTCTGTAAAAGAATCAATATTAGCTTTCGAGGACGCATCGGCATTTACTATCGCTTCTATTGCCAACTTGAAATCTCGGGTTCCGTTCGTCAGTTCCCATTCCGAATCCTGGAGCATTTTTTCAAGAATAGTACCCCACTCACTAAAGCTTCCAAATGGACCATGGGCATCTATCCCAATTCCACGATCTCTAGTCGCAGGTTTCATCATCGAAACGCCCCCAATGAGTTTTTGAGAAAACTCAAAATCCCATCGCCGAAGACGGTCAAACCTGTTCCACTAGTGAGATACGCCAATCCATTGCCTGCAGCTAGCGCGGCAGCTAGTGCGATACTAAACCCACCCTTTCTCTCGCTTACAGATTCCTTTGCAACGGACTTAAAAGACTCGGTCGCCTGCTCAATGACAGTCACTACTTTTTTACGAGTGTCTTCAAATATTGCTTTCTCGGATCCAAGACTAGCTCCCCATAACATCGCGACATTATGTACGCCTCCAACTAGACCGGACAATCTACCAAGGTAGTTATCCTTGAAAGCTCCAATAGTCGCTCCCGACATGGAGCTGAGATTATTATTAATCAGAACTATTCTATATGCGTTATCACCCGCGCCAATGATTATCGAGTTTCTAACCTCCGAAGAGGCTGCAAGACGAGAAGATATGTCTCTAACAATATCCATATGAGGTTCAAAGTCATCTAGATCAGGTAAACTCTTCCACGGTTTTGATGCTTCATCTATAGTGTTCCTAATACGATCAAAAAGATCAGAAAAATATTCATTTCTCTCTCCATCTAAAATCTAATGTGAAATAAACAATTCGGAACTCCAATCACCACCTCCAGTTCCGTCAACTCCTGGACGCGATATTCTGTATTTTACAACGCTTGAATCGATTGAAACATATTCGTTGCCTTCAATCACATATCTAAGTTCTTCATTGTGCATCATATATGCATCTATAGCTGCTCTTTTCAAGTAGCCGATCGGCTTTGGCAGATCGCTGTACCTGGACTTAGCCATTTTATCAACTTCTTTTGACATCGAAGTCGCGTGAATTGGATATAGAAGCGATGCTATCGCACAGGCAACCTTCGGTCTGCCAATACGGTCAAAGTTACATTCTGGGCCCTGCGGCTCTTGGCATTCGCCCGCAAAACGTCAACAATGGGAGTGGATGCCAATCCGGCCAATCGGCGGAAACCGCGAGAAGCGCACAGCCTGAAGCGCGCAGAAGGAGTCACCATGGACGAGCCAGCGAAGAGCGAGCCGACAGGCCAGCCGGACCAATCGACGGCGGCCGCGCCTGCCGAGGGGCAGGCGGGTGAAGGTGCAACGGGCGAGCCGAGGAAGATCGCCGTCCTCACCTCGGGCGGCGACGCCCAGGGAATGAACGCCGTCGTGCGGGCGGTCGTGCGCACGGCCCTCCACGAGGGCGCCGTGCCCTACGCGGTCATGGAGGGATGGAAGGGCGCCGTCGAGGGAGGGAGCTTCATACGAAAGATGACGTGGTCGGACGTCTCGGGGATCCTCAACGAAGGCGGAACCGCCATTGGGACGGCGCGATGCGAAGCCTTCCGGGAGCGTGACGGCATGCGCAAGGCGGTCAGGAATCTGGTGGCCGAGGGCATCGACCGGGTGGTGGCCATCGGCGGCGACGGCTCGCTCACGGGCGCCGACGAGCTGCGGGCGCAATGGTCCGAGCTCCTTGACGAGCTGGTGGATCGGGGCGAGGTCACGCGCGAGCAGGCAGATGCCCATCCGCGCCTGCACCTGGCCGGCGTCGTCGGGTCGATCGACAACGACCTGGTCGGAAGCGACATGACCGTGGGAACCGATTCCGCCCTTCACCGGATCATTGAAGCGATCGACGCGATCTCCTCGACGGCGGCCTCACACCAGCGCACGTTCGTTGTCGAAGTGATGGGAAGGCGATGCGGCTATCTGGCTCTCATGAGCGCCATAGCCGGCGGATGCGACTACGTGTTCATTCCCGAGCTTCCTCCCGAGGAGGGCTGGGAAGGGCGAATGTGCGAGAAACTGCGCGAAGGCAGGGCCGCCGGGCGCAGGGACTCGATCATCGTCGTTGCGGAGGGCGCGCAGGATCGCCAGGGCAATCCGATCACGGCGAAGCTGGTCCAGGAGGCCATCCAGGATCGCCTCGGCGAAGACGTGCGGATCACGTCCCTGGGCCATGTCCAGCGGGGCGGCACGCCGTCGGCCTACGACCGGTGGATGTCGACGATCCTCGGCTACACCGCTGCCCTCGAGATGGTTCACGCCGGCGAGGGGGACGAGCCGTGCATCGTCGGCACGCGGCGCAACCGCGTGGTGCGCCTGCCCCTGATGGAGGCGATCCGCGAGACCCGCGCCGTCAAGGGGTACCTTTCCTCGGGCGACTACGAGGCAGCTGTCGATTCGCGCGGCCCGGGTTTTCGCGGAATGCTCGACGTCTTCGAGACGATGTCGATGCCGGTGGAGATCCACCGAGGGCATATCGCGACGCCGGACGGACGCCCGCCGCGCGTGGCCGTCATGCACGCCGGAGGCCTCGCGCCCGGCATGGACCCGGCGGCGAAGGCCGCCGTGCGCCTCGGCCTCGACCGAGGATTCACCATGCTCGGGGTCGTCGGCGGATTTCCGGGCCTGCTCGACGGCGAGCTGCGCGAGTTGACGTGGGCCGACGTCGATTCTTGGGCCGGCTCCGGCGGCGCCCATCTGGGGACGCACCGGTCGGTTCCCGCCATCGACCAGTACTACGCACTGGGACGGGAGATCGAGAAGAACCAGATCGACGCCCTCATGGTCATCGGCGGCTTCACCGGATACCTCGCCGCGCTGCACATGGTCGAAGAAAAGAACCGCTACCCCGCCTTTGACCTGCCCATCGTCTGCGTTCCGGCGTCAATCGACAACAATCTGCCAGGCGCCGAGCTGTCCATCGGCGTCGACACCGCGCTCAACAACAACGCCGAGGTGATCGACCGCATCAAGCAGTCCGCGGCGGCCAACCACCGGTGCTTCGTGGCCGAGGCGATGGGGCGCCGATGCGGATACCTCACGCTCATGTCCGGAATAGTCACTGGCGCGGAGCAGGTCTATCTCTCGGAGAACGGCATATCCCTGTCGCAGCTGAGCGAAGACGCCGCGCGGATCGTCAAAGCCTTCGAGGGCGGGCGCGATCTTTACCTCGTCATCGCAAACGAAGAGGCCTCCGATTACTACACGACCGACATGCTCACCAAGATCTTCGAGGCCGAAAGCAGGGGCCTGTATGACGTGCGGCCGGCCGTGCTCGGCCACATGCAGCAGGGCGGCAACCCCTCGCCCTTCGACCGCACACTGGCCGTGCGGCTGGCAAACTACGCGATCGGCGAGCTCTCCAGGCAGTTCGAGAAAGGCAAGCGCGACGGCGTTTTCGTGGGTCTGTCCGACGGCCAGATCAAGGTCCAGCGCCTGACGCACATGGACGAGCTCATCGACCTGAAGACGAGGCTCCCAGTCGACCCGTGGTGGCGGGGCCTGGAGGAGATTCTCTACACCGTGGCCGACAAGGACTTCGACAAGAAGCTCGACATGCCGGCGGTCTACGAGGCGGACTAGACCCGGCCCGCCGGGCCCGACGGCGCGGCCGCCCCGTCCGCTGCGGCCCCGATCGGCCGGAGGGAGTCAGCCGTCGGCCGGCGGCTCCTCGTCGTCGGCCTTGGTAGCCCGCAACCAGGCGATTCGTCGGCCTTCAAGGCTTTTGACCCGAAGGATGCGCCCGTCCCAGCGGACCTCGTCGCCCACTCGAGGCATGCGCCCGAGCTCGTTGACGACGTACCCGCCGATGGTGTCGAAAGGCCCCTCCGGAAGCTCGCTGTCGAGAACCTTCGCAATTTCCGCGCGGCTCGCCAAGCCGTCGATGTCCCGGGAATCCCCGCGCTTGATGGCCACCGGCGTCTCTTGATCGTATTCGTCGCGTATCTCTCCGACGAATTCCTCGACGACGTCCTCGAGCGTGATGATGCCGTCGGTTCCGCCGTATTCGTCCACCACGACGGCGAGGTGGGCGTGCTTGACGCGCATCTCCTTCAGGGCGTCCATCACCGGCTTGCCCGTCGGGAAGAAAAGTATTTCGCGGACAAGGTCGCCGACCGTCCTCACGTTTGACGAAGGATTGATGAGGTCCCGGATGTGGATGAAGCCGACGACGTCGTCGTCCGACGTTCCGTGGCGAACCGGATACCGCGAATGCTCGAGCTCCGAAACCTCCTTTTGAGCCTCCTCGATCGCCGTGTCAGCAGAAAAGAACTCCACCTCCGTGCGCGGGGTCATGATCTGCTCAACGGTCCTGTCGCCCACCGAGAGCATGTCGACGACCATCTCGCGCTCGTCCTCGCCGATCGTGTCCTGACTGGCCACGAAGGCGCGGAGCTCGGCCACGCCCATCGTGTCCTTCTGCTCGCGCGGGTTGCGCCCGAGAAGCCGCAGCACGACGTCGGTGGACAAGCCGAGGAACCAGATCACCGGGCGCAGCAAAAATGTGATGACCGAGAGCGGACGGACGACGACGCGGGCTATCGTCTCGGCCGATTGGAGTGCGATGCGCTTGGGCACGAGCTCGCCGCAGACGATGGACAGGTAGGCGATGGCGACGGTCACGAGGATGAAAGCCAGAGTTTGGGAGGCGGAGGCGCCCAAACCCCATTTCTGTAACGTCGGCGCGAGAACCGGGGCGATCTCCGAGGCTCCGAAAGACGCCGAGAAGAAACCCGCGATCGTCACGCCGACCTGGACGGCCGAGAGAAAACGATTCGAATCCGCCGTCAAACGCGCAACGGCTCTGCCCGCCGCGCTTTTCTTGGACATCTCGTCGATCTGCGTCTGGCGAAGGGAAACGAGTGCCATCTCCGACGCGGAAAACAGACCGCCGATCAGGGTGAAAAGAAGGACGAAAAGGATGTCTTTGACAAGTGGATCCACACCTCCATTGTCGCCTACCCGCGCCGCCCGTCGCACCGAGGCGCGGCAAATGAGTAAGCAATCACCGTCAGGCCGCGCTTATCGGCAGAGCATGTGTCGGCAGGGTGCGTGTCGGCAGGCCGCGTTTATCGGCAGGGTGCGTTCGCTGGGAGGCTGCTTCTGCCGACCATCGTATGGGGCGACGAGTCGGCGACGGCGTCGGAGGAGGCCGTCAGAAGGGTCTTCATCGACCAGGTGAGGTTCATCGGCGCCGGCGTCATCGCGATCGCGTCGGTGTGGACGCTCATCAAGATTCTCAAGCCGATCGCCGTCGGCATTTGCGAAGCGGCGATCGCCGCCGGAAAGCGCCATGCCGGCAAGAAAGTGGACCTGACCGAGCGCAACGTTCCGATCCAGGTCGTAGGCGCTACGATCGCGCTTCTCATGCTTCCCGTCGGATTCCTCCTGGCGGACTTCGTCAACGGGACCGCCATCCACAATTCGACGCACCTCATGGCGGTCTCGGTGGCGTTCATCCTCCTCATCGGACTCGTCGTCGCTGCCGTCTGCGGCTACATGGCCGGGCTCATCGGGTCGTCGAACTCGCCGATCTCGGGCGTGGGGATTCTCGTTGTGCTCGTGGGCGCACTCGCCGTCAAGCTTGCCTACGGCCCCGCCGACGGATCGGAGACGAAGGCGCTCATCGCCTTCACTCTCTTCACGGCGGCCATCGTCTTCGGCATCTCAACGATTTCCAATGACAACCTCCAAGACCTGAAAACCGGTCAGCTCGTCGGGGCGACGCCGTGGAAACAGCAGGTCGCGCTCGTCGTCGGAGTGCTCTTCGGATCGGCTGTCATCGCCCCCGTGCTGGGTCTGCTGCAGAGCACATTCGGCTTTGCGGACGCCCCGGGCGCCAAAGACAACGCCCTCAACGCGCCGCAGGCGTCGATCATCTCCAGACTGGCCAAAGGAATCTTCGACGATTCCCTCGACTGGACGTACATCGGCTGGGGCGCATTCATCGGAGTCGTCGTCATCGTCGTCGACGAAACGCTCAAGCGCGGGACCGCCGGCAGGCTCAAGCTTCAGCCCCTCGCGGTGGGGATGGGCATGTACCTCATGCCCACGACGACGTTGACCATCGCGCTCGGAGCCGTGCTCGGCACCCTGTACGACAGGTGGGCAAAACGCTCCGGCGGCGATGTCGAAGGCAAGAAGCGCATGGGAGTGCTCATGAGCACCGGGCTGATCGTCGGAGAATCCCTTTTCGGCGTGGTCTACGCGGGAATCGTCGGCTGGTCGGGCGACGACGCGCCCCTCGCCGTCGTCGGCGAAGGGTTCGCAACGCCCGCGAAATTCATGGGGACGGCGCTGTTCGCGGCAGCCGTGACGCTTCTGTACAAGCACGCGCGGGCGCAGGCCGAGAAGTGATTTCTGGCCTCGGGCATCCGCCTGGGACGCGGGGCCCACGCCAGGCGGCGGCAGCCCGCGTCTTCGCAACCGCCGTTGCCTCAGGCTCAGCTTCGGGATTCTTGCACCCGGTCCGCTGGCATCCCGGGCCTAGAGGACCTCTTTTTCCCCTCGTATGCGGCAAAAAGAATGAAAAGCCATATCGGCATGACGGCGACGGACGTTCGATAATCGGGGTTGAATGCCATGAGGATGAAGACGCCGACGAGGCAGGCGAGGGCGACGCCGTTCGAGGCCAGGCCTCCGGGAAGCTTGAACGCCAGGTCGGCGACGCCGGAGCCGATCCTCTTTCGGAATGCCCTGTGGGTCAGCAGGATCATGACCCACGAAATGATCGAGGAGCCGAGGGCCATAGCCATGAGAATCGAGAAGGCCGTCTCCGGCAGGAAGTAGATGACGGCGACGGCGACGGCCGTCACCATCGACGAAAACAGAACCCCCGCGTAGGGGATCCCGCGGCGGGACAGACGCATGAAAGCCTTCGGGGCGTTGCCCTGGCGGGCAAGCGAATAGAGGACGCGGCCGTTGGAGTAGAGCCCCGAATTGTAGACGGAGAGGGCGGCAGTCAGGACGACGAAGTTGAGTACGTGGGCCGCAACGGAAATGCCCACGGAGTCGAAGATCTGGACGAAGGGGCTGAGCTTGCCGTTGATTTGCCTCCACGGCACCACCGCCATGACGATCGTCAAGGCTCCGATGTAGAAGATGAGGATGCGGTAGACCACCTGGTTGACGGCCTTGGGAATGGACCGCTGCGGGTTCTCGGCCTCGCCCGCGGTTATCCCGATGAGCTCGATGCCCCCGAAGGAGAACATGACGAAAACCAGAGAAGCCAGCAGACCCGTCACGCCCTTGGCCAGGAAGCCGTCGCCGAACAGATGGCCGAAGGAGGGGTCGGGCAGGTGGGGATTGGAGTTGACCCCCGCCGCAATCACGTAGAGGCCCAGAACGATCATACCGACAACCGCCGCCACTTTGATCGCGGAAAACCAGAATTCGAATTCGCCGAACGCCCTCACCCCGACGAGGTTGACGGCGGTGATGACAAGCAGCACGGCGGCCGCCGAAGCCCATGCCGGAACCGAGGGAAACCAATATTGAACGTACTGGCCCACGACGGTCAGTTCGGCCATCGCCACGGCGATATAGTTGAACCAGTAGTTCCATCCGGCCACAAACCCCGCCCGAGGGCTCCAGTAATCGTTGGCGTAGCGGCTGAAGGAGCCCGAGCTCGGCCGGTGGACCGACATCTCCCCCATCGCGCGCACCACGAAGAAAATGACGATCCCGCCCAGCGCGTAGGCCAGGAGAAGCGACGGGCCGGCCAGCTTGATTCCCGCCGCCGAACCGTAAAACAGCCCCGTCCCGATCGCCCCGCCAAAGGCGATCATCTGGATGTGCCGGGTGGTCAGACCCTTGCGGAGGCCTTCAGGGTCTTTCCGGGCGACGACGTCGTCGAACGCGTCCCCGCGCCGGGCGCCGAGCGATTCTGCCGCTCGCCGGCCCAATCGCCCGTCCTTCCCAGAGCTCGTGCCGCTGTGACCGTTCATCGATTCCTCACATCTTTGGGCGCGCCGACTCGTCGGCGTCGTCGGACGGGGCTTGTCCGCCCGGGCCTTCGTTCCGGCCCGGCCCGCCGAGCCCGCTCCTCCGCCGTCCGACCTCGTAGGCGACGAATAGAATGGCGAGCCAGATTGGGAGGACGATTGCCGCCGTTCGGTAGTCGGCGCTGAAGGCCATGAGCGCAAGGAGCCCTCCCAGCGCGGCGAGAACAATTGAGTTCGTCGTTTTGCCGCCCGGGAGCTTGAATGAAAGCTCCGCCTCGCCCTGGGGTCCGATGACTTTCCTGAACTTCCTCTGAGTGATCAAAATGATGGCCCAGGATATGATCCCCGACGCCAGCGCCGTCGAGATGACGATCGTGAAAGCCGTTTCCGGCAGGAAGTAGACAATCGCCACGGCCGTCGCCGTCACGAGCGAGGAGAAGAGCACACCGACGTAGGGGATTCCGCGGTGGGAGAGCTTGGTGAACGCCTTCGGGGCGTTGCCCTGCCACGCAAGCGAATAAAGCATGCGGCCGTTGGAATACAGGCCGGAGTTGTACACGGACAGCGCGGCCGTCAGGACGACGAAATTCAGCATGTGCGCGGCAGCCTTGATGCCCACGGAGTCGAAGATCTGGACGAAGGGGCTGAGCTTGCCGTCGATCGCGTCCCACGGCACCACGGCCATGACGACGAATAGCGCGCCGATGTAGAAGATGAGGATGCGGTAGACCACCTGGTTGACGGCCTTGGGAATGGACCGCTGCGGGTTCTCGGCCTCGCCCGCGGTTATCCCGATGAGCTCGATGCCCCCGAAGGAGAACATGACGAAAACCAGAGAAGCCAGCAGACCCGTCACGCCCTTGGCCAGGAAGCCGTCGCCGAACAGATGGCCGAAGGAGGGGTCGGGCAGGTGGGGATTGGAGTTGACCCCCGCCGCAATCACGTAGAGGCCCAGAACGATCATACCGACAACCGCCGCCACTTTGATCGCGGAAAACCAGAATTCGAATTCGCCGAACGCCCTCACCCCGACGAGGTTGACGGCGGTGATGACAAGCAGCACGGCGGCCGCCGAAGCCCATGCCGGAACCGAGGGAAACCAATATTGAACGTACTGGCCCACGACGGTCAGTTCGGCCATCGCCACGGCGATATAGTTGAACCAGTAGTTCCATCCGGCCACAAACCCCGCCCGAGGGCTCCAGTAATCGTTGGCGTAGCGGCTGAAGGAGCCCGAGCTCGGCCGGTGGACCGACATCTCCCCCATCGCGCGCACCACGAAGAAAATGACGATCCCGCCCAGCGCGTAGGCCAGGAGAAGCGACGGGCCGGCCAGCTTGATTCCCGCCGCCGAACCGTAAAACAGCCCCGTCCCGATCGCCCCGCCCAGAGCGATCATCTGGATGTGCCGATTGGTCAGCGCCCGGCGAAGCCCGCCGTCGGCCGAGTTGCCAGCCTGCGCCGAGCCGCGGTTGCCTTTCGTCTCTGTGCTCATCCCGTCCCCTCCCAAGGCTCAGCCCTCGGTTCAGGCCTCAGACTCGCCTTCGGAGCCGACAGTTCCTTCGTCTTCGGAGCCCGCCGCGCTTTCGCCCTGCTTGAAGCCCGCCACGCCGGGCTCGGAACGTTCAGATTCGAGAGTTTCCATCACAACCGCGGTTTGGGTTTCGCGTCCCTGGCGGCGCCCCCTGACGACCAGAGCGACGACGGAGGCGACAAGCCCGCCCCACACGATGAGCACGGTCACGAGCATGAAGATCACGGCGCTGGAAGTCATCGTGCACCCCCTGTGTTCGAAGCCTCGAGCGAAATGGGTTCGAAGTCATCGACCGGCGTGCGCCATCTGATCAGGGTGAAGACGAGCGCTCCGACGAAGACCACGGCCACGGACCCCCATCCGAAAGCGTTCTCGAACCCTCGCGTGTACGATTTCGCGTCGTACTGGTTGCGAATGTAGCCGACGATGCCGCTGACGAGCACATAGCTGAGGAAAGCCGGGACGACGACGCCGACGAGCCACCGCCACCACGCCCCGACGAGGTTCCCCGTTTCGGAGACGAAGTTGAGGTGCCTCTGCAACTGCTTGAGATTGCGCACCCCGTAAGCCGTTATGAGGCAGACGAGGACGGCGGAGGCCACCACTCCGATCGCGTTGATGTAGGCGTCTACGACGTCGAGCGAGTAAATTCCCGACTTTGTGCCGAAAACCATGAGGGAGACGGCTGCCGCGGGAATTCCGACGGCCATGGCCGAGGCGGCGGGCCTGAGATTGAATTTCTCGGCGACGCCCGCGGCGACGACTTGAACGAGCGAAATGAGCGACGTGATGCCCGCGAAGGCCAGCGACAGGAAGAAAAGGACGCCGAAAATTGCGCCGCCCGGCATCTCTGAGATGACGGCGGGGAACGTGATGAAGGAAAGCTTGATCCCCTGGACGCCTTCGAGATTGCCGATCGATGTGTTTTGTTGCGCGGCCATGAATCCGAGGGTGGCGAAAACGCCGATTCCGGCCAGAATCTCGAAGGAGGAATTGGCGAAGGACGCGACCAGGCCGGTTCCCACGAGGTTAGAGCGGCGTCTGAGATAGCTGGCGTAGGTCAGCATGATGCCGAAGGCAACCGACAGCGAGTAGAAGATCTGAGTGAAGGCCGCCAGCCAGACTTTCGGCTCTTTCAACGCGGAGAAATCGGGCGTCCACAGGGCGTTCAAGCCCTCGGAGGCGCCGGGAAGCGTGAGGGCCCGCAGCACCAGGGCGACGAAAAGGACGACGAGGAGCGGCAGGAAGACCTTGTTCGCAACCTCGATGCCGCGCGAGACGCCCCGCCCGATGGCCACGAGCACCACGATCCATACCACGGCGAGCGGAAGGGCGACGTTCCACACGGGGGCGAGCGAGTACTGGGGCGCGGGGGCCGCCTCGATAAAGTTGTTGAAATGATTGGCGGCGTTGCTTCCCTTGCCCCACGCGACGTTCGCCGAATAGAAGACGTAGCGCAAAGACCAGGCGATGATCACGGCGTAGTACGTCATGATGACGAAGCACAGGAGGACCTGCCACCATCCGAGGAATTCCAATTTCTTCGAAATCCTGCGGAAGACGGCCGGAGCGCTTCCACGGAAACGGTGGCCAAGGGCGTAGTCGAGGAAGAGAATGGGAATGCCTGCGCCGAGCAAAGCGACGACGTAGGGGATCATAAACGCCCCGCCGCCGTTTTCATAGGCGACGCCTGGGAAACGCCAGATGTTTCCCAAACCGATGGCCGAGCCGATTGCGGCTACGAGAAAGCCAAGCTGGCTTCCCCACTGCTCGCGCCCCGACGCATCGGTGTTCTTTGCTGCTGTGCCGCGGCTTTCGGTACGCGAAGTACTCACCGTGGCTCCCTTCTTCCCTTCGGTTCCGCGAAAGCACGCATAGACAACGGCTGTATCGCGCCAGACCGGACAACGTTACGCTATGGAGCCTTTGGCGTCAAGACTTCACCGTTCAAGGTGGCGCAGGAGCACACGGCGGAAGCGGGGCCAGCCGCCGGCGGGCGAACTTTGGCGGACGATCGGCGCCGACACGCGCATGCGGGCCTCCTCTCGCCGTCGGATTGCCGCATGCGCTGTCGAATCAGCGCCCGTTGCCGAGGATTCCCGATCCCCCCGGGGAGTATCCGCCGACGCCTCGCGAATTTCCCTGTTGCCCCTGCTGCCCGTCTGTCTCCTCGGGCGCGACTTCGCCGTAGGGCACCTGGGCGCCCGGGCCGTTCGGGTAGCGGGCGAACTCGCCGTAAGACGGCATGCCGAAAACGGTGGCCTCCGGGTCTTCGCTTTGCTCCTCCCCGCCTTCGCGAGGGCCCGCTTGCGGGGCCGAGACGGCCTGGGCAGGATCCGACGGCGGCGCGAGGCGGGAGGGAATCTGCTGGGCCAGACCTTCGGCCTCATAGGAGCGGACTCCGAGCACCGTGGCGTCCGGATCGGGGGCTTCCGCCGGCGGCAAGGGCGCGACGCCGGCCCCTCGACCGGTGAAGACCGTTTCGTCGGCATCGTATCCCTCAAAACCCGAGGGATCCATCGGCGCCTGAGGCCCGGCGGGTTGAGGCCCGGTCCCAAGGGGCGCGCCGGAAGGCTGAGGATAGCCGGGGACCTGCGGATAGCCCGAAGGCGGCTGGTAACCGGGGGCCTGCGGGGGGCCAGAAGGCTGCGGATAGCCGGGAGTCTGCGCGTAGTCGGCCGAGGGGGCGCTCACGGGAGGATAGCCCCCCGCCGCAGGGAAGCCTCCGGCGAGCTGGGGCGGCATGGCGCCTTGGCCCGCCATGCCGGCGCCTGCAGGAGGCACGATGCCTTGCCCCGCGGCTCCGCCGGCCTGCGGACCGAAAACGGTGGGATCGTCGTCAAGCGGGTCAGGCTGCGAATTGACTGCGGCGGGCTCGGACGACGCAGGCGGCTCGGGGCGGCGGAAGGCCGGATCGAGAGAATAACTCGAATCGACGTCGGCCGGATGGTCGTATCCCATCGGCTGCGGGGCCTCCGGCGCGGCTCCGAACTGCTCGGAATTCTGCGGGAATTGCCCCGCGCCCACGGGTGCGTTCCCCGCTTTCGGGGAGCCCCACGGAAACCGGGCATTTATCTGGCTGGGAACGCGGCCTCCGGGATGCTCAGATCCCGACTGCGACTGCTGGCTGAAGGCGCCCTGGTGATACATGGTGCCCGCCACTCCGGGAGCTCCTCCGGTGAATTCGTCCAATTCCTGAGGGGAGGGCCAGCGTTGAAACTGGTCGTAGAAGCCAAAGCGCGCCAGGATGGGCAGGGTGTCGAAAAAAGGCGCCGAAATCTGGAACCTCGTCCCATGCGAATCCTGCATCCTCAGGACATCGCCCTTTTGTCGCTGAATGACCTCTTTCGACACGATGTCCACAAACCTGATTCTCTTCTCGCCGCTGAAGGCAAGCCGGAAAGAGACGCCCTCAGGGTCGATCGAGTACCAAAAGTTCTTGTATGCAAACAGGGACGGCACGCCAAGGAGAAGCGCGAAGAGCGAACCGATGACTATCCCCGTTATGGGGTAGTCCTGTTCGATTAAAACAGAGGAGGCGACCACGAATATCCCGAAAAAGAACATTCCGGCGCCGGTCCACAGGACTAGCTTCGGCATCCGAATTCTCTCCGGGTGCCTCCGGTCGCGGTTGACCTTTTGCGAGCTCCTTTCGACCGTCCGATCGGCGATGTTCTTTGCAAGGCGTCGGGTTAGCAAGCTCATACGATTCTTCTTTCATTGTGCCGAGGGATCGACTCACCGGCACGAACGGGGCGGAACGAACCCGCCCATTCGCGCACGCGGCCGGTCCTTTCACAGATTTGCGCCGAGGGTGACCGAAGGCGTGGCGCCCCAAGCCGAGAGATACCAGAGCCCGAGTGCAAGCAACACTCCCATGATCGCGTCGGCCCGCCGACGCCGCACCCGCGGAACCGCGCCGTCGGGCAGGAAAACTCTGCACAAGGCGTGGCCGAGGACGAGAACCGCGAGGAGTCTGCACGCCACCACGCTGCTCCACACGAACGCGGACGCCGCAACGGCGGCGAGGGAGACGAAGACAGCGGCATAGACGGCGTCTTTCGGGACGCGAACTTCTCGCGTCGGATCTTTGTCACCCATGGTTTTAACTTTAACCGCCACTTTGGCATTCTCAAACGGGCACAAGGCCCCAAACTGACCATAGGTTATTCATCTCTCACGGGGCCCTTGCCATTTGGACGCCGTTCTCCCCGCGCGTACACTCGCTTCGCAGTACGCATGTATGCAGTCCGGCACTACGCACCTGCGCACGGCCGGATGCAAGAACGACAGTGAGGAAGGTCGACGATGAGTTCAGACCCTCTGGAGCGCAGCGACGACAACCGTCTGCAGCGCAGACTGCACAGCCGCCACCTGACGATGATCGCAATCGGCGGGGCGATCGGAACCGGCCTGTTCCTCGCCTCGGGCAAGACGATCTCCCAGGCGGGCCCCGGCGGCGCGATCGTCGCCTACGGCCTCATCGGCCTCATGGTGTTCCTCCTCATGCAGTCGCTCGGCGAGATGTCCACGTACCTTCCCGTGGCCGGCTCGTTCGGGGAGTACGGCACCCGCTTCATCAGCCCTAGCTTCGGGTTCGCCGCGGGGTGGAACTTCTGGTTCAACTGGGCGATCACCGTTGCCGCAGAGCTCGCGGCCGCCGCGCTCGTTATGAAGTTCTGGTTCCCGCACACCCCGGGGTGGATGTGGTCGGCGATATTCCTCACGCTCCTCGTCCTGCTCAACGCCCTTTCGGCCCGCGCCTACGGCGAGGGCGAGTTCTGGTTTGCTCTCATCAAGGTGGTCACCGTCGTCGTCTTCCTGGTGCTCGGGGTCCTCATCATCTTCGGGATCATAGGAGGAAAATCGCCGGGCTTCGAGAACTGGACCAAAGGCGAGGCGCCGTTCGTCGACGGGGGGCTGGGAATCCTCGCCATCTTCATGGTCGCGGGCTTTTCCTTCCAGGGCACGGAACTGGTGGCGGTCGCCGCCGGCGAAACAGAGAATCCCGAGCAGACCGTCCCGAAGGCGATACGAACGATCTTCTGGCGCATCCTGCTCTTTTACATCGGGACCATTGCGGTCATCGGATTCCTCGTCTCTTACACGGACCCGAACCTCCTGCGCAACGACGAAACCGACGTCGCCTATTCGCCTTTCACCCTGGTCTTCGACCGTGCGGGAATCGCCGCGGCGGCTTCCGTCATCAACGCAGTCATCCTCACGTCGATCCTCTCGGCCGGAAACTCGGGCCTGTACGCCTCCACGCGCATGCTCTACGCCCTTTCGCGCCAGGGAAACGCCCCCGCCTTCCTGGGACGCACGAACTCGCGCGGCGTTCCGGCTCCCGCACTCGCGGTCACCGCGGCGATCGGCGCCGCGTGCTTCGTCTCTTCGCTGATCGGCGACGGCGCAGCCTACACGTGGCTCGTCAGCGCGTCCGGGCTGGCCGGATTCATAACCTGGATGGGCGTCGCCTGGTCACATTACAAATTCCGAAAAGCGTTCCTCGCACAGGGGCATTCCTTGGACGAGCTGCCCTATCGGGCCAAATGGTATCCGGCCGGGCCTCTGCTCGCGATGGCCATGTGCGCAATCGTCATCGTCGGTCAGAGCTACGAAGCTTTCGACGCCAAAGAAGGCCTAGACGTCACGACGCTCCTGTCGTCCTACATCGGCCTCCCCCTCTTCCTGGGAGTGTGGGCCTTCCACAAGATCGCCACCCGCTCCCCCAAAGTGAAATCGGTCGACGCCGACCTTTCTCGCACTCCCAGCGACGTCCGCGAGTCCGAGGAGGCCCTCGGCGGCTGATTGCAAGCCGCGGGCCGTCCCACTGCAAGTTTTCGGCATGGACGCCTCGGGGCATCGGCACAGTCCCGCTTCGGACTGCCGGCCGTCCCTCCGGATGCGGACCGCTCAGCGAAGCCCGCGGCCGCTCCGCCCGTTGACGAGCCCGGCGGCTCTAGCATTGTTCTCATGAACATCGACCGCATCGGGATCGTCGGAACCGGATTGGCGGGCTTGCGCGCGGCGGCCGAGCTCCGCGAGGCGGGGTTCGCCGGGTCTCTCGTCGCCTGGGACGCCGAGGGCAGGCCGCCCTACGACCGTCCTCCCCTGTCCAAGAATCTCTTTGACGATCCCGTCCGCCCGCTGGCGGACCAGGGGCTCGGCGACCTCGCAAGCCTCGGCGCAGACGTCATTCCCCGTCCCGTCGAAGGGCTGCGGCGCGGCGACGGAGCGTGGTTCGTAGACGAGACGCCGGTCGACGCCGCGATCATCGCGTCGGGAAGCTCGCCCCGGGTCGGCGTGCCCGGAGCCTTCGCCCTTCATACGGCGGCCGATGCGCTGCGGCTCGCCGATTTGCTGTCGCCCGGCGTCAGGCTGGACATCGTCGGAGCGGGGTGGATCGGAACCGAGCTCGCCTCGGTTGCAAGCGCGGTCTGCGAGGTTCACCTGTGGGAATCTTCGCTCCACGTCCTCGGGCGCACCTTCGGCGGCGCGGTCGACGGCCTGTGGTCCGGCTGGCTCAACGACGCCGGGGTGAGCCTCCATCTCGGCCAAGAATGGCCAATCGGCGGAGAACCTCCGGAGGGCTCGCAGCCGGGATCGACCGGGGAGTCGGCGTCGTCGGGCGGGCAGACGCCGCGGCCGCCCAATCGGCCGTCGACGCCGGAGCGGCGCGTCCTCGTGCAGGCCGCCGGCGCGTCGCCGAGCTTTCCTGTGATCGAGCCCGCCGTCGACGTCGGCGCCCGAGGCGCGCTCGTCACCGACATGTGGACCCGAGTCCTTCGCGACGGCCGACCGGTCGAGGGGCTGTACGCCGTTGGAGACTGCGCAGACGCCCTCACCCCGCACGGCCCCCGGAACGGCGGGCATTGGACGAAGGCCCTTGCCGACGGAGCTTTCACGGCGGCGGCCGTGTGCCGCGGAAAGCCGCCCAGGTTCTTGGCGCCGCCGGAGGTCTTCTCCGCCCAGTTCGGCAGACAGATCGGCTTCGTCGGGGCAATCCCGGGCCTCGCCGACAATATTCCCGGACGGGGCGACGGCGCTCGGGGACCCGCCGACAGAACGCCCGAGGGGCCGCCTCCCGCCGCCGAAGACCCCTCCGGCGTCGGAGACGCCTTCAATGCCGAAGGCCTCCTCGGCGGCGAGCGCATCGACACGGCCGAGGGGCTCGTCGTCCGTTGGGAGAAGGCGGGCGAACTCGCGGCGTTGCTGGCGATCGACTCGCCGCGGGAACTTTCTCGCGCCCGAAAAACACTGAGGGTCAAGCTGTGATCCTCGTCTCGGATTGGGGTATTTTATAAGGGTCACACACGAAGGAGCGTGAGCATGCCTACCGACCTCACCGAAACGGGCGGCGGATTCGACGTCGTGCAAGCCTACATGGACCACGTCAAGCGCATCGATCCAAGCCTCGCCGACGAGGATTTTTCCGAACTGATCGCCGCCCACCGGCGCCTCTCCGAACAGGCCAACGGCAGAACCTCTCTGGCGTTGGAGGGATCGACCGTCCTGTGCGTCACCGAGGACATCCCCTTTCTCGTCGACTCGGTCTCCATCGCGATCAAGGCCCGCGGCTACGCCGTAACCCGGCTGCTTCACCCGGTCATCGACGGCGAATCGTGGATTGCCGTCGACGTTGCGCCGACGCCCGACGCCGCCCTCCTTGACGCGCTCAACGACGTCGTCGGCGACGTCCACGCGACGGTCGCCGATTGGTCCGAAATGACCGAGCTCGCGCGCAAAGCGGCGACGACGCTGTCCGGAAACGACCGCGAGACGCTCGAATGGATAGCCGACGGATCGTTCACGATCCTGGGCGCCTTCGACGGCGAACAGACGCTCGGCCTCGCCGCCAGACACCCGGATCTGCGCAAACAGCTCGAACATCTTGGCACCATCTCTCCCCGGCAGGCCGCCAGCCGCCACTTCGCGCCGACGCTCATCCACACGAAGTCGAGCTACCGATCGAGCGTGCATCGCAACGCATACATCGACGTCTTCGCAATGGGGCCCACGATCATCTTCGGCCTCATGACCGCCGACACCTACGCGTCCTCCGTTCTGGCTACGCCTCTTGCGGCCTCGCGGGCGAACGCCGTGATGGACGCCTCCGGGCTCCCCCGCGACTCGCATTCCGGCAAGGACCTTCTCCAGATCCTCGAAAGCTACCCTCGCGACATCCTCATGCTCCTGAGCCCCGAGGCCCTGCTCGCCGACGTCTCGCGCATCTCCCAGTCGCGAACCACCACGATCCTGCACTCCGACATCTTCCCTGGCGCGGTCGCATGCTTGGTGGTCACTCCCCGCGAGCACTTCACCGCGCAGTCCCACGCGCGGATCGCCCAGCTGGTCGAGGAGACCTTCGCCAGCTCCGAAATCGACACGCAGCTCGACGTCAGCTCCGGCCCGCTTGCTTACATGAGCTACATCGTGTGCGGAGCGAAAACCGACGTCGACGAAGAAGAATTCGCCCGTGTCGTGGCCCGAGCCACGCTCGACTGGGACGAGGGCTTCGTCGTCGCCGCCGAATCCGCCGCCGACCTTTCCCTCGTGCCTGCCGCCTATAAGACGGAGTACACGCCGGAAACCGGCGCCCGCGACGCCGCCCGGCTGGCGAAGCTCAAACCCGGGGGCTTCGAGCTGGAACTCTACGCCCCCGAAGGATCCCCCGATGCCCGCCGCCTCAAGGCCTTCGTGCGCGAAGAGGTCTCGCTCACCCGAATCCTGCCGATATTCTCGAACTTCGACCTCGTCGTCACCGACGAACGCCCGTACGCCTTCGGCGACGCCAAAATATTCGACTTCGGTTTGCGGGCCGAAAGCCCGGAACGCTGGACCGACGCAGACGAACGATTCGTCGAAGCCGTGACGGCGGCGTGGACGGGCGAGATAGAATCGGACTCGCTGAACGCCCTCGTGCTTTCAGCCGGGCTCGTGAAATCCCAGGTGGCCGTTCTCCGCGCCCTTGTCGGCTATCTGCGGCAGGCGGGCCTGCCCTTCTCGCGAACCTACCTGCGCGAATCCCTCGTGAAAAACCCCGAACTGGCAAGGGCTTTCGTCGAATACTTTGAGGCCAGGTTCCATCCAGGCGACGCGGCCGATCCCCGCGAACTGCGCGAGGCACTGGTCGAAGGCGTCGGAAGGGCGGCGTCCCTCGACGACGAGCGGATCGCCAACGGACTTCTCGCCGTCATCGACGCCGTCGTGCGCACGAATGCCTATTTGCCCGGGGCTGCGTCTCTCGCCTTCAAGCTCGAGCCGCGCCGAATCGGGTTTCTTCCCGAGCCCCGGCCCCTATACGAAATATGGGTGTACTCGCCTCGCGTGGAGGGTGTGCATCTGCGTTTCGGCCCGGTGGCCCGCGGCGGGTTGCGCTGGTCGGACCGCAGGGAGGATTTCCGCACCGAGATCCTCGGTCTGGTCAAGGCCCAGGCGGTCAAAAACGCCGTCATCGTGCCGGCCGGCTCGAAGGGCGGTTTCTTTGCCAAGCGCCTACCCAATCCGGCCGCAGACCGCGACGCGTGGCTGGCCGAAGGCATCGCGGCGTACCGGATTTTCATCGGCGCGCTGCTCGACGTCACGGACAACCTCGTCGACGGGAAGGTCGTCCCGCCCGAGGGAGTGGTTCGCTACGACGGCGACGACACGTACCTCGTCGTCGCGGCGGACAAAGGAACCGCGACGTTCTCCGACATCGCCAACTCCGTCTCGCGCGCCTACGGGTTCTGGTTGGGCGACGCCTTCGCCTCCGGCGGTTCGGCCGGGTTCGACCACAAGAAGATGGGAATCACAGCCCGCGGGGCGTGGGAGTCGGTCAAGCGGCACTTCCGCGAACTCGGGATCGACACCCAGTCCGAGGAGTTCACGGCCGTAGGCATCGGCGACATGTCCGGCGACGTGTTCGGAAACGGCATGCTGCTGTCCGAGCACATCCGCCTGGTGGCCGCCTTCGACCACCGATCGATTTTCCTCGACCCGGACCCCGACCCCGCGGTCTCCTTCGCCGAGCGCAAGCGTCTGTTCGAGCTGCCGCGTTCCTCGTGGGCAGACTACGACGCCTCGGCCATCTCCCCCGGCGGCGGGGTGTGGCCCCGATCGGCCAAATCCATTCCGGTCTCCCCCGAGGTTCGCCGGCGGCTCGGACTCGACGAGGCCGTGGAGGCCTTCACCCCGGCGGAGGCCGTCCGCGCCATCCTCACCGCCCCCGTCGACCTGCTGTTCAACGGAGGGGTCGGCACATACGTCAAGGCCAGCGACGAAACCCACGAACAAATCGGGGATCCGTCCAACAACGCCGTCCGCGTCAACGGCGCCGACCTTCGATGCACGGTCGTCGGCGAAGGAGGCAACCTGGGGTTCTCCCAACGCGGGCGAATCGAGGCGGCCTTGGCCGGCGTGCGGATCAACACCGATGCGATCGACAACTCGGCCGGTGTGGACACGTCCGACCACGAGGTCAACATCAAGATCCTCCTCGCGCCGCTGGTCGCCTCGGGAGAACTGACCGGCGCCGGGCGCGACGAACTCCTCGTCTCCGTCACGGACGACGTCGCCGCGCACGTCTTGCGCGACAACTACGAGCAAAACGTCCTGCTCGGCAACGCCCGGGCGCTCGGACCGGCTATGGCGCACGAACACATCCGCCTCATGCATTGCCTCGAAGACCGCGGCGACCTCGACAGGCGCCTCGAGTTCCTTCCCAGCGACGCCGACCTGCTCGAACGCGCCTCTTCGCTCGACCGCGGCCTGACCAGCCCCGAATTCTCCGTCCTGACGGCCTACACGAAAATCGCCCTCAAAAACGACCTCCTAAAGTCCTCCCTGCCCGACGACGAATGGTTCGCCCGCGACCTGCGCGCCTACTTCCCGCCGCAAATCGCCGCAGCCTACGCCGACAGGCTGGCAAGCCACCCCCTGGCCCGCCAGATTGTCGCCAACGCCGTGGCGAATTCCATCGTCAACCGCGGCGGCCTGACCTTCACACTCCGCGCGATCGAGGACACCCAGGCCACGGTCGAAGACGTCGCGCGCGCCTTTGCCGCCGCCCGGGAGATCCTTGACCTGGCCGGATTCACCGACGCCGTCCAGGCCCTCGACAACCGCATCCCCGCCCAGGCCCAGACCAAGCTCTGCCTCGGCTTCAGACGCACGCTCGACGCCGCCGTCCGCTGGCTCATCCAGGCGCCGGCCGCGCCCATAGGCGACACAGTGGAACGATTCGCCGCCGTCGGCGAGTGGATCGGACGCCTCGACGCATTTCTGGCGGAACCCGATCTGAACAGGCGTTCGCGGGAGATCGAGGAGGCCGCGGCCGTGGGCGTCCCCGAGCCGCTGGCCGCCGTCTTCTCCGATCTGGCAAAAGCCACGGCGCTTATGGACGCGATCGACACCGCCTCTCGCACGGGCGAGGATCCCGGCGAGGTCTTGCGTGTCATGTTCGACGTCTACGGTCGATTTTCGATCGGCAGACTGCTCGAACTCGACGCCGCGCTTCCGGTGACCGACGTGTGGACGGCCACGGCGCAGTCGGCCACGGAGGCCGATTTGCGTGCAGCGGCGGTGGCTCTTACCGAGCGCATACTCGCGGACACGGAGCAGAGCGCCGATCGGGTCGCAACGTGGTTCGGCGAACGCCCCGGCTCGAAGCGGGCCATTGAGGCGACCGCCGCGCTGGCCGACTCACAGGAAGCCTCCCTCGCCTCGCTCGTCGTCGTGCTGCGCTCAATGCGCGCGCTCGCAAGAAGCTAGGGCCGCCCCAGGAGGCATCAGCCGGCAGGCCGCTGGAAGCCGGGCGTCCAGAGAATGCGCGGGCTCAACGGCCGCTTTGGCGCCGTCGGGCAAATCGAATCGCGTTCGAAGGAGGCTGTCAGCGTCTTCACCGTCGTCCCGCGGACGCCAAGGCGAGGGAAGCTCTATTTTCGCAAGTCCGCTTTCGACTCGTTCCTGATGCTGTTTAGCATCAAGAAACTCGCTGCCGTCGTCCTCCAGGCGGCAAAGCGGAAAATAAGCTTCCGTTGAAGCAAGCCAATCCGACACGATTACAAGTCCGCAGATTTCGACAAGAAAAGGCTCGGACCAACTTCTATGCGACCATTCGTCAAGCAAATCGGCGACGCCGGCACGGTTGATCGCCATCTCGAGAAGTTCGGAGCGGACCGCACTCCATTCGCTGTCTCCGAGAAGATGGTCGCGCCCGTGCATGTTGAGGACCATTTTTGTTGTAGCGGGAATGCCGTGGTGCGCACCGACGACGGAAGCAAGCGCACGGGCCGATTGAATGCCCCAACGCATCGTCTTCCTA
>ERZ772807.71-NODE-71-length-65435-cov-5.432227_pt1 | contig 65435 bp, 47 predicted proteins | sample MGYA00511472_ERZ772807 | MGnify/ENA primary metagenome ERZ772807 (study PRJEB29015, sample SAMEA2737947) | human oral metagenome | biome: human oral; feature: human-associated habitat; material: dental | place: China | collected 2039 ... | reverse complement strand
CAAAGAATCGAATAATTCTTTGCAGTACTTCGTTCACTTGATATGTCATTGCTAACTGTTTCACGGCGGCAAAGGTAAGGCTTTCTTTTAAACCTGCCAAACATTCTTCATGAAACTTTTGTTTTATATCGAATTATAAAGCACTTGAAAGGGCATGTTCACAATGAACATGCCCTATACTTAGTTTGAGCTCTTACTTTTATTAGAAGAAGAGATAACGATTATCAACTACATTTGCCTTGAGGATAAGGTCTTGCATAAAGTTACTCAAGAACTGCATGTTCTGTTGTGCTGCTTGCTGCATTGCCATAGCCTCGTTGTACTTAGAACCAGCACGAAGAGCCTTCTTTACAACCTGGAAAACATATACACCTGCATTACCCTTTACAGGATTCTTAGAGAACTTACCTGCTGCAGTTGCTGCGACTGCACCTGAGAGAGCAGGTTCTGCAGAACCTGTAGCTTGTACGAAAGCAGGAGCAGCGAAAGTAATTTGACTAACTGTGCTAACCTTAGCACCCTTAGCTTGAGCAGCTGCAATACTATTAACTCCCTTGAGTTTAGCCATCAACTTTTCAGCCTTCTTATCCTTGATTACTTCACGTTTAAGAATCTCCTTAACCTGTGGGTCATCCCAAGAACGATAACCTTTTGGATGGATAGCAGAAAGAACTATAACCATCAAGTGGTCGTTATCACCACATTCATAAAGTGGAGAAACATCACCTTGCTTAGCATCGAATAGCCATTTAAGTGCATCGCGCGTGCCATGTACACCTGCTACATAATGTATAGAAGTTGAGACATCGTTAAGAGATTGTACATGATAACCATACTTGCTAGCATTCTTCTCAAGGTCGGCTGGAGTTGCACTCTTAGCAACAAATTCAGAGAACTTATTGTAAGCATCGCTACGTGTTGCCTTAGAGAAATCAATAAGTTTCTTGATAATAGCGGCTGTTGTCTTTGTCTTCATAGCCTTCTTATCGACAACTTGTAGGATAATATTGCCCTGTGTAAGTGCAACATTTTGGATTGCATTTACCTCACCATTAAGGAGCGCCTCAATGTATGTACGATTATCTTCGCTCATGCTAGGAGCAACCTCATACTGCTGACCAGTGAACCAAACCTTTTCTCCTGTCTGACCATAACGCTTTGCAATGGCAACGAAATCAGCACCACCAGCTAATGCTTTCTGTATAGAATCAGCCTTTGCATGAGCCTCTTCAGGAGTATTAGCAGCAACTTGTATCTGACGGAACTGAACAGAATCAGGTAATTGAGCCTTTGACATCACACGAATAATATTCAATGTATTGTCTTGCTTATTCTCTGTTACACCTGTTGTTCCAACAGCAAGAGAATCAATCTTTGAAGCTATGTCAGGATACTGCTGGTAAGCCTTGCTACTTACAGGTAAACCAAGATAAGGAATCATAGAGCCACTCTTGCTAATAACCATTGAAGGGTCAGTAGCTGTCGCAAGCTGTTTCTGAAGTGCGTTCATATCCTTAACAATCGCATTTCTATCAGAAGCACTAGCCTTAATCTGGTAGTCAACGAACTTAATGTCACGTGTTTCTGTATTCTGACGGAAAGCTGGTTTCAATTCCTCATACTTAGCTTTAAGATCTTCATCTGTAACCTTTACATCAGCATCTTTTATAGTACTATATGCCAAGGATGCAAGTTGAATCTCACTTTCCTCATTATTATCCTTGAATGCCATCTTAGCTTCTGCCTTATTTGAAAGAACACAGCTAGCTAACAAAGCTTGATACTTCTGACCGAGAAGTTGTGTACGGAGATTCTTCTCAACAAAGAGCCAGTAGTCATAAATCGTCTGCATCTGCTCAAGCTGTGGAGAGTTTGAAGCCTTTGCCTTATTATAACCATCAAGGAACTGTTGGAGTGCATTAATATCAAAACGACCAGTTTGCTGATTTACAAATGGTGTCTGTGCTAACATTGGATTAGTACCATCGTTCAATACATTTGAAAGTTCCTGTTCTGTAACAGTCAATCCAACCTTCTTTGCATCAGCTTCTAATACACGATTATTAACCAATTGCTGCCAAACCTGATCCTTTACTTGATTAAGCTCATCCTCGGTAAGATTATCACGTTGCATGGTGAACTTAATTGCAGACTGATATTCATCAATCAACTTTTGATAATCCTGAACGCTAATCTTCTCGCCCAGAATCTCACCAATCTGCTGTCGGGTTTCGCTCTTTATTCCATTGCAAGAGCGGAAAGCTTCTTCAGCTAAGAAAGCAAATAAGGCCAAACCGATAGCGGCTACCAGTATACCTCCTTTGCTTCTAATTTTTCCTAATGCTGCCATTTTAGATTTATTATTTGATTTTAATTATTCCTTTTGTACAACAAATTGCCCACAAAAATACGAAGAAAAAGGCAATTATCACAATTTTTCATGCACAAACTTAGTCAGTTACATTGACTTTTAGCTTCACGAGTTCAATTTTAGTCATGGTACTCTTGATTATCTTAAATTCATATTGTCCAATGGTTATAATTTCATTGAGTTTTGGAAAACTTTGATAGACATGTAAGATGAGTCCACCTATCGTCATGTAGTCATCACTCTCGGGTAGCTCCAAATCAAACATCTCATTGACCTTGTCAATCTCGAGACGAGCAGAAAGAACATATTCATTGTCTGAAGTCTGCTTAGCAACATACTTCAAGTTATCATGCTCATCTTCAATATCTCCAAATATCTCTTCGACAATATCTTCCAATGATACTATACCACTAGTTCCACCGAACTCATCAACAACGACACCTAGACTCTTCTTCTGTTGAAGGAATACTTGCATAAGTTTCTGTGCAGCCATTGTCTCTGGAACGAAAGGCATTCGGCGAATATTATCACGCCAATTCTTTGGTGCTCTAAACATCTCTGAAGAGTGTATATAACCTTTAATATGATCGATGTCACCTTCATAGACTATAATCTTAGAATTACCACTTTCAATAAACATCTGCTGAAGTTCTTCAAGTGAACAATGCTCTTCTATGGCATTTATCTCAGTACGCGGAACCATACAATCACGCACTTTGGTATCTTGAAAATCTAAAGCATTTTGAAAAATCTTCACCTCATCCTCAATATCATCTTCGTTCTCAGCATTATCAATAGAACTTTGTACTAAGTAATCAAGATCAACTTTTGTAAACGTTCCATCATTTTCTTTTTCATCTATCTTTACTCCAAAAAGACGTAAAAGAACACGAGCAATAAAAGTTGTAAAACGACTAATAGGCCATAAAACGATAAAGAATATGTATGCTAACGGGGCAAAGAAAGTAAGTAATCGGTTAGGATTACTTTTAAAAAGAGTTTTTGGCAGGAATTCCCCAGTAAATAAGACAATTAGTGTTGACAATATCGTATCAAGGACAACACGAGTAGCAGGCTCATACGGATGAAAGAGTGTTGCATCGAATAGCTGTGCGAAAAGAATACCATAAACGACTAACACGATATTGTTTCCTACAAGCATAGTAGAAACAAAACCATTAGGATTATTATAAAAAACAGTTAGACACTTTTGTGCTAAACCATTCTTCTCTTTCTCCATCTCAACAAGGAGACGATTACTAGACACAAAAGCTATCTCCATCCCAGAGAAGAATGCAGATAAAACCATTGTGATTACAATTTCTATAATTAAACTTATATCCAATTTCCTCTATCGTCTTTTTATCACAGAACCCTTCAGACTGTCAACATGACCAGTATCAATAGGCATATTACCAAGATTAGAACCAGAAAACATTTTGTCATTTGAGAATATTCCCCACCCTTTCGTTTGGCGAATCTCATAATCTGTCATCTGCTCATCACTTCTAAACCAATTTCCTTCTAGTTCTTTATCAGGAGTCTTGAGATGTGAATAAGTATGTGACCACATCTGATGATTACGTTCATCCCAATAAAGTTCATTGCTATAAAAAGAAAGTCCTTGAGCTGTAAGTATCTTTACATGCCCATGTAATTCCCAACGGCGATCTTGATCATAATAAACAGCAGTATCACACTGAATATAACCTACAACATGCTTCTTTAAATTAAACTGAGTAAGTAAGATTCCTTTATTAAAGGTCCACCTAGATGGTTTCTTATTCTCATTGACATCCCATTGTTCTGTTACAATTCTATATTTGATAACACCAGAATCTGATATAAGAGTATTAACACCATACGTGGTCATGACTGGAACAGAGTCACGATCACGTATAGCAGGAGCCATGTGCTCATGTTCTTCAGAACAAGAGATCATAGCATAGCCCATTATAATGAATGCGGAACTTACAAATAATATAGAAAGGTTGGAACGCATATTATTCAACCTTAAACTTAGCAAACCAACGCTCATTGAACGTTAAACCAACATTGATTCGGAACATGTTCTCTTTTACAAAACCTGTTGCACTACGGTTTACCCATTCAGCACTAATATTCAAGATGCTACGATTGTTATAGGCATTAACGATTGGAATACCAACACCGAGGCTTGCGGATAACTCGCGAGAACCATCTTTCCCATTTATCTTTAGGTATGGACTCGCATAGCTAATACCTGCTCGATAATGCATACGATCGAAGAATCCACGATAACGTTCGCCCTTGCAATAGTCACCACCTAATGTTAATTTGTGGAGATCTTTAAACTGTCCACCTACAAGCCTATAGTTCATGGTAGTACCATTTACATCTAACTGTGGATATTTAATCTTAGCCCACTTCTGCAATTGATAATCAACTCCTATCTTCAAGCGATTGTCATGATTCCACATCATACCTACACCATAAGCGTTAGGAAGTTCAAATGCATCTGCAAGAATATAGCTTGTCGTATCCGAAACACCAGTTTGTGAATTCTTTGAAACCACAGAACACTTTGAATCAGAATTCAATTTATGACCTAAAGAATAAGTCAAGCCTAAAGTCAATTTATTTTTCCTATCAAGTTTCTGAGTATATTGTACACCAAAGTCAATTTTATAACTCTTAACTTGTGAAGCATATTCCTTGGACAATGTGTTAACGTAAGTATCACTATAAGTGTTAATGACATTACGGTTCAATGAGCCCCAAAGATAAGAAGCATTTGCGCCAAAAGCAAAACCTTTGAATGGTGACCATCCTGCACCTAAATACACTTGGTGCAACCCTCCATTACCACTATATATATTAGAAAAAGTGGCATTTGGAGATGATGGATTATTAAAGGCATTGATATTCTTTGTATTGCTAAAGTTGTAACCAACATTCGAATAAGGTAATACTCCAAAGCTAACACCCAAATGCTTGAAAGCACGGAAAGAAGCAACTATATATTCTAGATTAGCATTCTTTGCATTGACCTTATGACCATTCTCTTCATAATTAGTCAAATGAAGTCCTACTCCTGCATCAAAAATAAAAGAAAGAGAGTCAACAGAAGCATAGGATGCGGGATTCATATAATTAACCTGGTTACGCTCATGGAAGCCATACGCCAATCCATTCATACCACGATTAAATCCTGTTGCTTGTGACGCTAAAGCTCCTAACCCGTATTGGCTGTAAGGCGAATTGGTACCACTTTGACCAGAAGCCTGTACAACCACTCCTGCCAATAGCACTACTGCTATAATCTTTCTCATCCGATTTCTTTTTCTGGTTTGACTATAATGTCTAAACAATATAATGGCGCAAAGTTATTAAAAAAAATCTATATAGCGGAAAAACGATAAGGGATTTTGTTTTTTAATAAGCTTTCTTTGTGCTCTCAAGCTTTTTTGTTATCTTTGCGGTCAATAATGAAAAAGGGATTGCTACATATTATCACAATGTGTCTTCTGTCGGTCTTTCAGATAGCAGCAGAAGCACGACCTGTGAATCATAATAATGATAGCTGTCAGATTTCCCTCTTGACATGTTCACCTGGAAAAGAGATATGGGCTCAGTACGGACACACTGCAATCAGATATAATAATAAGGTGACGGGGCAAGACATTGCCATTAATTATGGTCTATTCTCATCTGATCAACCTTTCTTCATACTTCGTTTCATCTTTGGATTAACAGACTATCGTGTTGGTGCAGAACCAATGGATATGTTTCTTGCCCAATATAGTTATGAAGGGCGTGGCGTCATAGAACAAGTTCTAAATATATCTCCTAAAGATAAGGAACTTATCGGCAAAGCTATAGAAGAGAACCTAAAACCAGAAAATCAGGTTTATCGTTATAACTTCTTCTATGACAATTGTACTACGAGGGCACGAAATATGATAGTTAACCACCTACATGGAAAAGTCATATATCCTACGTCCAAAGGGCAAGAACCAACATTCCGTTCATTAATACATGAGTGGAATCATAATTATGAATGGTCACAGTTTGGAGAAGACTTACTATTAGGAATAAACGCAGATAAAAAGGTTTCACAATCCAAACAGCAATTCCTTCCAGATAATTTAAGACGTGATTTTGCTAAAGCAATATACAATGGAACACCTCTAGTAATGGAGACACATGAACTATTAGCACCACAAAACGCTATTATTAATACAGAAACACCTTTATCTCCACTATCTGTAGCATGTATATTTGTAATCTTATGCACCATAATGATGATAGTAAGTAACCGCAAACATAAAATGTATTGGATATGGGATACAATACTTATGCTAGCAGCAGGACTTATCGGAATCATCTATTTTATGATGCTATTCTCACAGCATCCATGTGTAAGTTTCAATGTTATTATTTGTTTCTTCAATCCTCTTCCACTGTTCTTTCTTTATAAGACTATCAAAAAAACGAGGCAACAAGAGGCTAATATATGGTGGAAGATATGGGGCTCGCTCATTATATTAGGCTTCATTGGTGCATTCTTCCAACGCATTCCTACCGCAGTCTTAATTGTGGCATTATTCTTGCTTTTACACTGCGTATTACATATTAGACTGGATAGACCGGTTAGAAAATATAATTAGAAGTGAATAAGTACATCACCACTTTACTTGTAATTCTTGCCTCAACAGGGGTAGAAGCACAGACCTATCAGTCTGCGCTTAGAATTGCATTGGGTGCTACGATAGAGGATCTATGTCATAAGCAGGCATTTAAAGGTATAGAACAGGATATTCTCTCTATCCTCGATGCAATAAAACAGATAAAAGAGGAAGAAGAGATAGAGCCTGCACAAAGTCAAATTGCATTTATTGTAGACTTATCTAATAAATACACTCCGGTATTTACACATTATACACATCATATACAACAATTATCCTCTTTCCTCCCAAACCCTTCATTAAGGACGGGGATTAAGATTCGTGCACCCAGCCTTACCTCTATATAATAGAACCTAACAAGTTCAAAAGCGACATCCATATACACAATAAGTTAGACACGTGTATGGAATAAATAGATTCAGAATAATAACATCCATCGTCCATAAACAAAACAACTACACATAAGCGGACGTATTAAAAAATAAGAAATGAATTTCAATAAGATATTAAAAGCACTTTTTGGAGATAAGTCAAGTCGTGATATGAAGCTTATTCAACCTTTCGTAGATAAGGTTAAGGAAGCATATCCAGAGATTAAAGCTCTCAGTAACGATGAGTTACGTGCCAAGACAAAAGAGATACAGAAGTATGTTCAAGATGCAGGTAAAGAGCAGCGCGACAAGATAGCTGAACTACGTGCTAAGATTGAAGAGACTCCGATTGATGAGCGTGAAGAAATCTTCAATCAGATTGATAAACTTGATAAAGAGGCTCTTGACAATTACGAGAAGGCACTTAATGAGGTTATGCCAGTAGCTTTCTCTATTGTGAAAGATACAGCTCGACGTTTCGCAGAGAATGAAGAGACTATTGTAACAGCTACTGACTTCGACCGAGAACTCGCAGCTGACCCTGCTAAGGACTTCATCACTATAGATGGAGACAAAGCGATCTACCACAACCATTGGACTGCTGGTGGTAACGACCTCAAGTGGGAGATGGTTCACTATGACGTACAGATCTTCGGTGGTGTTGTCTTACATCAGGGTAAGATTGCAGAGATGGCAACGGGTGAAGGTAAGACCTTGGTAGCTACCCTACCTGTATTCCTCAATGCTTTGACTGGTAATGGTGTACATGTCGTAACTGTTAATGATTATCTTGCAAAGCGTGACTCAGAATGGATGGGACCTCTCTACATGTTCAACGGACTCTCTGTTGATTGTATTGATAAGCACCAACCTAACTCTCCTGCACGTCGTAAGGCTTATCAGGCAGATATTACTTTCGGAACCAATAATGAATTCGGTTTCGACTACCTTCGTGACAATATGGCAGTATCTCCAGCCGATCTCGTACAACGTCAGCACAACTATGCTATCGTCGATGAGGTAGACTCAGTGTTAATTGATGATGCCCGTACCCCTCTTATCATTAGTGGTCCTGTTCCAAAGGGCGATGATCAAATGTTCGAAGAGTATCAGCCATTAGTACAAAGTCTTTATGAGGTTCAACGTAAGCAAGCTACTGAACTTTTATCAGAAGCACGTCATAAGTTAGCGGAAGCACAGAAAACAAACGATAAGTCTGCTGCACAAAAGCTACAAGAAGAAGGATTCCTTGCTTTGTATCGCTCTTTCAAGGCTCTACCAAAGAATAAAGCTCTCATCAAGTATCTGTCAGAAGATGGTATCAAGGCTGGTATGTTGAAGACCGAAGAGTATTACATGGCTAATAATAACCGTGAGATGCCTAAGGCTATTGAGCCTCTCTACTTCGTAACAGATGAAAAGATGAACTCTTGTGACCTTACCGATAAGGGTACAGCTTGGTTAGCTAATAAGGTAAATGATAATCAGCTATTCGTATTACCTGACATCACAACAGAGCTATCTGTACTTGAGAAGCAAAAGGATGACAAGTTAATTGATGAGCAAACATATATCGACCAGAAGGATGCCCTGATGGCACATTATGGTGTACAGAGCGAACGCGTACATACATTGCAACAGCTATTGAAGGCTTACACAATGTTTAACAAGGACGATGAGTATGTCGTTCTGAATGGTGAGGTTAAGATTGTTGATGAGCAGACTGGTCGTATCATGGAAGGTCGTCGTTGGAGCGATGGCTTGCATCAGGCTGTTGAGGCAAAGGAGCATGTAAAGGTGGAAGCAGCTACACAAACCTTCGCAACCATCACATTACAGAACTACTTCCGTATGTATCACAAGTTAGCAGGTATGACGGGTACAGCTTCCACAGAGGCAGGTGAGTTCTGGGACATTTACAAGTTAGATGTTGTTGAGATTCCTACTAACCGCCCTATTCTTCGTAAGGATATGGAGGATCGCGTATATAAGACAGCACGTGAGAAGTATGCTGCAGTGATTGATGAGGTAGAGACAATGAGAAACCAAGGTCGTCCTTGTCTTGTTGGTACTACATCTGTCGAGATTAGTGAGTTACTAAGTAAGATGCTTACCATGCGTAAGATACCACATCAGGTATTGAATGCTAAACAACACTTGAAAGAAGCTCAGATTGTTGCTGAGGCTGGACGTTCAGTAGATGGGCTCGGTGCAGTAACTATCGCCACTAACATGGCTGGTCGTGGTACCGATATCAAGCTCACCAAGGAAGTAAAAGATGCAGGCGGTTTGGCAATTATTGGTACCGAGCGTCACGAAAGTCGTCGTGTAGACCGTCAGCTTCGTGGTCGTGCAGGTCGTCAAGGTGACCCAGGTTCATCAGTTTTCTATGTATCTCTTGAAGATAAGTTGATGCGTCTCTTCGGTTCTGAGCGTATAGCAAAGGTCATGGACAAGCTAGGCTTCGAAGATGGTGAGCGTATTGAGAGTTCTATGATTTCAAATAGTATTGAGCGCGCCCAGAAGAAGGTTGAAGAGAACAACTTTGGTATCCGTAAGCGTCTGTTGGAATATGATGATGTCATGAACAAGCAGCGTACTGTTATTTATGAGAAGCGCCGTCATGCTCTCATGGGTGAGCGTATCGGTATGGATATATCCAATATCATTTGGGATCGTTGCGTAAGCATTATTGAGAAGAATGACTATGAGGGCTGCAGAGAAGAGTTCTTAAAGATTCTAACAATGGAATGTCCTTTCACAGAAGAGGAATTTATGAGTAATGATCACGAGGAACTGGCAGAACGTTGCTTCCAAGCTGCTATGGACGCCTTTAAGCGCAAGACAGATCGCATCCAAAGCGTAGCATGGCCTATCATCAAGGATGTATATGAGAAACAAGGTGCAATGTATGAGCGCATTATGGTTCCAATCACAGACGGAACACGCGTTTACAATATTCCTTGCGACTTGAAGGAAGCATACGAAAGCGAAGCAAAGTCGGTTGTAAAGCAGTTCGAAAAGGTTATACTACTCCATATCATTGATGATGATTGGAAAGAGAACCTACGCCAATTGGACGACTTACGTCACTCTGTACAGAATGCTTCTTACGAACAGAAAGATCCATTGCTCATCTTCAAGCTAGAGAGTGTGAAGTTGTGGGACAACATGATTGACGATATGAATAATCGTACAGCAAGTGTTCTCATGCGTGGTCAGATTCCAGAGATGCAACAAGCTGATGAAGTTCAGGAAGCAGCGCCAGAACAACATAGCCAGCGTTATAATGAGGAGAAAGTGGAACTTGACGATCCTAACCAGCGTGCCGCTGCACAGCAGGACACCCGTGAAGGAGTTCAGCAGGTAAATCGCACTCCATATCACGCAGAAAAGACTCCACGTCCTAACGATCCATGTCCATGTGGCAGTGGAAAGAAGTTTAAGAATTGCCATGGTCGCAATCTCAATTAATAAACTCACTAAGAAATTCGGGGATAAGACCGCGGTGTCTATCCCCGAATTTTGTTTTCCTACGCATGAGATCATAGGATTAGTAGGGAATAATGGTGCGGGAAAGACTACACTTTTCCGGTTGATACTTAATCTTCTGAAAGCCAATGGAGGTTCAGTAGATTTCCTTTTCGGGGAATGTCAAGAAGATTCACCAGTAGATGGGCTTCCCCCCACTCCTTCAACAAAGTCGATTACAAATCACGATGACACATGGAAGAGCCATATAACAGCCTATTTGGATGAGGCTTTTCTCATAGAATATCTCACAGCCGAGGAGTTCTTTTCATTTATTCTTAAAGCGCATAACATTCAAACAATAGGATTGGAGGAAAGGCTTGAGGATTATAGGGAGTTTCTAAGCGACGAAATCCTTGGACAAACAAAATATATTCGTGAGCTATCGGCGGGTAACAAACAGAAGGTTGGAATAGTAGCTGCCTTACTTCCCAAAGCAAGTGCCGTAATTCTGGACGAACCTTTCAACTTCCTTGATCCCAATAGTCAGAATCTTCTTAAAAAGTTGTTAGTCGATTACAAAAATAAGTATCATGCCTCTGTCATCATCTCTAGTCACAATCTTCAACACACAATAGATATCAGTGACAGAGTTGTCTTGATGGAACATGGGGTGATTATCAAAAACATTGATCATATCACCCCTGAATCAATAAAGATTTTAAGTGAATATTTTAGATCCGCTCGGACGTAATTTTGAGTTTAAATATGTAAGTTCGAAAAAACGTACCTCCGTTTTCGATAAAATGTACCTCCGTTTTTATCAAAATGGAGGTTCGTTTTTTATAAATCCTATATATGATTGATTTTCAATGAATTATAAAGCTCCTAATTTTCTATATAAATTGGTATCTTTAGGTACGCCAAAATTACTAGAATTTCCACCGTATTTGTAGTTCTAAATCGGACTTTGTAGAGCCATTAATCTGTTGTAAACCTGATGAAATCTTATCACGATCAAAGTAACTGGTTGTGGAGGATTGGAGGATAAGCATTAGATTGGGAGAAAGATCTGCACGTGCAAATAGAGCGTAATGTAAACCTATCCCATAGAATGAAGGAAAGGAAAACGAATAAAGCGGTCGACGCTCATAGATATAGATGCGTGAAGAGAAATCATCTGTGTGAAAGTATCCGAGTAATGCTGTGAGTTGAAGCCGAGAGTTGGGTATCCACGTAACGTTCTCGCTCGCCATGTATCCAATACTATTATTGAGGTAATGGCATGCTGATATATCGAATTGTGTTTTACTAACCCACGTTTTTGCCTTATAGTTCAATGTTAATCGGCCACGCTGAATAATCTCATTGATGAGTGCGGTCTTATTAAAATCGTCTTTCTCTCTCAACTTTAATTTATATCCTGCGCATAAGGACCAGACTTTATGTGTGTAGTATATATTTATAACATTATCCCAAGTACGACTAGCAGCATGCGATCCAAAACGGGGATGAGAGAAATAAGAATAATCAGTATAGCCCATGACTGATATTCCATGTCCAACCGCCCAATTAGCCCCTATAAGCAATCCACTTTCATTCTGAATCTTCCCGCCTTCGGCAAAACTACGTGCGAACAATCCCGTATAATCGTGACGATAGTAACGTTGCATGGCTAATAATGATAAGTTCGACTTCACTTGAACAGAAATGTTATTGATTGTAGCCAATGTCCCTCCATTGCTGGTTGCAGTCTCACCTGCCAAACTCCAACGCTTACGCATATAGCTATAGTTTATACCAACATTCCAAAAGTCATTGCCCGATGGCGCATAACGACGATAATACAGGTTTGTGTTAGGGCTAAGGTTCTTATCAAAATGAGTGAAGAGTGCGGTCAATCCAAGAGCCAAACGACCACATCGCCAATTAAGATTACCTCCCGTTGTGAATTGGGAAGCGTTATCTTTCCGTTCCATCTCCTTCGCTGTGCGGTGATATCCAGTGTTTAGAATCGTCTTTATATCTCCGTTACTTGTTAATGTTGCATCAATCGTTCGATATGAAAGGAATGTGGTTAGATCCAAGTTGTGAGCAAGTTCGATGGTTGCAGCCACTCCCTGCAAATAGTTTATCGAAGAGCGAGAAGAATATACTCGAATCCCGTTATTCTGTCTGCCCAACGTTGACAAAGTGGCATATTTACCAAAGCTCAAAGTATTATTGATGACTAGTCCCTGTCCGAAACTAAGTTTGTATCTTCCCAAAACCAAGTTCTTTATTCTGCCCAGTTTACGCAGTTGGATATAAAAGCTATAGTGGTCATAGCCTAACTTATTCTTATTGGATAAGAAGGGTTCGCCCGCATCTTGTGCTCCTATCAAACCCAGTTGGAAATAATCACTATAATGAAAGTTATATCTGAAGGAGTGACTATACGGATAGCCGAGATAGCCATTTATATCGCCCTTTCGCTGATAGAAAGGGACTTTGCAAGTAAAGAGTAACGTGTGACGCCCTTTGCTTAGGATTTCTTTCAGACTGGGGAATGGTTTATTATCACTTACTGGTGACAAATAAACAAAGTAAGAGAGTAATTGTCTTCGCTGGAAGTCTAAGGACTCTATCATGGATAGCTCGCCTAACGTTCGCATCCCATGGTATTGATATACATACGCTTGGATATCTTCTATTTGTTGGGCATTCAAGAAAGGGATACGCTCTAAGTCTTCACGTGTAGCAGTATTGAGGTCTAATGGGTGTTCTGCCAATTCGGACAATAGGGCAAAAATTTCCTCTTTATCTGACTCCTTGATATCACTCTCTGCATAAAACTGTTCAAAACATTCCTCCCATGTCATGCTTTGCTGTGCAATGATGGGGATGGTGGAGCATAATATCAAACAAAAGAGTATTAGCCGCTTCATAGACGTAAGGTTTTAAATGAGTGTGATTAGGTAAAAGGTGGCTCATCCTAATGGGATGGAGATTGTAGAGAAAGGCTAAGAAAGACTTCTACTTTGAGAAGTAATATGCGGTATAACTACCTTTCTTGTAAGGTTTATCGGGTGTAAGTCTTTTCTGACGAAGCACGTAAAGATCGTAAGCCTCCTTATAATATCGAGGACGAAGACTATCTACTGGATAATATTGCAGTAAGTAACGAGCAAAATCATGAAGATTGCGATCAAGGAGGAAGCCTATTAATTGATAATTGGCAGAAGTGCGAGTTACCTTTAGTAGAACGCTATCGGGCTGGAGCCATGAATGAACTCTGCCAGGACGTAAGACCCTTCCCTCTCCAACTAAGGGATAGTAGAATAGACTATCAGCTAAGTGTCCTCTACGTGCAACCGCATACACTGTCAACATCGAAGTAACGGAATCGGTATGTAGCATAGTCTTCACGACTTGTAATGCGCCAGCATAATCTCTCTTATCTATCAAAGCCTCTACCTTTGCACGCTGGTGATAATATTTATCGGTATTGCTGAAGAGTCCTGTGAACAAGAAGAACGAAAGGAAGATAGCTAAACTCATCCATGTTAATTGAGAGAATATGCCAAAACTACGTAACTCTGGTTCATAAGGCTCAAATCGCTTTGTCATTATCACGATAATAGCATAAAGGATAAGCAATAATGGCGCAATCCACAACCAACTGCCCAAAGTAACTCCAGTAGCAGTTGGTCTAATATCCGATACTATTGTCAAAAGAAGGAAAGAAGGAAAGTAGGTTAAAGCATAGCCACGCTTAGAGAGTTTCGTCCAGGATCTGATACCTATTTGCAATAACTTTAAGATAATCGTTATCAGTACTGCACCCAACAAAGGATTATAGAACGTTTGTCCCCCTGACGCTAAGTGCTGTACAATCGTCATCACATCTGCTTGAAAGAAATAGAGATAGCAGAATGAGAATAAACAAAACAAAACAGCACATACTATGCGTATAAACCTACTTTCCATCATCTACTTACTTCTTTTTCAATACTACTGCACTGCGAGCAGGAATATATAACTTAAGCCATCCCTTATGTTGATCGGTATAAAGAGGGTCAGGGTTGGTGAAATGCTCTACTGAGTCATCAGCAAAGCCATTGCCTCCAAACTCTTTCGCATCTGAGTTTAACTCTACAACATAAGAACCTTCTGGCACTAAGAACCCATAATCAGCATAAGAACGAGTTGGTGAGAAGTTGAATACAAACAATAGTTCTCCCCTACTGAAAGCTAATATTTGATCTCCATCGTTATGCCATATCTCTTGTAAAGGTGTTGCATTAAATTTCTTCTCGCTCTTTATAACCTCTAACATCTTACGATCAAAGTCACCAAGATAATGATAACAAAGTTCTTTATTATCCACGAGATTCCACTGTCTGCGAGCATACTTATAACTCCAACCATTGCCCTCACGTGGGAAATCAATCCATTCTGGATGACCGAACTCATTACCCATGAAGTTGAGATAGCCACCATTCATAGCGGCAATAGTTGCCAAGCGAATCATCTTGTGTAATGCTATACCACGATGAGCCATTTCATTCTCATCTCCCTTACGGAAATGCCAATACATATCAGCATCTATCAAACGGAAGATAATCGTTTTATCTCCAACAAGTGCTTGATCGTGAGACTCGCAATAAGAAATGGTTTTCTCATCTGCACGTCGGTTCTTTATTTCCCAATAGATAGATGATGGTTTCCAAGCCTCGTCAGGCAATTCTTTAATGGTCTTGATCCAATAGTCAGGGATATTCATTGCCATACGATAATCAAACCCATAACCACCATCTTTAAACTTTGCCGCTAATCCTGGCATACCAGAAACTTCTTCTGCAATCGTGATAGCATGCTTGTTTACTTCGTGAATAAGACAATTAGCAAGCGTCAGATAACAAATAGCGTTATCATCCTGATGCCCATTGAAGTAATCACCATAGTCACAGAAAGCTTCACCCAAACCATGACTATAATAAAGCATGGAGGTTACACCATCAAAGCGGAAGCCGTCAAAGTGATACTCGTCTAACCAATACTTACAATTAGACAATAAGAAATGGAGTACATCATCCTTACCATAATCAAAGCATAGAGAATCCCAAGCTGGATGTTCGTGTCGATCTCCTGGATAGAAGTATTGGTTAGGATCACCAGCAAGGTTTCCTAGTCCTTCCACCTCATTCTTTACAGCGTGCGAATGGACTATATCCATAATAACAGCTATACCATTGCGATGTGCTTCATCAATAAGTGCTTTCAGCTCTTCGGGAGTACCAAAACGGGAACTAGCCGCAAAGAAAGAACTAACATGATAACCAAAGCTACCATAATAAGGATGTTCTTGGATTGCCATAATCTGAATAGCATTATAACCATCCTTTATAATACGTGGTAGAACATTCTCACGGAATTCTGTATATGAACCAACCTTTTCTGCATCTTGTGACATTCCAATATGACACTCGTAAATCAGTAGAGGATCGGTGCTAGGTTTAAAGTTCTTCTTCTTCCAAACGTATGGTTCTTCAACATTCCATACCTGTGCTGAGAATATCTTTGTATTCTCATCTTGTACAACACGCTGTGCCCAAGCTGGAATGCGCTCTCCTTCTCCACCATTCCAATGAACTCGCATCTTATAGTATTGTCCATGCTCCATTGCATGAACAGGAAGACGCAACTCCCAGTTACCTGTGCCTTCAATACGCTTACATTTGTAAGAGGGTAACTCGTTCCAACCATTGAAATCGCCGACAAGATAGATATCTGTAGCGTTAGGTGCCCACTCCCTAAAGATCCAGCCTTCATCGGTAAGATGTAGACCATAATAGTTATATCCATTGGCAAAATCAGAAAGGGTCATCTTCCCGTCTTGCGTCAGTTGCTTGATTTTCCAAAGCGCATGCTCATGCCGCCCACGTATAATATCTTCATACGGAGACAAATATGAGTCATTCTTAACAAGCCCAATATGAGCTGGTGCGCTCTTACTCTTCTTCTTTACAACATCTTTAGGTGCACTCTTAGTTATACTCTTCTTTGTAACCATGGTAAATGTATTTTGTTCGTTATTATATTTTTAAGTTAAGCTAGTTGACGTGACGTTTTCCATTCTCATAATATCCAAAGGCAGTAATCTTACCATTCTTGTCTCGTTCTATGAACTTTCCGTCACGTTGGTTGTCCTTATAGTTGCCTTCAAAGCGTACGCCATTAGCAGTTTCTTCAATAGCACTACCAGTTCGTTTACCATTATGATAGTTTCCCTTGAACTTGCTTCCATCAACATAATGAATGATAACAAGCCCTTCAACTTCACCATTCTTGAACTGCCCTTCATAGACGTCCTTATTCTTCTTAGTCAACTTTCCTTGCCCATTTTGCAAATCCTTTTCCCAATAACCTGTGTATATATCCCCATTATGCCAGGACATCGTACCAAAACCAGACTTCATTCCATTCAAGAAATGACCTGTGTATTTATCTCCATTCTTATATTGGAAAATACCTTGCCCTGTGCGCTGACCATCTACATATTCGCCTTCATAAACCTCGCCATCCTTGAACTTGTAGATACCCTTACCATTCTGAAGGTCGTTCTTCCATTCACCATCGTATTTATCACCATCCGAATAGATATAAACGCCCTTGCCTTCTTTCATGTTATTAACCCAGTTACCCGTAAATGAAGAATGATCCGTCCACTTAAAACAACCGTATCCGTTCTTCATATCATTTGCCCACATACCATCGTATGAGGCTCCATTTGCGAAGATATACTTACCAGCTCCACTGCGTTTATCATGTTCCCAATTACCGATATACTTGTCTCCATTGTAATAAAACATGGTGCCTTGACCTTGTTGATAATCTTTATACCACAAGCCTTCATATCGGTTTCCATTCGAAAAATAAAAGGTTCCCATTCCATGTTGCTGATTCTGGAACCATTGTCCAACATACTTCTCACCATCAGCAAAAATATAAGTACCATCCCCATGGCGCAAACCTTTCATATACTCGCCTTCATAGACATCCTTATTCTTGTAGACCGTCTTACCTTTACCATTAGGTTTCCCTCGGAACATCTGCCCACGGTAATTCCCCCCATCACTGGTAACACACGACCCTATCTCTATCTTCTGCGCAAAGACTGAAAGAGAAGTTAGAAGTAATAGTAATATAATAAGATATCTATTTCTCACGCCATTCAGTTTTAAAGTAATGTACAGATCCTCATAACCTATAGTTGCAAAGATAAATATTTTCAATGAAAGTCACAAATTAATAAATCTTTTTTAAAGGTGTACTATAAATCTTTTAATATATAGGTGATGTTGGTTCACACTATCATGGTGTGAGGAGGTATAAAGGAATTAATAAATATTGAAGATAGAGATAAGCCTCTTTAGCACTTAAAGAAATGCCTTTCTTGCACGTAGAAGAGCATCTTCTCTATCGCAAGAAAGGCTTTCGTATATCCCCGACTATTAAGACTTAACTAATAGCATGATGAATGTCAAAACATTATCAGATAATAATAAGCAATACTTATCCACGCTTTAACCCTTGCAATGCCGCACCAATAGCCGTACAATACTCCGAATATTTGGGAATAATAAATCGAACATCATAAATCTTCTCCATGACAGGAAAGAGTAATTCGCATTGTGGTAACAAAGTGAGATTACCTATCAGAACAAAATCACGAATATCACTATTTAAGGAACTTAAAATTGTTGCAGAACCTATTGATTGCAACACTAGACCTATTAAACCAAGAGCAATATCCTCCCTACTAGCATTTACTTGTGCATTTGCAAATAAAGACGCTGTTGCATCCATAGGCAAACCTGGTAGTGGACTCGTTGATATATCTTTTATCTGAAGATTAATGCGTGAGATGTCTCCTTTCATTGCCAAAGACACAACTTCTTTAACATCATCTGTCTGTAATAACAACCGAGAAAGCCCACTTAAAGTACCGCCTCCAATACCAATACCACCAATGTGACGGATTTCATTGCCATCACAAAGCACTAAAGAGGTTCCTGTACCCATAGAGACAACTATCATTCGTTGAAGTTTCGACTCGAACTGAGCTCCCAAGCCATCAGCTAAAAACTCATCAGCCTTTGCTGTCGGAAGTCCATAAACAGGCTTATTAACATAATAAGCACCAACTCCTGTCAACATCACTTGCTCTACATCTGATAAATCAATCTTATTATCATACAAGTATTTACCAAATGCACCATACAAGGAAGTCACAGGATCAGTAGCCTTTATACGTAAAGGTTTAACGACCTTCCCTTCTCTAATTCCAACAATCTTCGTTGTTGAAATCCCCACATCAATTCCAATGGCAATCTTCATACACCTTATATAATTAGGTTACAAAGATACAAAAAACTTAAGAGTAGGGAACTATCAGAGAGAGTTTTTGCAAAAAAACACTCAAAACATTTCTCTATTAAGCTGAAAATGAGTATCTTTGCAATCCGAAATAATGAGAGAATAAAGAATTAAACATAAAAAGAATAAAAACGAAATGACGAAAGCAGACATTATCAATGAGATTGCAACATCAACTGGTATTGCCAAGAAAGACGTTTCAGCTGTAATTGAATCATTCATGGATGCAATCAAAGATAGCTTATTAGGGAAGAAAGAGAACGTATATTTACGTGGTTTCGGTAGCTTTATTATTAAGCATCGTGCAGAAAAGACAGCTCGTAACATCTCTAAGAATACGACAATCACAATCCCTGCACATGATTTCCCAAGCTTCAAGCCTGCAAAGACTTTCATTGAAGATATGAAGAATAAGTAAACATAAATATTATAACAATTTAAAACATCAAAGCTATGCCAAACGGAAAAAAGAAAAAGGGACATAAGATGGCTACGCACAAGCGTAAAAAGAGATTAAGAAAGAACAGACATAAGAGTAAGTAAGCCCCATAGGCTGAAAGCACTTATTACGACTTTCAAACATGACGGGGCGTGTCATCGCAATTAATTCCAACCATGGAATGCGACGGCAGGTTCCGCCTTTTTTATTACCTATAAATATCATGTAGTACGATTAGGTGTATTATTTATTACCACAAATCATAACGTATAAAACATTTATAGCTAACTTATACGATTCGATACTATCATGGTGTTTATAACAAGAGAAGATAGATGACAAGCGAAGTAATTATTGATGTCCAACAGAAAGAGATTTCGATAGCACTACTCGAGGATAAGCGTTTGGTTGAATATCAACGTGAACCAAGAGAAGCTAGCTTTTCGGTTGGAAACATCTACGTGGCAAAAGTAAAGAAGCTGATGCCAGGGCTAAACGCCTGCTTTGTAGATGTAGGTTATGAGCGTGACGCCTTTCTTCATTATCTAGACTTAGGGAGTCAATTCAACTCCTACGCCAAATATCTGAAACAGGTTCAGAGCGATCGTAAAAAACTTTATCCCATTCAGAAAGCCAATCATCTCCCTGACATACAAAAAGACGGCACGATACAGAATGCCTTGCAAGTAGGTCAAGAAGTATTGGTACAAATTGTCAAAGAACCCATTTCCACCAAAGGTCCGCGTCTTACAGGCGAAATATCATTCGCTGGTCGCTACCTGGTGCTTATACCTTTTGGGCATAAAGTCAGTGTCTCATCTAAAATTAAGAGCGGCGAAGAACGGGCACGCCTAAAGCAACTCATCCAAAGTATCACTCCAAAGAACTTTGGCGTAATTGTTAGAACAGTAGCTGAAGGCAAGCGTGTTGCGGAACTTGATGCAGAGATGAAAGTCCTTCTGAATCGTTGGAATGAAGCAATCACGAAGGTACAAAAGACACAAGAGCGTCCTCAATTAGTATTTGAGGAGACTGGACGTGCCGTGGCTATGTTACGTGATCTCTTCAATCCAACCTACGAGAACATCTATGTCAATGATGATGACATTTGCACAGCTGTACGCCACTATGTTTCTCTAATAGCCCCTGAAAAGGCAAGCATAGTGAAGAAGTACAATGGGAAAGTCCCTATCTTTGACAATTTCGATGTTACAAAGCAAATCAAGTCTAGCTTTGGCAAGACAATCAACTACGGGCATGGTTGTTACCTCATCATCGAACACACAGAGGCTATGCACGTTGTTGATGTAAATAGTGGTAACAGAACCAAGGAGAAAGCACAAGAGCAGAACGCACTTGACACAAACCTTGGAGCTGCCGACGAATTAGCACGTCAACTTCGATTACGTGATATGGGAGGAATTATCGTCGTTGACTTTATAGACATGAATCTTGCTGAAGACAGACAGATGCTTTACGAGCGTATGTGTAAGAACATGCAGAAGGATCGAGCCCGTCACAACATCCTTCCATTAAGTAAGTTCGGCTTAATGCAGATTACTCGCCAACGTGTTCGTCCTGTAATGGATGTTGACGTAGATGAGAACTGCCCCACTTGCTTTGGAACAGGTAAGATTCACTCAAGTATCCTCTTTACTGACCAGCTAGAGCGAAAGATTGATCGCCTTGTCAATAAGGTAGGAGTAAAGAAGTTCTACCTACACGTCCACCCATACGTAGCTGCTTACATTAACAAGGGTTTCATCTCGCTAAAACGTAAGTGGCAAATGAGATACGGATTAGGCGTAAATATTATTCCTTCACAGAAGCTAGCTTATTTGCAATATGAGTTTTATGATGCAAACAAGCAGTTTATTGACATGAAGGAACAGAGCGATAAATCATAAGTCGCTCATAAGTCATTAGATAAGAAAGAAAGGTAAAACAAGTAAGAGGTAAGCACTATTAAAGGCTTATCTCTTTTTTTCGTATAAGAGACTAACTCTCTGCATACGTATGTCGTAATTGTTTTTCCCCAGTTCTCTTTTGTTTTTCTATATGCTCTGCATTCTTTTTGTACGTATTAAATTATATTATCTAAGCGTGATAATTAATTATCTAAGTCTGATAATACTTTATCTAAGTCTGATAATTAATTATCACGCTTAGATAATACAAAAACATACGTATTCCGTAAATACACAATACGCATAAAAATATAACAAGATCCGTATAAATTTAATACGGAGCCCGCATATAAGTATAACAAACAAGTAATTGAAGGTTCATAAACACATCCTTACACGTTTGAATATCACATCACTAGCATTTGCCTAAACATCTATCAAACAGCATCAGCGTACCTCTGACATCCATTTTTCCCATTCATAGAAAACCCTCGAAAGTTATTTTGTTTAACTTTCGAGGGTTGATTAACCTGCCACATCCTCATAGTAGTGGTAAGGGCTTTCTATACAACAACCTTAAACCGAATACGGAAGGCATGTTTTGATTCGTTCCAATTAGTACCTAACAATTCAAAGCGACCTATCTGACTCGTCGATCGAACATGCTTACCAATGCAAGGGCACACATCAAAGTCGCCTATTCGCACAAGTCGTAACATCTCGGAAGCATCATCTGGTAGCTTATCCAAGCTAACTCCTTCAGGAATATGATTCCTATCAACCATTTCGAACGTTACTGGCAAATCCTCTGCTATAAGGCGATTCATCTCATCAACAATAGCCTTCTCCTCCTTACGATTAGGTTTATGATCAAGGATGAATGTCATCTTACTCTTCTTTCGTTCAATATGTGCATTATTACTACGCTCCGCCCCAAACATACGAACCATGACTTGATTCAATAAATGTTCTGCTGTATGAGCCGGTGGGAATTCCTCCTTGTTATGCGTATTCAATACATAGTCCATGGGCTTCTCCTTTACGTTAAACTTATATATCCTACCATAATTTGCCTCGACATCTAAGGCAACCTGTCCATCTCGTTTCAGTTCTACCGCCTTTGTAAAACCTGAAAGCAAATCGGTCATCTCTACTTCCCGCTCTGGTAATCCAAGGAAGTCGTAAGCATGCGCAGGAATTGTAACATTGATTTGCACACGTTTCTGATCGAAGTTCGCTACAACGAGTAACACTTCATCGTCAGCCTTGCGCAAGAAGACAAATTGTTTGCGAGGGTTGAACTGATAGCTTTGATTATTAGCATACATGAGGTCGAATGTCAATCCTTCACGCACTGCCTTCTCACGATTACAGAAGCGAAGTAGACCTTGATAGACCAATGATAACCTATTCTCATCTGTTGTAAGTTCCTCGTGATTGAAGAAACCTTTATAAATAGCTTCACTCGTCCAATAGTCGAAGATGGTTGAACGACCATCACGTCCCGAGAAGCCCTCTTTATCCATACCCCGCTCGCCAAACTCTTGCCCTGCATAAACCATAACTGGATTTTGCTGGAGCAATGCGGAAACAATCATGCCCGGCACTCCTTTCCACGGGTTACCAGCAAAGAAGTCGGAGGCAACGCGCTGCTCATCATGATTCTCTAGGAAGTAAAGCATGTGGTCGCGTATATCGTCAACTTGCTGCCACTCGTGCGTGATAGAAGAAGCCGGACGCTCGTCACAGATGACACCACGTATGCAATCATACATACCCACCTTATCATATAAGTAATCAAAGCCTGACTCAACATACATACGATACTGGTTAGGATCATATACCTCTCCGATGAATATCACGTCTGGATAACGCTCCTTGACCTGTTGTGTAGCGTATGACCAGAATTCGTGAGGTACCATCTCCGCCATATCACAACGGAAACCATCAATCCCTTTAGCAGCCCAAAAGAGGAGTATTTCAGTCATCTTCTTCCAAGTAGAAGGAATGGGATGATAATGATAACTACGCCCACCAGCATCACAATAGTCTACTCCATAATTGAGCTTCACCGTCTCATACCAATCATTCTGCTGTGGATGCGAATCGAAGCGATCGCTACCCGTGCACTTGGCTGGATATTCATGGTAAGGCTCCGCTCCGTGTGCATATTCATTCTCGGCTACCCCAGACAGGTCGAGTGCTTCACCTGGACAGTAATAGAAGTTGTTTTGTGGATCAAAATGCTTCCCTAAGTCATCGCCTTCTCCTAAATCACTCACTCCTTGCGGCTTTGCTATACTCTTATATTGACGTGCGACATGATTAGGCACGAAGTCGATGATCATTTTCAGTCCTTCACCATGTGTTCTACTAATAAGAGCCTCGAACTCTGCCATGCGCTCATCAACATTAACCGCAATATCAGGATCAATATCATAATAATCAGTAATGGCGTATGGAGAACCAGCGCGTCCTTTTACAACTCGTGGGTTCTGACAAGGAATACCGAAGGAAGAATAATCAGTACACGTTGCATGACGGATAACACCAGTATACCAAAGATGAGTGACACCGAAGTCATGAATGCGACGAAGTACCGACTCGTCGAAGTCATTCATCTTCCCTACCCCATTCTCTGCTAATGTACCGTTCTCCTTTCTCGTAAGGTTCTTATTACCGAAAGTACGAGTGAAGACTTGATAGATAACTAATTTAGTTTTCATACAATGGATAAACAAAAGTCCCTCTTCCGTATCACTCCTAAAGCAAGGAGAGGTTAAGAAGAGGGACTATTAGCTATAGTATTAAGCTATGCCGTGAGCATTAACATTTCTGTCAATACGTCCAAGCATACCCTGCAATGCTTTACCAGGTCCACACTCGATGAACTCATCAGCACCATCAGCAATCATGTTCTGGGCACTCTTCGTCCAACGTACACTTGAGGTGAGTTGAGCAATCAAATTCTTCTGAATCTCGGCTGGATCGGTATGTGGCAATGCATCTACATTCTGATAAACTGGGCACTTTGGAGCATTGAATTTAGTTGCCTCAATAGCTGCCTGCAATTCGTCTTTAGCTGGCTGCATCAATGGAGAGTGGAAAGCACCACCAACCTTCAATGGTAATGCGCGCTTAGCACCTGCTTCCTTTAACAACTCGCATGCCTCGTTGATAGCGTCAACAGAACCTGAAATAACTAACTGACCAGGACAGTTAAAGTTGGCTGCTACACAAACCTTACCTTCCTTTGACACTTGAGCGCAAATCTCTTCAACCTTCTCGTCTGGCAAGCCTATAATTGCAGCCATAGTACCAGGGTTCTGCTCACATGCCTTCTGCATTGCGTTAGCACGAGCTGCAACCAACTTCAAACCATCCTCGAAACTTAATGCACCCGTAGCAACAAGAGCAGAGAACTCACCCAATGAATGACCCGCTACCATATCTGGCTTAAACTCGTCACCTAAGCAAAGGGCAGAGATTACACTATGAAGGAATACTGCTGGTTGAGTTACCTTCGTTTCCTTTAGTTGGTCATCAGTGCCTGCAAACATAATATCGGTAATCTTGAAACCAAGAATCTCATCTGCCTTATCGAATAATTCTTTCGCTAATGGGCTGTTCTCGTAAAGATCCTTACCCATCCCAACAAACTGAGATCCCTGTCCAGGGAATACAAATGCTTTCATCTTATTTTATGCTTTAATTATTAATACTTTGTGAGTGCAAAGGTACAGAAAATTAAATAGATAATGAAGAATTACGCCCTAAAACCAAAGCATATATATTAAATAGGCATAAGCTGTAGACGATAAGCACATAGGTCTATCCAACTGATCAAGGCAAGCGCAGCTTGCTAAAGCCGATAGAAACATAGCATAAACCATGGATTTAACTGCAAGAAAGACTCAGGTTCAATGATACTCTATAAGTTTAAGTAAGCATGAATTTAAACACTATAATTCTCTAATTCATAGCGTGCTTGCTCTTATGCTTAAAGCACGAGTGACGTATAACTTAAAGTGCAAGCGTACTTATACTTAAAGTACAAGTAACCTCTAACTTAGAGTACGATTGTACTTATACTTAAAATACTAAGGTACTTTAAGTTAATAATCTCTTCTATACAAGTTTGTATAATGAATTATACACGTTTGTATAATTAGTTATACACGTCTGTATAATTAGTTATACACGTCTGTATAATTAGTTATACACGTTTGTATAATAGACTATACTAACGTGTATAATGGTCTTTCCTAATTTTATACGACAATCGTCCTTATATTTAAATGACGATCGAGCTTTAAGTTAAAGTACAATCGTCGTTTAAGCTAGAGGTCAAATGTACTTAAAGTAAAGTGTCAAATACCCCTATATTAAAAGTACCCAAATACTTCAATTGAAATATTTGGGTACTTTAATTTAATTATTTGCTCTTACCTGATTATGTATATTTTTGAAAGCATTACTTAGCTTATATATAGGTGCAAGAACTATTAGAATTGGAAGTAAATAAATGGTTGTACATCCGAGCTTTTCACCTGCATAATGATGAATATCACGATGGTGATAGCTACAGCGGATAGAACTACCCCTCCTTTCTGTAGTATCTTAATGCTACGGTTCTGCCAAGAGTTAGGAAGGAAGTGAGTAAATAAGGCAAAGAGCATGAGTATAAAGACGTACTTGTAAGCTATGAATACATCAGGAAGGACGGAAAGGTTAAACTTCGTCACCATCTGTTTAATCATTATCCACGCACTATCAAAGTCGCGACAACGGAAGAGAATCCACGTGAAAGTTATTACGTGGAATGTTATTAGTACAGAGAAGAACCTACGAATGCCGCTTGGGTGATAGTGGCGGTCGTGACGCATGATAGTTTGTGACCAGAACTTATGAATACATACGAGGGCACCATGTATAACTCCCCATAGAACGAAGTTAAGAGAAGCTCCATGCCAGAGACCACAAGCTGTCATGGCTATCATTTGATTAATATACATGAAGACCTTTCCTCTTCTATTACCACCGAGGGATATATATACATAGTCGCGAATCCATGTAGAGAGAGATATATGCCAACGACGCCAGAAGTCGGTCATAGAATCAGCTTTGAGTGGCGCATTAAAGTTCATCGGTATTTCATAACCCATCAATAAGGCTATACCTATAGCCATATCTGAATAGCCCGAAAAGTCACAATAGATTTGAATGGTATAGCCATAAAGCCCCAACAATACCTCACCTCCAGAGAATAAGGTTGGGTTATCGAAGATTCTATCTACAAAGTTTTGTGAGATATAATCAGAAATAACGGCTTTCTTGAACAGACCTATAATGATGAAGAAAACACCACGTGCAAACATCTCTGGAGAGATATGTAACGGCTTACGAATCTGTGGACCAAAGTCGGTTGCACGGGTAATAGGTCCAGCTAACAACGTTGGGAAGAAACTTACATAGAAAGCATAGTCTAGCAATGACTCCATAGGTTGTGCTTTCTTCCTATAGATATCAACTACGTAAGAGATCGTCTTGAAAGTGTAGAAACTAATGCCGACAGGTAAGAAGATGTCCCATGGTTGGAAGTTTCCTCCAATCATCTGTGCGATAAGACCAGCAAAGAAGTTTGTGTACTTGAAATATGCAAGTAAACCTAAATCAATGAGGAGACTCAAAATTAACCATAATCGTGGATACTTTCCACGCGCTACACGTCGTGCAATATAGAAGTCGCTGACTGTTACAATTAGAAGTAGGAAGAAATAGAAGCCACTACTCTTATAGAAGAAATAGTAAGAGAAGAGCGTCACAAATAATAATCGTGCATCCACTTTCTTACGCAAGCAGAAATAGACAAGCATAAAGAAGAGGAAGATGAACAAGAATGCTCCTGAAGAGAAGAGTAATGGCTCGTGGGGATTATAGAGTAAGATGTTAGCAATCTTACTGAAATCTAGTGATGCGAAATAGGATAATATATCTTGAATCATTATAGTATAATACGTTGAATTACTGTTTATTTATAAGTTTCATCTTCCTTGCGTAGTTGTTCTGTCCTGCTACAATTGACTTAAAGATGCGTGGTGCAACATATTTACCACCTTTATAGTTAATATGTACATAGTCCTTTGAACCCATATTCTTCTCATCAACAAGGCTCATCATCGTGCCAGGACCACCCATTGCTTTATAGAGACTATAGAAACCAACCTTACAGTCGGCCGCCATCTGGTCTTGATAACCAACAAGCATCTTAACTCCCTCCATAGTGCCATCAGGTGAAGACTTCGAGCCTCGATCAGGTGCACCAAAAACCAAGATACTGGTTGTTGGGAAGCACTTATGGAAGAGTTGGATAACCCGCTTCATGTTTGTAGCGTATGCTTGAAGTTCGTTAGCTTTAGATGCAGGGGTAATTGCATTAGCACCGAATTGAAATACAATAAGGTCGTATGGACGAACTTGAGCAAACTGACGAAGCATAGCCTCCGGGAGGTTAGCAAGTGTTTGTCCGCTTGAGCCACGCATACTAAAGTTATCCAGTACGATACCACTATTCCCTTCTTGTGCTGTTGCGAAGAGGGTTGCATTAGAACCAGATATATCAATAGAAGCATGAGAAGTCGCTCCATTTAGTTTCACCACTTGGACATCAGATGAAGGGGCAACCTGCTCGGTGGCAGACTTACCTCCATCAATATGGAAAGTCACACTAGCACCATTCTTAGCACGTAGATAGAGTTGTGTACTAGTCCATTTTTCTGTTCGTGGATATTCGTGTGCCATAAAAGGAGCAAGCGTAATGTTTGCACGTCCTGAAAGAGGATAATAACGTTCAGCCATACCTGCTTGACGCACGTCGTAAGTATCTGGCTTCTTCACTAAGTGTTCTGTTAGTCCTGTGAACTTCTGCGTTGTTGTATGCTTGTATTGATTAAGGTCATTACCAGCATCTAACCATCCAACGCCTTCTCCACCATAATACTTCTGAAGTTCCTCACGTAAATCGGCTAAGAGGATATCACCTTCTATGAAAGAGTCGCCGAAGTAAGCTATGCGGACAGGGCGACCTAAGTTCTTCTTCTCCTTCAGCGCTGTTAATTGCTCATAGAAGTGATCCATACCACCAGGCTGCCCCTCGGAATAATCAACTATACGCTCTGTTCCCTTTGGCCATTGCTCTTTGAAGTTGATGAGCTTGCCACCCTTCTCTAACGCAAGCGTTGTAGAAGGAGCCTTTGGTGCAGGGATTACATCTTTCAATTCTTTCTTCTGTCGTGATAGGTCACTCAAAATATCTATCTCTCTTAACTCGGTATCCCCTATCTTGAATGTAGGTAAGAAATGAAGCAGCAAGAGAAAAACTACTACTAAGCACGTTAATAGTAGTGTTCTATGTGTGTTAGTTTTCATCTTAATTATCTTTTAATTAGGAGTTATCCTTACTTCCAACATTATGCGTTCTCAGAGAAGTATTGATCCAATAGCTTAATACCTTTTTCTGTGCAAATACCTCTTACGAATAACATAATCATAATGCGACTTAGTTCTGTGATATCATATCTTTTGAAGAGGAAGTTATTCATAACAAACTGCTCGGAAGCAAATGTGAGTTCACGAACAATCCCGTAGTTTACATTCTCAAGGAACAATCCTTCATTCTTACCTCTTTCGATAAATGCAACTATTTCTGCTTCCTTGTCATTATGTAATTTCCTCACATAGGTTAACAAGTTAGGATACTTCTGAAGGTCTTCAAAGAAAAGAGGATTAATCGTGATGAACTCTGCTGTACGTACTCTATAAATCTCCAGAATGATGTTGATAACATTTGTTCCAGGCTTATCGAACTCTAATAATTGCTGACGTTCTACACTATCATGCTGCTGTAAAACTTCAAAGAGTAAGTCTTCCTTATTCTCATAGACCTCATATAGTGTACGTTTTGATATTCTCAAATCGTTGGCAATATCATCCATCTTTACTTGCTTTATGCCATGCTGATGAAACAGGGCTGTAGCAATTTGAAGGATTCTACCTTTCAGTTGCTGTCGATAGACAGTCTCATTACTTGTATTTTGCATTAATAGTTTCAATTTTCTGCAAAATTACAAAAAACTTTGGGAATGGTATCTGCTTTTTAGGTAGTTTTATTATCTTTGCGCCTACGTATAAAACAATTCACGACTTAATACATAAGATTAGATTATGGTCAAGGTAACAAAAGAGGCCGCTTTGGAATATCATCATAACGGTCGCCCAGGAAAGATTGAAGTAAAACCAACGAAGCCTTATAGCACCCAAACAGATTTGAGTTTGGCTTATTCACCAGGTGTTGCATATCCTTGTTTGGAAATACAGCAGAACCCCGATGACGTATATAAATATACCGCAAAAGGTAACTTAGTTGCTGTTATTAGTAATGGTACAGCCGTTCTTGGTTTAGGTAATATAGGTGCAATGAGTGGCAAACCTGTTATGGAAGGTAAAGGTTTGTTATTCAAGATATATGGTGGTATTGATGTATTCGATATAGAGGTTAACGAGCAAGACCCGGATAAGTTCTGCGAAGCTGTAGAGAAGATAGCACCAACCTTTGGCGGTATTAATCTCGAAGACATTAAGGCACCAGAGTGCTTTGCTATTGAGGAGCGATTGAAGCGTACACTAGATATCCCTGTAATGCACGACGACCAACACGGTACTGCAATTATCTCTGCTGCTGGTTTGAAGAATGCCTTAGAGGTAGCTGGCAAAGATATTAGCAAGGTCAAGCTCGTAGTGAATGGTGCTGGTGCTGCAGCTATCTCATGTACGAAGATGTATATGGCATTGGGCGTTAAGAAAGAGAATATAGTAATGCTAGATTCTAAGGGTGTCATCACTTCTGATCGTGAGAACCTCACCCCACAGAAAGCATTGTTCGCCACTGACCGCCGTGATGTACACACATTGGAAGAAGCTATCAAAGGCGCTGATGTATTCGTTGGACTATCAAAGGGTAATATACTCTCACAGGATATGATTCGTTCTATGAACGAGAAACCTATTGTGTTTGCATTAGCCAATCCAGTACCAGAGATTTCATACGATGACGCCATTGCAACTCGCCCAGACGTAATCATGTCAACAGGTCGATCAGATTATCCCAACCAGATTAACAACGTAATTGGCTTCCCTTATATCTTCCGTGGAGCATTGGACGTACATGCGAAGGCTATCAACGAAGAGATGAAGATGGCGGCTGTACATGCTATTGCCGACCTAGCCAAGCAAACGGTGCCAGACGTTGTGAATGAGGTTTATCATGTAAACGACCTCACCTTTGGTCCTAAGTATTTCATCCCGAAACCTGTCGATCCACGACTGATTACTGAGGTAAGTGCTGCCGTAGCTAAGGCTGCTATGGATAGCGGTGTTGCGCGCACGCCAATCAAGGACTTCGATGCCTACAAGCAGCACCTGCGCCAGATGTTAGGGCAAGAGACAAAGCTCACCCGCTCACTCCACGCAACAGCCGCTCAGCACCCACAGCGCATTGTCTTTGCCGAAGGTGGTCACCCCACCATGATGAAGGCAGCCGTACAAGCAAAGCAAGAGGGCATCTGTATTCCTATCCTTTTAGGCAACCAAGACCGCTTGAATCGTGTGGCAAATCGCCTGAAGTTGGACATCAGTGACATAGAAATCATTGATATGCGTGCCGATAAGGAGCAAGGTCACCGCGCCACTTACGCTAAGCATTTGGCCGAGAAGCGTGCCCGTGAGGGATATACCTTCGAGGAGGCATACGATAAGATGTATGAGCGCAATTACTATGGTATGTCAATGGTTGAGAATGGTGATGCCGATGCGTTTATTACGGGTCTATACACCAAATACAGCAATACGATTAAGGTTGCCAAGGAAGTTATCGGAATCCGTCCCGAGTATAAACACTTCGGAACAATGCATATTCTGAATACGAAGAAGGGTGTATTCTACATCGCAGATACCTTGATCAACCGCCATCCAGATAGTGATGTCCTAACTGATGTGGCACGTTTGGCAGCCCATTCCGTTAAGTTCTTCAATGACGAGCCAGCTATTGCAATGCTCTCATTCTCTAACTTCGGCTCAGATAATGGAGGCTCTCCAGAGCAGGTGCGTGAGGCTGTTGCAAAGTTGCAAGCCGAGTGTCCTGACCTCGCTATCGATGGTGAGATGCAAGTGAACTTCGCTTTGAACAAGGAGCTACGTGACGAGAAATTCCCATTCACACGCCTAAAAGGTAAGGACGTTAACACGCTCGTGTTCCCAGACTTGTCTTCGGCTAATAGCGGTTACAAACTCCTGCAGGCGTTAAGTCCAGAAGCAGAAGTCATTGGTCCGATTCAGATGGGATTGAACAAGCCAATTCACTTTACCGACTTCGAGAGTTCCGTTCGTGACATCGTAAACATCACAGCGGTTGCCGCTATTGATGCATACGTGGAGAAATTGAAGAAGAATAAGTAATCTGTTTTCAATCACATATTAATAAAGCTCAGACTTGCATAAGTCTGGGCTTTATTCGTTTAGTGCTATATACTGTTCATACGCTTTTAAATATTCCCCTAATAACCTACTCGATTACTTGCAATCTTATACTAAACCTATAGACTTAAACCCTGTGCGCGCCCTTTGACTAATAGGCTTCCGCATTCTTTCTTCCTAGGTTCCCGTTCCTTTCTCATGCGCCTTGCGTCTTTTTTATCCGTATCTTTTATTAGTCTCATCATGATGAAACGAGTGTCTCATCGTGATGAAACCAGTGTCTCTTCATGATGAAACTTGTGTCTCATCACGATGAGACTAACTTTATATGCGTGTGTAAATGATGCGCAACACGTAAGAAAGAGATGCGCAACACGTGAGAAAGAAATGGGGAACACGTTAGCAAGAATGCTGGAACAGGTGTACAGCGATTCGCAAACAGGTGAGAGGAACTGGGCAAACCTGTTAGAACGAATCAGATATAATAAGTCTTCGGAAGATATTACTATGAGTTCACGCTCGTAAGTACTATTTATTAGAAAGAAGATGAACCTTATTCAGCCACAAGCCTACGTAAGTTAGGAGTCCATTCAACATCAGTAGCTCGTAGCCAAACTTATATCCAGTAGCGTTAGAAACTATCATGTCTAAGGCAAAACATAGGAGTGGACTGGCGATAGCAATAAATGGGACATAACGATCATTCACCTTGCGTTTCGTTGAAAGACCAAAGGCGAAAAGACCTAAGAGTGGTCCGTAAGTGTAAGAGACGATTGTATAGACGGCATCTATCAGACTCGTGGAATTGACATAACGGAAGATGAGGATAAACAACACGAACACAACGGATACACCGAGGTGAGACCACTTGCGCAACCGCTCGTCCTTGCGTTGGTTACAGATATCGACACAGAAGGTTGTGGTTAGGGCTGTAAGGGCAGAATCAGCACTGGAGAAACAGGCTGCGACAATACCAATCGTAAACAAAATAACTACCCAAGTACCTAATTGACCGCCTGCTATGACTTGTAACATCAAATCGTCCGATACTGCTGGGAGAGCTTGCCCCACCCGTTGGTAATACATCATCAATAAGATTCCCAGGGCTAAGAACAGGAGATTGACGGGGGCGAATGCAAAGCCATAACTGCACATATCCTTTTGTGCCTCACGCAAAGTCTTACAAGTAAGATTCTTTTGCATCATGTCCTGATCAAGTCCAGTCATCACAATGACGATGAAGATACCGCTAAGGAACTGCTTCCAGAAGTTCTGTGTTGATACCCAATCCTCTAATACGAAGATGCGCGAATGGCTATCTGCTGCGATGGCTTGCACGGTTTGGGGGAGATTCAATCCGAGTACATCCACTACCTTATATATTATGAGCAACAGAGCAAGAAGCATACAAAGTGTTTGAAATGTATCGGTCAATACAAGGGTGCGTATTCCGCCCCTCCGTGTATAGAGCCATATCAATGCAACCAACACAACAACGGTTATGGGAAACGGAATGGCGTATTTGTCGAGAACGAATTGCTGGAGTATCATGCAGACAACATAGAAGCGAACGGCTGCACTTGCCATCTTTGACAAGAGGAAGAAGGCTGCGCCCGTCTTGTAACTCCTATTGCCGAGGCGCGTTTGCAAATAAGTATAGATGGTTGTCAGGCGTAGACGATAATAAACGGGTAATAGTAGATAAGCCACGACGAAGTAACCCACGATAAAGCCCAAACAGGTTTGCATATAGGTCATATCACTCGTGAGTGTCATGCCTGGCACACTTACAAAAGTCACGCCCGAGATACTAGCACCTATCATACCAAATGCCACTAAATACCATGGTGACTTACCATTGGCACGGAAGAAAGTCTCGTTATCGGCTTTGCGCCCTGTAAGCAGACTGATGAGTAAGAGTATGCAGAAGTAGACTGCAATCGTAGCAATTATAATCATGATGTAGATAACGTGAGAATATTAGTTCCCGTGTATTCCGTTTATTTGATTCTAGCAACACGAATACCGATATTCGATGGTCGTGATGTCATATACTGATAGAACGTTTCGGTAGGCTCCACCACTCTATTGCCGTTCTTCTTAAGACTGGAGGCGTTCATGAGATGGAGTCCGTCATCATGCCAAACGGCAAAACCGAGATGAGTTGTATCGAGTTCCCGCTTGTTAGTCACGATAGCTATGATGTCGCCATCATGGATAACCTCTCGCAACTCGTTGTTATTATTCAGTAAGGCAGTAGGGATATAGCGCACCTTTGTTCCGTTACTAGCATCCTCTAATTTCTTGAGTTCAGCCACACGCCTTGGGTTATTCTTTAGCATATCATACGCCTTTGCGTTAAGGCTCATATAGTTTATTTTCAATGTTTGTACCGCTGTAAAAGGTGGGTTAGGCGTATTGATCTCTTTGACAAATCCCATGCGCACATTGTCTTCCAACCACCAGTGGAAATAGTGGAGACGGTTCACGTAGCTCATCTTACCGCCACGATAACGAATCAGTTCTAATTGGTGTACGTAATCAGAGAACTTATGTTTACCTCGCTCAGCACATAGCGTTAGAGCCGTCACAACCTCAACATAGGTGGTACAATCTAAGCCATGTAAATTGACGACAAGCCTTTCCTCATCATTCTTATCCAACGTATGCGCAACATAAGGAACACCTATAAACTTGCGGGCTATCGTGAGGATAAGTTCCTCATGTGATAGACTATGCCTTTGTGCAGCCATATCTTGTAAGATACCACATACCAACGCACTGTCTGCTTTAGAATAAGAATCAATATAAGCAGGTAAGGCGTCTTTGTTCGCATGATGTTTGGCACTCACGGAACTATCTTCTATATTTTCAGCCACTGCCCCCTGCTGTTTATGCTTATTCTCTATTGTCTTAGCTCCACATGCAGTCAATGCTATGAGAAACAAACCAATTATGCTATACTTCTGTTTCATCACTTATTCTTTCTGTTCTTGATAACCTTCCTTCTTTTTCGCCTTCCTCTTTCCAAAGTTAAAGCCTACATAGAGATTGACACTACCAAAGAAGTTATTTGTTGAGAAGTTGCTGCGCCGATAGTTATAGGCATGGAATATCATGCTCATACCAGCGTACCACTTACTATTGTTCCATACTAACCCGAATCTTCCAATACCGTCTATATTGATATTACTGAACTTGAAGTCGCTGAATGAGAAACGCTCGTGGGGCAAATCACCCGAGCTCTGCTTATAAGCTAAGGCGACGGACAACGAACTAGCAAGAAGCCAGTTGTGAGCAAAGACCCAGTTGTAAGCATAACCTCCACTGACGGAGACATCCGTGTACTTTATCTTATCGAACATCAAGGTGCTATCCACTTTAACATGATTCCCTAATCTACAACTTACGAGGTCGGCTAGTTCCTTCCAATTGGCTTCCAATGTATGCCTTGTGTATCCGATGCCCAACAATGGACTACCAGCCGAGCGACGCTGTATGGTGCTCTGGCTGAATGCTGCAGGATATGAGAAGCGTCTATGATTGAAGATATAATAGAGATTAAAGCCTCTAATACTCGACATTAAGCCGTCGTAACCAGTCCCCCTTATGGGATCAGTGTTGATACCTTCACCCAGATAGAGCTGCCGTATCTTATAATCGTTGCCAGTTCTCCGATAATAGATATCAATGCCTAGCATAGAACTATACAGACTCAAATCATATTCCTGCCTGCGTTTATCATTGCTTTTCTGCAATAAGTGAGTTATATCAACGGTATAGCCAAGAAATATCCAACGCCACCCGAAATAAGGTCCGATACGGATGTTAGCTTCTGGTGCAAAGGTAATGCTTTGCCCTTTATCGCTCGCTATACGATACACCTCGTAAGTGTTCGTATTCTGCAACATCGTTGTGAAGTTATATCGCTGTGGCTCAATATAGCTTGTGTCTATGTCATTGAACTTATAGCCAGTCTTTCTCTTCTTGTGGTATTCCGTCTTATTCCTATAAGCACTAGAATCTATTCGCATCCAGCGTATCGTGTCAAGTGTGTGTTCCAGGTTACCAACCGCCCTTGTAGAAGTATGTGCATTCGCTATCCCTATTCCCATGAAGAACAAGAGGAATGATAACATAACACAACGATTAATAAGCAGATTCATTGATAACACGGATTTGAATAATATGTAAATGTAGTAAGGCTTCTATATCTTACCAAGAATACGATCTATCACCCAGTTTGTTGGGGTTGCACTGATACTTGTACAATCGCAGGAACCATATCCCTGCATATCTTCTATGACAGACTTAATGATTGGTAACTGAACGTAAGGCGGATTGGCTACTTCTATATCCTTTTCGCCCTCACTTGTACAGAGGTGGATGGGCGTATATGTATAGACGGAGAACGACAAACGTCCCTTTGTCCCATAAACCTCAATATGATCCTCACGTGCACTCTCATGAGCGACAAAGCACCAAGCACCACTTCCTGTGAGACCATTCTCGAAACGGAAAACAGCATTTACAGTGTCTTCAACATCATAAAGTCCAGCTCGGTTAGCTGTATAGCCATGTGCCTTAACAATAATACCAAAGAAGTTCTGAAGCAAGTCTAACTGGTGAGGAGCTAAGTCGTAAAAGTATCCACCACCAGAGATATTCGATTGTAATCGCCACGGATGTTGCACATTGCTCTTATAATCCAGATCACGCGGTGGGACGGCAAAGCGTACTTGCACGGTTAGGATATTCCCGATTGTACCATTATCTATTATCTCTTTTACCTTTTGAAAGTATGGAAGATAACGGCGGTAATAAGCAACGAAACAAGGGACGTTAGTCTGTTCAGAGATACGGTTGATACGAACACAATCCTCGTAAGACGCAGCTAGTGGCTTCTCTATGTAACAGGGCTTACCAGCACGCATTGCCATAATAGCAAATGTGGCATGGGCAGAAGGTGGCGTTGCAATATATACCGCATTCACGTCTGGATCATCAACCAACTCCTGCGCATCTGTATACCATTTTCTAATATTATGGCGTTCGGCATAAGAACGTGCCTTCAGTTCACTACGACTGAAGACTGCTACTACATGTGAACCCATAACCTCATTAAATGCTGGACCAGACTTCTTCTCCGTGACTTCACCACATCCTATAAATCCCCAATTGATTTGCTTCATTGCTCTTAGTTTTACTGCAAAATTACTAAAAAACTATCAACTACCAGTCCTAGCTCTTAAGTTTTTAGTATCTTTGCAACAAGAAAGATACACTCATCACATATAAATCAGAATGATAATTAAGAAATCAGAATTCACTATATCATCGCCGAGTCTAGCCAAATGTCCTGATGATACAAAGGCAGAATATGCGTTTATAGGGCGGTCTAACGTAGGAAAATCAAGTCTTATTAATATGTTATGTAACCATAAAGGCTTGGCAAAGACATCAGCTAAGCCTGGTAAGACGCTACTCATTAATCACTTTATCATCAATAACGAATGGTACTTGGTAGACCTTCCTGGTTATGGTTATGCCAAGAACTCTAAGACGGTGCGTAACAAGCTGGAGCAGATGATAGCGCAATACATCCTACAGCGCAAACAACTCGTCAATGTGTTTGTTCTCATTGATATTCGCCATGAGCAGCAGAAGATAGACCGTGAGTTTGTTGATTGGTTGGGAGAGAGCAACGTCCCCTTCTCTATTATCTTCACTAAAGCTGATAAGCTATCACCTGCGAAGGCTAAGTCTAACGCATTGCTATGGATGAAGAAGCTGCAAGACAGATGGGAAGTATTACCTCCTTATTTTATCACCTCGTCAGAAGACAAGACCGGGCGGGATGAAGTACTCGATTACATAGACCAGATAAACGCAACACTGGAATAACCCCCAAACACATGGCACAGATACCTTACCTTGATGTCCAAAACCTGACAAAGAGCTTTGGAGCACAAGTTCTATTCAAAGATATTTCATTCTCTATTGCAGAAGGTCAACACGTCGGGTTGGTCGCACAGAATGGCACGGGGAAGTCTACCCTACTTTCTATCCTAATGGGAAAAGAGAGTCATGACGCAGGTTCTATTATCTATCGCAATGACTTACGTGTAGGACTCTTAGAGCAAAGTCCGAAGTTCGACCCAGAGGAAAGCGTGTTAGACGCCTGCTTTAATCATGAGGGAAACCCAGAGAGAATATTAAAGGCTAAGCAAATTCTCACAATGCTAAAGCTCACCGACCTAGACCAGCCAATGGGGCAATTAAGCGGAGGTCAGCAGAAGCGTGTAGCATTAGCTAATGTCTTGATATTAGAGCCTGACTTCCTCATTCTTGACGAGCCGACGAACCATTTAGATTTAGAGATGATTGAATGGCTTGAGGGCTATCTGTCGCGTGGTAATAAGACAATTTTCATGGTTACACACGATCGCTATTTCCTTGACAATGTCTGTAACACGATACTCGAACTAGACAATAAGACCATCTACACCTACCGCGGCAATTATTCCTATTATCTAGAGAAACGCCAGGAGCGTATCGACAACACACGCGCCGAGATAGCACGTGCCAATAATCTCTATCGTACAGAACTGGAGTGGATGCGCCGCATGCCACAAGCACGTGGTCACAAAGCGCGCTATCGTGAAGAGGCTTTCTATGAGTTAGAAGCTAAGGCTAAGCAACGTATTGAGGAACGGCAGGTACGATTGAAGTCGTCTAACGTGTACATCGGAAGTAAGATATTCGAGTGTCAGTACGTATCGAAGAAGTTTGATGAGAAGGTTATCCTACACGACTTCTATTATAACTTTGCCCGCTTTGAGAAGATGGGTATCGTGGGTAACAATGGCACAGGGAAGTCCACGTTTGTCAAGATGCTTCTTGGTAAGGTTGCTCCCGATAGCGGACGATTCGACATTGGAGAGACCGTGCGTTTCGGTTACTTCTCACAGGATGGACTAAAGTTCCGAGACGATCAGAAGGTTATTGACATCATCACCGATATAGCCGATTACATTGACATGGGCGGCGGAAAGCACATGACTGCCTCCCAATTCCTGAACTACTTTCTCTTCTCACCTGAAGAGCAGCATAACTATGTGTACAAGCTCTCGGGAGGTGAGAAACGCAAGCTGTATCTCTGCACGGTACTTATGAGGAACCCGAACTTCCTCGTATTGGATGAGCCAACCAACGACCTTGATATACAAACCTTGCAAATACTTGAGGAGTATCTACAGGACTTTCCGGGTTGTGTTATCGTTGTTTCGCATGACAGATATTTCATGGATAAAGTCGTAGACCATCTGCTTGTCTTCAAAGGTGAGGGCGAAATACAAGACTTCCCAGGCAATTACACGCAATATCGTGATTACCAAAAGATGAAGTCTAAGGAGGAGAATCTGCAAAAGCCCATAAAGAAACCGACGAATAATGAGCCTAAGAGCAATAACTCCCACAACGAAAAGCACAAGATGACCTTTAAGGAGAAGCGGGAATATGAGCAGCTTACGGAGAAAATTAGTGTGTTAGAAGAGGAGCGTAAGCAGATAGAAGAGGAGTTATGCTCGGGTAAACTATCCGTAGATGAGCTGACAGAGAAGAGTAAACGCCTACCATTACTAAAGGATGAGCTAGATGAACTCGAGTTGAGATGGCTTGAATTATCGGAATTAGCTTAGTCACAACTCGGCTGTAGTCCCTTAGTTTTCAGACAGATGAGGGTGTGTCAAAATAGACACATCCTCTCTTTTTATTTCTAAAACTTACTCTATCCACAAAAAGGGTCAACAGTTTTTCTCAAAACAGTCGACTGATTTTCAAAAATAGTCGACTGATTTTTAAAAATAGTCGACTGTTTTTTCAGAAAGGGTTGACTGTTTTCTCAGAAAGGGTTGACTGTTTTCTCAGAAAGGGTTGACCTTTTTCACAGAAAGGGTTGACCTTTTTCACAGAAAGGGTTGACCATCTTCACGAAAAGGGTTGACCATTTCTTCAAAAAAGAGGATATGTCCATTTTGACACACCCCTCATATTTGATTAGAAATGACGTCATATTTCTGACAATACTCTATAAGCGAGCTAGAGAAGTACCTATAGAATACGAGAAGAGCCCCGTCTGATATACAGAAGAGGCTCTTATGTTTCTTAATCCTATGAGGAGATAGAGAGAGGGATGGATTATATCAAATTGAATACTTCGCTAGGTGTCTTACGTTTCAACACGTCAAGCATGAAATCTTTTCCTGCTATAATTCCCTTGTCGCGTAACACAGACTTTATCGTCTTCTTAGCTAATTCGGGATGATTGTTCTCATCACTCAAGTGGCAAAGCCAAATATGACGTAAGCAAGGTGAGGCATTATCTACCAAAGCATTCGCACATGCCTCATTACTGAGGTGACCATTCGGTCCACCGATACGTTCCTTCAGGTGGGGAGGGTAAGGGCCAGAGGCAAGTTTCCCCGGTTCGTGGTTGGCTTCAATCACCAGATAATTAGAGATAGAAACGTAATGAGCTATGTCGTCAGTTATATGTCCGCAATCGGTTACTAACGTGAAGCATATATCGTCATGCCTAATAGAATAGCCTACACAGTCACTGCTGTCATGGGGAACAGTGAACGGAGTAACATAAAACTCGCCGATCTGTACCTCCTCATTCTTTACTAATTCGCGTGCAAGTTCATGGTCAATCTTACGCCGAACACACCAGTTCCGACTAATTCCAGCATGAACCTCACTTGTTGTATATACGGGTAATCGCAGGTCACCGCTTATTGATCCAACAGACTTTACGTGGTCGGCATGGTCATGTGTAATGAGAATGTTATGTACCATTTGCATTTGTAGCCCGTAGTTATGAAATGACTTTTTAAGAGAGCGAACACCAACGCCACAATCAATCATAAGACAATCTGTATCCGTATAAAGCAAATAGCAATTACCACTACTACCACTACCAAAAGATAGAAATCTCAACATTATTTCCTTAGTTTTAGGCAAATGTAACAAAAGTATTTTAATAGACAAAGCCTATTATTACCTTTGGCGACCATTAGCCTAGTATTTATGAATAATTAATTATCCTGTTTACTCTACATATTGTTAGAACGGGAGACCAACGGCAAAATGGAAAGTGAAGTCACGTTTAAGATTGGGGTGCCACAGGGCATAATGCTCGGCGGTAGTTGTGTATGCTGGGTTGATAGCCTTCATACCACCATCGAGACGCAACACAAAGTAGTCGAAGTTCAACCTTAATCCCAGTCCGTAGGCTATGGCAATCTGCTTGTAGAAGTCCCTAAAATGGAATTGCCCCCCCGGCTGATTGGCGTAATCACGCAGTGTCCATATATTACCAGCATCGATAAATGCTGCGCCATCGAACTTCCAGAATAGATGCGTGCGATATTCAGCATTAAGATCTAACTTCATATCTCCCGTTTGATTAATAAAGTCTATCCTACCATCAACGCCTCTAAACTTACCTGGACCTAGCTCTCTGACGCTCCAGCCTCGTACGGAATTAGCTCCTCCGGAGAAATACCGCTTCTCAAAAGGTAGTATCGTACTGTTACCATACGGATAAGCAATACCCAATCCCCCATGTAGAACTAATGTATTACGCCCATCGAAACGTAATATCTGCGTGTAGTCAAAGTCGAACTTAGCATACTGTGCATAGGCAATGTTAAATAAAGTACGTTTACCCAGACTGTTCTCTTTGAACTTAAAGAGCCCACCAAGCCCATTCAGAATGTTACCAGCGAGCTCTATTCTACCTCGAAAAGCGTGACTACGGCTGCTATAATTGATACCAAAGCCCGTGCGAACAATGAACAAATCTTGATAATTGTATCTGAGAATTGCATTGCGGGTCGTAGCATTATCGAGATAGTTGTGCTTGAACGTCTCGCTTATCCACGGCATATATACGTAACTGAGATTTAGAAGATCGAAGTCATACGTGAGATGGTGTGGAACATTCATCCAATGATACTTCCATGCACCATTGAAGACTCGGCGATGGAACTCCGGTCGGTTCTGGAGATTCCAACTAACAGCTACCTCTGTCGTAGCATTACTGCGTCGTCTAAACTCCTTCGATGTGAAAGGCGACAAGAGACGTGGGAACTGAAGACGTGCTTGCACACTATACTCTTCATAGTTGCTGTTCTTATATCCCTCCAGTCCCTTGATGGCTTCAAAGGCTGAACGGAACTCTAAGCTCAAGTGCTCGCTGCCACGGAAGAGGTTTCGGTTTTGATAGGATAATACCACAGCAGCGCCTAGGTCGCCCGCTGTATTCGTACCTTCTGGCTGAAAGGATATAGTATTGGGCTTATTGTTAGATACCATGATATCAGCATCCAAATAGTGTGTGGACGACTTTGTAACCGAGTGCCCAATGACCAGACTATCATAGCGTGGAACCTCACGAAAGTTTATGTTCGTGTAGTGTACAGCCCCTAGCCGAGAGAAATTATTATACGTGTTTTGTAGGTCTGTAGCCGAGAAGTACTTGCCTTTTTCTATGGCGGTATTGTCTTCTAATACGCTCTTGCGGAGATGGAACCCGGTAGAATCACTAGGTATGAAGTTGACATTATTAATGATATATCGAGGATGCAAAGTTCGTGTTGTATCACTATTCTCCACATACTTCATCAAGTGCAGCGTGACACTGACATGCTGCTTTCCCCTTATAGAATCAGCCGAATAATAAATAAAGTCCTTATGAAAACGATAGAAGCCTGAATCATTCAGGATATGTGTAAGACGTTTACGCTCATCATCGAGAGAGGTAACTGTAAACTGTCTAGGACGCTTTGTGTCAGACTTAAGATAATTGGCTAGCACTTTCGCTACAACTGAATCTTGAATATCATACTCGAAGTCATCAATTATGTATGGTTCCCCAAAGTGCAAGTTGTAGATAACCGTAAGTTTCTTGCCTCTTACCTTCTTATCTATATCTACCGTAGCATTCATATAACCCATGTTTCGCATGGCTGTAGTTAAATCTTCACAGGATAATCGTGCCTGTAACGTGTCATATACAACAGGCTTCTCTCCCATCTTGCGCAATGTTCTATTGATCCATCTCGTAGAATCTTTACCCGACATCGCATAAGTTCCGAGCGGAACCTTAAATAATGAGAACCAACGTGAGTTGCCCTTCTGATGCACGTATTGCATCAATAGAGATTGATCCACATCCTTGTTGTCTGAATGTAGCTCTACCTTGTCTAGTAAGTATTGACCATCTGGAATAAACTTATCTGATGAACAAGCCACTGTCGTCAATACAATGAGGAGTGCAACAATGAGTGAAGATGTATATGTGTGTAATTTAGAAAATAACATTGCTATTGTGAATTTATCCTTTAGCTTCGCCGTTATTCTTAACACGTATAAGAAAGTCGTGTCAGAAATTGCGGCAAAGATACTAAAAAGTTAAGAGTAATAGATACTGCGTGCTGTTTTTTTTGTATTTTTGCAACGTGATTTCTAAGAATAAAATAAAACTTATCCGTTCTCTTGAAACGAAGAAAGGACGAGAGAAAGTAGGGCTATTTGTTGCAGAAGGACCAAAGGTTGTTAAGGACTTGTTGCAGGCGGGCTTCATAGCAAAAGAAGTTTTTGAGGATATAGAAGACATTAAGGAGATATCCTTTCTACAACATCCACAATCTATGCTCGGTATCTTTCATTTACCTACTGATGGATTCAAAGAACTATCTATGAATCAACTCGTCCTAGCTCTTGATGGTGTACAAGACCCTGGAAATCTAGGAACAATCATCCGAGTGGCTGATTGGTTTGGTATCAAGGATATTTATTGCTCACACGACACAGCCGATTGCTGGAATCCGAAAGTAGTTCAGGCTACAATGGGGAGTATAGCAAGAGTGCAGTTACATTATGTGGATTTAAATAAGATGGTTGAATCTTTACCTGCTGAGTATCCTATATATGCTACTCTACTGGATGGTGAGAATATCTATAAACAAAAACTATCACACCATGGTATGATTGTGATGGGTAATGAAGGCAAAGGTATCTCACCTTTACTCCGTACAAAGATTAATCGCAAATTATATATCCCAAGCTATTCCTCAGATGGTAACACCGCAGAGTCATTGAATGTTGCAATTGCAACATCTATAGTCTGTGCTGAGTTTAGAAGAAGATAAAACGATAAGATTACTTTCATCATGTAAACTACACATTCATGAAAGTAATCTTATTCTTCATTAATAAACTCTAGGACCAAAGATAGCTGTACCGACACGCACCATTGTTGAATGGCATTCAACGGCTATTGGATAATCATGGCTCATACCCCATGAACGCTCTTTAAATTCTGGATCATCAGAGAAATACGTTGCTTTTAGTTCCTCAAATAAATTGGAAGCAAATGTCATTTCTTTACGTATTTGATCTTTATCTTCAACATTAGAAGCCATCATCATCAATCCAGATATATGTACATTCTTTAGTTCTCTCCATTCACCACTCTTCAAGAACTCGCGACAAGCGTCAGGAGTAAAACCATATTTACTCTCCTCTTCTGCAATATGTAACTCTAAGAGAACATTGATGACTCTATTATACTTTGCAGCTTGCTTGTTTATCTCCTTCAAAAGCTTGACAGTATCTACAGCTTCTATCATTGATATATAAGGAGCAATGTACTTCACCTTATTTGTCTGCAAGTGTCCAATGAAGTGCCATTCTATATCTTTGGGAAGACTCTTAACCTTACCAGCCAACTCTTGTTCGTGACTTTCCCCAAATATGCGCTGCCCTTCACGATAAGCGACCTCGATATACTCTTTAGGATGAAACTTACTGATAGCAACCAATTTCACTCCATCAGGAAGCGTATCGAGTACTTCATGTAAATTCTTTGCGACATCAAACATAATTATAAGCCTTTACCTTTTAATTATATTATTGTTCGAACTCTGGCTTATTCTCTGCTTCATTATTCTTATCTGCACGATGCTCAAAGACATCCATAATCTTTGTTTCTGTGATAGCTGCAATTTCATAATCAATCATTGTAGCTCCCATCACTTCGTCTACATGCTTAACGGCTCCATTGACAGAATGTGCTTGAACAAGATAAGTAACAGAAGAGCGTTTCTCTTTCTCTGTCTTCTCATCAATAGTAATAAAAGCTAGACGAGCTTTAAACCACTTATCATCTGTATCGATATCACTAAAGAATATCTCGCCGTATGCTGCTGGTGCAATTGCTTTCACATCAAATTCACCGCTTACATAATGTGACATCTCTTCGGTAATAAACTCCTCTGCCTCTGAAAAGCTGAAAGCATCAACGACATATTGCTCAATCACTTTCTTATTCTGACCATCCTCCATGGTTTTATCATATCTCACTCTTGTTTCAAACCATGTACTAGTTTTACTTCTCATACCTTTAATTATTTAGATTATACATTCCCCATCATCTAAGAGAGGATGAGACACTGCTTGTTTTTACGTAGCGCAAAAGTAGTAAAAAATCTGCGTTAATCATCTTAATGTGCCATTAAATAAAAAAAAATATATAACTTTGCACGCATAGTAAAAGAACTATGGGTAGATACCTTTCCTCCTATTTGTAATCAGTAAAGGAGGATAAACAAAACAATTATGCCAGAAATATCAGTTCGTGGGCTTGAAATGCCAGAGTCGCCTATTAGAAAGTTGGCGCCACTTGCTGCTGCGGCAAAAGAACGTGGCACTAGAGTTTATCATTTAAATATAGGACAACCAGATTTACCCACACCTCAATGTGGGCTGGATGCATTGAAGAATATTGATCGAAAGATTCTAGAATATTCTCCATCACAAGGTAATCTGTCTTACCGCAAGAAACTATGTGACTTTTATAAGAAGTTTAACATAAATGTTACGCCTGATGATATTATTATCACATCAGGAGGTTCTGAGGCTGTCCTATTCTCGTTCATGTCCTGCCTTAACCCCGGAGATGAAATTATTATCCCAGAACCTGCATACGCTAATTATATGGCATTTGCCATTTCTGCAGGTGCAAAGATAAAGACTATTGCGACATCTATTGAGGAAGGTTTTGCCCTTCCCAAGGTTGAACAATTCGAGAAGTTGATTAATGAGCGTACACGTGCTATTATGATTTGTAACCCTAATAATCCTACGGGTTACTTGTACACACGTAGAGAGATGAATCAAATACGTGACCTCGTTAAGAAATATGATTTATATCTCTTCTCTGATGAAGTCTATCGTGAATACATCTATACAGGCTCACCCTATATTTCGGCAATGCATTTGCAGGGGATAGAGAATAACACTATACTTATAGATTCTGTTTCTAAGCGTTACAGCGAATGCGGAATACGTATCGGAGCTTTGATAACCAAGAATGAAGAGATACGCAAAGCCGTCATGAAGTTCTGCCAAGCACGTTTGTCTCCACCACTTATTGGTCAGATCGTTGCAGAGGCAAGTCTTGATGCTCCACAATCATATTATCGTGATGTATATGATGAGTATGTCGAACGGCGTAAATGTCTTATTGATGGTTTAAATCGTATACCTGGAGTTTACTCCCCTATCCCTATGGGAGCTTTCTATACTGTAGCAAAGTTGCCTGTTGATGATTCTGATAAATTCTGTCGTTGGTGCTTGGAAGAGTTTAATTATGAAGGCGAAACAGTCATGATGGCTCCTGCTAGTGGTTTCTATACAACCCCCGGTGCTGGTCGTAATCAAGTTCGCATTGCATACGTACTCAAACGAGAAGACTTACAGCGTGCTTTGTTTATCCTACAAAAGGCACTAGAGGCATACCCAGGACGCGTAAAGGAAGAATAAAACCAAAACTCAAGTTTATAATTCTAAAATTATAGTCCATGAACACCATGGACAGAACTTATGAACTACCCGCTTTTTATTGCTCGAAAGATTTATAATGGAGGCGACAAGACCAGAAAGGTTTCTAAGCCTGCTATCCGTATTGCCACCATTGGGGTGGCAATAGGCTTAGCTGTAATGATTATCTCTGTCAGTGTTGTTCTCGGCTTTAAGCACTCTATCCGTGATAAGGTCATCGGCTTCGGAAGTGATATAACTGTAGCAGACTTCCTTACATTACAAGGTTCCGAACAATACCCCATCCAAATCAATGATTCTTTAATCAGAGCTCTAAAGAGTACACCTGGTATAAAGCATGTACAACGTTATGCTTACACACAGGGAATCTTAAAGACAAACGATGATTTCCTGGGCGTATTATTAAAAGGTGTTGGTCCTGAGTTCGATTCAACCTTCATTCATTCAAATATGATAGAAGGTACTCTTCCAAAGTTTTCTGATTCTGAAAGCCACCAAAAGATTGTTATCTCAAAGACCATCGCAGATAAACTAAATCTTAAAGTGGGGCAACGCCTCTTCGCTTACTTTATTAACAAGCAAGGAGTTCGAACCCGTAAGTTCACCATTACAGGTATTTATGCTACTAACATGAAGCAATTCGATTCACAGATTTGCTTCACTGATCTATACACCATCAACAAGCTCAATGGATGGGAACCCGATCAATATAGTGGGGCTGAATTGCAAGTCGATGACTTCTCACAGCTCAATCTCGTCACAATGCGGATATTAAATAAGGTGAAGAACACTGTGGATCATTATGGTGAAACTTATTCTGCCGAGAATATAACCGAGATGAACCCACAAATATTCTCTTGGTTGGATCTGATGGATATGAACGTTTGGATAATCCTAGCACTTATGACCGCCGTCGCTGGTGTAACAATGATTTCTGGCTTACTGATTATTATTCTTGAGCATACACAAATGATTGGTATTCTCAAAGCTCTCGGTTCTCGCAATCGTCAGATACGCCATATATTCCTTTGGTTCTCAACGTTCATTATTGGCAAAGGCTTACTCTTAGGAAACATCATTGGCTTAGGTTGCATCTTATTACAAAAGTGGTTAGGATTGATAACACTTGACCCACAGACTTATTATGTGAGTGTTGTTCCTGTAGAGATTAACATTCCTCTCATCATAGCCCTCAACCTTGCAACCTTACTCATTTGCATAATCGTTCTGATTGCTCCAAGTTATCTCATCAGTCATATACATCCTGCCAAGTCAATGTATTATGAGTAAAGAGAGCTTTCTTTTCCTATGCTAATTAAAGTAGGGACAGACGCCCTCGTCTGCCCCTACTTTGTGGCATCATTCTGGAGAGAATAATGCCCCACCCTAATAAACTTTATTCAATTCAGCCAGACAAGTAAAAGCATGGTGCTTTTACCATTATATTTTATTCCTCAACTAACTACTTCTTATCAATTACAACGTAAGTTAAGCAACTATCGATCTCTAAGTTAGATGTCAATTCTACTTTAACTTAGATGACAATCGTACTTTAAGTTAGTGTCCTATCGTATTCCTATAAGACTTATCGTATTCTACACGTTTGTATAGCGAATTATACAAACGTGTATAACTAATTATACAAACGTGTATAACTAATTATACAAACGTGTAGAATATCGTACTCTAACTTAGAATAGGATCGTTATGTAACTATCTATACCTTCGTCGATCAATACTCAATGGCATTCATTGACTTAGTATCTGCAAATTACTAATAAATGAGTATTGTCATATCAATAGGAAGCAAGTACCTTTGCAAACGAATTTACATGCCATTCATTTACCTAATGAAGAATTGTTACATATTAAATATATCAACTAAATTTAAATATTATCGGATTAAAACCGTGAAGAGTATGAATTTAAGAAAGACTTTTTACTCCCTATTTCTTAGTGGATTCCTTCTTTGCCTATTCTCTTGTGCAAAGGAAGATGAGTTTGAATTACCTACATTGGTTCTTTCGGAGAACAGTGTGACGTTTGACAAAGGTGCTAATGAAAGGAACATCAGTGTGACAACTAACCAGAGTAACTGGGTAGCTTCATCGCCTCAAGAGGGTGATTGGCTCTCATTAGTACAAGATGGTAACCTGTTGAAAGTAAAGGTTGGAGAGAATAAGATGGGTGCTGAACGTACAAGCTACGTTTTAGTCAATGCGAATGGGGCTACTGGGAAAGTAGAGATTAAGCAGAGTGCGGCTGATGTGACGCTCGATGTTATGCCAACCAATATATATCTTCCACAAGCGGGTGGCGAGAAGACTGTCGATATTACTACTAATTCGACTGTTTATGACGTTACGATGAGTGAGGAAGTTAGTTGGTTGAAGATTGTCAAAGCCGAGGAAGAGATAAAGCTGATAGCAGAGCGTAATGATACTTACCAGCAGCGTGATGTGAAATTATATGCTAAGAGTGGTAATGTTACCCGAGAGATTGTTGTTTCGCAATCAGGTGTACAGCGTTATATTGTACCAATCAATCCTGGTGCACCACAAGATGTACATAAGATTATGGAATATGAACTGGGACGCGGTAGTTATCTTCGCGAGTATCAGACAGCTGTTCCCGCATACGGATTGGAAGAGATGTACACCTTTATTACTCCTTCTCCTATCTTTACACTGATACAATATTGTAGTTCGGATGGTGTTACTCCTTCGCAAATCATTACCGTTGGTGACGGAACAAAGGCGATTGCTGCAGTAAAGGACAGAGCTTTTGACAGATTCCTCACAGAGCATGGTTATGTTCGTAGTAATTCTGAATCAGATAGAGAGTACATGAATGAGAAAGAACTTCTATCATTGAAGGTATATATATCAGAGAAAGAGAATAACGAAGGGGTTAATCTTACGTTCACGCCTGTTATGAAGCAGATCGGTGAATATAAGACTTTTGATAAACTCCCCTACTATCCGCTTGAATTATTACAATCAGACGATGTGAAGGTAGCGCAGATTGAGCAATACGAGCAGAGAGCTGGTAGCAAGGAAGAGGAGCGCACAATGAATGAAGATAAGAATACGGAGGTATCACAGCTACAATATACCTTAAAGAAGAATACAAATCCAGAAGCACCATACGGTCGTATTCACATATTCTATACTACGGATAAGGACGGCTATGCTCCTTCTAAACTGGGAAGCGTGCAGATTGGAGCATTGCTCTTTAAGGATACGAACCTCGGCGTATGGAAATATGGTAATAAGTGGATTGCGACAAAGGAGATTCAGAAAAAGCTAGGCGATGAAGGGTTCTCTTATTTACGCTCTTCGGGTAATAACCATTTCTTTGTTCGTGAGCGCGATCATCTTGTAATTGCGGTTACTTGCGTGTCTGACAATAATACTCCTACCCTTGCACTCCTCTATAGTTACGATCCTTCAGTATCTGGCGCAGGTAGTAAGGCTGTTAAGGCTCAAGCGAGAATGGTCAGGAACTTCATGGCAGCTAAGGAGGCATTGAAGTTTTAGTCATGTGATTATACCTTATATATACACTATCCCAATATGCGTATAATGAACTTATATAAACAACAATACATCTATGTTCTGTCTCTGCTATTAGTGATGATGACAGGATGTAGTGAGAAAGATAACTTCGATCAACCTTATCTGAACGTTTCGGAGAAGGAGTTATCATTCTCTAGTCAGATAGATGAGAAAACAATTACGGTGAATACGAATTGTAAGGAATGGATTGCGACAACTCCTAAGCCTTGGATTCATATCACACAGAACGGAAACAGCCTATCTGTGCGAGTAGATAATAATACTACAGGTGCGGAAAGGAATAGTTATATCCTCGTTGATGGTGGATTGGCTGTTGAGAAAGTCATAGTAAAGCAGAGTTCGTCTGACTTTACATTGGGTTTTGCCAATAATGAGATAATACTTCCGCAAGGAGGTGGTACTACTACTGCTGATATCAATAAGGAAATCAGCCAATACGAACTATTACAAACAGAACAAGTTGATTGGTTACAAGTTATAAAGAAGAAGCATAGCTTGAAATTCATATCTAAAGCTAACTATGGTGTCGCTGAAAGGACTATCAAACTAATAGCATCCTTAAATGGAAAGACTAGTGAGATTATAGTTAAGCAACCAGGTGTATCAACATTCATACTAGCATGTAACCCAGGGAATCCCTTTAGTTTGCATAAGATGATGGACTTTGAGATTCGCCGAGGAAGCTTATTCACCGAATATGGTTCTCCCGATATAGGAAACGGAATCTATGAAGAGAGTTACTTCTTCAAGACTACTTCCCCTCTCTTTAAGGATGTTGTCTACGTGCATGATACCAAGTATTTTGTTCCTACCCGTATTTACACCCGATCGTTAACAAAGGAGGGAGTAGATGCAGTGAAGTCACAAGCCTTTCAAGACTTCCTTCGGGTGAATGGCTACACACGAGATGAGCAAGATACCAACCATTACGTCAATATAAGAGAGCACTTTACCATGGATGTTGATATGCGAGAGAGTAATAACAGCGTCGTTTTGTTCTTCCATCAAATGCACGAACAGAACCGTGATTACGAGACTTTCCAACATCTTGACCTCGGTCCGATAGAGCTATTACATAAAACCGACAAGAAAGTAAACGACGTAGCAGCGTATGAGACTGGCAAGCATAGCGAAGAGATTAAGAAACAGATGACTAGCACCAATGATGTCGCTGCGATTGTATATAAGACGAACGATCCAACGGTAGTTGCTCGCACCTATTACTTCTATGCGCGTGGCGGAGAAGATCCTATTCCACAAGGTATGGAGGGCAGTGTAGAACAGTATAGCCTTAGTATTGGGCAGCCTAACCTAGGTATTTGGCAGTATGGTAACGAATGGTTCGTAACACGTGAGTTCGATAAGTTACTAACCGATAACGGCTTTGAATCTGTGGGATATAATGGCAGGCATCACGTCTATGCACGTCGTTCCGACTTCCTTACACTAGCCATCTTAGGTGGTGAATTTGCTGATGTAAACAATGGTAAACCAGTTATGCAGATTAGCGTACTATACAAGAAGAACGTCTTTGATGGTAGCAAGCAACAAAGGTTAGCTAAGGTTGAACGTCTGCTTAAAAGATAATAACAAAGAAAAGAACAATAATGAAGAACAACATTATACACGTAGGTGCCTGTGCACTCTTGAGCCTGATGTTCGCTACATCATGCCAAGATAATATAGAGCCGGACACATCTAACAATGGCACACGATCCGTAATAATTGATAAGGGTCTCTTTGCTGTAAAGGGGCGTATTAATGTGAAGCTAGAGGAACCTGTTAGTGCAGCCATCCCCACCACACGTAGCGGCAATGTAGAGATGCAGAGCGTACCATCAGCTATTGCAACAGCTATGAAGACTTCCGGTGCTTACAAGATGGAGCGTGTCTTTAAGCCCGCAGGTATTTATGAGGCACGCACGATAGCAGCAGGACTTGATCGCTGGTACACCGTCTATTTTGATGAGGGTAAAGATGTGGCATCAGTCGTAAAGCAATTTAGTAAGACTAAGGGTGTAGAATGTGCGGAGCGTGTCCTCCCAATGGCTCGTCCAGAGGTAAAGGCAACGCCCTATCCTACAACAACTGCAACTACTAGCTTACAACCCATAGCAACCAGTAGCTTTAATGACCCACTCTTACCTAAGCAGTGGCATTACTACAATGACGGCTCAATCAATAACCATGCTAGGAAAGGAGCCGACTGCAATGTTAAGCCTGTGTGGGAGAGATACACGACAGGTAAGAAGAATGTCATCGTTGCCGTTGTGGATGGCGGTATAGACATCACCCACGAAGATCTTATGGATAATCTCTACATTAACGAGAAAGAAAAGAACGGGCAACCTAACGTTGACGATGACGGCAACGGCTTTGTTGATGATATCTACGGATACAACTTCGTAGAAGCAAAGGATGTTGTTGGTGGTAAGATAGAACCTGATGATGAGGGGCACGGCACCCACGTCGCTGGTACTGTTGCCGCACGTAACAACAACGGGAAAGGTGTTGCAGGTATAGCAGGTGGCAACGGAACGGCAGATAGCGGTGTACGTCTGATGAGTTGCCAGATATTCAGAAAGAAGAACGAACAAGGTGATGCTGCAGCCGCTATCAAGTATGCTGCGGACAATGGAGCTGTTATCTGTCAGAACTCTTGGGGGTATTCATCAAATACGGGTGTTACCTCTATGCCTCAGTTACTAAAGGATGCTGTAGACTATTTCATCAAGAATGCGGGCTGCGATGCTAACGGACAACAGCGCACTGACTCGCCAATGAAAGGTGGCGTAGTCATCTTTGCTGCCGGCAACGAGAATAAGGAGTTCTCGGCATATCCCGCCTGCTATCCGCCTGCCGTATCTGTTGCATCAATGGCTTGGGACTTCACCAAGGCTAGCTATAGCAACTATGCTAAGTGGGTTACGATTACTGCTCCTGGTGGCGATCAAGACCGCTTCGGCAATGAAGCTGGTGTGTTAAGTACCGTTCCGAAGAGTAAGGCTAGCTCTGGTTATGCCTATATGCAGGGCACCTCCATGGCTTGCCCACACGTATCGGGCATTGCGGCTCTCATTGCTTCTTACTTTGGTAAGCAAGGTTTCACCAATGAGGAGTTAAAGTCGCGCTTAACAACTGCATACAGACCTTACAATATAGATGAGCAGAACCCAGGATACAAGGGTAAGTTAGGGCGTGGATATATTGATGCAGAAGCTGCATTCGAGTCTAATCCTAAGACAGCACCCGAGAAAGTGCCGAGCTTATCCTTAACTCCCGACTTCCTTGATATCACTGCCGAATGGAGTGTAGCAAAGGATAAAGACAAGACTGCTGCGTTCTATAGATTATATATCAGTCCTAACCAACTGACCGCAGAAAGCCTCAACAACATGAGTTACAAGGAGGTGAATGGTATGGGACACAGCATGGGTGAGACGCTGAAATACACATTCAACGAATTGAGAGACAACAGAACTTACTATATCGCAATAGTAGCTGTCGATCGTTGGGGGAATACTTCTGCGCCTATCATCCAACAATGTACAACAAAGTTAAACCATGCTCCAGAGGCTAGCGGATTCCCTGAAGAAGCCATTGATGTAGCAGAAGATGAACGTAAGTCTTTCAGCTTTAACGTTACCGACCCTGATGGGCATAACTGGTACATAAAGGATGTGGGCGAGACGCGAGGCGTATCTTATTCTATCAACGGATCTACGGTCACCGTCCACATAGTTCCTGTGTTAGAAGCGGGCGAATACACTTGTAAGTTTATCCTCACCGATGACTTAGGCGCAACGTCTGAAAAGCATTTCATCTTTAGGATAGTTAAGTATATCCCACCTCAGTTGGCTAAGCCATTCGGCAACTATATTATTGGTTTGGATGAGGGTACCGTAACTATTCCGTTGGCTGATCACTTCACCTACAATGGTAAGAAACAGCTTACATACAAGGCTAATATCTCGAATGGGAACATTGCCACCGCCACGATCGACAACAATCATCTGCGATTACACCCACTGACAAAGGGTATCACAAGTGTTCGTCTCACGGCATCAGATGGTAGGCTGACATCCTCGGAAGGCTCATTCCAAATACGTGTCGTTGAGCGTAAGGCAGCTCCCGTATATGCAATCTACCCTATCCCTGTGAGAAAAGACATCTATACCTTACTCAATCCCGAAGTAAAGCAGGCGGAGTTTATTGTTAGCACTACCGTAGGCGAACGATTAGTGAAAACAACCCTTATCCCCGACAAGAACAACGTTGCTACCTTAGATCTGTCGCGCCTTAACCCAGGTACCTACAAGCTAACAGTACGCACGAGTAAGGGCAACCATACACAGATGTTCATCAAACGATAATTATAGACAAACATGAAGACGAAATATATTATACTAACAGCTTGTGCCACACTCCTCGGTGTTGCACAAGCAAATGCACAGGGGCAGAACCTACCAATACTAACAGCTAACACGGATGCTTGCGCAGCTGCCATGGGTAACACATCAGTTGCCGCAGAGGGGATGTTGCTCTATAATAATCCTACGACCATCTTCTCGTTAGACAAGAGATTCACTGCCGATGCCTCGGCTTCCTTATACGAGAAAGCAGAGGGAGCAAACGGGACTTTCGGACTATATGCAGCGACCATAGGATATAGATTTGCTAAGCGTCACGCAGCATTCGCAGGTTTTCGATATGCTGGTGGACTGAAGTTCAAAGGTTATGACATGAGTGGTGAGCCTACCAAGGATTACCAACCTTACGATTGGACTATCGACTTGGGTTATACTTATATGATAGGAAACGGATTCGCTGCTTATACCACGGGGAGTATCATCTTCAGCCATCTTTCAAAGAACGCTACAGGAGGTGCAGTCACTATAGGGGCATCGTATCAAAACCATGAGATGACCCTCGCACACAGGCAAGCTAGTCTGATGATAGACGCCAAAGCAGGAGCCATAGGACCTCGGTTAGACTTTGGAAACAGGAATAAGACATCCCTACCAACATATTTCGGCGTGGGAGGAATATTATCTGTGGATGTAGCCGACAAACATCAAGTCGCCGCAGCCTTATCCAGTAGGTACTTCTTCCAACCAGCGGATTACAAGACATTCACGGCTAGTTGTGGACTCGAATACACCTATAATCACTTGGTTTCTGTACGTACTGGATATGAATACGGAGACCATGATTTAAGCCATTTCACAATAGGTGCTGGCATCAAATATAAAGGGCTACGACTCAACGGAGCTTATCTCTTGAAGACAGCTGACGCAGGAAGTAGTTATTGTACGATCGGTGTCGGATGTGACTTCTAACTATTGTGAGTTTATGAGAAGACATAGTTGTTCGTTAAATATCATCCTAATGATATTCCAGTATCATCCTAATGATATTCCAGTATCATGCACGTGATACTATAAATGAGCCCTATGTGTTACTATCCGACTCCTATAAGACTCACAAAATAACCAACATAAGTAAAACAATTAATTATAAGATTATGAGGAAAACTTTATTCTCCATGTGTGCATTAGCACTAAGTATAACCACATCAGCGCAGATAACTGAGACGCCAGCAGGTAAGCTGATTGATAACATGTATCGCTCGAGTGAATCATGGATACAAAAGAGTTGGACAGGTACCGCACGTGGTCGATACGAAGGCTTAGTATCTAAGATTGTCGTTGGTGACGATAACTGCCTTTACATCTATAATCCGCTTTCGGGACTCGATAGCAATACGTGGTTGAAACTTGAGAAGGTGAGCGAGGGAAAATATAAAGCCATGCTCCCGCAAGCTATTCATAAGGACGACAATGGCGACGATGATGACGATGAATCAGGGAGTACAGAACGCACGCTCTACTTAAATCGCCTGCGGACTATTGGTAAGAAGAGGTATGAGGTTGTTCCAAAGGATAAGAACTTCATGGAATATTCATGGGATGGTAAAACGCTTAAGATGCTTGGTGCCGAGTCGGATGGCGTGATTCTGGGAATGACTTACAATAACAAGTGGGAAGAACGTTACGGAGACTGGTCTGTTACTATTCAATCCTTCGATAACAGCCTTATCACACCTCCTGCTACGGCTATTAGAAAACAATATACACTCACATCCAAGGAGATGACTTCCCCACGCATAGTAGAGGCGGCTGTGAGCGGTAATGAGCTGTATGTAAAGGGTGTCTTCAAGAGTCAGAAGATCGCTGATAAGTGGTTGAAACTTACAAAGGAAGGCGACAAGTATGTGATGATGACGAACCAGTACTTAGGTACGACCGTGAAGACTGACTTTAAGTCCTACTCGTTTGACAAGGCAGAATACCACACTTTCGCTGCAGCACTAAGCAATGCAAACACCATTGCAGACAAGATAGAATTTAAGCTGGATGCGGGGAAGGGCATACTTACCACCGATGGTATTCTAAGGGTTGTACAGGGTAAGAGCCGTGCAACTAATATTCCGAATGATGAGCTTGAGAGTTACGAAGCACTTACACTAAAGCCTTATGAGCAGAAAGCTGGTAAGCCTGCGACACCGAAGTTACAATATTGCTCAGCAGTCGATAGCTACGATTACAGTACAACTACCACAACATTAGCTTTCTATGTAAACAACGCTGATACTGATGGTAATTATCTGGACGCATCTAAGATGTACTATAATGTTTACTTAGACGATAGCACAGAGCCATTCAAGTTCAAGAAGGAGGAATACAAATACTTGGATGAGGATATGACAAATATCCCGTTTAACTTTAAGGATAAGTGGGGCTATGACTTCAAGAGTAACGACAATCAGCGTATCTTACATTTCTATGGTGCTAAAATCAAGAAGGTATCTGTCGTGATGGTATATGAAGATAATGGCACGAAGTATTCCAGTGATCCAATGACAACCCCAGTTGTGACGGCTGGTATAGAGAATGCAACCATCAAGAATAATCAGGCGGAGAAGTATTATACCATAGAAGGCTGCCAGATAGAACACATGCAAAAGGGGCTGAACATCGTGAGATACTCTGATGGTACAACTAAGAAAGTAATTATTAAGTAGTGGGCTTGCGAATAGCTAATACTATTTGACAAGAGCCCTTATAAGACGCAAGAAGACGCCTTTTCTGGATGTCAGAAAGGCGTCTTCTCGTATGTAAAGGATAGATATTACCTACTTAACGGTGATATGGAAACAACCCTGATGTTTCTCATGCTTAATATAACAGCGACCTTGCGAACGTAAGTCATTGAGCACCTCACTCAGAACCCATTTCAGTGTATCATTCCTTACAGGGCGCGTGACAGCAGCGTATCGGTTATAGGCTATGTCGAAAGTTGTACCATACAAGTGACAGCTGTTACTGGTAGCATTATGGTTATGCTGACATAGCTTCCTGACATCCTCTTTTGTTCTTAACACACTAGAGACTAATATCTTGTTGATAGGAACACCTTTGGCTTGGAGGCTATCCATGAACGTGCGTGCAATATCTTGAAGTAACACGGCGGCACGTGGGACAAGATAAGGAACACTGCTATTCAGTTTCTTTAAATCATAATATGGATTGCTACCTATATATACTAACTCGTTCTTGCGCTTCTCTGCATCTAAGCGGTTGGCAACTGGGCGTACACCATAACGAGAAGCAGCATTGAGTTGTAAGGATTGTGAATCCGGGAAACTCTCATCATAATCTCTTACGCCGACAATCCTATTCTTCTTCAATGCGCCACTTAACCTATAGAATGAAGACAACTTCATCCTGTCAGGGGTGGATTGTGAGATGATCTTGATTGAATCAGCACGTCGTCGCTCTTCTTCTGTCATCTTCCCACTCTTTACATTCTCCGTGTTATGCCCAACTCGAACTACTGATGGGAACAACAACTTAATGGTAACAAAGAAGAGTGCTATCACGATGAACACTAATAATATACGCCTTTTACTTATCCTTAATTTCTTTTTCATTGCCACAAAGGTAATAAGAAAAGAGGAAAGCAAATAAGAATATAACGCATCCTAATTATGAATTAAGAATAATTTGCAGGTATCACTAAATTATAGTAACTTTGTAACCACAATATAAAACAGACGGCATTGATAGAAAAGCATATAGTCCTAGAGGATATAGACCCTGTGGTATTCTATGGAGTTGGTAATGGGCATCTACAGATGATTAAGTCCCTCTTTCCGAAGTTGAGAATCGTTGCACGAGATAATGTTATCCGTATCTTGGGTGATGAGGAGGAGATGGCAAAGATAGAGGAGGACATAGAGACTATGCGCAAGCATATTGAGAAGTATAATACCATTACAGAAGAGGACATCCTTGATATCGTGAAGGGACGCAAGACCAAAGCTGATGCGATAAAGGACGTCCTTGTTTATTCAGTAGCAGGCAGACCTATCAAAGGGAGATCCGAGAATCAACAACAGCTGATTGATGCTTTTGATAAGTATGATATGATCTTTGCTGTAGGTCCTGCGGGTACTGGTAAAACGTATCTAAGTATAGCTCTAGCCGTTAAAGCACTGAAGGAAAAGGCGGCAAAGAAGATTATCCTATCACGTCCTGCTGTTGAGGCTGGGGAAAAGTTAGGCTTCTTACCAGGAGATATGAAGGATAAGATTGATCCGTATCTACAGCCACTATACGATGCTTTAGAGGATATGATTCCCGCCGTAAAGCTACAGGATATGATGGACAAACACATCATACAGATTGCGCCTCTGGCCTTTATGCGAGGTCGTACACTGAGCGATGCTGTAGTTATCCTTGATGAAGCACAGAACACAACACCAGCTCAAATCCGTATGTTCCTTACTCGCATGGGATGGAACACTAAGATGATTATTACAGGTGACTTGACTCAAATAGACCTCCCACATGCAGAGAAAAGTGGATTGAAAGAAGCTCTTTCTATATTGGGCAAGGTAGAAGGTATATCAGTCATCAACCTTGACAAGAAGGACATTGTTAGACACAAATTAGTTACGCGTATCGTCAACGCTTATGAAGCACACGATAAGGCGGACAAGAGATAGGACTCTATAAACATAAAGACAATGAAAGCATTAACAAAGACTGAATTCCATTTTGATGGACAGAAGAGTGTGTATCACGGCAAAGTACGTGATGTGTATGACATCAACGACGATCTCATCGTCATGGTAGCTACCGACCGAATCTCTGCGTTCGATGTCGTATTACCAAAAGGAATACCGTTTAAAGGACAGGTTCTGAACCAGATTGCTAGCAAGTTCCTTGACTTGACAGCTGATATCTGCCCTAACTGGAAGTTAGCAACTCCTGACCCTATGGTCACCGTTGGTCTGAAGTGTGAGGGCTTTCGTGTTGAAATGATTATCCGCTCCATTCTTACTGGTTCTGCATGGCGTGCTTATAAAGATGGATGCCGTGAGATTTGTGGTGTAAAGCTACCTGATGGTATGCGAGAGAATGAGCGTTTCCCAGAACCTATCGTAACCCCAACTACAAAAGCTGACGAGGGGCACGATATGAATATCTCAAAGGAAGAGATCATCAAACAGGATATCGTTTCTGCAGAAGATTACGCAATCATCGAAGATTGGACACGCAAACTCTTTGCGCGTGGTCAGGAGATTGCTGCTAAGCAAGGCTTGATTCTTGTTGATACAAAGTATGAGTTTGGTAAACGTGACGGTCAGTGCTACCTCATTGATGAGATTCACACACCAGATTCTAGTCGCTACTTCTACGCTGATGGATATGAGGAGAAACTAGCAAAGGGAGAACCTCAGAAGCAGCTCTCAAAGGAGTTTGTACGCCAGTGGCTTATCGAACACAACTTTATGAATGAGCCTGGACAAACCATGCCAGAGATAACTGACGAGTATGCAAAGAGCGTTAGCGAACGTTATATTGAACTTTACGAACACATCACAGGTGAGAAGTTTGATAAAGCGGCAGAAGAAGGTGATATCGCAGCACGTATCGAGAAGAATGTCAAGGAGTATCTGGCTTCTAGAAAGTAACTAATTGAGGAAAGGAAGGAGTTAAGGAATGGTATTGGCTTCTTTACTCCCTTAACTCCTTCTAAGTTTCTTAACTTCTTAATTAAAGTATGTACGAACAGGAAAAGATAATACCCTATAATGGTAAAGGTGATAAAGGCAAACTTGTTGAAGAGATGTTCGATAAGATTGCCCCGACTTACGACACACTGAATCATAGGCTCTCATGGGATATTGATAAAGGGTGGCGAAAGAAAGCTATTAAGCAATTACAGCCTTATCATCCACAACTGATGTTAGACATAGCAACTGGTACTGGAGACTTTGCTATTCTTGCTGCAAGAGAACTTTCTCCAAGTCATCTTATCGGAGCTGATATATCAGAAGGTATGATGGCTATCGGACGTGAGAAGGTCAAAAAGGCTGGACTTAGCAAGGTTATCTCTTTCCAAAAGGAGGATTGCCTCAACTTATCTTTCCCTGATGACACATTTGATGCTGTTACTGCAGCCTTTGGCATCCGTAACTTTCAAAACCTCGACAAGGGACTTACGGAGATTTGTCGTGTATTAAAGAAAGGTGGACATCTGAGTATTGTAGAACTGACAACGCCCGTTAGTTTCCCAATGAAACAACTCTTCCACATATACTCCAACACCATCTTACTCAATTATGCAAAGTTTATCTCTAAAGATAAGAGTGCTTATGAGTATCTCAACAAGACGGTTGAGGCATTCCCACAAGGCGAACGGATGATGGAGATATTTCATAAAGCAGGCTTTGCTAAAAGCTCTTTCAAGCGACTGACATTCGGAATATGCACGATGTATCTGGCCGAAAAGTAAATGAGACAATAGGAATATAGAGCTTTCTCTCACAAAATACAAACTCATAGAACAAGTTTAAAACATGGATAAGTACGGACTTATTGGTTATCCTTTGGGACATTCCTTTTCTATAGGGTACTTTAATGAGAAGTTTGATAATGAGAATATCAATGCTCGTTACATAAACTTTGAAATTCCATCTATAGAAGACTTTATTGAGGTTATAGACTCCAATCCTGAACTACGTGGATTGAATGTGACTATCCCATATAAGGAACAAGTTATACCTTATCTCGATAGTCTTAGTCCTGAAGCAACAGCCATTGGAGCCGTTAATGTTATTCGTGTCACCCACAAAGGGAAGAAGACACAACTGAAAGGTTTTAATAGTGATGTGATTGGCTTCACACGTAGTATAGAACCTTTATTAGAGCGTCATCATAAGAAAGCCTTAATTTTAGGAACTGGTGGCGCTTCAAAAGCTATAGACTTTGGACTAAGATCTCTTGGACTAGAAACTAAATTTGTCTCTCGTTCGAAACGTGATGGCATCTTATGTTACGAAGATATAACAGCTGACATTATTCGGGAGTACAATGTTATTGTGAATTGCACTCCACTAGGTATGTACCCAAATGTTGACTCATGTCCTAAACTTCCCTACGAAGCAATGGATAGTCACACCTTATTATATGATCTACTTTACAATCCAGATGAGACTCTATTCATGACGAAAGGACGTGAACAAGGTGCTGTTGTGAAGAATGGTCTAGAAATGCTCTTACTGCAAGCATTTGCTAGTTGGGAGTTTTGGAATGGGAAGGAACAACGCTAGCTTAACGCAATTAATAATATTACTTTATACAACCATAAGTTATAGATAATCTCAACACGACAAATCCTTAGATATGGACAACAGATACATGATGCGCGGCGTAAGTGCTGCCAAAGAAGATGTGCATAATGCCATCAAGAACATTGATAAAGGACTCTACCCACAAGCTTTTTGTAAGATTATTCCAGATATCCTCGGTGGTGATCCTGAGTATTGTAACATTATGCATGCTGATGGAGCTGGCACAAAGTCTTCTCTAGCTTATATGTACTGGAAAGAGACAGGTGATTTGAGTGTATGGCGTGGTATAGCACAAGATGCTATCGTCATGAATACAGATGACTTGCTCTGTGTGGGTGCTGTAGATAATATCCTTGTTAGTTCAACGATTGGACGTAATAAGATGCTTGTACCAGGCGAGGTTATTTCAGCTATCATTAACGGAACCGATGAGTTACTTGCTGATATGCGTAAGATGGGAATAGGTATCTACCCAACTGGTGGCGAAACAGCTGATGTAGGCGACCTTGTCCGTACAATTATTGTTGATTCAACCGTTACTTGCCGTATGCGTCGTAAAGATGTTATCGACAATGCGAATATTCGTCCAAGTGACGTCATTGTTGGTCTTTCATCTACAGGTCAGGCAACCTATGAGACACGTTATAATGGCGGTATGGGAAGCAATGGTTTAACATCAGCACGTCATGATGTTTTTGCTAAATATCTAGCAGAGAATTATCCTGAGAGTTATGACCATGCAGTACCAGAAGAATTAGTATATAGTGGTAAATACAAACTAACTGATTCTGTTGAAGGAAGTCCTATTAATGCTGGAGAGTTAGTACTCTCTCCTACTCGCACCTACGCTCCTGTTATCAAGAGATTGCTTGATGAGTTGCGTCCTGAAGTACATGGTATGGTACATTGTACAGGTGGTGCACAAACAAAGGTTCTACACTTTGTTGGTGATAATTGTCGTGTTATTAAAGATAACTTGTTCCCTGTTCCTCCTCTCTTCCGTGCTATCAAAGATTGTAGCGGTACTGATTGGAAGGAGATGTATCAGGTGTTCAATATGGGTCATCGTATGGAGATCTATGTTCGCCCGGAAGTTGCAGAACAGACTATTGCTATTAGTAAGTCCTTTAATATTGATGCACAAGTCATTGGACACATAGAAGAAGGAAGACGTAGCCTAACTATTAAGAGCAAGTTTGGGACATTTGAATATTAATATATCTAACTCAACCAACATTCCCCCATAAAGATTATGATCGATAACAACAATATATTACAGAAACTTGACGGATTAGAAGCCCGTTATGAAGAGGTATCAACACTCATCACTGACCCGAGTGTTATAGCAGACCAGTCACGCTACGTTAAGCTGACAAAGGAGTATAAGGATCTTGGCGACATTATGGATGCTCGCAAGCGTTACATCACTTGCCTTACAACCATTAAGGAGGCAAAGGATATCATCGCTAACGAGAGTGATGCAGAAATGAAAGAGATGGCACGTGAGGAACTCGCAGAGAATGAGGAACTACAGCCAAGACTTGAAGAAGAAATTAAGATTCTACTTGTACCAAAGGATCCAGAAGACGCAAAGAATGTCCAGATGGAGATTCGTGGTGGAGCTGGTGGTGATGAGGCAGCACTCTTCGCAGGCGACCTCTTCAATATGTACAAACGTTATTGCGATAAGAAAGGTTGGAAGCTATCAATAACATCTGTATCCGAAGGTGCTGTAGGTGGCTTTAAAGAGATAGATTTCGCTGTAGAAGGTGAGAACGTTTACGGAACACTGAAGTATGAGTCAGGCGTGCACCGTGTACAACGTGTACCAGCGACAGAGACACAAGGACGTATGCACACATCAGCAGCCACAGTAGCTGTGTTACCTGAAGCTGATAAGTTTGAAGTTAATATTAACGAAGGGGATATCAAGTGGGATACCTTCCGTTCGAGTGGTGCCGGTGGTCAGAATGTCAATAAGGTTGAATCAGGTGTGCGCTTGCGTTACCCATGGAAGAATCCTAATACCGGTGAGGTTGAGGAGATTCTTATTGAATGTACTGAAACCCGCGACCAGCCAAAGAATAAAGAGCGTGCTTTGAGTCGCCTTTATACCTATATATATGATCACGAACACCAAAAGTATATCGATGATATTGCTTCACGTCGTAAGACTCTCGTTTCTACTGGTGATCGTAGTGCCAAGATACGTACTTATAACTTCCCACAAGGACGTGTCACCGATCATCGTATAGGTTTTACAACTCATGACTTACAGGGATTCATGAATGGTGAGATTCAAGAGATGATTGATGCACTGACAGTTGCAGAGAATGCAGAGAAGTTAAAGGAAACAGAGCTATAAGATTTAGTTATGGGGGCATACGATAGCGCATGTCCCCATATCATATAAAACATACACACCTAATATGAACAGACAACAACTAATCAACGAGATCTTCTCTAAGAAGACTTTTTTGTGTGTCGGACTGGACACTGACATCAATAAAATCCCTGAACACTTGAAAAAGGAGGAGGATCCAATCTTTGCTTTCAACAAAGCAATCATTGATGCAACAGCACCTTATTGCGTTGCCTATAAGCCCAACCTTGCTTTCTATGAGTGCTACGGACTCAAAGGTATGGTTGCTTTCGAAAAGACAATCAAGTATTTAAAGGAGAATCACCTTAATCACTTTATCATTGCCGATGCAAAGCGTGGTGACATTGGCAATACCTCTAAGATGTATGCCCAGACCTTCTTTGAGGAGTATAACCTTGATTCCGTCACGGTTGCCCCTTACATGGGTGAAGATAGTGTGAAGCCCTTCCTTGAGTACGATGGTAAGTGGGGTATCCTTCTCGCACTCACTAGCAATAAAGGTAGTCACGACTTCCAGCTAACTGAAGATAAGCAGGGCGAACGACTCTTTGAGAAAGTCTTAAAGAAGTCACAGGAATGGGGAACCACAGAGAACCTCATGTATGTAGTTGGTGCAACACAAGGCAAAATGTTTGAGGACATTCGTCGTATAGCTCCCAACCACTTCCTCTTAGTACCAGGCG